>Ga0209212_1000247_pt1 | contig 112636 bp, 109 predicted proteins | sample RifGroC2_FD_183996 | JGI IMG/M metagenome (GOLD analysis project Ga0209212, IMG submission 183996) | Groundwater microbial communities from Rifle, Colorado, USA - Groundwater C2 (SPAdes) (version 2) | ecosystem: Environmental > Aquatic > Deep subsurface > Groundwater | place: Rifle, Colorado... | reverse complement strand
GCAGCGCGTAGCGCTTGCCCTTGGAGCCGGCGGCCAGCAGCACCGCGCCGAAGCTCATGGCCATGCCCATGCAGATGGTGGAGATGGGGGCCTTGATGAACTGCATCGTGTCATAGACCGCCAGGCCCGCCGTCACCATGCCGCCGGGGGAGTTGATGTAGAGGTTGATCTCCTTCTCGGAGTCGTCGGCGTCGAGGTACAGCAGCTGGGCGATGACGGTGTTGGCCGAGGCGGTGGAAACCGCGCCCTCGGGATCGCCGATGAAGACGATGCGGTCGCGCAGCAGGCGGGAGTAGATGTCGTACCCCATCGCCGAGCCGGCGCCTTTCCAGGTTTCAATAATTGTCGGTATTATCATAATCCTCCGGTTCCGAGATTAATTCTGCTCTTCCTTTATAGTGGCGCGTTCCTTCACCAGGGTCATCGTCTTGTTCTCCACCATCGAGGCCCTGATATACTCCTTGCGCTTGGCGAAGAGCTCGCGGCCCTTGGTCTTTTCATCTTCAGTGTTCAGCCGCGCCATCACCTTCTCCAGCTCCGCGTCCAGTTCGGCGTCGGTGGCCTCTATCTTCTCTTTCTTGGCGATGTGGTGCAATATATAGGTAAGGGAGAGGTTGCGCTCGGCCACGGGCTTGAGGCGCTCGAGCAGGGAGTCGTCCGGCAGATGCTGCTCCATCGGAGCGCGCTTCTTGAAGAGCTCCAGCAGTTCCTGCGCCTCTTCCCTGACCAGGGTGGGGGGCAGCGAGAGCGGGTTGTTCTTTATCAGCGCGTCCTCTATCTGGCCGAGCAGGTCCTTCTCGGTCTTCTCCAGGGAGCCCTGCTCCAGGAGCTTGCGGACGTTGGCCTTCAGCTCTTCGGCGGTCTTCACGCCGGCTTCCTTGAGGAAATTCTCGTCTATTTCCGGCACGACCTTCTGCTTGATCTCGGCCACGGTCACCTTGAAATGCATCTTCTTGTCGCCGAACGGCGCGTCGAACTCGCGGCTCTCGCCCTTCTTGGCGCCGATCACGGCTTCGGCCAGGCCGGCTATGGTCTGGGGGCTGGACAGGTCCACGATCTCGCCTTTCACCTCGCCGCCGGCCACCGGCTTGCCGTCCTCGAACGTGTCGTAGTCGACGATGACGAAATGGTTCTTGCCCGCGGCCTCGCCCTCGGCGGCGGGCTTGAGGTAGGCGTTGTATTCGCGGACCTGGTTGATGTACTTCTCAACCTCGGCGTCGGTGACCTTGTGCGCCTTGCGGGTCGCGGCGATCTTCTCGTAGCCTTTCGGCTCCAGGGAGGGGGAACATTCGAACTGGATCTCGAAGTAGAGGGACTTGGCGGGTTCGTACTTCACGTCCTTGAGAAGCGGGGCAACCACGGGGTTGAGCTGCGCGCCTTTGAGGATCTCGGGCAGGGCGGCCTTGGCGGCGATGTCGAGGACCTCGTCCTTGACCATCGACGGGAACTGATCCTTGATCATCCCGAGCGGCACCTTGCCAACGCGGAAGCCGGGGAGGCTGACCACGCTCTGCAGGTGGACCAGGGCCTCCTGGGAAGCTTCGCCGAGGGCATTGGCGTCCACGTTAACAGAGAAGACGTGCACGCAGCCTTCCTGCTTGATCTTCTTTATCTTGTCGCCGAAACCTAAAGTAATGTTCATTGTTTCCTCCGCCGCTGTTGTTTAAAAGCCTGGGCGCCGTTACCCCCGGGGCGCGCAACTATGTCGGGACGGGGACTTGAACCCCGACGGGTGTTACCCCACATGGTCCTAAGCCATGCGCGTCTGCCGATTCCGCCATCCCGACAAGATAGTCCGCCGGCCGGACCGCCTTCTAAAGAGCCTGAAATAAATAAGGAGTAATGAGTTCTGAGTATTCCGGGAAGGTCTCGCCTTCTCCCTTTACTCGCCGACTACTCATTACTCCGCCGCGTTAAAATCTGAATGGGCCATACGGGATTCGAACCTGTAACCTTGCGCTTAAGAGGCGCCTGCTCTACCGTTGAGCTAATGGCCCGTCGCTATAAATTATACATAAACCTGAAAAAAAATCAAAATATATTTCCTCAACCCCGGGGCGCGGCGGGGCGGAGCGCACTTCCTTTTGTCCCGCAGAATTGCTAAATTTGTCACTATGACAACGTTGAAAACCGCCGTGTTCGCCCTGACCGCCGCCCTGCTCCCGGCCCCCTCGGCGGCCCAGGAAGACCTCTCGAAGATTTATTCGGACGCCGCCGCGCAGTGGCTCGACGGCAGGCCGGAGGACGCCGCCGGCTCGCTTAAATACGTGGTCTACCGCTCTTCCGACCAGGCCCTCAACGCCGCCGCGCTGCGCGACCTGGCCGCGCTGCTGGCCGAGGCCGGCAAGAACGGGGAGGCGCTGGCCTACCTGCTGAAGGCGGAGATTCTCAGCCCCGAAGATTTTTTCATGCAGTTCGAGAAAGGCTGGAACCTGCTCAGCCTGGAGAAGCACCAGGACGCGAGGACAGCCTTTGAAAAGGCCCTCACCCTGACCGCGGACCAGGACCTGTCCAACCAGGCGCGTTTCGGCCTGGCCATCGCGGACGCCGAACTCTCCGGCCCGGCCGCCTCGATAGAACACCTCCGCTCGATCTACAGCCGCTATCCGTACCTCCTCTCGCCCGCCGCGCAGCTCATCAGCGCGAACTTTGAAAAGCTTAAAAAAAGGCTTCACGCCGTCAACTTCACCAAGGACGCCCTCTCCTACGACCCGCGCAACATCCAGGCCGAGATCGACCTAGCGCGGCTCTACGACGAGGCGGACTTCTTCGTGCCGGCCTGGCAGACGTATTACACCCTCTCCGACCTGGACCCGGAGGAGCCGTTCTTCACCGGGAAGGAGAAGAAGCTGCGCAAATACGTGAAGGGAAAGATTGACAACCTGCTCTACTGGCCGCGCATGGCCTGGCCCGCGCACAAAGACCTGCTGCCGGCCGACTCCGGCCCGCGCGTGAAGGTGGGGCTTTATGCCGACAGGGCGGGCGTCCCGTCCCTGGTCAACAGCTTCAGCTTCATCGCCACCTCGGACTTCGACCTGGTGGACACCCGCCTGGGCAAGATCCTCTCCGGCAAGGCGGGCATGCAGTGGACCGTGGCCTACGACGCGATGAACCGCGTCTACCAGATACGCGACAGCATGGATTCCGCCGCGCATACGACCAGCAACAGCGTCCGCATAGTCGCCCGCCCGGGCGGCATCATCCTCATAAAGAACCCAGAACTGCTGACCGCTTCCGGCGTGAACCGCGGGGACAAGGAGGTCGCGGGGGAACTTCTGGCCCTGGCGCGCGAAAAGGGCGGCTTCTGGCTGATCAACGAGACGCCGCTGGAGAACCTGGTGGCGCCGGTCGCTTCGTCCCTCTCCGACGGGTCCAAGCTGCTCGAGCACATTAAGGCCGTGGCGGTCACCGTGCGCACCAGGCTGACCCGCCTGTCCCGCCTGACCACCCACGAGAGCCGGGAATACCATCTTTGCGACTCCCAGCACTGCCTGCCGTTCAACGGCCTGCAGGCCGAAAGCGCCGTCGCCGGCAACGCGGCGCGGGAGACCAAAGGGGAAACGCTGCAGACCGGCGACGCCCTCGCGCCCGCCGACATCCACCGCGCCTGCGGCGGCATTACCGAGGGCGGGACCAGCGACGGCGGACGCCCCCTGCCGAGGATGACCCCTTTCAACTTCTACGTCCATACTGTAAAAAGCCCGCCGGACGGCCTGCTCTGCCTGCCCGAGGACAAGACCACCGCCTCCGACGTCTACTGGACCCTCCTGCTGAACCCCAAATGGATCGAGTCCCGCCTGAACCGCAAGGCCAAGGTGGGCTATCTGCGCGCCATCATCCCGCTGGCCCGGGATGCCCATGGCAGGATCAAGTCGCTCCGCTTCGAAGGCACGGCCGGCAGCGCCGTGGTGGAGGGGCAGGACGCCATAGCCGCCGCCCTCGGCGCCGGCGCGCTGCGCTCCGCCGCCTTCAGCATCCGCCCGCTTTACAAGGGCAAAGCCCCGGCCTTCTTCCTGCTGCGCGGCATCGGCACCGGGGATGGCAAGGGCCTGTGCCTCCTCGGGGCGCGGGGCATGGCCAAGGCGCGCGGGGCCAAGTACCGCGACATCCTGAACCACTACTTTCCTTTATATAAGGTAAAGAACAACCGCTGACGATGATAAAGGTAGCGCACATAATCACGCGGCTGGACTTCGGCGGGGCGCAGGGCAACACCCTCTACACCGCCGCCCGGCTGGACCGCTCCCGCTTCGACCCGACGATAATCGCGGGCCCCGGCGGCCTGCTGGCCCCCAGGGCCGACAAGAGCCGCCTCATCACCGCCGCCCGGCTGTGCCGGGAGATAAACCCGGTGAAGGATCTCGCCGCGTTCTTCGAGCTGCGCCGGCTCCTGAAGCGGGAGGCCCCGGACGTCGTGCACACCCATTCCTCCAAGGCCGGGATACTCGGCCGCCTGGCGGCCGCCGCCGCGGGAGTGCCGGCGGTGGTGCATACGTTCCACGGGTTCGGCTTCCACCCGCGCCAGAATTTTCTGAAGCGCGGCCTCTACATACTGCTGGAGAAAGTCTGCGCCGGGCTGAGCGACGCCCTGGTCTTCGTGTCCCGCTCCAACATGGAGACCGCCCGCGCCGCCGGCATAGGCGATCCGGCCAAGTACCGCCTGATCCGCAGCGGGGTCAAACTTTCGTCCTACCCGGCCAAGATTGACAGGAACGCCGTGCGCGCCGCGCTGGGCCTCGCCCCTGACAGCCTGGTGGTGCTCAGCATCGGCAACGCCAAGCCGCAGAAGAACCCCGGCCATTTCCTGGCGGCAGCCGCCCGCCTGGCCGCCGCCCGGCCGGCGGCCCGTTTTGTTTTCGTAGGCGGGGGGGAGCAGCTGGAAGAGCTGCGCGCCCAGGCGCGGGAAAGGGGTCTGGAGCGGACCTGCCTCTTCACCGGCTGGCGGGAAGACTCGGCCGAACTGCTGGCCGCCGCCGATATTTTCGCGCTGACCTCGCTCTGGGAAGGGCTGCCGCGCGCGCTGGTGGAAGCCCTCCGGACGGGACTGCCCGCCGTCTGCTACGCCACGGACGGCGTTACGGACATACTTAAGGAAGGGATCAACGGCTTCCCTGTGGCGCAGGGCGACCTGGACGCCTTCTGCTCGGCGCTCGCCGGGGTGCTCGACGACAAAGCGTTGAGGGAAAAACTGGCGGCAGGAGCCGCGGCCACGGACCTGGCGGAATTCGACATAGACTATATGGTCAGGCAGCAGGAAGAACTATACTCGGCCCTGCTCGGGGCCGGAGGACGGAGAGAATGAACCCTACGATATCCGCCGTGATCCCCGTATTCAATGAAAAGGACAGCCTCGCTGATTTTGAAAAGGAGCTGTCCGCCGAACTCGCCGCCCTGCGCACGCCCCACGAGATCATCTGGGTGGACGACGGCAGCACGGACGGCTCCTTCTCGGAGCTGAAACGGTTCGCCTCGCTCCCCGGCCAGCGCGCCATCCGCCTGGCGGCGAATTTCGGCCAGACCGCGGCGCTGGCCGCCGGGATCGCCGCGGCGCGCGGGGAATGGATAGTGACGCTGGACGCCGACGGGCAGAACGATCCGGCCGACATCAGCCGCCTCCTGGCCGCGGCGGCCGCCGGGTCCGACGTGGTGAGCGGCTGGCGCAAGAACCGCCAGGACGCCTATTTCTCCCGCATCCTGCCGTCCCGCGCGGCCAACGCGCTCATCTCCGCCGTCACGGGCGTGCGCCTGCACGACTTCGGCTGCACGCTAAAAGTGTACCGCGCGCGCCTGCTCAAGGCCGCCGACCTGTACGGCGAGATGCACCGCTTCCTGCCGGCCATCCTCGGCTACGCCGGCGCCTCGGTGACGGAGCTGGAGGTCAACCACAGGCCCCGCAGGACGGGCCGGTCCAAGTACGGCATCGCCCGGACCTTCAAGGTGGCGCTGGACCTGCTCACCGTCAAGTTCATGGGCGACTTCATCACAAAACCGATCTACCTCTTCGGGGGCCTGAGTTTCGCGCTGATGGCCTCCTCCATGCTGATGGCCGGCTACACGCTCTACAACAAATTCGCCAACGGCGTCTTCGTCAAGGACCAGCCGCTCTTCCTGCTGGCCATCTTCTTCGCCCTGGTGGCGGTGCAGCTCGCCTTCATGGGCCTGATGGCGGAGGTCCTGATCCGCACCTATCACAGCGCCAACCGCAAGCCGCCCTACACCGTGGCCGAAGAGGCGGGGGAGGGCAGATAGCCAGCCCGGGCCCTTTCCCGTTTGACTATTAGGCGCATAGTTGATATCTTATTGTTCTTATGGAGCACACCCCGCTGGTATTCAAGTACGCCGAAATCAGGGAGGCAGGCGGCCACCGCGAAGAACTTTCGCTGGAGCCGGCCCTCTACGCTGACGCTTTCGAGCCGCAGGTGAAGCTGAAAAAGCTCGATCTGGAGATGGATTTTTCCGTCGGGGGGGATTCGATACTTCTGGAGGGCCGGGTGCGCGGGGAACTGGAGATGGAATGCTCCCGCTGCGGAGAACCGCTGACCAGGGTTTTCGAGGACTCTTTTGACGAGGTATATCCGGATACGGTAGAATATATAGATACGCGCGAGGCAGTAAGGGAAACAGCCGCCCTGCTCGCGCCGCTGAAGGTGCTCTGTTCGGATAACTGCAAAGGGCGCTGCCTGGTCTGCGGCATCGACCGCAACAAGGCAACCTGCTCCTGCCGGACGGACAAAGCCAGCCCTTTCGAGGCGCTGAGAGACCTGAAAGTGGAGAAGCCGGGCAAGCCCCGGAAAAAGAAGCTTTAAGTAAAAAAAGAGGTGCTACAACTATGCCGAATCCTAAACGTAAACATACACCGATGCGCAGGGACAAGCGCCGCGCACAGAACTGGAAGCTGGAAGTGAAATCCCTTTCCTCCTGCAGCCAGTGCGGCGGGCTCCGCCTGCCCCACCGCGTCTGCCCTTCCTGCGGCTCCTATAACGGAAAGATCGAGGTGGCCCCGAAGGCCGCCAAGGGCGAAGAAGGCAAGGACCAGAAGTAACTCCCCCGGCGCGCGAACATGCGAATAGCGCTCGACGCTCACGGGGGCGACTTCGGCCTTAAGCCCAACATCGAAGGCGCCCTGCTTGCGGCTAAAAAGCTGCACCACGAGGTCATCCTCGTGGGCAGGGACCCCGAGATACGGGAAGAGCTGCGCCGCCACGGCGCGGAAGACCCCGAGCACATCTCCATCGTTCACGCCCCGCAGCTGGTGGAGATGGCCGCCGAGCCGGTGGAGGAGTGCCGCTCCAAGCCCGACTCCTCGCTGATGGTGGGCGCGGCCCTCGTGAAGGAAGGCAAGGCCGACGCTTTCATCTCGGCCGGCAACTCCGGCGCCATCATGGTGGCGGCCCTGCTCAATCTCAAGCGCATCCCCGGCGTGATACGCCCGGCCATAGCCGCGCCGCTGCCGACCCTCAAAGGCACCACGGTGCTGCTGGACGCCGGCGCCAACATGGACTGCAAGCCGTGGCATCTCGCGCAGTTCGCGGTGATGGGCTCCATCTACATGCAGTCCCTTTTCAAGATCGAGAACCCGACGGTGGGGCTCCTCTCCATCGGCGAGGAGGAGACCAAGGGCAATACGCTGGTGCAGGAAACCCTGCCGCTGATAAAGAACGTCGGCGTAAACTTCTACGGGCCCGTGGAAGGCCGCGACATCCCGGAGGGCCTGACGGACGTGGCGGTGGCGGACGGCTTCACCGGCAACGTGGTGCTCAAGCTCTACGAAGGCACGGCCAAGGTCGTCTTCAAGATGCTCAAAGAGCAGATCATGGGCAAGTTCACCTACAAGATAGGCGCCATGCTGATGCGCAAACTTTTTACGGACATGAAGACCAAGATGAGCGTGGATATTTACGGCGGGGCCCCGCTGCTCGGCGTCAACGGCGTGGTGCTGGTCTGCCACGGCAAAGTGACCTCCAACGCAATTTTCAACGCCATCCGGGTCGGCGGCGAACTGGCCGCCTCGGGCATGGTGACCAATATAAAGAAGCAGATGGAGCAGGTCAAGGACAAGATCTCGGCCGCCAGGGAGACGCAAGAGTGAAGCGCCTGGAGGGGAAAACCGCCCTCGTCACCGGCGCCGCCCGCGGCATCGGCCTGGAGATAGCCATGGCCTTCGCCGCCGAGGGCGCCGCCGTAGCGGTCGCCGACCTCTCCCAGCAGGACTGCGCCGCCGCGGCCGCGGAGATCGCGGGCAAGACCGGGGCCAAGGCGATCGGCCTGGGCCTGGACGTCTCGAAAGAGGCGGACTGCGAGCGGGCCATAGAAGAGACGATCGCGGCTTTCGGTAAAGTGGATATCCTCGTCAACAACGCCGGCATCACCCGGGACGGTCTGGTGCTGCGCATGAAGGAAGCGGATTTCGACGCCGTGATGGACGTGAACCTGAAAGGCGCGTTCCTGATGGCCAAGGCGGCGGCCAAACCGATGCTGAAGGCGAGGGCGGGACGCATCATAAACATTTCCTCGGTGGTGGGCCAGAGCGGCCAGGCGGGGCAGGCCAACTACTCGGCCTCCAAGGCCGGCCTTATCGGCCTCACCAAATCCCTGGCCCGCGAGTTCGCCCCCAGGCAGGTGCTGGTCAACGCGGTGGCCCCCGGCTTCATCCGGACCCGCATGACCGAAGGGCTGAAGGACGAGGCGAAAACGAAGATCTATGAGATGATACCGCTGGGCCGCATGGGCGAGCCCGGCGAAGTGGCGAAAGCGGCGCTGTTCCTGGCCGGAGACGACTCAGCCTACATCACGGGCCAGGTGCTGGCCGTGAACGGCGGGCTGTACATGTGATTTAAGCGGATCTAAAATAAGCAGGAGGGTAACGCAATGGCAGTAACCGAAAACCTGGAAGAAAGAGTGAAGAAAATAATAGTCGAGCAGCTGGCCGTCGATTCGGCCGAAGTCACCCCGCAGGCCCAGTTCGTTCAGGACCTCGGCGCCGACTCGCTCGACACCGTGGAACTGGTGATGGCGCTCGAAGAGGAATTCGACGTGGAGATCCCCGACGAAGACGCCGAAAAGATCAAAACTGTCGGCGAAGCCGTCAGCTACATCAAGGAAAAAGCCGGCAAGAAAGACTGACCCTTACGGAGATGTCTTCCCTTGAAGAAGTAATAGGATACAGATTCAGGGACAAGGAACTGCTGGCCGAGGCGCTCACGCACAAGTCGCACGCGACAGAGCACGCCGCCATCCGGCACAACGAGCGCCTGGAATTTCTGGGCGACAGCGTCCTTGGCCTGATCGTATCCTATTACCTTTTCCTGAAGAACCCCTCGGAGAACGAGGGGTTCCTTTCAAAGACCAAGTCGGCGCTGGTCTCCAGGGCCAACCTGGCGCGCTGGGCCGAGGCGATCGGCCTGGGGCACCACCTGTACCTGGGCGCCGGCGAGCACCTGAGCGGCGGCTCCAAGCGCCACAGCATCCTGGCCAACGCCCTTGAAGCCGTGCTCGGGGCGGTGTATCTCGACGGCGGGCTGCCGCCGGTTGAAAAGCTGGTCATCCCGTGGCTGGAGGGCCAGGCCCCGGAAAGCCTGGACCCCGACTATAAGAGCTCCCTGCAGGAGCTGATACAGAAGCGCCACAAGCGCCCCCCGGATTACGAGCTCATGAGCGAAGCCGGCCCGGAGCACGCCAAGCTGTTCACCATACGCGTCTGCCTGGGGAAAAAGACGCTGGGGCTCGGCTCCGGCAAGAACAAGAAAGAAGCCCAGCAGGCCGCCGCCAAGAACGCCCTGGACTACCTGGCCACCCACGAAGTCCACAAACACGAACTGTGAGCCGCGCGGGCTGCCCTCCCGACCGATGAGAAACGAAGACCTTACCTACGCTGACGGGGAAAAGGAATTCTCCGACGCCCTGTTCGAGCGCCTCGACCTCAGGGACAAAGCCGTAACCTCCCGCGAATTCCACTCCTGCGTCTTCAAGGGCTGCGACCTGACCCGCGCGTCCCTGGTCCGCTCGCGCTTCACCGATTGCCGCTTCGAAAGCTGCAACCTGAGCCTGGCAAAACTGCCGGGGTCGTCCTTCAGCTCCGTAGTTTTCCGCAGCTCCAAGCTGGCCGGGGTTAACTGGACCGAGGCCGCCTGGCCCAGGATAAAACTGCCCGGGCAGCTGAGCTTCGAGGACTGCGTCCTGAGCGACGCCGTGTTCCTGGGCCTCTACCTGCGCGGCGCGTCGTTCCTCAACTGCCTGGCGAAGGGCGCCGACTTCCGCGAGGCCGACCTCTCCGGCGCCGCCCTGCGCGGCACCGATTTTTCCGGGGCGCTTTTCGGCGGCACCGACCTGTCGGGGGCGGACCTCAGCCTGGCCCGCAATTACGCCATACGCCCCGACGACAACAAGCTGAAAAACGCCGTCTTCTCCATGCCGGAGGCGATGGCCCTGCTCTACTGCATGGACATCAAGCTGCAGTAGAGAGAAGAAGAAGGGGGGACACCTATGAAACTTCTTACCGTAGAGAACCGCGGCCAGCTGGAACAGGCCCTTGCCGGCGGGGGGAACAGGCTGGTCCTTTTCTATTCCGCCTACTGTCCGTTCTGCCTCGGCTTCATGCCCGCTTTCGAGAAACAGGCCGCCGCGCACCCGGACCTCTGCATCAAGGCCTGCACGGACGGGAGCGAAGAGCTGGAAGACCTATTCGCCGTGGAAGTGGTCCCCACCATCCTTTTCTTCGAGGGCGGCAAGCTCTCCAAACGCCTGGACGGCAAACTGGGGCGCGGGCTCAGCGCCGAAAGCCTGGCCGCCTTCACCGCCGCCTGCGTGCCGGGACAAGGCAAAAAATGAAAACCCTTTCCGCCCTGGCCGGCCTCCTTTTCCTGGCCTTCCCTGCCGCCGCGGCCGGCCCGGCCGACGGGATCGCCGCGGCCGCGGAGGAGGCGCTGCTGCGCGACGGCGGCGGGGACCTGGTAGAGATAGAGGGGTTCGCGGGACCCGACGGGAACATTCCCTGCTCGCGCGGCTCCTACTCCAATTCCTGGCACTATAAATTCTACGCCGCGGGCGACTGGCTGCAGGTGAACGCCTGCGGCCCGAACGTCCTTAACTCCGCCAGGCACAGGCCGTACAGCAGGGCCAACGAGCCGGACAGGCGCCTCCCGGCCTCTTTCGCCCCGCCGGCCGAAGTGCTGAAAAAACTGGCGGCGGACAAGATCTTCACCCCGGCGCCCAACCCGTACGACCGGGACGTGCTGATGCGCATCCGCCTGCTCCCGGCCAAGGACGGGCGCCCCGAGGGGTGCTACTGGTACGTCGCGCAGGGCAGGGCCAAGGCCCTGACCGACTGCGACGCCGCCAAAGCCTGGAAACTAGGGGGCGCGCCCGCCCCCAAAGCCGGCAAACTGCAGGGCCCGGCGGCCAAGGGCATCGACACCGCCGGCAGGTACGTGCAGCGGGCGCTGGACACCATCCCCAGGAAGGCTCTCGGCGCGCGCCTGATGCTCATAGAGTCGCTCGTGGACCGCAACGGGAGCGCCAAATGCATAGAGCCGAAGGACGGCTGGAGCTACGTCTTCGCCCTCCCTGGCAAGAAAGCCTCGTCCGCTTTCGCCGGCTGCAGGGGCAAGACCACTTCCGACTATGTGCTTTTCGACGGCGCCAACGCCGGCGATATCGACAAGCTCGACCCCATCGCCCCGCCCTTCAAGGACAGCGATTTCGCGCTCTCCCAGGTCCCGAAGGACTGCGTTAAAGGCTACGCCACGCTCTCAATGAAGCTGCAGAACTTCAAGCCCCGCTATTCCCCGTTCGCCGGGCACAGCCTGGTCTGGACCATAGACTGCGGCTCTAAACGGCATATAGTGGACGGCCATACGGGCAGGTACCTGGGCCCGGGCAGCAAGACGCCGATCCACCAGTAGGAGTAAACCGTGAAAAAACAAACCTCGCCCTTAAAGAACCTTAGGACCATCGACCAGGTCGCGGACCTGGTAAAGGAGCGGACGGATAACCGGCGCTCCACCCTGGCCATCTTCGATCTCGACGGCACGCTGTTCGACAACCGCACGCGCACGATGTTCATCCTGCGGGAGATCTCCGAGAAGTTCGACAGCCGCCTGCCGCAGCTTTCCGCGGCTTTCAACAGCTTCCGGGACCTCTCGGTGGTGGACTACAGCCTGGATGTAACGCTCCGGCGCCTGAAGGTAAGGGCCCCCGCCGAGGTCCACTTCATAAAACAGGAATGGGCGAAACGCTTCTTCTCCGACGAATACCAGAAATACGACATGCCGCTGCCCGGGGCCAAGGCCTGCGTGGAGCGCATCCACAAGGCCGGCGCCACCGTGATCTATCTCACCGGGCGCGACGTCGGCCGCATGCTGGTCGGCACCACGGAAGTGCTCCGGCTGTACGGCTTTCCCGTCGGGGTGGCCGGCACCATGACGATCGTTAAGAAGGAATTCGAGCAGGACGACGAGATCTTCAAGCGGGAAGTGAGCGAGTACATCGACCGCCTCGGGGAAGTAGTGGCCGTGTTCGAGAACGAGCCGGCCAACTCCAACATCCTGCAGGCGCGCTTTCCCGGCGCCGCGTCCTTCTTCGTCGAGACGCAGCACCGCCCCGGCGCGCCGCGCCTCAACCCCGGCATCGCCCGCATAAAGGACTTCCGCCCGGCGGGCCGGCGCACCGGCCGCTGACATGGAGTACAGGATAATACTGGCCGGCCCCAGGAACCCGGACAACATCGGGGCCGCCGCCCGCGCGATGGCCAATTTCGGCATCAGGGAGCTGGCCCTGGTGAACGCTTTCGACTCCGACTGGAAGGAGGCCGCGGCGGTCTGGCGGCGCGAGGCCTCGGTCTCGGCGATCGGCTCCATGGACATCATCGAGTCCGCGAAACTTTACGATTCAATTCCGGAAGCCGCCCAAGGCTGCGGCCTGCTGCTGGGCACCGCCTCGCTGCACCGCCTGAAGCCGGAGCGCGACGTGATCCCGCTCTCCGGGGCCGCGGCCTACGCCGCCTCACGGGGAGTTTCAAAGACGGCTATCCTTTTCGGCCCGGAGAAGACCGGCCTGACCCATGATGACCTCTCCCTCTGCAGCGCCATCATCAACATACCCACCCTGCCCGCCCAGCCCTCCATGAACCTGGGCCAGGCGGTAGCCGTGGCCTGCTACGAGCTGTCCGGGCTGGTACGCGCGCAGCCCCCTGCGGGCCGGCGGCGGGCGCCGGCGGCGTCCACGGCGGAGCTGGACCGCGTGGCCGGGGAGATCTCGCGCCTGCTCACGCGCAAGAAAGGACGGCACTGGGCCGGGGCGGCCCAGCTGCGGGCCATCAGGCAGAGCCTGACGGACGCGCGCCTTACGAAGGGAGCCATGTTCGCCCTCAAGACCCTGCTGAAGGGGAATGAGGAACAAGATGAAAAATAAAGAGCGCTGTCCCTGGGCCTACGGCGCCAGCCCCCTGTACATCCCGTACCATGACAAGGAGTGGGGGCGCCCCGTGCGCGACGACAGGACGCAGTTCGAGTTCCTGACGCTGGAGAGCGCGCAGGCGGGGCTGAGCTGGGCCACGGTGCTCAACAAGCGCGAGGGCTACCGCCGCGCCTTCGCCGGCTTCGACCCGGTAAAAGTGGCCCGCTTCACCCCGGCGCGGATAGAAAAGATTTTAAAGGACCCCGGCATAATCCGCAACAGGCTGAAAGTCCTGGCCGCGGTCAACAACGCCCGCCGTTTCCTGGAGGTGCAGGCCGAGTTCGGCACCTTCTGCCGCTATATCTGGGGGTTCGTCGGCGGAAAGCCCAAGGTCAACCGCTGGACCCGGCTCTCCCAACTGCCGGCTTCCACCAAGGAGTCCGACGCCCTGAGCGCGGACCTGAAAGCCCGCGGTTTCAAATTCGTCGGCAGCACTATAGTCTACGCCCACATGCAGGCCACCGGCCTGGTGAACGACCACCTGGTCTCGTGTTTTTGCCGCAAATAATATTCAAGATGATCCGGAACGGATCAGGTGCCCGTCCGCCCCAGCAGTTCCCGCACGCCCCGGAACCTGCCGGAAGGCACGTTGGGGGAGGCCATCATAAGGTATTGCTCGCGCGTCATGGGCGGGACCGGGAAAAGGGCGAGCAGCGGCAGCAGCGGCCGGAAGAAGCTCCTGGGCAGCCCGACCACCGGGCGGCGCAAGCCCGACGACGCCAGTGAAGCGGCTATTATTTCCCGGAAACTAACAGTCCTGTCACCGCCCAGCTCGAAGATCTCATCCCTCACCAGAGCGTCCTCCGCGGCGCGCACAAAGCAGGCCGCCACGTCCGCCACGGGCACCGGCGCGGCCAGGGCGTCGCCCGGCGCGGCGAAGACCGGAAGGCAGCGGGCCAGGGCCGCCAGTTCCGCCCGCAGCTTCTGCCCCGGGCCGTCTATGAACGAAGGCCGGAAAATAACGTAGGGGAGGCCGGCCGCTCCCACCAGCCTCTCGCCGGCATACTTGCTGCGGTGATAGGCCGAGGGCGCGTCCGGGGCGGCCCCCAGCGCGGACATCTGGATGAATTTTTTAGCCCCGGCCGCCCGGGCGCCTGCCAGCAGCCGCCTGGTATACTCTTCGTGGACCAGGGCGAAAGAGGCCCCCGGAGTTTCCCTGATTATGCCGAGCAGGTTAATTACGACCTCGGGCGCCGCCGCCGTAACCTGCGCCTCGAGCTCCCCGGTAAAAGGGGGGAAAGCGCCCGTCAGCCCGGCCGCCCTCAGCCTGTCCGGATCGCGCGACGGCAGCACGAGCTCATGCCCGGCCAGCGCCCTGGCCACGGCCCCGCCCACAAAACCGCCCGCCCCTGTTATGAGTATGCGCATTAAGCCGATTATATAATATGCGGTGAAACTTTTCGGACCTGCCGCGCATCTAACCCCGGCAGTCCGGAGAGAATTCTCCGGGCAGGCCGAAAGCGGGATTATATTTAGTAAAATTTAACCGATGCGCCAATACCTGGCGGTTATACTGACAGCGGGGTTCGGGCTTGCCGTGGCGGCGGGCATGACGGCCTTTTCCATCCTTTTCGGGCCCAAGAAGAAGACCGCCGTTAAGCAGGAGCCTTTCGAATGCGGCATGCCCCCGGCGATGGAGCCGCGCGGCATGGCCAAGGTCAATTTCTACCTCGTGGCGGTCCTGTTCGTGATGTTCGACATAGAAATAGTGTTCCTCTATCCCTGGGCCGTCTCTTTCCGGGAGCTCGGGGCGGGCGCCTTCTACGCCATGGGGGCTTTCCTCGCGGTGCTGCTGGCGGGCCTGGTCTACGCCGTAAAGAAAGGAGCCCTCGAATGGGATTAGAAACCGCCTTCGGCCACTCCTACCTTACTACCCGCCTGGACGAGGCGGTCAACTGGGCGCGCAAGTATTCCCTGTTCAACTACCCTTTCGTCACGGCCTGCTGCGGCATGGAGTTCATGGCCACCTTCGCCTCCACCTACGACATAGCCCGCTTCGGCGCGGAATACCCGCGCTTCTCGCCGCGCCAGGCCGACGTGCTGTTCGTGGTGGGGACCGTCAACGAGAAGCTGGCCCCGGTGCTTAAGCGCGTCTACGACCAGATGTGCGAGCCCAAGTGGGTGGTCTCCTTCGGCGTGTGCGCCACCTCCGGCGGCTTCTACGACAATTACGCCACCGTGCAGGGCATCGACAAGATCATCCCTGTGGACATCTACATCCCCGGCTGCCCGCCGCGGCCCGAGGCCGTGCTGGACGCCCTGATAAAGCTCCAGGAAAAGATCGCCAAAGAATCCGTGCTGGACAGGAAGTACAGATGAACAGCTACCTGCTCGACGCGCTGAGGGCCAAATTCCCCGACGACCTGCTGGAAACCCACGCTTTCCGCGGCGACGAGACCGCCGTCATAAGGAAGGAGGCGCTGCTCAAGGCCGCGGCTTTCCTGCGCGACGGGCTGGGCTTCGACTTCCTGATGGACCTGACCGCCGCCGACTACCTGCCGCGGGACCCGCGCTTCGAACTGGTCTGCCATTTTTATTCCTCGGCCCACAATTACCGCCTGCGGCTCAAATGCCCGGTCTACGCCGACGACGCCGTCGTGGCCTCGCTGACGCAGCTCTGGCCCGGGGCCAACTGGTTCGAGCGCGAAGTTTACGACATGTTCGGCATAAAGTTCGACGGCCACCCGGACCTCAGGCGCATCCTGATGTACGACGGCTTCGAAGGCCACCCGCTGCGCAAGGATTACCCGCTCAAGAAGCGCCAGCCGAGGATACCCCACAGGGATTAGCATGACGCAACACGCCAAGCCCGACATCCCCAAGAACTGGGAGCTGGAAAAGCTCGCCGACGGCCGCCTGGTGCTCAACATGGGGCCCTCGCACCCGGCCATGCACGGCATAGTGCGGATGCTCCTCACCGTGGACGGGGAACGCGTAGTAGACTCCGACATCGAGATCGGCTACCTGCACCGCGGCTTTGAAAAGACCTGCGAGAACGTGACCTACAACCAGTGCGTGCCCTACACCGACCGCCTGAACTACGTCTCGCCCTTCATAAACAACGTCGGCTACGCCCTGGCCGTGGAAAAGCTGATGGGCATAGAGACCCCGGCCCGGGCCCAGTATATCCGGGTGATCATGAGCGAGATCTCCCGCATCACCGACCACCTGACCTGCATAGGCGCCAACGCCATGGAGCTCTCCGCCTTCACCGTCTATTTCTACCTGATCAACGCCCGCGAGGCCCTCTACCGGCTCGGCGACTCGGCGGCCGGCGGCCGCGTCACTCCCGCCTATACCCGCGTGGGGGGGCTGACCCGCGACCTGCCGGCCGATTTCAAAAAGGACACGGCGGAAGCTTTCAAGATCGTGCGCAAGAACCTCGCCGACGCGGACAAGATGCTGACCCGCAACCGCATTTTCTATGACCGGCTGCACAACACCGGCCATATATCCAAGGAGGACGCGGTGGCGCTGTCCTTCACCGGCCCCGTGCTGCGCTCCACCGGCGTGCCGCTCGACGTCCGCAAGGCCACCCCTTACCTGGTCTACGACCGCTTCGATTTCGACATTCCGGTAGGCTCCAACGGCGACAACTACGACCGTTACCTGGTGCGCCTCGAAGAGATGCACCAGAGCATGCGTATAGTGGAGCAGGCCCTGGCCCAGCTGCCCGACGGGCCGGTGAACCACCCCGATTTCAGCGTGATCCTGCCGCCCAAGGAAGAGGTGTACGGCAACATCGAGGCGCTGATGGCCCATTTCAAGCTGACCTTCGAAGGCGTCAAGCCGCCGGCCGGCGAGGTGTACCAGGCGGTGGAAGGCGGCAACGGCGAGGTAGGCTTCTACCTGGTCTCCGACGGCACCGGCCGGCCCTGGCGCCTGCGGGTGCGTCCGCCCTGCTTTACGCTGACGGCCGGCCTCTCCAAGATGATCAAGGGCGGCTACATCGCCGACATAGTTTCCACTTTCGGCCAGGTGAACATGATAGGCGGGGAGCTGGAAAGATAATGGCTTTTAAACTCACCGAAGACTTCAAGGCCAGGGCGGAAAAGCTCTGCGCCCGGTACCCCAGGCGCGACGCGGCGCTTATCCCCGTCCTGCTGGAACTGCAGAAGGAAGCCGGCTATGTGGCCGAGGAGGCCATGGACGAGCTGGCCAAATTCCTGGCGCTGCCGTACGCGCGCGTAAAGGCCGTAGTCACTTTTTACACCATGTTCAACCGCGAGCCGGCCGGCAAGTACCACCTGCAGGTCTGCCGGAACATCTCCTGCCATATGGCCGGCGCCCCCGGGCTGCTGGCCCGTCTACGGGCGAAGCTGGGCATCGGCGAGGGGGAGACCACCAAGGACGGCCTCTTCACGCTGTCCGCGGTAGAATGCCTGGGCGCCTGCGGCGCGGCCCCGGTGATGCAGGTCAACGAGGACTATTTCGAGAACCTTAACGGGGAGAAACTGGACGCGCTGCTGGAGGACATTAAACACGGCCGCCTGCGGGCCGGCGGCCGCTGAGACTGCAATGGAAAATATCCTCCTTAAAGATAACGTCGCCGGCCTCGAGGGCTATTTCGCCTGCGGCGGCTACCGGCCGCTGAAGAAGGCGCTCGCCCTGAAGCCCGCCGACGTGATAGAGGAAGTCAAGAAGTCGGGCCTGCGCGGCCGCGGCGGCGCGGGCTTTCCTACCGGCCTGAAATGGTCCTTCATCCCTAAAGACGCCCCCGGGCCCCGTTACCTGGTCTGCAACGCCGACGAGGGCGAGCCCGGCACCTTCAAAGACCGCGAGCTCCTCCTCAGGAACCCGCACGCGCTGATAGAGGGCATGGCCATCGCCGCCTACGCCATAGGCGCGGCCCACGGCTACATCTACATCCGCGGCGAGTTTGCCGCCGAAGCCCGGCTGCTGGAGAAGGCCATCGCCGAAGCCAGGACCAAGGGCTTCATAGGAAAGAACATACTCGGGTCCGGTTTTGATTTCGAGCTGTTCATGCACTCCGGGGCCGGCGCCTATATCTGCGGCGAGGAGACGGCCCTGCTGGAATCCCTGGAAGGCTTCAAGGGCCAGCCGCGCCTCAAGCCGCCTTTTCCGGCGGTAAAGGGCCTGTTCGCTTCGCCTACCGTTATCAATAACGTAGAGACGCTGGCCGCCGTCCCGGCCATAATAGAGAAAGGCGGCGAGTGGTACGCCTCCATCGGCACGCCCAAAAGCACGGGCACAAAACTTTTCTGCGTCAGCGGCCCGGTCAACAAGCCCGGCGTGTACGAGCTGCCGCTGGGCGTCACTTTCAGGGACCTGCTGGAAAAAAGCTGCGGCGGCATGCAGGAAGGGAAAAAGATAAAGGCCGTCATCCCGGGCGGCTCCTCGGTCCCCGTGCTCACGGCCGAAGAGGCCTGGGCCGTCAAACTGGATTACGAATCCCTCGCCACCGCCGGCTCCATGCTGGGCTCGGGCGGCGTGATCGTGATAGACGAGAGCCAGTGCATGGTGAAGCTGCTGCAGGTACTGGCCCGCTTCTACCACCACGAATCCTGCGGCCAGTGCACCCCTTGCCGCGAGGGCTGCGGCTGGATAGAGAAGATCCTGAACCGGTTCGAGGAGGGGAAGGCCTCAGTGAAGGATATCGACCTGCTTTACTCCGTGGCCGACGGCATGCAGGGCCGCACCATCTGCCCGCTCGCCGACGCGATGGCCATGCCGGTGATGAGTTTCGTCAAGAAGTTCCGGTCCGAATTCGAAGCCCACGCGGCCGGGCGCTGCTGCGCACCCGAAGCGGGCGGGGGTCATTGATGCCCAAACTAACGATCGACGGCAAAAGCATAGAGGTCGCCAAAGGCACCACGGTCCTCGAGGCCGCCGCCAAGTTGGGCGTCTATATCCCGCGCTACTGCTACCACCCCAGCCTTTCCATCTCCGGCAACTGCCGCATGTGCCTGGTGGAAGTGGAGAAAGCGCCCAAGCTGCTGACCGCCTGCTCCACCGAGGCCGCCGAAGGCATGGTCGTGCGCACGGATTCCGAAAAAGTAAAAGCGGCCCGGCGTGACGTGCTGGAGTACCTGCTCATCAACCACCCGCTCGACTGCCCCATCTGCGACCAGGCGGGGGAATGCGGCCTGCAGGACTACTACATGGAGTACAGCCTCAAGAAGAGCCGCTTCGCCGCCGCCGACAAGGTGACCCGCCAGAAGCGGCGCGCCCTGGGCCCGCACCTGGTGCTCGACAACGAGCGCTGCATCCTCTGCACCCGCTGCGTCAGGTTCTGCTCCGAGGTCACTAAAACCTCCGAGCTGGAAGTCATGGAGCGCGCCGACCATTCCTTCATAGACCTGAAAGAGGGCAAGGCCCTCGATAACGATTATTCGATGAACATAGCCGACCTCTGCCCCGTCGGCGCCTGGACGTCCAGGGATTTCCGCTTTAAGCAGCGCGTCTGGTTCCTCAAGAAGACCCCGACGGTCTGCCTCGGCTGCGCCACCGGCTGCCTGGCTGAGGCGCAGCATAACGAGAACGTCATCTACAGGGTGATGCCGCGCCCCAACGCCGAGACCAACACCTGGCTCTGCGACCGCGGCCGCCTTGCCTACAAGGCCGTGACCGCCGGCGACAGGCTGGCCAAGGGTTTTATAAAGAACGGCCTGATCGACCTGGAACCCGCCCTGCGCGAGGCAGCCACCCGCATAGACGAGGCCAAGGGCGCCGTCGCGGTGCTGGGCTCCCCGTGGCTTTCCATCGAGGATAACGCCGCCCTGGCCGCGCTGGCCATAGAGGCGGTCAAGACGGAGAATTTCTGCTTCGACTTCCCCGCCGAACAGGGCATAAAGGACGGCATCCTTATAAACAAGGACGCGGCCCCTAACACCGCCGGCGTTAAACTGGTCAAGGCTGCCCGCGGCGGCATTTCCCTCGAGGAGCTTTCCCGGCGCCTCCTGGCGGGGCAGATAAAAGTGGTGATCACCGAGGCCCGCGCCGCCGGCTTTATAAAGGAAGCGCTGAAGGCCGCCGCCCCCCGGCTGATAACCTTCGCCACCAACAGGGGCGAGATCCCTCAGGGCGCCTACGCCACCCTGCCTTACGCCTCCTACTTCGAGACCCCCGGGACTTTTGTGAACTACCAGGGCCTTAAACGCCGCACCGAGCCGGCGGTGACGCCGCCGGAAGGGGTAAAACCGCTCTGGGGCCTGGTGAACAAACTGGCGGCCTACAGCGGAGATTCCCTGCACCTGAACTCTTCCGAGGACGCGCTGAAGGGCGTTAAACTCTGATGATCGAATTCTTCGAAGCCAACAAGGACATCCTCCTCTTCACCCTGGCCGCCGGCCTGAAGGTGCTGGTGTTCATGGGCGGGATCATGGGCTTCGCGGCGCTGCTGACGCTGGCCGAGCGCAAGGTCAGCGCGCTGATGCAGGACCGCGTCGGCCCCAACCGCGCCTCGGTGTTCGGCTTCGCCTTCAACGGCCTTTTCCACCCCATCGCCGACGCGATCAAGATGATCATGAAAGAGGACTTCGTCCCCGGCCGGGCGGAGAAACTGCTTTTCACCCTGGCGCCTTTCTTCGCCCTGGTCCCGGTGCTGGCCCTGTTCGCGGTGATCCCTTTCGGCGACTACGTGATGGTGTTCGGCTACCAGCTGGACCTGCAGATCGCCGACCTGCCGCTCGGTCTGTTCCTGGTGCTGGCCCTGTCGGGCATGGCCATCTACGGCGTCTTCCTGGCCGGCTGGGCTTCCAAGAATAACTTCGCGCTGCTGGGCGCCATGCGCGGCGCGGCGCAGATGGTGTCCTACGAAGTAGTGCTCGGCCTGACTCTGGTGGGGCTGCTGATGATCTACGGCTCGGCGAACCTGCAGGACATGGTGAGGGCGCAGGGCCGGCTGCTGTTCGGCGCCGTGCCGGCCTGGGGCGTGGTGCTGCAGCCTTTCGCCTTCATACTTTTCCTGATCGCCGCCATCGCCGAGAACAAGCGCACGCCTTTCGACCTGGTGGAGGGGGAATCGGAGATTATCGGCTACTTCATGGAGTACAGCTCCATGCGCTTCGCGGCCTTCATGTTCGCCGAGTTCGTGGAGATCATCCTGGTCTCCATGCTCGCCGCCACGCTGTTCTTCGGCGGCTGGCAGGTGCCTTACCTCTACGAGACCGGCTTCATATTCCCCGGCGGGAGCGCGCTGCCGCTGGACCACTACCTGGTCTCGGCGCTGCAGGTAGGCTCCTTCTCGGTCAAGACCGTCTTCTTCTCCTGGTTCCTGCTGGTGGTGCGCTGGACCCTGCCGCGCTTCCGCTTCGACCAGCTGATGGGCCTGTGCTGGAAGGCGCTGCTGCCGCTGGCGCTGCTCAACATCCTTCTAACCGGCGCCGCGCTGGTGGCCCTGGGCAAACTATGATAAGCGTAAAGAAAGTAAACAACCGGCCGCTGAATTTCCTGGAGAGGATCTACCTCTGGGAAATAGGCCGCGGCCTGCTGGTCACCAGCCGCCATTTCTTCGTCAACCTCTTCAATCCTAAAAAGATCGTGACCGTCAGCTATCCCGAGCAGCGCCTGCCGCTCCCCGGCGCCGCCGGCCAGCGCACCCGCCACCGCCTCAAGGTGCGCGCCGACGGCTCGCCCAAATGCGTGGCCTGCTTCATGTGCCAGACCGCCTGCCCGGCGTACTGCATACGGATAGAGGCCGCCGAATATCCCGACAACACGGTGGAAAAATATCCGGCCGTCTTCGACATAGACCTCTCGCGCTGCGTGATGTGCGGCATGTGCGTGGAGGCCTGCCCCGAAGACGCCATCTCCATGGACACGGGGGAGATCCCGGGCGGCGCCGGGGACCGCGGAGAGCTGCTGATGACCAGGGGAGACCTGCTGCGCAACCTCCCCGGCGAACCTTCGGTCAAGGGCGCCGCCAACCGCCTGGCCAACGAGTACCTGGAGGGGAAAGAATGATCCTCGACGCGGCAGTCTACCTCTCCGCGGGAGTGGCCGCCCTGGCCACCCTGCTGATGATCTTCCAGAAGAACCCGGTGAAGGCCGCCATGCTGATGCTCACCGCCCTGCTGGCCACCGCCGGGATGTATCTCGCCTTCAGCGCCCAGCTGCTGGCCGTGCTGCAGGTCATTATCTACGGCGGGGCCATCATGACCCTCTTTATCGTGGCCCTCTCCGTAACGCCGCAGGCGTGGAAGGACAAGCCCGTCCCCGGCCGGGCCGTGCGGGTGCTGGGCCTGGCCGCCGCGGCGGTGCTGCTGACCGAGCTCCTCCAGGTCTCGACGGTCCTGCGGGCGGCGTCGGCCGCCCCCGGGTTCTCGGAAACCGGCACGCTGGCCATCGCCATGAACCTTTTCGGCCGCTTCGCTTTCCAGTTCGAGCTGCTGTCGCTGGTGATCCTCGCCTCCATCGTGGGCGCGGTAGCCCTGGCCTCCCGGAGGACCGCGCCATGACCGCCTACAACCTCGCGGCCATAGCCTTCACCCTTTTCGCCCTGGCGACGGCGGGCTTTCTCACCTGCGGCAGCCTGGTGCGCATGCTGATGTTCCTGGAGCTCATGCTCAACGCCGCCAATATCGCCCTGGTGGCGCTGGGCGGGAGCGCGGCCTCGCAGGCCTACGCGGCCATGCTGCTGGTCATCGCCGCGGCCGAGGCCGGCGTGGGCCTGGCGCTGATCATCGCCCTGGCCGGCGCGTTCAAGACCCTGGAGGCGGAGAATATAAAGGAGCTGAAAGGCTGATGGAAGGCAACTACTACCCGCTCCTTAAATGGATCCTGCTGGCCCCGCTGGCCGGCTTCGCCGTCAACGGCCTCTTCGGCAGGAAGTTCCTCGGCGAGAAGTTCGGCGGGCTCGTGGGGAGCCTCGCCATCCTCGTCTCCTTTATCTTCGCGGCCCTGACCTTCTCGGACCTGCTCAACCTGCCGCCGGAATACCGCCTGCTGCGCGACACGCTCTACACCTGGATCTCCGCCGGCAGCTTCGTCGTGGAAGCGGCCTTCCGCTTCGACCCGCTCTCTGCCGTCATGGCGCTCATCGTCACCGGCGTCAGCTTCCTGATCCACGTCTATTCCATCGGCTACATGAAGGGCGACGCCGGCTACAACCGCTATTTCGCCTACCTCAACCTTTTCGTCTTCTTCATGCTGATCCTCGTCCTGGCGGACAACCCGCTGCTGATGTTCGTGGGCTGGGAAGGCGTCGGGCTTTGCTCCTACCTCCTCATCGGCTTCTGGTATGAGGATCCGGAGAAGGCCTCCGCCGGCAAGAAAGCCTTTATCACCAACCGGGTCGGCGACGCCGGCTTCCTGATAGGCCTGATGCTGCTGTTCGGCCTGCTGGCCTCGCAGGGCTTTGCGGCCATGGACTTCGCCTCCCTGGAGAAGAACGCGCCGCTGCTGACCTCGGCTACGGCCCTGGGCATAGGCGCCCCCACGCTCATCTGCCTGCTCCTTTTCTTCGGCGCCACCGGCAAGTCCGCCCAGTTCCCGCTGTACGTCTGGCTGCCGGACGCCATGGCCGGCCCCACGCCGGTCTCGGCCCTGATCCACGCGGCCACCATGGTGACGGCCGGCGTGTATATGCTGGCCCGCCTGCATTTCCTCTACGAGCTCGCCCCGAGGGCCCTGGAAGTGGTGATGCTCGTCGGCTGCTTTACCGCTTTCTTCGCCGCCGTGATCGGCCTGCTGCAGAAGGACATCAAGAAGGTGCTGGCCTATTCCACGGTCAGCCAGCTGGGCTACATGTTCATGGCCGCCGGCGCCGGCGCTTTCTCCGCCTCTATTTTTCACCTGGCCACGCACGCTTTCTTCAAAGCCCTGCTGTTCCTCGCCGCCGGCTCCGTGATCCACGGCATGAGCGGCGAGCAGGACATGTTCAAGATGGGCGGCCTTAAAAAGGAAATGCCTTTCACCTTCCTGCTGATGGCGGCCGGCTGGCTGGCCATCGCCGGCGTGCCCGGCCTTTCCGGTTTTTATTCGAAGGACCTCATCCTGGAAAAAGTCTTCGAGCACGGCGGGCCGGCCGTCTGGGCCGTAGGCGTGCTCACGGCGGGCCTCACCGCCTTCTACACCACCCGCCTTTTCATCCTCACCTTCCTGCGCGCCCGCCGGGGCCAGGGCCACGCCCACGAGTCCCCGCTGACCATGACCCTGCCGATGGCGGCGCTGGCGGTGCTGGCTGTGGCCGGCGGGTTCCTGCTCAAGGACAGGCTTTTTATTTTCCTGGAGCCGCTGGCCGCGCACGGGGGGGAACACAGCCCGCTCGCCGCGCGGCTGATGATGGCCTCGGTAGGCGCGGGCCTGGCCGGCATACTGCTGGCCTTCCCGCTGACCCTGCCCGACGCCGCGGCGTTCCTTAAGAATTCTCTCTCCCGGCTGCACGGCATCGTCTTCCGCAAATTCTACGTCGACGAGATCTACGGCCTGCTGGTTATCAGGCCCCTGAAGCTTTTCTCCGACAGGGTGCTGTTCTCACTGGTGGACGCCGGACTGATAGACGGCGTGCTGGTGAACGGCTCGGCCAGGGCCTGCTACGCCGCGGGCCGGGCGCTCAAGCGCGCGCAGAGCGGGCGCCTGGACATCTACGCGCTGGTCTTCGCCCTGGGCGTAACAGCCATGCTTTTCTGGATAATATGACGGAACTGCTGACCAACCCCCTCTCTCTCTCCATCATCCTGCCGGCGGCGGCGGGCCTGGCCCTGCTGGCCGTGCCGCGCGATAACGAGCCCCTTCTCAAGGGCGCCGCGCTGGCCGCCACGCTGGCCACGCTGCTGGTAACCCTTAAACTCTACGCCGGCTTCGACCCGGCCCTGGCCGCCATGCAGTTCCGCCTGGACCTGGCGTGGATCCCTGCCTACGGCATCAGCTACGCCCTCGGCATAGACGGCATCAGCCTGCTGCTCATCGCCCTGACCGCCCTGCTCATGCCGGTCTCCGTGCTCGCCTCCTTCAGCTATATAAAGGAGGCGCAGCGCGGCTACTACGTGTGCCTGCTGCTGCTGGAAGCCGCGATGATAGGCGTTTTCGCCGCGCTGGACCTGTTCGTTTTCTATCTGTTCTGGGAAGGCATGCTGATACCGATGTACTTCCTGATAGGCGTCTGGGGCGGGCCGCGGCGCATCTACGCCGCGCTGAAGTTCTTCATCTACACCATGGCCGGCTCGGTGCTCATGCTGGCCGCTATACTGTGGGTGGTAGCGGCCCAACACGCAGCTACCGGGGTCTGGACCTTCTCCATACCGGCCCTCTACGGCGCCGCGCTGACCCCGGAGGCGCAGTTCTGGCTGTTCGCCGCCTTCGCCCTGGCTTTCGCCGTAAAAGTGCCGCTGTTCCCGTTCCACACCTGGCTGCCGGACGCCCACGTAGAGGCGCCCACGGCGGGCTCGGTGCTGCTGGCGGGCGTACTGCTTAAGATGGGCGTCTACGGCTACATAAGGCTGGCCGTGCCGATGTTCCCCCGCGGGGCGGCGGAGTTCGCGCCCTGGCTGGCCGCGCTGGGCGTGACCGGCGTGATCTACGGCTCGCTGGTGGCCTGGACGCAGCGCGACATGAAGAAAATGGTGGCCTACTCTTCGGTGGCCCACCTCGGCGTGGTGATGCTCGGCGTCATGGCTTTCGAGCCGGCCGCGGTGGCCGGCGCGGTGCTGCAGATGGTCAACCACGGCCTGTCCACAGGCGCGCTGTTCCTGCTGGTAGGCGTGCTCTACGAGCGGCGCCATACCCGCATGATAGAGGACTACGGCGGCCTCGCAAAGGTGATGCCCGGCTTCGCCGCGGTCTTCATGATCGTGACGCTGTCCTCCATCGGCCTGCCCGGCCTCAACGGCTTCGTGGGCGAGGCGCTCATCCTGTTCGGCTCCTTCCTGGCGTATCCCTGGCTGGCTTCGCTGGCCGTTTCCGGAGTGGTGCTGTCGGCCGTCTACATGCTGGGCATGTACCAGGCCGTTATGTTCGGGCCGCTGCGCCACACCGAGAACAAGATCCTCAAGGACCTTAGCCCCCGGGAATGGCTCTACCTGCTGCCGCTGCTCTTTTTTATCGTGCTGATAGGCGTCTGGCCCAATCCTTTCCTGCGCCGGGCCCAGGCCGCAGTAGACAGCTACATACAGCTGGCGCAGCCGTACCCGGCCCCGCCGGACACGCTGCCCGCAGTGGTGGTGAGGAAATAGATGGAACACATGAACTACGCCGCCTCGGCCTTCTCCGTGCCGCTGCTCCTTCTGCTGGCCGCTTTAGCAGCCCTGCTGCTGCCGCTCTTTATCCGGGCGCTGCGCGGGACGCAGGGGCTGATGGCCCTGGGCGCGGCGCTGGCGGCCCTCACGTTCTTCCGCCTCGCGCCGCAGGTAGAGATCTCCCTCTTTAACGGCGCTATCGCGCTGAACCCGGCTTCCGCGTACCTCTGGCTTTTCACCCTCGGGGTGCTCGCGGCCGTGCTCGCCCTCTCGGTCTACCGGCCGCCGGCCGGCGAGGAGAACGCGGGGGAATACTATTTCCTGCTGCTGCTGTCCGCGCTGGGCCTCATGGCCCTGATAGCCGCCGGGGACCTGTTCACGGCTTTCATCGCGCTCGAACTGCTCAGCCTGCCCCTCTACGCGCTGGCCGGCATCCGCCGCAGCAAGCCGGGCCTCGAGGCCGCCTACAAGTATTTCATGCTGGGCGCGCTGGGCTCGGCTTTCACGGTGCTCGGCATCGCCGTGCTCAACGCCCTCTACCCCGCCCTCACCTTCGACGCCCTCGGGCAGGGCACCCCGGGCCCGCTGGCGCTGGCCGGCTTCCTGCTGGTCATCTCCGGCTTCGCCTTCAAGACCGCGCTGGTGCCCTTCCACATGTGGGTGCCGGACGCCTACGAGGGCGCCCCGACGCAGATCTCGGCGTTCATGGGCGCCGCGGTAAAGGCCGGCGGCGTGGTGCTGCTGTGGCGGCTCTTCTCGCTTTTCGACGGCGGCCCCGTCCGGGAGATCTTCTGGTGGCTGGCCGCTATCACCGCGGTGGGGGCCAACCTGGCGGCGCTGGCCCAGACCGGCCTCAAGCGCCTGCTGGCCTACTCCAGCGTGGCCCACGCCGGCTACCTGGCCGTAGCCTTCTTCGGCGGGCGCCAGGGCTTTGAAGCCGTGCTCTTCTACCTGCCGGTCTACGCCATGGCCACCATAGGCGCCTTCGCCGTGGCGCTGGTCCTGGAGAAGGACGAGAGGGGGCCGCAGATAGAGGACCTGGCCGGCCTGGCCAGAACGCGGCCCTGGCTGGCCGCCGCGATGGCGGCTTTCATGTTCTCGCTGGCCGGCGTGCCGCCGCTGGCGGGCTTCTTCGCCAAGTTCTACGCCTTCGCCGGGGCGGTCACCGCCGGCTATACCGGGCTGGTGGTCATAGCCGTTATCATGAGCGCGGTCTCCATCTATTACTACCTCCGGGTAACCGTGGCGATGTACATGAAGCCGCCCGCCGCGGACACCCACGCAGAGCCGGCCGGCCTGGCCGGGGCGGTCATCGCCCTGATGGCCGCCGGGGTCATACTGGCCGGTATTTTTTCGCGGCCCCTGCTGGCCGCCGCCGTCGGGGCAGCCCGCTGGTTCTAGGCCTTTTACAGGCCTTTTCACATAATCGCAAAAATCGCAAAAGTATAATAAGTCATATTGACTTTGGGTAATATTTATATTACATTTACCCTAGGATCACTCCTAAGGGGTTAGGGGCAAACACAAATTAAGGCTGCATGTTAAGCGCGCCGCGCTTTGTAAGTTTGTTGCCGCCGCGCGGCAGGGGGAAAAATGAAAACCACAAGAAAACGCGCCGGTTCCGGCGCCCGCAGGCGAAAGACCGCGGCGACAGGCTCCGCCAAGGACCCGAACGCCAAACTTCTGCGCATGGTTTTGCGCCACTTCGGCACGGCAATGACCATGGCGCTCTGCAGGCGCCTGGGGTACGAAGCCTGCTGACCGGCGGGCCTTACAGGAACACAGGGGGGAATATGGACAGCAAGAAAACATTCGACAAGGCGTTCAGCCAGATCGAGCAGGCTGAAACGCGGTTGGCGGAAGAGAACAGGATGCTCCTCAAGCTTAAGCAGGAGGAGCAGGAAGAGCGGCACGACCTGGAGGTGCTGGAGGACGAGGTGAAGAACCAGGAGCGCATCCTGGCGCCCCTGAAAGAGGAGATCCGGGAATGCCAGGCGGAGAGAAACCGCCTGGACGAGGAATTTTCCCGGAAAGAGACCGAAATGAAGGCCCGGCTGGAGATAAAACGCACGGAGCTTGAGACCCGCTGCGCCCAGAGCGAAAAGGAAACCTCCGCAAAGGAAAAAGAATTCAATGAAAAAGCCCGCGCCCTTAAGGACGAAGTAAACCTCAGGGAAAAAGAGATGGGCGACATGCGCCACCTCCTGATGACCATGAAGGAAGAATCCGAGGCGAACTTCGGCAGAGCCGTCCTGAAGGAGCGGGAATGGGCCGAGATGAAGAAAGAGCTGGACAACGCCAAGGCCTATATCGAAACGCTGCACACCGAGCTCAAGGTAAAGGAACAGGCGGTACTCTCAGCGCAGAACGACCTCCGCGCCAGACTGGCGGAGGGGGTCAGGGCGGACCTGGGCCTCAACGGGAAGCCCGAACACGCGCATGAGCTGCTGGAGAAGGAGCGGAAAGAATTCAACGCGCATTACGCGGCCCTCGAGAAGGAGTTCGAGGACAGGGAAAAAGAGCTCATGGACGAGATCCGGGCCATGAAGGAAGCCGATACCAAGCGTTCCCTGGAATATGAGCGGATGAGCATGGAACTCTCCACCGCCCGCGAGAGGCAGGAAGCGGCCGAGACAAAAGCTTCCTCGGCCTCGATAGAACTGATGGAACTCAACGTCTACAACAAATCCGCGGCCGCCGCGCTGCGAGAGAAGGACGCCGAGATCTCCGACCTGAAGCAGGCCCTGGACGAAGCCAAGCTGGTGACCGCCAAAAACCAGAAATAAGTCCCATCAGCGCACAAATAAAAACCGCCGGGACACCCCGGCGGTTTTCACTTTATACGGCTGTTAAAGAAAACCGTTCTCTTTCAGGAAGTCTTTGGTGACGCCGGAGGAGCGGGGGGCGGCGTATTTACCGAGGATGTCGTATTCGATATTGAGCAGGGCGCCCGGCCTGAGCCCCTTGAGGGCGGTATTGGCCCAGGTATGGGGAATCACAGCCGCTTTGAAGGAGGCGGGGGCAATGTCGTAAACGGTAAGGCTTATGCCGTCCAGGGCGACGGACCCCTTCTCGACCAGAAGAGCAGCCGCGGATCGTTCCACCTCCATGATCCTGCTGTTCCCGTCGTCGCGCACCGAGAGCAGCTGAACCGTACCGTCTATATGGCCGGTTACGAAGTGGCCGCCTAACCTGGCGCCCACGGCCAGCGCCCGCTCCAAATTCACGATAGAACCAGCTTTTAATCTGCCCAGGGTGGTGCGGGAGAAGCTTTCAGGGCTGACGGCGAAGCCGGCCACGCCGGCCTTATGGGAAACGACGGTCAGGCAGGCGCCGTTTACGGCCACGCTCTCGCCGTCGGCAAGCGCCCAGTCCGCAGGCACGGAAACTTCCAGTCGCCCTGTGGAAACCGATCTAACCTTCTCTACCGCCTCTATAATGCCTGTAAACATCAGTCGAACCTCAAGTCCAGCATCAGGTCGGGGCCCGCTTTGCCGATGGAGGCCAGCCGCGGCCGTATGCCAAGCTGCGCCTTGGCCGCGTTAAGCTCGTCGGGCCAGACCATGGAATTTTTAGACTCCGTGCCGCCGATGATCATCGGCGCCACAAAACAGATGAACCTGTCGGCCAGGCCCTCGCTTATGAAGGAGCCGGCCACCCGGCCGCCGCCTTCCACCAGCACATGGGCAATGCCCAGTTTACCCAACTCTTTAAGCAGCGCCTTAAGCGAAACGCGGCCTTTCTCCGACGGGAGGACCATTATTTTAGCGTTGCGGGAAAACTTCTTCATGGCCGTGACCGAAGCCTTGCGGGTGGTGGCTATGATCACGCGCTCGTTCCGGAAGATCTGCGCCTTGCGCGGCACGCGGAACGAGGAATCCAGCGCCACTATCCACGGTTGCTGCCGCACCCGCACGCCGCGCACGTTAAGCAGCGGGTCGTCGGCCAGCACCGTGCCGATGCCGGCCAGCACCGCATCGGCCTCGGCGCGCAACCGATGGGCTTCCAGCCGCGACTGCGGGCTGGAGATCCAGCGCGAGCGGCCGGCGGCGTCCGCTATGCGCCCGTCGAGACTCTGCGCTATTTTTACCGTGACATACGGGATACCGGTACGCATATACTTATTGAAAGCGGGGTTGAGCGCCTCGCACTCTTTAGCCAGCACGCCCGCCGTCACCTTGATGCCGGCCCGGCGCAGTATGCCCGCGCCGCGGCCGCTGTGCGCCGGGTTAACGTCCCGGGCGCCATAATAGACTTCCCTGATGCCGGACTTGATTAGGAGTTCGGTGCAGGGCGGCGTCTTGCCGTAGGTAGAGCAGGGCTCGAGGGTCACATAGATGGCCGCGCCGGCGGGATCTACCCGGCAGGAGCGCAGGGTATTCACTTCGGCGTGCGGCCCCCCGTAGCGCAGGTGGGCCCCTTCAGCTATGACCTTGCCGCCCTTCACCAGCACGGCGCCCACCATCGGGTTGGGATGGGTGGTATAGCGCCCGCGCCTGGCCAGCTCAATGGCGCGGGCCATGTAGCCCTCGTGCCGGTTCATTACAGGTGCTTGAAGAGATTCGCCATCTCTATGGCCGAAACCGCGGCCTCGGCACCCTTGTTGCCGTGCTTCACGCCGGCGCGTTCTATGGCCTGCTCCAGGTTATCGGCCGTGATCACGCCGAAAGCCACCGGAACCTTATGCTTCATGGAGACGGCCGCTATGCCCTTGGCGGTCTCCTGCGCGACGAAGTCGAAGTGGGGGGTGTCGCCCTTAATGACCGCGCCCAGGCAGATGATGGCGTCGTAGGGGCCGGAGGCGAGCTTTTCGCAGACCACCGGGATCTCGTAGGCGCCCGGGGTCTTAACCACGGTAATGTCCTTCTCGTCAGCGCCGTGGCGCTTAAGCGAGTCCACTGCCCCGTCGAGCAGGCGCCCGGTGATGAAATCGTTGAACCGGGAAACTATGATCGCGAACTTCAGTTTGTCGGCTTTGAAACCGCCTTCTATGGTTTTCATTTTATTCTCCTTAACCTTCGAGCCCGGGTCTACCCCCGAGCATATGTCCCATCTTGTCGCTCTTGGTCTTCAAATAGCGCGCGTTGTGCTGGTTGGGGTGGATGACCAGCGGCACCCGGCCGGCGATCTTCAGGCCGTAGCCGGAGAGGCCGGCCAGCTTCTTGGGGTTATTGGTGATCAGGCGCAGGGAGTGCAGGCCCAGGTCGCAGAGTATCTGCGCGCCTATGCCGTAGTCACGCAGGTCGGCGGGGAAGCCCAGCGCCTCGTTGGCGGTGACGGTATCGTAGCCCTTGTCCTGCAGGCTGTAGGCCTTTATTTTGTTGCCCAGGCCTATGCCGCGGCCTTCCTGCCGCATGTAGAGAATGGCGCCGGCGCCCTCCCTGGCTATCAGGCGCATGGCGGCGTGCAGCTGCGGGCCGCAGTCGCAGCGGCGCGAGCCGAACACGTCGCCGGTGAGGCATTCGGAATGCACGCGCACCAGCGCCGTGTTCCCTATTTTGCCGAAGGTCAGCGCGGCGTGCTCCAGGCCGGTCAGGCGCTCGCGGTAGACCGAAATATTGAAAGTGCCGAATTCCGTCGGGAGGGTGGAGGACGATACCCGCTCCACCAGCGACTCTTTGCGGCGGCGGTAGGCTATCAGGTCGGCTATGGTGGCCATCTTAAGCTTGTGCTTAGCGGCGAAGCGAACCAGTTGCGGCAGGCGGGACATGGTGCCGTCCGGGTTCATGATCTCGCAGATGACGCCGGCGCCCGTCAGGCCCGCCAGGCGCACCAGGTCGGTGCAGGCCTCGGTGTGGCCGGCTCGCGCCAGCACGCCGCCGGGGCGCGCCTTCAGGGGGAAGACGTGGCCCGGGCGGGTAAGGTCGCCCGGCAGGGAGCCGGGAGCGGCGAGTATCTTTATGGTGCGCGCGCGGTCGGCGGCGGAGATGCCGGTGGTGACGCCTTTCGCAGCGTCCACGGAGATGAGCCAGTTGGTCTTGAAGGGGTCCTTGTTCTCGCGCTCCATCTGGAACAGGTCCAGCGCGGCGGCGCGGTCGGCCGTGAGCGGCGCGCAGATGAGGCCGCGCCCGTGCCTGGCCATGAAATTTATTTTTTCGGGAGTGGCGAAGGAGCCCGCCATCAGCAGGTCGCCCTCGTTCTCGCGGCCCTCGTCGTCGGTGATGACCACCATGCGGCCGCGCTTGATGTCCGCTATCACGTCTTCGATGGGGGAGAAAAGTTTTTTTGCCATAAAAAAGCCCTGAAGCTGTCTTCAGGGCTTTAATACGCGGCAAACGGCGAAGCCGGCTGCAATGCGTTTAGTTCTTCTTTCATCCGGACTACACCGTCGGCCCCGGAGTTACACCGGATCTGCTCGTAAGAGCTTGCGGGCTTTACCGCCGGTGGGGAATTGCGCCCCGCCCTGAAGAACTACAGGGATATTATACAACTTTACGGACTATTCGCAGGTCGTCTCTTCCTTGACGGTCACCCAGGTGGTCCCGTTGAAGAAACAGAGCTTGTGCAGGGTGATGCTATAGGCCATCGCGCCCTCCGCGGGGTTCGGAGCCGCCAGGAACTGTGCCTGTGTCATAGAACGCGGGAGCCAATAGCCCTCGGCGGTGAACGTGGACTTGGTCACCCCGGCGCCGAACTGCGCGTCGCCGTTTACGTCCAGCGCGGCCTGCGGGGCGGGGGTGCGTATGCCTACCGTGTAGTGCTTAACGTCGGAGGGGTCGATTATGAAGGAATAAGGCTGCGTCACCGGAGTGTTGTTGAAAAAGCCGTTGCCCGCCGTGTCGCTGAACCCCCAGGCAAAAGTGCCCTCGGCCAGGTCGGACACGTAGGTCTTGCGGCCGCCGGCAAAAGCGTAGGAGCTCATGACGATATTGTACATGCCCCCGGGAATGGACGACTTTTCCCCGGAAACATAGTTCTCGGCGCCGCCGGCCACCACGCCGCTATTGGCATGCACGGTATGGGAGTAGCCGCCCAGGGCCGCCGAATACGTGCCGGAAGCGATGTTGTTCTGCCCGAAGGCGGCCGAATAGGCGCCGACGCCGTCCCACTGTGTGCCGGTCACGTTGCCTGCCCTTATAGCCGACATGGTCGGCACCCACATGAAGCGCGTCCCGTTGCCGGTAGCCGGCAGGGCCTGCGCGCCGGTATGGCTGCCGGACCCCAGGATAGCCGCTTTTGCGTCCAGCGTGCCCTGCACCCGCATGGCCCCGTTCACGTCCAGCAGTACGGCGGGATTGCCGGTACCGACGCCGGTGAAGCCGGTGGCGGTACTGACGAACAGCGCCGCGGAGGCGCGGTCTCCGCCCACCAGAAAGCTGGAGGCTACGTGCACCCGTTCTTTAGGCGTGCCGGTGCTGAACCCCACCGAGGCGAGCCCGGTGGAGACGTAGATTATCGAAGCTCCGGCGTCGGCATTGCTGACCATCAGGTTGGTCATCACCTGGAAGCGTTCAGTGGCGATAAAAGAGGAGAGCGCGTCGCCTATCAGGAACTTGCCGTCCGGCTTAATGCGGAAGGCCTGCGTGCCGTTGCCGGTGCCGAGCGGGGGGAGAAGGCTGGCGGAGGCGATAGACGCATCGCCGCCGACGTAGATCAGGTCCCTCTCGCTGGTCCTTACGCCAAGGGCGCCGGGGGCGGCGATGCCGCCCGCCTGCCATCTGATATAACTGTTGCCGCCGGTTTCTGGGAACATGGACAGCACGACGTCATTGAATGTGCCATCCGGCTGGTCCACCCTGAGGGTGCCGCGGACATGCACATCACTGGTCGGAAGAAAAGCCATTCCGCCGACAGCGACCCTGGAATTTACGTATATCGCGTCGTAACCGCTGTCCGGGATGTAGGAAATGCTGGAGACCTGCAGGTCCGCGCCGACAAAGCCGCCCTGGGCCGTTATGGAAGACCCGGCGACGATGCCCTGCCCTACCGTCAGGGAGTGGGTCTGCGTGGTGGTGCTTATGGAGACCCGGCTGGTGGTGGTACTGGCGAAGAACACCGGCACCGTGTCCGAAAAACCGGTAGTGCGGGTGCTGACCAGGACATTGGCCCCGACATGGAACCGCTCCTGCGGATCTTCGGTCCCTATGCCGAATTTCCAATTGGCGTACCTGTCGGACGCGATGCGGAACACTTCGGCCCCCCGGCTGGCGAAATTGTTGGTGGAGGGGTCCTCTCCCAGCGCCCGGTAGACCAGGGTCCTGCTGATAGGCAGGAAACCCAGCGCGCCCTGCTGCGGGCCGTCGCCGTCGCCGGCAATAATGGCGTTCTTCCAGCTTATATAGCCGGAGTAGTACGAGGAAAGGTCCAGCGAGACGTCGGTGTCCGTGTCCGAGGTATAGGAAATGCGGGCCGTCTTGCGCACCTCCAGCGGCGCGGCCGGGGAGTTCACCTGCACGCCCACGTTGCCTGCGGTAGTCACCACGAGGCCGTAATAATCGTTCACGTTCACAAGAGTCCCGACGGTGACGGCGTACTGGTGCTCCCCGTAGGAATTAACGGTAAGGCTGGACCCCAGCACCACCAGGTTGCCGGTCATGGTGTCGCCCGCCTTGCTTACCTTGGAAGTGTCGGTGCTCTTAAGCACGCCGTCCAGCAGGGCGCCGCTGCCTACAAAAAAAGGCGCAACCACCTTGCCGGCGTTGACTTTGATGCCGCTGGCCGTGGTGACGCTGTAGCTGTTGTCCGGGTCCGGCCCTACGAAGCCCCAGAAGGTGGCCGTGGAGGCCGTAACGCTCTGCGTAAAGTTGCCGTAGGGCGCGTTCACGAGGGTACTGCTGTACAGGCCTTGCTGGGCCGTAATGCTGGAAGTGGCGATGATGCCGCCTACTACGGAGAGTTTGGCGGGGAAAGAGGTAAGGCTGCCCACCGCCACGCTGCCGCCGGCAATGGCGAAGGTGGAACCGGTGACGGAGAAAGCGCTGCCTGTGACGGTCAGCGTGCTGCCGGTGAGAGTGGTAGTGCTGAAGCCGAGCGTCAGCGGGCCGGCCATGGTGTCCCCGGTGCGCCAGACCTTGGTATTGTCATAGGTAAAAAGGTTGGTCAGGCCGCCGCCATCGCCGTAATAGACCGCCCCGGCGGGCAGATAGACGTTGGAGCTGATATAGATGCCGCCCCGCTGGGCCGCGCTGGCCGAAGAGAGTTCAACGTTGCCAGCCAGCTTGAGCTTCGGGGCCTCTACGCCGAAAGGCGAGGTCGCCGTAAGGCTGGAGCCTTCCAGGCGCAGGTGGCCCGTCATGGTGTCGCCGGCCTGGCGCACCAGCCCGCTGAGCTTGGCGCCGTTGCCGTAGATCTCGCCGAGGCCGTTGATCTTGAATTTCTCCACCGCCCCCGCGGTCACCAGGAAAATGTCCCCGGTGTCGCCCGCCGCCGTGGAGACGTGCAGCCTGGCCAGCGGCATAGTGAGGGACTCCCCGATACCGACGTTGCCGGGGTTTATGCTGTAGACGTTGTTGCCGCTGCCCTCCCACATGGTGATCGCGGCCGCCTTAAGCTGCACCGAGCCGTCGGGGAACCGGAACCCGCAGGTATAGTTGAAGGGATCCGCTCCGCAGGAAGGCCAGTTGCCGGTGCTCTCCACCACGCCCGCCACGGCCAGCTTCTGGCCGGGGGAGATGCTGCCCACCGAGATGCCGCCCTGCACGAACAGGTTGGTGGAAATGGTTATGGCGCCGTAGGTAGTCTGCGGCAGCGCCTCCAGGATGTCCGCCCTGAACACGGTCGTAGCGGCGGAAGCGGTAGAGGCGTACAGGGAGTTGAAGGCGAAGGGAGACGCCTGCAGGCGGATGCGGGGCGACATGGCCTCGTAGGGGCCGGAGCAGCTGCCGTCGGCGTCCACCTGGATCTCCAGCCAGAGGTTCTGGTTGGTCAGGAAGAGCGAATCCGGGACGCCGCCGGTGGTCATGGAACCTATTTCCACGTCGTAGCGCCCCTTGCTGACGCCCACGTTGCAGCGGCTCTCCGTGAAGAGGGCGGAACCGCCGGAAGCGGCGTTATAGATTATGAACTTGATGTCCTGCGGGATCTCCACAGGCAGGTTGGTGGCCTTGCTCAGCAGGAAACCCTGGTAGTTGAAAGACTGGTTTATGGCCGCCAGGGCGGGAAGACTTAAGGCCATGAGGGCAAAGAGGGGAACAAGGCAGAGCAGGGCGCGGCGCGGCGCGGCTCCCTTCAATTTTCCTGTCTTAACCGTTGAAAGCATATATCCTCCGCCGAAAGTTAACGTATCACCGCCACCGTCCCGTTGTAGACGGTACCGTCCGCCTCTATCTGGTAGATATAGACGCCGCCCGGCACGGCCTGGCCGCCGGCCTTGGCGTCCCACTTAAGGGAGTTCGCTATCGGCCCGGCCGCCATCGTCGCCACCAGGCCCCCGCGCATGTCGAAGATGCGGCCCTTCACCGCCTTCTCCTGCGGGTTATCAAAGATAAAGACCATGGTATCATTTTTCCCGTCGTTATTAGGAGTGATCAGGCGGTTGGTCAGGCCGGACCTGTCGGCGGAGAAGCTGCCGCTGCGCTCGGTGGTCCGCAGCTGGTAGCGGCCGAGCAGCGTGGTCTCCAGCCGGACGCTCTGGTCCTGGGCGTTCACCACGCCGTACATCTGCAGCCAGCGGGCGCCGTTGTTGAAATACATGCTGAGCTGCTTGGCGTCGTTCAGGGCGGAGGGGACTATCGCGCCTCCGGACTTGCTGTAGTAGAGCTTCAGCACGGCGTTGCGGGAAAGCTTGAAGGAGGGGGCGGCCTGCAGGCCGCCGCGGTAGGCGGAGAACTCCACGGATTTCACCACCCTGCCGCCGAGGTCTTCCGGGTGCGTGGAGATCTCCACGTTGTAGGAATCCATCGGGTCCGCCGACTCCGTGAAGAAAGCGCCGGTGCCGTCGGCCGGCACCTGCAGTATGCTCAGGTTGTCGGGCGCCAGGAAGTAAAGGTCGCCTGAACTGCTGTCGCGGGCGTAGGAGGGGAGGGAGGCGCCGGCCTTGTTGATGGCCTTGGCGTGATAGTAATAGTTGTCGTCCACGCCCACCGTGTCCGTCCAGTTGAAGGTGTCGGAGGACACCTCGCCGAGGAAATCCCACTCCGCGTCGGCCGGCGCGGTGGCGCGGTAAACCTGGTACGCGCGGATCTCGTAGGGGTAGGTGGGGTTGAACCGGTCGTTGAACGGGATGCGGTTCATGTAGCCGGCCGGCGGGATCCAGGTTATATTGACCGAAGGCCCCGACTTTACCAGCTTGAAATTCATAGGCGGCAGCGGCACCAGGGCGATGGCGGCGGCGCTGTTGGAAAACTCGGAAAGCAGGCGGTGCGAATTCACGCTCTCGAGCGAGAAGTAGTAGGTGGTGCCGGGGTTGAATCCCTCCACGACCTGGACCTCCTCGGCGCCGGGAGCGAGGGGGACCCAGCCCTGCGCGTAAGGATCGGCCGCGGCGAAGGCCCTGTCGTCGGCTATCGGCGCCGTAGTGGTGTATTTCAGCACGTACGCGTCCGCGGCTTCGGCGGCGCGGGCGATGTCGGCCGAAGGGGCGGTCCAGTTGACGCGGATGGAGTAGCTGGTCACGATCACCACGGAGAGGTCGGCGACGGTGGCGGGGAAGGGGTAGAAGGCCAGCCGGCCGGTCCGCTGGGAGAACCCGGAGATCTCCTGCGAGGAGACGGCCAGCTCCTGCAGGGAGGCGCTGCCCGAGAAATTCGCCGAGACCATGGCCGCCGAGCCCAGGGCGGAAATGCCGCCGACGTCCGCGAAATTAGAGGAATACATCCTCTCTGCCGAGAGGCGGGGGGCGGAGCCCAGAAGGAGCGCCGCGAACAGGGATAAAACGCCTGCGGTCTTCATGCAATATTATTATACCGGCCCCGTGCGACCAAAATATTACAAAGAGGTTGCAATATCCCGGCGTAGAATTTATAAATCGGAAACAAAACAGTCACAATTGAAAAGTAGAATTAACACAGATATGAACCTTAACGCGCAGATCTTCCGCCTCCTGGCCGTGCTGGCACTTGCACCGGCCGCGGCTTTCTGCGCGGCCTCGTCGCTCGGGCGCTCCGTCCCGCTCAACCGGCTGGTGACGCCGAACGGCGACCACCTCAACGACACCTTTATTTTCAGATGCTACAACCCCAAGGATTCCGCGATAGAGGCCAGGATCTTCAACGCGGCCGGAGCCGAGGTGGGAAAAATGACGCTCAAGCAGCGCTCCACCGCGGCCTCGCTCACGCCTTACGCCTACGGCGAATACTACGACCTGGAGTGGAACCCCAACACGGCCGGAAAAGCCCCGGGCGGGGTGTACGTCTACCAGATCAGGCTGGAGACGGCGGTGTATAAGGGAACAGTAGCAGTAATAAGATAAGTAGGCACGACTATGATGACCAAGGTCGAAAAAATGCGCGGTTCCAGGCCCGGCCCGTCAGTGACGGGGCTGGCCGCCGTGATTTTCTGCCTGCTGGCCTGCGCGCGGCCGGCCCGCGCGGCTTTCGAGGACCTCGGCTTCGGGGCCAGGGGGCCCGGCATGGGAGACGCCTTCACCGCCGTGGCGGACGACGTCTCCGCGGCCTACTATAACCCGGCCGGCCTTTCCAACGTGGAGCGCCCCAAGGTCCTGGCCTCCCACGCCCTCTTCCACACCGGCCTGAGCGACGGCTCCAGCCTGGGCATGAGCGGCCTGGCCTTCGCCACCCCTATCTCCAACGGCCGCAACGGGACGGTGGGCGTCCTGTGGCAGCAGTTCTCCCTTTCCGGCGTCTACTCCGAGCAGACGGGGCAGGTCTCCTGGGGCTACCGCTTCGCCAAGGAGTCGGCCTACGAGAAGTTCTCGCTCGGCGCCTCCGTCAAGTATTTAAGCCACGGGTTCACCCGCCTGGAGGAGACTTACAACGCCGTCAGGGACGACATTCTGCAGCAGGGGGATACGGACCCGGTGCTGGCCGGGGCCAAGACCCGCTCCGCCCTGGACGCCGACGTGGGCGCGCTGTACCGGTATTCCAAGCGCTGGACCCTGGGCGCCTCCGTAATGAACGCCATGCAGGCCGACGTGGCCTTCAGCGAGGCCGACCAGGACAAGATCCCCATGAAGACCCGCGTGGGCGCCTCCTACAAAAGCCTCTGGATGCTGATGGCCGCCGACGCCAGGTTCTCCAAGGGCCCCGACGGCAAGATGGACAAGCAGTTCACGGTGGCCGCCGAGAAGGTCTTCCCCAGCCTCGACCGGGGCGACCTGGGCGTGCGCGGCTCGCTGGCGGCCGGCGACAGGGAATTCAAGCAGGCCACGCTCGGCTTCTCCTATAAGATACAGAAGATCCAGGTGGATTACGGCTTCGCCCTGCCGCTCGGCACCATCAAGGAAACCTCCGGCAACCACAAGATAGCGCTCAGCTACCATTTCGGCAGCGCCACGCAGACCGAGCTGGCGGAGACCGAACTGCTGGACCAGTACAAGAAGCTGCGCGACGCCCAGAACTACAAGAGCCCGCGCGACACCGCCAGCCTCAACGACCCCCGCCTGGCCGAAGTCAGGGAGCAGGTGCGCAAGGAAAACTATTACGCGGCCAACAAGCTGCTGCTCGAGAAGGCCAACGAGCTGCTGCCTGACGCCTCGGTGGTCAGCCTGACCCGCCGCCTCTCCACCGTGGCGGCCTTCTACCCGTCGCTCGCCGTGGACGGGGACCGCCAGAAACAGCGCTGGGAGGAGCTGCTGTCGGCCGGCGCCCGCGACTTCATCAACGGCAGGGACCTGCGCGCCATGAAGGAGCTGGCCTACGCCCAGAGCCTCAACCAGCAGGACTCCGCCCTTTCCAATTTCCTCGACCGCACCGGCGAGCTGACCCGCGTAACCCCCGACCGGGTGCCCGCCGATTTCAGCCGCGGCTGGCCCGAGTACAAGATGACCGAGTCCGACGAGTTCTACGCCAAGAAGCGCTACTCCGAGGCCCTGCGCAAGCTGGAGGAGCTGCTGGAGATAGAGCCGGGCAACCTGATGGCGCTCAAGAAGAGCGGCTCGTGCAACTATATGCTGGGCAGCTACGCCAGGGCCATCCGCGACTGGGACCTCGCCGCCAAGGCCGAGCCCGACCCCGTAGAAAAGGCCAAGCTCGCCAGGATGGTGGAGGAAGCCAGGGCGAAGGCCGGCAAGGCGGGCACGTGGGAGCCTAACGCCGCGCAGACCCGCCTCTCCGAGCCCGAGGACGAAACGGCCCCCGGGACCGCGGGCAAGCCCGACGCCCGCGAGATAGAGCGGCTTTACCAGGCCGGCGCCGACGCCTACGCCAAAGGGGAGTACGGCAAAGCGGCCGACTCGTTCCGCAAGATCCTTACGCTGGACCCGCAGAACACCCAGGCGAAGAAAGCCCTGGAACGCATAATACGGCTGTCGAGGTAAAAGCAAAGTGAACCTCTTCCACAAGCTCAGCGCGGCGCTGATAGCGGCGGCCCTGGCGGCCGGCGCCCTGCTGTCCGTTATCTTTTTCAACTTCCAGAAGGAGACCATCCGCGCGGCCCAGCAGGAGCGCCTCGGGACGATGGCGGCCTCGGCCGCGGCCATGCTGCGGGAGGCGGAACTGGCGGGGGACCCGCTGATGGCGGTGGACTACCTGTCCGGGCTTTACGGCTCGCCGGGCCTGGTCTCCTGCGACCTGGACATCGGCCGCGGCCTCAGGCCGGTAAAGCCGCGCAGGGCCAGGAAGTCGCCAGCGGCTGCGGGGGCCCTGGTCTCCAGGACCGCCGCCGGAGGGAAATTCTCGGCGCGGCTCAATTTTTCATCCGATCACCTCGACCGGGAGATAAAATCCGCCCTGGCCGGCATCTACCGCAACCTGGCGGCCGCTTTCCTGGGCGCCACGGCGGGGGCCGGCCTGCTGGGCGTGCTGCTGGCCTGGCGCCTGACCGGCAGGCTCAAGCGCCTGGCCGCCGAGGCGGGAGAGCTGGGGGAGGGCCGCTTCGGGGTCAAGACCGACGCCCGCGGCTCCGACGAGGTGGCGGACCTGGCGGCGGCGTTCAACCGCATGTCGGACCGCCTGCTGGAACTGGAGACGCTGAAAAAGAACTTCACCGCCTCCGTCACCCACGAGCTGCGCTCGCCGCTGGGGGTCATAGAGACCTACGCCGCCATGCTGCTCAAGGAAAAAGAGAAGTTTTCCGCCGAGGACCTGGAAGTCTTCGGCCGGATAAAAGAGAACGCCGGCCGCCTGGCCAATTTCGTCACGGCCATGCTGGACCTGGCAAAAATAGAGCGCGGCAAGATGGAGCTGCGCCCCTCGTACGAGGACCCGGCCGCGCTGGCGGCCGACGCCGCCGACTTCCTGCGGCCCAAAGCGGCGGAGAAGGGCGTAGAACTTACCCTGGAGGCCGCTGCGGGCCCGCCCTGCCTCCTGGACCGCGAGCTCATAACCCACGCCCTCACCAACCTTGTCTCCAACGCCATAAAGTTCTCGAAGTCCGGCGGAAAAGTGCAGGTAACCGTCTCCGTTTCCGACAAACGCTGCCGCATGGAGGTGCGCGACAGCGGGCCCGGCCTTAAACCAGGGGAAGAAAAAAAACTTTTCGAGCCCTACGCGCAGGGCTCGGCCGCGCCCGGCCACGGCGGCACCGGCCTCGGCCTGGCTCTGTCAAAATCTATCGTAGAGCTGCATAAAGGCAGCATCGGCTGCGCCCCCGCCCCCGGAGGCGGCGCCCTCTTCTGGTTCGACCTCCCGGTGTAGCGGACACGCTGTAATAACTCTGTAACCTGAGTTATATACAATATCAGTGTAATTATGAACCAGCTTTTACGCCCTTTCGCCCTTCTCCTCGCCTTCGCCTGCGCGGCCGCCGCGCAGACGGCTCCTGAAACGCCCGCTCCTTCGCCCAGCGCCCAGGCCACCGAACTCTCCGCCCGCATGCAGGAGGACGTCTCCCGCCTGCTCGAGCAGCTCGTCGGCCGCGGCCGCGCCCGCTCCTTCATCGCCGTGGAGGGGGAGATAGTGCTCAAGAGCCGGAGCGAGTCCGGCCCCACCGCCGAGGAAAGCCTCACCATGCCCGGCTACGCCGCGGTCAATATCCTCGAGAAGACCGGCGAATACTTGAAGCAGCAGCGCGAGGAGTCCCAGCGCACCACCGAATTCAAAGTCAAAAAGCTCAACGTCTCCCTTGTTTTCGACAGGACCGTCCCCGAGGCCCGCGTCAACGCGATAAAGCTCATCATCGCCGAGATGCTGCGCCTGAGCGAACAGCGCGGCGACAGCATTTCCACCGCGCGCACCGAGATGATGCCCTGGTGGAAGACCGCCCTGGAGGCCCCCGAGATCCGCCCCGTGCTTATCGCCTCGGCCTTCGGCGCGCTGGCCCTGGCCGCGCTGCTGGTGCTCGGCTACATCCTCGCTTCCAAACTGATGACCGGCTTTGTGGACTACGCCCGCGTGAACGCCCAGGCCTCCGCCCCGCTGACCGCGGGCGGGAGCGGTTACGGCGGCCCCGGGAGCGAGGGAGAAACCGGAGAGCTGGGGGAGATCATCGACGTGGAATCGCGGGCCGCCTCCGGCGGACTGCTGGAAGCCGGCTCGGCCTTCGAATTCATGGAGAAGCTGCCGCCCTCGGAAGCCGCGGAACTGCTCTCCGACATGCCCGAAGAGGACGCGGCCATCATCATCGCCAACCTCTCCGACCGGAAGCCCCACATTTCCTCCAAGATCCTGCTCTCCTTCTCCCCTGCCAAGCGCCAGTCCGTTTCGGCCGGCATGCTCAACCTCAAGCAGGCCGACCCCGAGAAGGTCTACGAGATAGAGAACGACCTGCGCATGAAGCTGGAGAAAAGCCTTAAAGGCGCAGACAAGCTGGGCCGCCTGCTCTCCCTGGTGGACGAAGCCGCCCGCACCGAGATCCTTGAAAACCTCTCGCGCGCCAACCCCAAAGGTTCCGAAGAGCTGCGCCGCAAGATGGTCACTTTCGACGACATCTGCCGCCTGGACGAAAAGAACCTGCGCCCGCTGGTGGTCTCCACGCCCTACGCCGAATGGGCCGCCGCCCTCACCGGCTCCGGCGAGACCGCTGTGGGCAACGTCACCCGGCTGCTGCCCGAGGACGTGCGCATGATCGTCAAGGACATGATGCTGGCCCGCCCCGAGGAAGAGAAGATAATCGGCGCCAGGGCCCGGATAATTTCCAACGCCATCGACCTCAACGCCAAGGGCCGCATCGTCATAAAGGAGGGCGTGTGAACAGCCCGGCTGACGCCTTCCATTCCGAGCTCGACTATCTCTGGCGCGCCGTAGGCGACGCCCAGGAGACCTCCGCCCGTTCTGAGGCCGAGCGCGCCAAGGCCAAGGCCGGCCTGGACGAGAACGCCTCCCGGCTGCGCCGCCTGGAGAAGGCGCTGGAGCTCGCCGCTAAAAAGGAGCGCGAGCTCAGGAGCGAGATCGAAGACTTGAAGGCCGGAGCGCAGCGCGACGCCGGGATACTGGCCTCCGCCGCCCGCCAGGCGCGCGAGGCCGCCGAAGCCCAGGCCCTTAAGGCCGTCATACAGAAGAAAGACAACGAGGCAGCCCTGCTGGGAGCCGATATCACTTCCTTAAAGGCGGAAGCCGCCGCCCTGCGCGAAGCCGTCAACGGCCGCGAGGCGGTGATAGAAGCCCTGAAGGAGAAGATCGCCGGCCTGACCTCCCTGCCGGAACTCGCCAGAACGCTGGCGGAGGATTCCCGGCTCTCCGGCAAACCGGCCTCAGTCTACGCAAATTTAGCCGAACGACTGGAGAAGGGCAAGCGCGCCGCCGCCGAGGCCGCCGCCGAACTGGGCAGGACCGCCGCGCAGGCCCAGGCCTCCGGGACGGCCCTGGCCGCCGCGGAGGGTGAACTCTCCGGGTTGCGCGCCGAACTGGCGCTAAAGAAACAGGAACTTTCCGGCTTTGACGCGGCCCTCACCGAGGCCGCGGCCAGGGAAAAGATCTCCGCGGAAGAGAAGGCGGCGCTGGAAGGCCGCGCCGCCGGGCTGAAAGCCGCCCTGGCCGAAAAAGAAACGGCGCTGGCGCAGTCCGCAGCCGCCCTCGAGGCGCTGCGGGCCGACCTGGAAGCCTCCAGGACCGAAACCGGGCGCCTGCGCGCCGCCGCCGACGAGCAGGCCCTTAAGACCCAGGAGCAGCGCTCCAATTTCACCGGCGCGGTAGGCCAGGTGTTCGAACTGCAGAACCGCGCCAAAGAACTGCGCGCCGAACTCGCCCGCGCCCAGGAGCAGACCGCCGCCCTCGCCTCCGCGCTTAAAAGCCGCGAGGAGGACATAGAGAAGGTCAACGGCCTGCTGCGCGACGCCAAGGCCGGCCTCGCAGGGGAAAAAGAATCCTCGCGCCGGGCGGCCATAAAGATCAAGTCCCTCGAAGGCGAGATAGACGCGCTCAAGTCCAAGATAACCGCCGCCGGGGACTATTCCGCGCGCCTGCTGAAGGCCGTGGAGGAACGCGACCTCACGCTGGGCGCCATAAAGGCCGAACGGCACGGCGACCTCAAGCGCATAGACGCCCTAGAGACGGAGAACGAGGAGCTGCGCCGCAAGAGCATCAAATTCGCGGGCTACCTGCAGAACGAGCAGGCCGACTTCAACTCGCGCATTATCGCCGCGATGGAGAAGGCGGTGAAGGACCTCAAGACCTTCAACCTGCGCATCCCCGCCGCCGAGCGCAAGGCGCTCGAGCCCGCGATGAAGAACCTTTTTTCCTCGGTGAACCTGCTCAAGGGCTGGCAGGAGTACATGGACCCGGAAACCCCGGAGCTGGCGGACACCGACCTGGCCCCGCTGGTCTCCGGCGAGGCCGGCAAGTGGGACCGCGCCTTCAAGCAGCGCAAGATGTCCATCTCCGCCGCCGTGGCCAACCCGCGCCTGCGCGCCCGCCTGTCCGTGGACAGGATAAAGATGCTTTTTTACCACCTGATAAAGAACGCCTACGAGCACCTGCCTTCCGGCGGGAGCCTGCGGGTGTTCCTGAAAGCCTCGGAGGACGGCCGCCAGGCCGTGATCAGCTTCGAGGACAACGGCCCCGGCTTCACGAGGGAGACCCTCGACAAGCTGTACGCCCCGTTCAACAGCACGGATAAGGGCAGGGTGGGAATAGGCCTGGCCGTGGCCCGCCGCATAGCGGAGAAGCACGGCGGCACGCTGGAAGCGACCAACAGGAAGGAGCGCGGGGCGCTGGTGGAAGTGCGCCTGCCGCTGGGAACCAACGCGCCTCAGCCCTGAGGCACTATAACTTGAAAAGGTAGCCGAGGCCGAAGACGGTCCTCAATTTGGAGCCAAAGGCGCGCCCCAGGCCGGAGCGCAGGGCTTCTATCCGCTTGTCCACGGCGCGGGGGCCGGCCTGTTCGCCCTGCCGCCACACCTGCTCCAGCAGGACGGTGCGGGAAACCACCCGCCCCTGGTTCCTCAGGAAATAAAGAAGGATGTCGAACTCGAGCGCCGTCAGCTTAAGGCGGCGCCCGCCGATCACCGCGGTCCTTGCCTCAGGGGAGATGACGAGGGCCCCGAAGCGGTACGCCTCCGGCGCCGGGGGCGGGCAGGCCCGCACACCCGCGCGGTCCAGGAGGTTTACCAGGCGCGCCCTGAAGAGCCGCGGGTCCGGGGGGTAAGGGAAATATTCGTCGGCCCCGTTCTCCAGGCAGAGGGCCGCGTCGGCGGGGGAATAGGTGCCGCCGGTCAGCACCAGGAGCAGGCCGGCGGTGGTTTTCTCCCGGCGCAGCACGGCCGCCAGGTCCCTGCCGCTCATGTCCGGCAGCGCGGAATCTATGACGGCCAGCCCCTTGACGGGCGGGGCGTTAAGGAAGGCCGCGGCCGAAGGGTAGAATTTAAGACGGAAACCTTTAAGGGCCGCCCTGTAGAAGGCGCGCGCGGAAGGGTCTGACGTGAGGCAGGCTGCGGCGAGGGTCATGCGGGAAAGACGGCGGCCTTGATGCGGCGCAGGAGTTCGTCGGGGTCGAAGGGTTTGAGCACGTAGCCGGCCGCGCCCAACTTAAGGCCTTCGGAGACCATATCCAGCTCGGAGCGGACGGTGAAAAAGATGATCGGCGTTTTAGCCAGCGCGGGCACCTTGCGCAGCCGGCGCGCGGCCTCGAAGCCGCTGATATCGGGCAGGCCCACGTCGAGAAGGATCAGGGAGGGGAGCTCTTTTTCGGCCAGGGCCACCCCGGGCAGGGCGGCCGGGGCCGTTACTACCGCGCAGCCGGCCTTGGCGGCTATCCTGGCCGCTATCTTAAGGTAATCCGGCTCGTCGTCGACTACGAGCACTTTGGGGCGGGAGGTCATTTCTTCGTCAGCTGGGCCGCCACCTTCTTCTCGAGGAAGGAAAGCTCCACGGTCTTGCTCATGAACTCCCGGCAGTTGGCCTCCTGGCGGAAGAGGTCGCTCATGTTCTTGTCGAAGAAGCTGCCGGTGATGATCAGGACGGGGATATTGCGGGTCTCGTCCTCCACCTGCAGGCCGCGCACCACCTCGATGCCGCCCATGTCGGGCATCATGACGTCGCAGAGGATGATGTCGGGGCGTATGGCCTTGGCCTTGGCCAGGCCCTCGCGCCCGTCGCCGGCGATTTCCACGGTGAAGCCCAGATCGGTGAAGTAGTCGGAAACCATGGTGCGGAACTCGACATTGTCGTCAATTATCAGCATCAGGTTCATTTTTTGCTCCATAGGTCTCTAGTATAATTCAAATCAGCCCGCGTTTCAAGAGGGCGTAGGCACCGGGGGCGGCGGGGGGGCCGCCGGCGGCGGCGCGGCCATGGCCTTGGAAACCGTGAAGATGAACTTGCTGCCCTTGCCCACTTCGGACTCCACCCAGATATCGCCCTTGTGCAGCTGCACCGTCATCTGGCACATCGCCAGGCCCAGGCCGAAGCCCTGGCTCTTGTGCTCTTCCATCTGCGAATACTTCTCGAAGATCTCCCTGCGCTTGTTCTCCGGTATGCCGGGGCCGGTGTCCTGCACGGCGAAGAACACCTGTTTGTCGTCCTCCCAGGCGGAAAGCGTGATGCTGCCGCCGCCGGGGGTGAACTTGAGCGAGTTGCCCATCAGGTTGGTGATTACGCGCTCCAGCAGGATGGGGTCCGCGGTGACGCGGATCTTGGAGGGGAAGGGGGCCACGGAGAGCTTTATGTTCTTGGGGCCGGCCACCGGCTCGTGGTTCTCCTTGATGCGGGTGATCAGCGCCTCGGCGTCGACGTCGTCGAGCTGCAGCGACATGGTGCCGCGCTCGAGCTTGGTGGTGTTGAGGATGTCGTCGATCATGCCGCGCAGGCGGCGCGAAGAATAAAGCATGCTCTGCAGATACTTGTCCGTGGCCGGCGAGGGGCCGATCTTCTTCATGAGCAGCTCGGTGTAGCCCTGCAGCGTGGACAGCGGGGCCCTCATGTCGTGCGTGATCATGTGGAAGAACTCTTCCTTGGCCTTCTCGATCTCCTTCTCGCTGGTGATGTCGCGGATGATGATGACGCGGCCCGGGCGCTTGAGCGTCGCGAGCAGGAACTGGTTGGAGATTATCCGGAAGCTCTTGAGCACGGTGGTCGTCTCGCCGGCCAGCGGGGCGTCCACCTCGATCTTCAGGTACTTTTCCTTCTGCCCCAGCATCTCGGTCAGCGCGTTGAAGAAAGCCTCGTTCTTGACCGAGCGGGGGACGGCGACCTCCGGGGAGATCTTGGGGATGCCCAGCAGCTTCAGCGCGGTGTTGTTGCAGTAGATCAGGGAGCCGCGGTCGTCTATCAGCAGCACGCCGTCGGAAATGGTATCTATCAGCGCCTGGGCCTTGCCCTTCTCCTCCACGATCTGGTTCAGCTGGAAGGCGCGGTAGGCCTGCAGCTCCAGCATCAGGCGGTTGAGCACGCCGACGAGCGACTTGATCTCCGGCCAGCCTTCCGCCGGGATCACCTTGTCGAGGTGCTGGGTGCGCAGGAAGCCTTTGACGCCGCCGACCATGTTGTTGATCGGCACGATGATGCGGTTGGAGATCAGGAACACCACCACCATGGTCACGCCGAAGATCACCACGGCCAGCACCGAGAAGATGAGGATGGACTTGCGCTGCTTGCCGTAGAGCTCGTCCTCGGACTGCACCGAGACCGCCGCCCAGTCCAGCTTGTCTATGGCGGCGTAGGCGCCGGAATACTCCTTGCCCGAGAACACGAACTTGGCCAGCGTGCCGGTGCGGCTGCCGCTGCGGAAGGTTTTCTTCATCTCCTCCGGGCTATAATCCAGGCCCTTCATGTCCTGGCAGGGCAGCGGCCGGCCCTTGCTGTCGGAAATGAACACGCGGCCGCTGCGGCCGGCGCGCTGCGAGTTTATCTTCTCCAGCAGCTTGTCCATGGCGAAATGGAAAACCACCACGCGGCCGTCCACCAGCGGGTAGACGAGGGGGAAGAAGGCCTGGCCCCTGGTGCAGAGCACCTCGCCGGAGGTGACGATGCCGCTCTCGCGGGCGCGGTCGATGAGCTCTTTCTGAAAAGAGGCGAGGGACTTCTTCTCCTTGACCTTCTCGCTCTGCAGGAAGAACTGCTCCTTGTCGGCCTTGTCCACGAGGCCGAGGGACATGATGTCGGAATTGATGCGGGCGGCCTGCGCTATGACCTCGGCCTCGTTGACCTTGCGGCCGCGCAGCGGGTTCTCGAACTCGTAGAGGAAGGCGAGGTTGCGGTTGGTATTGAGGAACCAGTCGTCCACGTTGGAGGCCGACAGGCGCGACAGGCCGCGGTGGAGTTCGAAGTAGCTGCTGACCGACGAGTTGTACTGGTAGACGTTCCAGCCGACGGCCAGCACCAGCGGGAGCACCGCTATGGCCAGCAATATCAGCAGGAACCTCGTGGTCAGTTTCATGGTCTTAGATCTCGTGGCGGATGATGTTGATCTCTATGCGCCGGTTCTTGGAGCGGCCTTCGGGCGACTCGTTGGTCTGTACCGGCTTGAACTCGCCGTAGCCCACGGCGGAAAGCTTTTCCGGCGCCACGCCTTCCTTGACGAAGAACTGCAGCACCGAGAAGGCGCGCGCGCTGGACAGCTCCCAGTTGGAGCGGAAGCGCGTCCCGCGGCCCAGGGGGCGGTTGTCGGTATGCCCCTCTATCTGTATGGGGTTGGGCAGGTCCTTGAAAACGGCCGTCAACCGGCGCAGGTGGGGGTAGGAGGACTCCTTGAGCACGTCGCTGCCCGGGGCAAAGAGTATGGGGTCGGAGAAATTGATGCTGATCTTGTTGGCGGAGATCTCGACCTGCGCTATCTGCTGGATGCCGTGCTTGGAGAACAGGGTGCTGGCGATCTCGGTATCCTTGCCGAAGGTCTCCTCGAGGCCTTTCATGCTGAACTGCGCGGTGATGTTCTTGGAGCTGTAGAAGGCGAAGAGGATCATGAAGAAGATCATCAGGTAGCTCATCATGTCGCCGTAGGTGATGGCCCACAGCGCGCCGCGGTTGAGCTCGTTCTCCAGTTCGTCCTCGCGTTCGTAGTAGCGCATAGCTTAAGCCTTGCCGCCGGAGCCCTTGGCCGCTTCCGCGGCCTGGTAGCCGCGCAGGTGGATCTCCACCAGGTGGGGGGTCTTGCCGGCCATGATGTCCATCACGCCTTCGAGGATGAGCTGCAGGATCAGGGTCTCCTCCATGGCGCGCAGGCGGATCTTGTTGGCCACCGGCACGCAGAACATGTTGGAGAAACCGATGCCGAACAGGGCGGAGGTGATGGCGACGGCCATAGAGCGGCCTATGGCCGTGGGGTCGGAAATATTGCTCAGGGTCTGGATGATGCCGAACAGCGTGCCGATCAGGCCGAACATCGGGGAAAGCACGCCGGCCGTGCGGTACAGGTTGGAATCCTCCTGCACGTCCAGGCGGCGGCGGCGGATCTCCTCTTCCAGGATGTCGCGGGTCTCGCGGGACTCGGCGCTGGTCATCGCCACGCCCACGGCGCGCTTAAGGAAGCCGCCGGCGAAGGCCGGGTCGGTGTTGGACAGCGCCATGATGCCGCCCTGCTTCTGGGCGGTCTCGGCCATGCCCACCAGCGTGCGCACCGCGACCTCCACGGTGGGGATCTTGGGGGTGGAGAAAATATCTATCAGCGCCTTCAGCCCGGCGGCGAAGCGCACGTACGAGGTGTTTATCAGCGTGGCGGCCAGGGTGCCGCCCAGGACTATTATGATGCCGTGAGAATTGAGGATCTTGTCCGCGACCCCGGAGGAGAATGCGCCCCAGACCATTACGGCCGCGCCCAGAATGAAACCTACTATCGTCATTATGTCCATAAGTGATGTCTCCAAAAACGTGCGTGAGTCTCCGTATACTATTCTACCGGAGGCATGTTACCGAATTTTTACATATATATAATATAAAATTGCGCGGTCTTTTTAGTTTTTGATACCATTTATATGCCGAAACCGGACCGCCCGGCCGCAAAAGGCGGCCGCGCCAGGATTTTTAACCCCTAGGAGCCCAAAATGGATTATTTACTCAGCGAGTCTCAGGTCATGATCCGCGACCTGGCGCGCAAGATAGCCCAGGAAAAAATAAAGCCGGTGGCCGCCCACTACGACGAGAGCGAGGAATTCGCCTGGCCGGTAATGAAGATCCTGGCCGAGAGCGACCTGTTCGGCGTCTACCTGCCCGAACAGTACGGCGGCCTGGGCGGCGGCATCCTGGACATGTGCCTGGTGACCGAAGAACTTTCCCGCGCCTGCGGCGGCATAGCGCTGGGCTACGCCGGCACCGGCCTGGGCACCCTGCCCATCCTGCTGCACGGCTCCGAGGAGCAGAAAAAGAAATACCTGCCCGCTATCGCCAGCGGCAAACGGCTGGCGGCCTTCTGCATCACCGAGGCCGAGGCCGGCTCCGACGCGGGTTCCATAAAGACCACCGCCCGCAAGGAAGGGAACAAATATATCCTCAACGGCACCAAGCAGTGGATCACCAACGCCGGCGAGGCCGAAATCTACACCGTGATCGCCCTGACCGACAAGGCCAAGGGCGTGCGCGGCGCCAGCGCCTTCATAGTAGAGAAGGGCACGAAGGGCATGGAGTTCGGCAAGAAAGAGAAGAAGATGGGCATCCGCGCCAGCGCCACCCGCGAGGTGATCTTCACCGACTGCGAAGTGCCGGCCGAGAACCTCATCTCCCGCGAGGGCATGGGCTTTATCGTGGCCATGAAGACCCTCGACACCTCCCGCCCCGGCGTGGCGGCCCAGGCCGTGGGCATAGCGCAGGGCGCGCTCGACTGCGCCCTCGACTACTCCCGCACCCGCGTGCAGTTCGGCCAGCCTATCTCCAGCTTCCAGGCGATACAGCATATGCTCGCCGATATGGGCACCCAGATCGAGGCCGCCCGCGCGCTGGCCTACTCGGTGGCCCGCATGGTGGACTCGGGCGCCAAGAGCGTCTCCAAGGAATCGGCCATGGCCAAGCTGTTCGCCAGCGACGTGGCCATGAAGGTGGCCGTGGACGCCGTGCAGATCATGGGCGGCTACGGCTACATGCGCGACTACCCCGCCGAGAAGTTCATGCGCGACGCCAAGATAACCCAGATCTACGAAGGCACCAACCAGATCCAGCGCAACGTCGTAGCGGCCAACATGATCAAGGAAACTCTCAAGAAATAGCATGAACATAATCGTCTGCATCAAACAGGTACCCAACACCACCGACGTAAGGATCGATCCCGTCACTAATACGCTCATCCGCGACGGGGTGGAGAGCGTCATTAATCCTTTCGACGCCTACGCTATTGAGGAAGCCGTACGGATAAAGGAGAGGTGCGGGGGGAAGGTGACGGCTATAACGATGGGGCCGCCCCAGGCCGAGAACGCCCTCAAGGAGGCCATCGGCCTCGGCTGCGACGAAGGCGTGCTCGTCAGCGACCGCAAGTTCGCCGGCTCCGACACCTGGGCCACTTCCTATACGCTGGCCTGCGCCATTGAGAAGCTGGAGACCTACGACGTCATCCTATGCGGCAAGCAGGCCTCCGACGGCGACACCGCGCAGGTGGGCCCCGGCATCTCCACCCACCTCGACATCCCCCAGGTCACCTACGTAAAAAAGATCTCCGAGATAAATGAAAAGAGCGCCAAGGTGGAGCGCATGACCGAGGAAGGCTACGACGTGGTGGAGACGCCGCTGCCCTGCCTGTTCACCGTGGTCAAGGAGATAAACACCCCGCGCATGCCGTCGCTCAAGGGCATGATGCGCGCCAAGTCCGCCAAGATCATAAAGTGGACCGCCGCCGACCTGGAGGCCGACCCGGCCGCCCTCGGCCTGGACGGCTCGCCCACGCGCGTCGTTAAGATATTTACGCCCGAGCCCCGCAAGGGCGGGGAAATGATCTCCGGCTCGCCCGCCGAAGTGGCAAAAGAGCTGGCGGAACTGCTCAAAGGGGAGGTCGTCTAATGGCCTCCATAAAAGTTCACCTGGAAAAATGCACCGGCTGCACGCTCTGCGTTAAGGCCTGCGCCTTCGGCGCCATCCACATGGCCGACCGCAAGGCCGTCATCGACATGGCCAAGTGCACGCTCTGCGGGGCCTGCGTGGCCGCCTGCCGGTTCTCGGCCATCGAGCTGGAGAAAGCCGCCGGGCCCAAGAAGGACTTATCCGCCTACAAGGACGTCTGGGTCTTCTGCGAGCAGAAGAAGGGCGTCATACAGTCCATCTCAGCCGAACTCCTCGGCGAAGGCCGCCGGCTGGCCGACAAGCTGGGTGTAAAGCTGTGCGCGGTGCTGCTGGGCAGCGGCATGGAAGAGGCCGCCGAAAAGTTAGGCGAGCGCGGCGCCGACAAGGTTTACCTGGTCGACCACCCGGCCCTCAAATCCTACCAGGACGACCCGTACACCGGCGTAATGGTGAAGCTCGTGGAGGAATTCAAGCCCGAGGTCATACTCTGCGGCGCCAGCACCATCGGCCGCAGCCTCATCTCGCGCGTGGCCATAAAGACCAACGCCGGCCTTACCGCCGACTGCACCGGCCTCGACATCGACGTTAAAGAGCGCCTGCTGCTGCAGACCCGGCCCGCCTTCGGCGGCAACATCATGGCCACTATCATCGCCCCGAACCACCGGCCCCAGATGGCCACGGTGCGCCACAAGGTAATGAAGGAGGCCCCCGTACAGCCGGGCCGCGCGGCCGAGATCGTCAGCAAGGTCTACCCCGAAGAGACCTTCGCCTCGCGCACCAGGCTGCTCGACATCGTGGAGGAGCTCGGCGCCACGGTCAACATTTCCGAAGCCGACATCATAGTGGCCGGCGGCCGCGGCATGGGCGGCAAGGAGAACTTCGCCCAGCTCGAGGAACTGGCCAAGGTTCTCGGCGGCGCCGTCGGCGCCAGCCGCAGCGCCGTAGACGCCGACTGGATCGGGTACTCCCACCAGGTAGGCCAGACCGGCAAGACCGTATGCCCCAAGCTCTACATCGCCTGCGGCATCTCCGGCCAGATCCAGCACCTGATCGGCATGCAGTCGTCCAAGACCATCGTAGCCATAAACAAAGACCCCGACGCGCCCATCTTTAAAGTAGCCACCTACGGCATCGTCGGCGACGTCAACGAACTGGTCCCCGCCCTCACCAAAGAATTCAAGCGGGTGCTGAATAAGTAGTTTGAAGCAGAACATTGCGCGAGGGGACTGCCACGGGGGCCGGAACGCAAAAACGTGGTCTCGCACACCGTGCTCGCCACTCCCCGTCTCGCCCCTCGCGCTTACGCAAGCTCGGGGCTCCGACAGGGTTTTGCTAACCCGGCCCCCGCGTCAGTCCCCGGAACAAGCCTAGATACAGCTCAGCAAAGGAAATCATGGCAGACAATTCAAAGTCGCTCACAAATCTCCCTGAATGGAAGGCGCTCGAGGCGCATTACGCCAAGGTCGGCAAGACGCATTTGCGCGAACTGTTCGCCGCCGACCCCAAGCGCGGAGAGAAATTCGCGGTCGAAGCGGCCGGGATCTATTTCGACTACTCCAAGCACCGCGTCACCTCAGGAACCGTGAACCATCTCTGCGACCTCGCCGAAGCCTCCGGCCTGCGCGGCAGGATAGAGGCCATGTTCACCGGCGAGAAGATCAACCTCACCGAGGGCAGGGCCGTCCTGCACACCGCCCTGCGCACCCCGAAGGGCGCCACGGTCACGGTGGACGGGGAGAATGTAGTGCCGCACGTGCACGCCGTGCTGGAAAAGATGGAGAAGTTTTCCGAAAAAGTAAGGACCGGCGAGTGGAAAGGCCATACCGGCAAGGCGATCCGCAATATCGTCAACATAGGCATAGGCGGCTCAGACCTCGGCCCCGTCATGGCCTACGAAGCCCTCAAGAGTTACAGCCAGCGCGGCCTCACGTTCCGTTTCGTTTCCAACGTCGACGGCGCCGACTTCGCCGAGGCCGTCCTGGACCTCGACCCCGCCGAAACCCTGGTCATCGTCGCCTCCAAGACCTTCACCACGCAGGAGACCATGACCAATGCCGAGACTGCGCGCGACTGGGCGCTCAAGGCCCTCAAGGACAGGGCCGCCATCGCGAAACACTTCGTGGCCGTCTCCACCAACGCCGCCAGGGTCTCCGAGTTCGGCATAGACACGGCCAACATGTTCGGCTTCTGGGACTGGGTAGGCGGCCGCTACTCCATGTTCTCGGCCATCGGGCTCTCGACCATGATAGCCATAGGCCCGAAGCATTTCCGCGAGATGCTCGCCGGGGCCCATGAGATGGACGAGCATTACCGCACTGCCCCCTTCGAGGAGAACATCCCCGCGCTGATGGGCCTGCTCGGGATCTGGAACAACAACTTCCTGGGCGCGCAGGCCATAGCCGTGCTGCCCTACGAGCAGTACCTCAAACGCTTCCCCGCCTACCTGCAGCAGCTCACCATGGAGAGCAACGGCAAGCGTGTAACGCTCGACGGACGCGCCGTGGACTACCAGACCAGCCAGATCTACTGGGGCGAGCCCGGCACCAACGGCCAGCATTCCTTCTACCAGCTCATCCATCAGGGCACGAAACTGATACCGTGCGATTTCATAGCTTTCTCCAAAACCGCCCACGCGCTGGGCCGCCACCACGACCTGCTGATGGCCAACGTCTTCGCACAGGCCGAAGCGCTGGCCTTCGGCAAGACCGCCGACGAATTGAAGAAGGAAGGCGTAAAAGACTGGCTGGTGCCGCATAAGACTTTCGAGGGCAACCGGCCTTCCACCACCATGCTTCTCGACGAGCTGACCCCGGAGGCGCTGGGCAGGCTCGTCGCCCTCTACGAGCACTCCGTCTTTACCCAGGGCGCCGTCTGGCAGATCGGGCCCTTCGACCAGTGGGGGGTGGAACTGGGCAAGGCCCTGGCCGGCCGCATCGCGCCCGAGCTGGAAGCCGCGGCCGAGCCGGAACTGAGGCACGACTCCTCCACCAACGCCCTGATACGGCGCTACCGCGGGCGCAGATAAGGCCCGCGTGACCGTCTCTCCCAAAGCCGCTAAAAAGCTGGCCGCCGTCAGGGACCTGTCGGCGGTGCTGATCTTCGTCCTCCTGGTCTTCTTCGGGGCCAGGGCCGTCATGAACGCCCCGTTCTTCCAGAAAGAGCGCCTGACCCGGCGCGAGGCGTCCGAAGACATCTCGGAATTCTTCGCCAGGATAGAAAAGACCCGCCCCGCGCGCCCGGAAGGCCCCGCGCCGGCGGGCTACGCGGCCATGAGGGCGGAGGCGGAGGCCGCGGCCGCAGCCTCGCTCGACGAGTTCGGCCGAATACCCGTTAAGGACCTGGCCTACATTCTCTACCGCTACGGCGCCTCGTTCGGCGACGGCGCCACGCGCCTGCTCTGGCAGCCGCCCCGTAAATGGAAAGATCCCGAACTTAAATTCCCGCCTTTTACCGTCGCCGCCGTCAAGGGCAAGTTCACGATAGGCAAAGCCTTAAACCCTTCGCTGGCCGGCGCGGAACTGCTGGAGGTGAACGGGGTGCCGTTCCCTCGCTTGATAAGCCCGGTACTGGAGCGGGTATCGGGCGAAACACAGCGCCGCCGTGAATTCCTGTTCTGCCGGGACCAGGCTTTCTGGTGGGACTTCTCCCGGCTGTTCGCCGGCGCTCCCGCGCTGGAAGTTAAAGTCAAAAGCCCGGGCGGGAAGCCCTACACCCGGAAGCTGGACGCCGTCACGGCCGGCGAGTTCCGCCGGCTGGCCGCACGGCCCGCCGCTCCCGAAAGGATGCTCTACGCCCAGAAGAAGATAGCCTGGCTCAACGTCACGGACCTGGCCTATTCCCGCTCCGGGCGAAAAGGCTACGCCAGATTTTTCAGGGAACTTAAGGAACATGGCATAGAAGACCTGGTCCTGGACCTGCGCGACAGCTCCGGCGGGGACCCGCGTGCCGCGGACCTCCTCCTCTCCTATCTGGCCGGCACCCCGGGGAACGGGCCCGACGACGCTTTTGCCGGCACGGCCAGGCTGCTGACAGGGCCGGGAACGGACTCCGCGGGGGCCTACTTCGCGGCCCGATTCAGGGAACTTAAGGCGGGAGAGACGCTGGGCGCGGCGACCGGCGGCATGCCAGGCCATTTCTGCTCCCCTAAAGAATTCAAACTCTCCAATAGCGGCATCCCGTACGCCGCGGCCTCCCGCTATTGCGCCGCCCCGGGGGCCGACGGGAGCCCCGTAGCCCCTGACGTTGCCCTGACCGAAGCCCTCCTGCGCCCCCACGGGGATGTGCAGGCTTTCCTGCTGGACCGGATCGCCAAAGCGCGGGCCGGGAAATAGCGACCGGCAATAAAAAAAGCCCGGGAACGCCCGGGCTTTTTTTATTTACCTGAAAGGCTTACGGCAGTTTTACTATGCCGCTGGCCTGGCGCACTTCCACGTCTTTGATGGCGCGCTTTATGAGGAACTCGGCGCTGGCCCGCAGTTCTCCCTCGGTGAGCCGTTTGCGGGCTATGCCCTGCTCTATGGCCTTCAGGCCCACGGCCACGGCTTCCTCGATATAAACCTGCGGTTCGTCCATGTGCGGCAGGAGGTAATCCTCGCCCATCTTGCCGGAGGTGACGGCGTAGCCGGCCAGCGCCTCGGCGGCCGCCACGCACATCTCGTCGGTAATGGTCCGGGCCTGCACGTCCAGCGCGCCGCGGAAGATGCCGGGGAAGCCCAGGGAGTTGTTCACCTGGTTCGGGAAGTCGGAGCGGCCCGTCGCCACTACGCGCGCGCCGGCCTCTTTGGCGTCCCAGGGCCACATCTCGGGGATGGGGTTGGCCGTCAGGAAGCAGATGGCGTCTTTGGCCATGGTGGCCACCCATTCCTTCTTGATAACGTCGGGGCCGGGGGTGGAGGCGGCGCTCAGCACGTCCGCGCCTTTAAGGGCGTCCGGCAGCTTACCCACTATCTGGGCGCCGTTGGTGACCTGGCACATATGCCATTTCTCGCGGTGGTCCTTCAGGTCGGTGCGGCCTTTATGCAGCGTGCCCTTGGAATCCACGTAGACCAGGTTTTCCGGCTTGGCGCCGTAATGCATGTAGAGCGTGCCGATACGGATATTGGCCGCGCCCGCGCCGAACAGCACTATCTTCACGTCCGCGATGTTCTTCTTGACGATCTTGAGGGCGTTAATGAGGCCCGCCAGGCAAACGGTGGCGGTGCCCTGCTGGTCGTCGTGCCAGACCGGGATGGTCATGGTGCGGCGCAGTTCGTCGAGGATGTCGAAGCACTTGGGCTGGGCTATATCCTCCAGGTTGATGCCGCCGAAGGAGGGGGCGAGCAGCTGCACGGTGCGGATGATCTCCGCCGGGTCCTTGGTGGCCAGACAGATGGGGAAGGCGTCCACGCCGCCGAGGTACTTGAAGATGAGGCCCTTGCCCTCCATCACGGGCAGGCCGGCTTCGGGGCCGATGTCGCCCAGGCCCAGCACCCTTGTGCCGTCCGAGACCACCGCGACCATATTGCCCTTATTGGTGTGCTCGTACACCTTTTCCGGGTTGGCCTGGATATCCTTGCAGACCGCGGCCACGCCGGGGGTGTACCAGATGGCGAAATCGTTGATGTCGCGGATGCAGCACTTGGGGGAGACTTCCACTTTTCCCTTATAAAAAGGGTGCAGTTTCATGGCGTCTTCGGCCGGCTTATTGGCCTTCCGGAGCAGCTCTTCTTTGGATACTTTTATGTCGGACATTTGGAACCCCTTTACCCCTGAATCCAGAGGAGATTACAGTGAGAATTGTAGTAAACAAAATTTGTCTTTACAACAACTTTTTGATATACTTTTCTTGTTCACCCGAAGACTTCGGTCCCCGGTGATGAAACCAGCCCGCCACAGATTTTTGGCACCGTAGCTCAGTGGTTAGAGCGGGCGTTTCATAAGCGCTAGGTCAGAGGTTCAATCCCTCTCGGTGCCACAAATTTGCAGACCCCCGCACTTTGCAGGGCGCCAGTTGTAAAAGGCCCGGTGCGGGGTTCACACTTAAGTGGGGGAGCCATGTCCGAAACATACCTTACCAAAGACGGCTTTGAAAAGCTGCAGGCCGAGCTTTTAGAGCTGAAGCGCCAGAAAAACGAGCTTTCCGTGGAGATCAACGAGGCCCGCGAACAGGGGGACCTCAAGGAGAACGCGGGCTACATCTACGGCAAGCAGAAACAGAGCCAGCTCATGTCCCGCATCAGCGAGCTGGAACTGCGCCTGCGCGGGGCCAAGATCGTGGACAACATGGCCGTCAACAAGGACCAGATCAGCCTCGGGGCCACCGTGACCATGCGCGACGAGAAGACCGGCCACACGCTGGTCTACACCCTTTCCAGCGCCGACGAGGCCGACCCGTCGGAAGGCCGCATCTCCGTCAGCTCGCCGCTGGCCCAGGGCCTGCTGGGCGCCGCGCAGGGGGGGTCCGTAAAAGTAAACCTCCCGAGCGGGGAAAAACAGCTGGCCATCCTGAAAGTTGAGTACAAATAGTTTTATTGTTATAATTAAAAAAACGGCAGCAAGCGGTTCCGCCGCCCCTTTTTTACCGCAAGGTTAGGAGACCACAATGGCATTTTGGGGAAACAAACAGGAAGGAGAAAACCCCCAGCCGGGAGAGCAGGCGCCCGCGCAATTCACCGGGAGCCTCGAGGAAGGCTACAGCGAGCTGGTAAAGGCCAAGGGCAGGGCGCCCGGCATCGACCTCGCCATAAAGCTCAGCGACCTCATCCTCGAGCACGCCGTGCAGGAGCGCGCCAGCGACGTGCACATAGAATCCCAGGGCGCCAACCTGCGCGTGCGCTTCCGCGTGGACGGCATCCTGCAGGACATGCTGAGCTCGCCCAAGAACGCCGACATCCCGCTGACCCAGCGCATCCGGGTGCTGGCGGGCTTCGACCCCGAACCCCCTACCTCTTTCCGCAACGAAGAAGGCCGCTTCCAGAAGATGCTGGCCGGCCGCGCCATACAGGTGCGCGTCTCCTCGTTCCCGACCGTCAACGGCGAGAAGCTGGTGTTGCGCGTGCTGGACCGCCAGCAGCTCGGCCTGGACCTGGACCAGATCGGCCTCGACCAGGACGCCCTGACACTCATCAAGAAGCTCATCCGCAACCCCTACGGCATCTTCTTCATCACCGGCTCCACGGGCTCCGGCAAGACCACGTCGCTCTACGCGATGCTCAAGAACATCAATACCCCGATGATCAACATCATCACCCTCGAGGACCCGGTGGAGTACCGGCTCGAGGGCATCAACCAGGCGCAGATCAGCGCCAAGACCGGCTTCACCTGGACCGAAGGCCTGCGCACCATCCTGCGCCAGGACCCCGACGTCATCATGGTGGGCGAGATCCGCGACTTCGACACGGCGGAGATCAGCCTGCGCTCGGCCCTGACGGGTCACCTGCTGTTCACCACCATCCACACCATCAACTCCGCCAGCATCATCGAGCGCCTCTTCGAGATGGGTGTGCCGCCCTTCCTGATCGGGTCCTCCATGCTGGGCGCCATGAGCCAGCGCCTGGTGCGCAAGGTCTGCCCCAAGTGCTCGCAGAGCGCCGCGCCCCCGTCCGAGCCCGTCGTTAACGAATTCGTCAAGAACATGGACCCCGAAGAGGGCAAGATCGTAAAAGAGCTCATCCTCAAGCCCGGCGCCGCCTACAAGGTGGAGAAGGGCTGCCCGGAATGCCGCAACACCGGCTACATGGGCCGCGTCGGCATCTTCGAACTGATGCTGATGAACGAGGAGATCCGCAAGCACATCCTCGACCATGCGCCGACCGACGTGATCAAGCGCACGGCCATCAAGACCGGCAAGATGCGCACGCTGCTGATGGACGGCATCCTTAAGGCCCGCACTGGCACCACCACCCTCTCGGAGATCATCCGCGTCACCGCGACAATGGTCTAACGCCGGGGGCAGCCTTAAACCCGGCCGGCCGGAAACGGGGGCCGGGTTTGTTTTTTAAGATGAAAACCATAATTATAAAATTCGGCGGCAGTTCGCTGGCCGACCCCGGCAGGATACGCCGGGCCGCGGCCATGGTGCTGGGCGAGCGCCGGCGCGGCCTGCGGCCCGTAGCCGTGGTCTCCGCCCCGGCGGACTGCACGGACGACCTGCTGAAGCTGGCCTCGCTGGCCGGCGGCGCGTCGCTTTCCCGGAGGGAGACGGACGCGCTCCTGGCCGCCGGCGAACAGATGAGCGCCGCGCTGCTGGCGCTGGCGCTGCAGGCCGAAGGCGCTCCGGCCGTCTCGCTTACCGGCGCGCAGGCCGGCATAAAGACCGACGACGCTTTCTCCGCGGCCTCCGTGACCTCGGTTAACGCCGGGCGCCTCCGGCGCGAACTCGCCGCCGGCCGCATCCCGGTGGTAGCCGGCTTCCAGGGCGTCTCGCCCGCGGGCGACATCACCACCCTGGGGCGCGGCGGCTCCGACCTGAGCGCGGTGGTCCTGGCGCGGGCCCTTAAAGCCGGGCGCTGCGACTTCCGCACCGACGTAAAAGGCATCTACACCGCGCACCCGGCCCTGATCCCCGCCGCGCGCAAGATTCCGGCCCTCTCCTACGGCGAGGTCATAGCCCTGGCCGAGCTCGGCACGGAGGTGCGCCAGTTGCGGGCCGTAAAGTATTCGGCGCGCCACGGCATAGCCCTGCACCTGCGCTCCTCCTTCCACGACGAACCCGGGACCCTGGTGACCCGGGAGGGGGGACGGGCGGGAGTATCGTGCCTGTCGCTGAAAAAAGAGGGGGGCATGGCGCTGGTCTCCGTGATAGGCCGCCGGCTGGGCGCTCTCCAGCTGGCAAAAGCGCTGGCCGCCGCTGGCGCCTTGTGCGCCGGGAAACCCGCCTGTTCGCCCGGGGCCATAACTTTACGCGTCCCCGCCCCGTCCGGCGAGGCCCTGCTTAAAAAGCTGCACGCCGCATTTTTCTGACCCGAACGTTATTGACTTCACCCGGGTAAAGCTATAAAATTCAATTACTATGGCAAACGCAATTCGCGCCGTCTTCGCTCTCTTCTGGCTGGTCGCCTGCGGTTTTATCGGCTTCCTGGCCTACATAGTGATACAGACCGAAGGCGACCCCAGGGCGCTCTGGGCCTGGCTGGTGATGTGCGGCTTTACCTTCGTCTCCGCCACGTTCCTGGCCTATAATATCGTCTTCGGGCACACGCACCGCGCCGAAGAAGCCCACCACCAAAAACACCTCGCAGATAACGCCTGAAACCGGCCATGTCTTTCGACCTGATAATCAAGGGCGGCACCGTGGTCGGCGGGGGCCGGGCCGCCGTTCGCGACGTGCTGGTCAGGGGCGGCCGCATAGCCGCCGTTCGCCGGCCGGCCGCCGGCGCCACAGCCGCCAGGGTGATAGACGCCCGCGGGCTGCTGGTCCTGCCCGGCGTGATAGACGCCCACGCGCATTTCCGCCTTAAACTGGGCCCGGGGCGCTACACCTCGGACGATTTCACCTCCGGCTCGGCCGCGGCGGTCTGCGGCGGCACCACCACTTTTATAGATTATACCGGCCAGGGCCCGGGGGAAAGCCCGCTCAAAGGCCTGCTGGCGCGCGTAAAAGAAGCCGAAGGCCGCTGCTACGCCGACTTCTCCTTCCACTGCATGCTGACCGGCTGGGAAAAGATCAAAGACCCGGCCGGCCAGATGGCCGCGGCCGTGCGGGCCGGAGCGCCGACCTTTAAAATGTTCACAGCCTACGGAGCCCGCGGCCTTATGGCCGGAGACGCCGCCCTGTCGGCGGCCCTTAAAGCTGCCGCCCGGCTGGGCGCGCTGATCTGCGTCCACGCCGAGAACGGCCCGGTGATAGACCTGCTGGCCGAAACTTACGCCGGGCGCGGGATAAGCTCTTTGCCCCTGTCGCGGCCCCCTTTCACCGAAACCGAACCAGTGGGCCGCGTCGCGGCTCTCGCGGCAGCGGCCGGCGCGCCGGTCTATTTCGTCCACCTGTCGGCCGGCGGGTCAGCCGGCATAATAGCGGCGGCCCGCAAGGCGGGGCTCAAGGTTCTAGGCGAGACCTGCCCGCAGTACCTGGCGCTCGACGAAAGCCGGTTCAGGGGCAGGGACGGGTACCTGTATTCCTGCTGCCCGCCCATCAGGACCCGGGAGGACAACGCCGCCCTCTGGCGGGCGCTGAAGAACGGCAGCCTGAAGGTGCTGGCTACCGACAACTGTACTTTCACGCGGGCGCAGAAGGGCGTTTGGGGCGGGGACGTACGCCGGCTGCCGATGGGCCTGCCGGGAGCGCAGACCCTGCTGGCCGCGGCGTACACCTACGGCGTGAAGGCGGGTAAAATATCGCTGGGGAAGCTGGTGGAAGTGCTGTGCGAAAACCCGGCCAGGATCATGGGCCTGGCCGCGAAAGGCTTCATAAAGCCGGGCTTCGACGCCGACTTCGCCATTCTCGACCCGCGGGCCTGCGTAAAAGCCGACTGGCGCAAGCTCCGGCATAACACCGATTTCTCGCCCTGGCAGGGGCGAAAACTGTATGGTTTCCCGAAGTACACCGTCCTGCGCGGCGAGGTCGTAGCCGAGGCGGGGGAACTCACGGCTAAAAGAACTTTCGGCGGACGCTTCCTGCGCCGCTGCCTGCCCCGCATAATCTAGGAAAAATCAGGTTTTGGAACCGGCCGACCTGGCGAAATAGCGCCGGGCCGCCGCAATGTCGGCGCGGATGTGGCTGACCAGGGATTGGCGGGAGCTGAATTTCCGCTCCGGGCGGATATGCTTGAGGAACGTGACGCGCACCTGCCGGCCGTAGATGGTCCGGGAGAAGTCCAGGATATGCGCCTCCAGGATCAGGCGGCCGCCCAGGGACGCCACGGTGGGGCGGCTGCCAACGTTGAGCACTCCGTCAAAGGTCTCATGGCCGACGTGCACGCGGGCGGCGAAAATGCCTGGCGGCAGGATCTTGGCCGGGTCCACGGCCACGTTGGCCGTCCGGAAGCCGAGCTGGCGGCCGATGCCCGCCCCCTTTATCACCGGCCCCGAAGCGAAGTAGTCCCAGCCCAGGCAGCGGTTGGCCTCGCCTACCGCCCCGGCGCGCAGGTGGGCCCGTATCAGACTGGAGGAGATCTTATGCCCGCCCCGGCGGGAGAAGGCTACCTCCTTGAACGCGATACCTGCGGCCGCGCTGGCGGCTCGCAGAAAAGCCGTATGGCCTTCGCGCCCCTGGCCGACGGCGAAATCCGGGCCCACGCACAGCCCGCCGGCGCCAAACCGGCCCAGGACCGTGGAGGAGAAGAACTCCCCGGCCTGCATGGACGCGAGCTGCCGGTCAAAAGCCAGCGGCTCGGCCAGGTCCGGGCGCAGGTCCTTTATCAGGCCCTCGCGCTCGCCGGGCAGGGTTATCAGGCAGTTTTCCTTTTCTCCGGAAAAAAAGAATTTAGGGGGAACCGGGAAATAGACTATGCGGCTTTTAAGACCCCGGCGCAGGGCCTCGCGCACCGCCGCGCGGATTATCCGGCGATGCCCCAGGTGCACGCCGTCAAAAGTCCCCATCGCCAGGAAAAAGGTCACGCCTGCCCCCCGGGCACCGGGCCGAGACGCGCCAGGGCCTCTTCCGGGGTCATGGCGGCCAGCTCCCCGGCGGTCACGGCGCCCTTCACGCTGTAGGCGCCTATGCTCTCGCGGCGGAGGGCCTTCAGATGGGCGCGGGACCCCAGGGCGCGCCCGAGCTCGCAGGCGATAGAGCGGATATACGTGCCGCCGGAACACTCTATAACGAAATCCAGCTCCGGGGGCCGGGGCGACCAGGAGAGCCACCGCACCTCGGCCTCGCGCTTCACTTCGGGCATGGCCTCGTTGCGGCGGGCCATTTTATACATCGGCCGGCCGCCCAGGCGCACGGCGGAATAAGACGGGACCTGCTGTATGATCCTGCCGCTGAAAGCCGGGATGATTTTTTTTAAAGATTCTTCGTCCAGCGCCGGCGGGGGGGCGTCCGCCACGGCCTTGCCTTCGGCGTCCCAGGTATCGGTCTCGGACCCGAACAGGATGGTGCCGGCATACACCTTGGCCGTGCCCTGCAGGGCGGCCTGCGCCGACGTGGCCGAACCAACCAGCAGGATGAGCAGGCCGGTAGCCATGGGGTCCAGCGTGCCGGTATGGCCTATCCGGCGTATCGAAAGTTTACGGCGGAGCAGGGCCACCGCGTCGTGGGAGGTTATGCCCTTCGGCTTGTCGAAGAGGAACAGGCCGGAGGGCGGCTGCGGAGTGATCATGCCAGCAGGCGGGTAAGCACCGAGAGGACTTTTTCGCGGGCGGCCGCGAGGCCCGCCTTCATGCGGCAGCCGGAGGCGTTGCGGTGCCCGCCGCCGCCGAAGGACTTGGCGACCAGGCTGACGTCCAGGTGGCCGCGCGAGCGGAAGGTGACGCTGACGCGCTCGGCTTCCTCGCGGAACATCACCGCGGCTTTCACGCCGGGGGGCATCATGCCGAAATTTATCACGTTCTCGCTGTGCTCGGAACGCGCGTCGAAGTCCTTGAAATCCGAGGCCTTCAGCGTAAGGACGGCCAGCTTTCCGCCCGCCTTGAGTTCCAGGCTTTCCAGGGCGCGGCCCAGGATCTTCAGGGCCTCGCAGGCCTTGGTGGCGTAAAGGATGTCGTTGATGCGGGAGAACTTGAAGCCGGTCTCCAGCAGGCGGGAGGCGATCTCCAGCGTCCGGGGGCTGGTGGCCGGGAAATGGAAGCGGCCGGTATCGGTGACCATGCCGGTGTACAGGCAGGTGGCCTCGCGCCGGGTCACGTTAACCGTCATGTTATGGAAGAGCCGGTAGACGATCTCGGCGGTGGAGGAGGAATGCGGCTCCACGATATTGATGTCGCCGTAGAACTCGGAAGTCTTGTGGTGGTCGATGTTGACCACTTTGCCGCAGCGCTTGAGCACCGGCTCCAGGTTGCCGCCCCGGGCGGGGGTGGAGCACTCCAGCAGTATCGCCGCGTCGAACCTGGCGGCGGGCAGGCGCGACCGGATGCTCTTGGCGTTAGGCAGGAAGCGCAGGTTCTCGGGCACGGGGTCCTGGGAGAACAGGCGCACCTTCTTGCCGAGGCGCTTGAGCACCGAGCCGATGGCCAGCATCGAGCCTATGGTGTCCCCGTCCGGGTTAAGGTGCCCGGCCAGGAAAAAAGTCTCCGAATTAACTATCAGCTCCTCGAGGCGCTTAAACTCCGCCTCGAGATCAAGGGTTCGCATCGGTTTTGTCATTTTCAGAATGGAGCTTTTTGAAGATACTCTCGAGGTGAGAGGCCTTCTCGGGGGTCTCGTCGAACTTGAAGATAAGTTCCGGGACCGTCTTCAGGCGCAGGCGCTTGAAGAGCGCCGTCCTGATGTCGCGGCTGTTGGCCATGAGGACCCGCTCCTTGCGGCGGCGTTCGTCCTCCGTGCCGAGCACGGAATAATAGACGTACATCACCTTGCAGTCGCTGGCGAGATCGGCGCCGGTCAGCGTGAGGATGCCGTTGGCGTTGATGCCGTTGACGTTCCTCAGCTGGGCGCTGATCTCCTGAAGGAAGAGCTCCTTCAGCCTTTCGTTGCGTTTTGAACCCATAAGGCGTTACGCGCCCGGCGCCGCCAGGCGCCGGATGCGTTCCTCTTTGGTTATGACCTCTACGAAGTCGCCCACGCGGAAGTCCTTGAAGCCGTCGAGCAGGATGCCGCACTCCAGCCCCTTCTCGACCTCTTTCACGTCTTCCTTGAAGCGTTTGAGGCCGCTGATCTTGCCGTCGCCGACCTTGTCCTTGCCGCGCATCACGCGCATGACCTGGTTGCGGACCAGCTTGCCTTCGCGCACCAGGGAACCGGCGACTTTGCCGGAGCTCAGGTCGAAGATCTGCTGGATCTCCGCGCGGCCGGTCACGGTCTCTATGATCTCGGGGGCGAGCAGGCCGCTCATCGCGGCGCGCACGTCTTCCAGCAGGTCGTAGATGATCTTGTAGTCGCGGATCTCCACGTCGGCGTCCTTGGCCGCCTCGCGGACCTTGCTGTCGGCTTCCACGTGGAAGCCGAGGATGACGGCGGAGGAGGCTTTGGCCAGCAGCACGTCGGACTCGGTGATATTGCCGATACCGGTGTGCAGCATCTGTATGGCCACCTCGCTGGTGCTCATCCGCTCCAGCGAGTCCTTGATGGCCTGCATGGAACCGAACATGTCCGTCTTGAGGACCACGTTGAGGTTGCGGAGCAGCTTCTGGTCCACCTGGGACTTGAGCGACAGCAGGCTTACGTGCCGCTGGTGGGAAAGGGCTTCCTCGCGGCGGTTCAGCTTGCGCTTGTCGGCCACGTGGCGCGCCTCTTTCTCGTTCTCGGCGACTTTTATGACGTCGCCGGCGGTGGGGACCTCGCCGCTGATGCCGAGGATCTCGGCCGGCATGCTGGGCTTAAGCTCTTCGAGCCGGTTGCCCTTGTCGTCGAGCATGGCGCGCACCTTGCCGTGCGCGGAACCCACGGTGAACGGGTCGCCTATGCGGATGGTGCCGGTCACGTTGATGATGGTCGCCACGATGCCCTTCTTGGAGTCCAGGCGGGACTCGATGACGATGCCCTGGCCGGGCTTGTCCGGGTTGGCCTTGAGCTCCATGAGCTCGGCCTGGATGCTGACGATCTCGAGCAGCTTGTCCAGGTTAAGGCGCTTTTTGGCGGAAATTTCCACCATAGGCGTCTTGCCGCCCCAGTCTTCCGGCAGCAGGCCGTGGTTGGACAGCTGCTGCTTTATCTGCTGGGCGTTGGCCGTGGGCAGGTCTATCTTGTTGATCGCCACGATGATCGGGGCGTCGGCGGCCTTGGCGTGGTTGATGGCTTCCAGGGTCTGGGGCATGACGCCGTCGACCGCGGAGACCACCAGCACCACGATGTCCGTTATCTTCACGCCGTGGGCGCGCATGGCGGTGAACGCCTCGTGGCCGGGGGTGTCGAGCACGGTGATGTTGCCGCGCGGCGTCGTCACCATGTAGGCGCCGATATGCTGCGTTATCTGGCCGGCTTCGCCGTCCACGACGTTGGACTCGCGCAGGGCGTCGAGCAGGGTGGTTTTACCGTGGTCGACGTGGCCCATGATGGTGATGATGGGATAGCGGGGCCTGAGGTCTTCGGCCTTCTCGTGCTCGATCTCCTCCTTGAGCTCCTCCTCGCCGTACATCGGGATCATTTCCAGCTCGAAGCCGTAGTCGGCGGCTATCAGCTGGGCCGCGTCCTCGTCGAGGCGCTGGTTGATGGTGGCGAAGACGCCCATGCCCATCAGCTTCTTGATGAGGTCGGTGGTCTTGACGCCGAGCTTCTCGGCCAGCTCGCGGACGATGACGGTGGTGGAGACCTTCAGCTTAGGCAGCGCGGCCGGCGTGCCGTCGGCGGACACCTCCGCCGGCTTGGCAACGGGCTTGGGGGCCGGGGCGGCGGGCTTGAACGCCGGCTTGGCCGCGGGCTTCGGGGGCATGGGCCTGCCGGGCGCCGGGTAACCGGGGCGGGCGGCGGGCTGCTGCGGGGGACGGGGCGGAACGGCCCCGGGGCGCAGCGGCGGCACGGCGGGCCGTATGAGCGGGGGAATTACCAGCCTCGGCGCCGGCCTCGGCTGCTGCGGGAGCACGGGCCTCACCACGGGCGAGATCATCGGCCCTTTGCCGGGGACAATGGGCTTGACCACTCCGGGGACCGCGGGCTTGGCGGCCGGGGGAACGGCGGGCTTGGCGGGAGCCGCAGGCGCCGCGGGGGCGGCGGCGGCGGGGGGAGCGGCCGGCTTGGGCGGCTCCACCGGCTTGGGCTCTTCCTTGGCGCCGGTAGGGCCGGCGGCGATGGTGCCTTCGGCCGTGGAATGGGAGAACATGAAGCGCTTGAGGTCGGGCTTCTTGGGGAGTTCGGGCTCCGGCGCGGGCGCGGCCTCTTCGGCCTTCGCTTTCTTGGCCTTGGGCGCGGCCTTGGGCTTTTCGGGCGCGTCCTCGCCTTCCGCCTTCTTCTTGGGGGCGGCTTTCTTGGGAGCGGTTTTCTTCTCGGCGGAGGCTTCGCCCTCTTCCTTCTTTTTAGGCGCGGCCTTCTTCTTCGGGGCGGCCTTAAGTTCGCCTTCAGGGCTGGTCGCCGCGGCCTGCTTCTCTAAATCTTCATTTTCCTTCTTCTTGGCTGTCATTTTTCACCTCTTCGGTCGCGGGGACTTCTTCCTGGGCGGCCTGCTGTCCGTAGTTAGGATTTTCTTCAATGAATTTCTTGGCGCCGGCCAGTATCTTCTGGGCGGTCTTCTCGCCTATGCCCTCCAGGGAGCAGAGCTCTTCCTCGGTGAGGCCGGCCACGGTGCGGATGTCGAGCACGTTCATGGTGATGAGCGTCTCGGCCACCTTGGAGCCGATCCCGTCGATCTTGAGCAGGTCCTGCATGGCCATGTCGGTGGTTTTCTTGTTCTCTTCGTTGCGCTGGCCTTCGGACTTCACCTCTATCTCCCAGCCGGTCAGGCGGCTGGCGAGGCGGATGTTCTGGCCCTCGCGGCCTATGGCCATAGCCAGCTGGTCGTCGGGCACGATGATCTGGGCGCGCTTGCCCTCCTTATCCAGCACCTTCACGGAGCTGACCGTGGCGGGGGAGAAGGACTTGGCGATCATGGTGAGCGTGTCCTCGATGTAGGGGATGAGGTCGATCTTCTCGTTGGCGAGCTCGCTCATGATGACGCGGATGCGCGAGCCGCGGATGCCGACGCAGGCGCCGACGGGATCCACCTTGGGCGAGTTGCTGCGCACGAGCACCTTGGCGCGGAAGCCGGGGTCGCGGACCACGTCCACGATCTCGATGACCTTCTCGGCGATCTCGGGCACTTCGGCCTCGAACAGGGCTTTCAGGAAGTTGCCGGAGGCGCGGGAGAGGACGATCTGCAGGCCCTTGTTCTCCTTGTCCACGCGGTGGATGATGGCGCGCACGCGCTGGTTGACGCTGTAGTGCTCGCGGCGGATCTGCTCGGAGAAGGGCAGGATGGCCTCGGCCTTGCCGAGGTCCACGAAGATGTCGCGGCCGGCCACGTGGTGCACGAGGCCGGTGACGATCTCGCCTTCGCGGGGCTTGTATTCGTCGAAGATGCGGACCTTCTCGATCTCGCGGATCTTCTGGATGAGCACCTGCTTGGCGGTCTGGGCCGCTATGCGGGAGAAATCCTGGATCGGCACGGGGATGTGCACGTCGTCGCCGAGCTTGGCGTCCGGCATGTGCTTCTGCGCCTCCTCGACGGTGATCTCGAGTTCGGGGGTGACCACGGGGTCGGCCACCTTCTTGACCAGGAAGCCGGCCATTTCGCCGGTGTCGGGGTCGATGCCGGCCATGATCTGGGCGGTCTTGCCGAAATACTTGCGCAGCGCGCTCACCAGCGAGTCGGTGATCGTCTTGAAGACGTCTTCGCGCTTTATGTTCTTCTCGCGCTCAAGCTGTTCGAGCGCCAGCAAAAGGTCCGATTTGTTCTTCTGTTCCTTGTTAGTGGTCATTTTTTTATCTTACCCCTGTGTTATTTTCCCTTCAGGATCTCGTCGTCGGTCGGATGAAGCCGGGCCTCTTCGATATCCTCCAGGCTGAATTTTAAGTCGCCGGACAGGAGCACCTGCCCGTTTTCAAAGCCGGCTATGTCGCCGTAGTACACGCGCGAATTGTTGACCGGCCGCTTCAGGCGCACCTTGGCGTGCTGGCCCATGAAGCGTTTGAAATCTTTTTCCTTCTTGAGGACGCGGTCTATGCCGGGGGAGGAAACCTCCAGGAAGTACCCGTTCTCGTAAAAATTGTTGGTGTCGAGGAATTCCCCGACCTTCTCGCTGAGCACCGCGCAGTCGTCCAGCAGCACGCCGCCGGCCTCGCGGTCCACGAAGAGCTGGATCAGCGGCTTGCCGTTATGGCTGGCCAGCTTGAGGTCTACCAGCTCGAAACCGCCCTGTTCCAGCGTCTTCTCAATTTCCGCCTCTAATTTGGACTTATCCATAGAAATCCCTGAAATGCCCTATTTATCAAAAAAAGCGGCCTGAACTTCAGCCACCTTCCATATATAATAATAGCAATTCCATTCTGTAAAAGGCAAGGCCGGAAACGGGACCCGGCAAGACTTTACACGCATTTTACACCCGCCCGGTTCAAACGCCGCAATGCAAAAAGTTATAATTTTCTCATGGATACACCTACTCATTCCGGAGCATACCGTTTCCGCCGGGCCCTTAACTGGGTCCCTCTCGGCTTCGCCTACGCTTTCCTCTACATGGGCCGCTACAACCTGACGGTCTCAAAGAGCGTGATGGGCGACGCGCTGATGACCAAGGCGCAGTTCGGCGAGATCTTCGCCGTGGGCGCCTGGGTGTACGCGCTCTCGTTCCTGGTGACGGGCCCGCTGGCCGACAAGCTGGGCGGCCGCCTGGCCATGCTGATAGGCACCGGCGGCTCGCTGCTGGTGAACCTGCTGATGGGCATCACGCTCTACGGCATGGCCAACTGGGGCTGGACCGTTTCCGTTTTCAGCTCCTTCATGTTCCTCTACGCGCTGAACATGCACTTCCAGAGCTACGGCGCCATCTCCATCGTCACGGTGAAGGCCCCCTGGTTCCACGTGCGCGAACGCGGCACCTTCTCCACTATCTTCGGCGCGATGATAGCCTTCGGCCTGTACTTCGCCTTCGACTGGGGCTTTGCGGTGGCCGAGGCCAGCCGCGCGGTGGCAGGAACTGACCCTTCCGTCATGGCCCGGATCTTCGCCGCCGTCTTCGGCCTGGGCGGCGCGGGCGTGGACCAGAACTGGTGGATCTTCTTCATCCCCGCCGTGATGCTGGCTTTCTTCTGGCTCATCATGTTCTTCTTCCTGCGCAACACGCCCGGCGAAGCCGGCTACAAGGACTTCGACACCGGCGAGGAATCGGTATCGGCCACCGGCGAGCGCCTGCCGGTGAAGCAGGTGTTCCTGAAGATCATCACGCACCCGGTACTGATCGTGGTCTGCGCCATAGAGTTCTGCAGCGGCGTGCTGCGCAACGGCATCATGCACTGGTACCCGCTGTTCGCCGGAGAAGTGGGCTTCAAGAAAGGTTTCTGGATCACCGACAACTGGGGCCTGATGCTGCTGCTGACGGGCCTGGCGGGGTCTTTCCTGACGGGCTGGTGCTCGGACAAGATCTTCAACTCCCGCCGCGGCCCGATGGCGGCCATTCTCTACGGCGTGATGGGTGCCAGCGCTGGCATCATGGCGCTGATGCTGGGCGCGAACATCTGGTGGGCAGGTATCGCCACGATGCTGATCTCGATGTCGGTGACGGGCGTGCACGGTATTCTCTCCGGCACGTCGACGACCGACTTCGGCGGCGCCAAGAACGCCGGCGCGGCCACGGGTATTGTGGACGGCATGGTGTACCTGGGCACGGGCATGCAGTCCATCGTCATCGGCCATATTACGCCGGTGGGGGAACTGGCCAAGGACCCGAACAACTGGAAGATGTGGCCCGTCTTCCTGATCCCTTTCGCCATCATCGGCTTCCTCCTCTCCATCAAGATCTGGAACGCCCTCCCCAAGAAGGCCGCCAAACCCGTAGCCGTCCCCGCCGAGCCCGAATACCAGCCCGGCACCTAGCAGGTAACTCAGCCAATCAGAAAACCGCCGGAGCATCCGGCGGTTTTTCTTTATAGCCATTCCACATCGGGCGTCCTACCGTGGGGGCAAGCGAGGGTATGCCTTCTCCGGGTACGCTCGGCCACACCGTGGCCTCGCTCTCTCACTCGGGCTCGTCGCTGCGCAAGCCTCGCCCTCGTGAGGCCCCTGCGAAGGCATACCCTCGCCTGCCCCTTGCATTCTCCAGCGACACTAGCTTCCACGTCGTAAAGAGAAACTGCGGGGGATGGCCGGGGCGGGGTCCCGGGCGACTTTGGGGAAAGGGGGGCCCCGCCATAATTTTCCGAAAGGCGGGGGGGAAACCGCGCAACGGTTTCCCTGCGGTCAGCCAGGAGCACGGGACCCCGCCCCGGTCAGCCCCCGACTGGCTATCGTTGCTATTGTGAAATGAAAAAGCCCCTTTGCGGGGCTTTTCCAATTAGTGCAGTCTTCGCTTTACTTCAAGTTCTTGGCGAAGTATTCGAAGGCTTTGGTGAAGGGCTCGGGGGGGGCGCTGAGGACGCCGGCGCCTACCTGGCCCACGCCGGCGTTCTTGTGGGCCACGCCGGTATCGATGAACGGCAGGATGCCGCTACGCGCCACCTTTATCACGTCTATACCCGTCGGCGTGCCGCGGAAGTCCAGAGCCGGGATCTTGTAGATATTGCTCTCGCCCGCCGTGATCTCGTACATCGCCAGCGTATAGTTCAGCGCGTCCGCGGCCTTGCCGCCCACGAACTGCACAATGGCCGGCGCCGCCGCTATGGCAAAGCCCCCCAGGCCGTTGGTCTCCGTAATGGCCGAGTCGCCTATGTCCGGGTTGGCGTCAGCCTTGGAGTAGCCGGGGAAATACAGCGCGTCCGGCACCTGGGCCGGGCCGGTGAACCAGCGCCCGCCGGTACCGGAGAGCTGCACGCCGAAGTCCGTGCCATTGCGGGCCATTACCACGACCACGCTGGAGTCCTTCACGCCGCGGCCGGCGTCGAGCGAGGCCTTGGACAGCGCCATCGAGAGGTTCAGGAAGAAATGGTCGTTGCCGTTGATGAACTCCAGGGACTTCGCCGCCGTCTCCGGGTCCTTGCAGGTCTTGATCACGGCGGGGGCGAGGGCGCGATAGAGCAGCGACGTGCCGGCGCGGTTGCGGTTATGCACCTCGTCGCCCATGTGCAGCGCCTGCGCCACCATGGTCTTCAGGTCTATGCGCCCCAGCGACTCTATAGCCGCCTTCAGCGTCGGGTAAAGAGTCTTTTCCATCCACTTCAGGCGCTCTATCACCTCGGGACCATAGGCGCCGTAGCGCAGCACCTTGCCCAGGCCCTCGTTCTGCGTGGCATAGGCGAAGTTGCCGTGCTCCTCGTTCTTGACGATGAAGACGGGCATCGAGGCCGAGATGATGCCGGCCATCGGCCCCACGGCGTTATGCTCGTGGCAGGGCTCGTACTTGATCCGGCCGGAGGCGGCCAGCTTTTCGGCCTCCTTGGGGTTGGCGGCCAGGCCCTCGTACATCAGCGCGGCCATGATGCCGCCGCGCATGGGGCCGCACATCCGCTCCCAGGTAACGGGAGGGCCAGCGTGCAGGATCAGGTCCCGCTTCATGCCGGGAATAACGTCGAGAGCTATGCCCATGCCGACCAGCGCCGGCTTGGCGGCGAGGATCCGGCCCAGGGCTTTCCCGTTGGCCTTGGCTATCCGCGCCGAATGTTTGGCCGCCTTGGCAAAAAGCCCAGCCTCCGCCGAGAGCGGCGGTTTGAACTGCGCCTGCACGCTCTTCACGCCGCAATCGTTCAGGCCCTGCCTGAAAGATTCCAGCCCGATATTGATCACCCTGAGTTCGGTTTCGAAAAGTTTCATAATTTACCTCTTGGCCGCCATACGGATTATCTCGCCGGCCAGGCGGCAGGCCCCGGCGTTGGAAGGCATCACCAGCACCCCGGCGGCCTCCAGCGCCTTCACCACTTTAAAGCGGGCCTGCGGGTCGGTTTCGGTGCCGGTCACCGAGGCCACTATAGAGAGCTCCTTGTTCTGGATGAAGGCCTCTACGAGCGAGGGCATGATATCCTCGAGAGGGTTCAGGTTGGCGCCGTAACCCAGCACCAGGTCCAGCAGCAGCACCGAGACCTCCGGCCGCTTGGCCTCGGAGACTATCAGCTTGTTGCGCAGGGAGAAGTCTATCATCGGGTGGGGGCGGCCGACGGTGAACTCGTCCTCGCCCAGGTCTATCACCGCGTGGCCCGAGAGCTGCATGGAGTTCTTCAGCTTGTTCTTTTTGTCGAGCGGGGCGTTGGAGAGCACCGCGCCGAGCATCTCCGGCAGTATCACCTGGGCCTCGCTGACGAACGTGCCGCCGGTGAACAGGCCGCGCAGGCAGGAGGTTTTCTTTTTCCTCAAGGCTTCCTTTTTGGCCAGCGCGAGCGATTTCAGGTTCATGTCGTAGATCATCTCGCGGGCCTTGGCTATCGCCCAACCCCGGCCCAGGCAGGCGGCCTTATAGGCGGCTTCTTCCAGGGTTTTGGCCGGGTAGAAGTTCTCTTTGAGCTTTTCCTTTATCTCTCCGCCCAGGAAGACGGCTACCACCGGCTTCTCTATTTTTTTAATCTCGGCGGTGATCTTTTTAAGTATCGCCGGGTGGGGGGGCTTGGAGACCAGCAGTATCACCTCTGTGCCGGGGTCGGCGGCCAGCATCCTGAGGGCCTGGATGAAAGTGAGCGCTCCCACCTCCAGTTTAACGTCGCGGCCGCCGGTGCCGATAGCCTGCGAGATGCCCGCGCCCTCGTTGGAGATCAAGGTGGTCACTTCCTGCAGGCCGGTGCCCGCGGCGGCTACCACGCCGATATTGCCGCGGCGCACGGAGTTGGCGAAAGCTATGGGGGCGCCGTTGATTATGGCGGTGCCGCAGTCGGGGCCCATCACCAGCAGGCCTTTCTTTACCGCGGCCTTCTTAAGCGCCACTTCGGTCTCCACCGGGATATTGTCGGAGAACAGCATGACGTTGAGCCCTTTCTCCAGGCAGTCCGCGGCCAGCGCCCCGGCGAAGCGACCGGCTACGGAGATGACGGCCAGGTTGGCGCCCTCGAGAGACTTGAAAGCGTCGTCGAGGCCGGCGGCCTTACGGTCCGCCCCTCCGGACGGCTGCGCCGGCTTCCTGTTGAGAAGTTCGTCGGCGGCCTTAAAGGCGGCCTCGGCGGCGGCGGGGGTTTTGGCGCTGACCGCTATGGCCAGGTCGCTATCTCCCGCTTTTAAGATCTCGGGCGTCAGCAGGCCGGAGGCCTTGATGATACCCTTGTTCTCTTTCGTCGCCATCACCACGGCCGAGTCCAGCACGCCGGGAACGGAGTTGAGCTTCTTGGCCACCTGCATCAGCGAGACGGAATCGAAATACGCGCCTTTCTTGATCACAGTTTTTATCATATGTTCTCCGTTATAGTGCCGCGTCAGGACGCGAAGACTTCGCGCAGCGCGAAAACCAGCCCGGCGCAGAAATCCGCGCCCGAGGTATGCCCTTTCTCCAGAGCCCGCTGCGCCGCGGTTTCCAGTTCGGCAGGGTCGCCGCCGCCGAGGGCCTTCATCAGGCGCCGCACCTGGGAGTTCACTTTGCCCTCGTAGGAACACCGCAGGAAAGCGTTGGAGACCAGGTTGCTGCCTTCGGCGCAGAAGAAGATCTGTTCTATCCTCGCCCCGGTGTCGAACCGCAGGCCTATGCGCGCGAAATTAAAACCCGCCAGCAGGCCGCTGATGAAATCGTCTCCGGAGGGGGTGAACCCCAGCCCCAGGCCGCGCATGGTCTTTACGCCGTGGACGTAGTCCCCGGCCTTAAAGAAGCCCAGGGCTTTCTTGAACCGCGCCAGCAGGTGCCGCTCGAACACGCGGGAGAAATCCTTTTCCAGCGCCGGGTCGAAGATAAAAGCCAGGCTCTTCGGGGGGGAGCGGCGGGCGAGGATAACGGCCAGCGCCTCCACCCCGGCCTGCACCGCCTCGGGCGCCGCGTCGGTATTCGGCACGCCGGAGGAATACCGGGCTTCGGGCTCCTTGCGCAGGCGGTTCTCGTCGATGTAGAAATAGAAGCGGGTGGAGCGCAGGCGTTTGGCCCCGGGGGGCAGCTGTTTGAGCACTACGTTGAAGGGGCCCGCGCCGGCGCGCGGCGGGACCAGCGAAACTATCACCTTGCCCTTGCGGAAGTTGATGGCGTTGGCGAAAGCCGAGTGCAGGCGGTAATCGCCCTCGGGAATGCTGTCGCCGTAAGAGATAAGGTCCATTGTCTTATTGCCAGGGAAATACTTTCCTTTCTCCCAGGAAGGGGAAGCGCTCCCGGGTCTTCTTTACCAGGTCTTTGTCCAGCGGGGCCTCGGCCATGTAGATGCCCTCCGCCGTACCGGAGTCGATGACGGTCTTGCCGAGCGGGTCGTAGCACATGGAGTTGCCGGAGTATTCCACCTTGCCTTCCAGCCCGACGCGGTCCACGCCGATGCAGTAGGCCTGGTTCTCCACGGCCCGCGCGCGCAGCAGCGTCATCCACTGCTCGGAGCGGCGCATGGGCCAGGCGGCTATCACCACGTAGACGTCGGCGGCGGGGGCCTGGTTCCAGAAGAGGTACGGAAAACGCAGGTCGAAGCAGACGGCCGGCATCACTTTAAGGCCTTCCAGCTCGAACAGCTCCTGTTTGGTTCCGGCCTTGTAGTACTTGTCCTCCTGGCCGAAGGCGTAGAGGTGGATCTTGGAGTAGGTATTCACCCGGTTGCCCTTGCGGTCCAGGGTGATCAGGTTGTTATAGCCCTTCTCCACCCCGCCGTAGGAGATGTTGATATTGTGCTCGGCGGCGAGGCCGGTAAAGAAGGCGCGGTCGGAGTCCGTAAGTTCGGACACGGCCGTGTTCATGGTGAACCCTGAGAGGGTCATCTCGGAGAAGACCAGCCAGTCTATCTCCTTGGCGCATTTGCAGTCCGACAGCAGGTCCGCGATCTTTCGCTTGTTGGCTTCCTTGTCTTCCCACTTGATGTCGTACTGGCAGAGGGCTACTTTCATTGTTGTTCTCCTAAAAGTCTACTTCGACGCCGCTTTGACGGCCAGGGCCACCTTCTCTTTGGTGACCGGCATGGTCTTGATGCGCACGCCCAGCGCGTCGGCCACCGCGTTGGCGATCAGCGGCGCGCAGGGGATCATGGTATGCTCGCCCACGCCGCGCGCCCCGAACGGGCCGTCCGGCTGGGCCACTTCTATTATTATCGGCACCACCACGTCGGGCATGTCCATGGACGTGGGGATCTTGTAGTCCGAAAAGTTGGGGTTGAGCAGGCGCCCTTTCTCGTTATAGCGCATATCCTCGTAGAGCACGGTGGCGAACCCCTGCAGCAGGCCGCCTACCACCTGGCCCTTCACCAGGTCCGGGTTGATGGCCTTGCCGCAGTCCACGGCCAGCGCCACCTTCTTGATCTTCATCTTGCCGGTTTCGCGGTCCACTTCCAGGATGATGCCGGCCGAGCCCGTCGTATAATGCACGTTGGGATGGCCGCCCTGCCCGGTCTCCGGGTTGCTGATGGCCGAGGCGAACTCCGGCATGAACACGCCGGACCCCATAATGGGCCCGCCCTTGAAGGTATGGTCCTCGGCCTGGATACCGTTGATGACGAAGTCTTTGAACGGCAGCGCGAAGGACGGCTTGGTGCGGCACTTCACGCACTCGTCAGCCAGATACAGCGTGCTCTTATCCAGGCAGTGCACGCGCTGCACCAGGTCGAAGATGCGCTCGCGCGCCTCCAGGGCGGCGCGCTTTACGGCGTTGCCGCAGCCCCAGGTCACGTGGGAGCCGACGGTCTGCCACTCGTAAGGGTTGCGGTCGGTGTCGGGCGTCTCCACGCGGATCTTGGTCACCGGCATGGCCAGCACTTCGCCGGCGATCTGCGCCATCACGGTCAGCAGGCCCTGGCCTATCTCCATGCCCGAGACCAGGATGTTGATGCTGCCGTCCTCGTTGAACTTGAGGAACGCGCTGGAGCTGGCGTTGGGCGGCATGGCGGGGGACTTCCAGAAGCAGACCACGGCCTTGCCTATGGCCTTCTTCGGATCTTTAGACTTCTCTTTAACGCCCCATTTAATTTCCTTCTCTACCCTTTCTATGGCCTCGCGGATGCCGTTGGGGTTCATATGCGCGCCGTAGGGCAGCGTGTCGCCCTCTTTGATGGCGTTGCGCTTGCGGAACTCCACCGGGTCTATGCCCAGCTCGGTCGCCATGCGGGTGATGTGCGACTCGAGCCCGAAGAGAAACTCCGAGTAGCCGAAGCCGCGGTAGGCGCCGCAGGGGGGCAGGTTGGTGTAGGTGCACATCGAGTCCACGCTGATATTGTCCACGCGGTAAGGGCCGCTGGCCGACAGGCCGGCCGCGTTGACCACGTTGGCGCCGTACTCTACGTAGGCGCCGGCGTCCCAGTGCAGTTTAAAGTCCAGCGCGGTGATCTTGCCGGCTTTGGTCACGCCCATCTTTATCTTGGCGGTGACGCCGAGGCGCTGGTAGGTATTGTAGAACTCCTGCGCGCGGTTCCACAGCAGCTTGATGGGCCGGCCGGGCACGGCGATGGCCAGCGCGGCCGCGATGATCTCCATAGTGACGCCGGCCTTGCCGCCGAAGCCGCCGCCGATGTAGGTGCTGATGACGCGCACGTCCTTGTGGCTGAGGCCGAAAGACTTGAGGGTCTCGGCGAACACGTGGCGCTGCGTGAAGGGGGACTGGGAAGAGGTCCACATGGTCAGGCGGCCGGAGGCGTCGTAGAGGCCGATGGCGGAGTGCGGCTCGATGGCGCAATGCGCGTAGCGCGGCACTATATAGGTGTCTTGCAGCACGAGGTCGGCTTCTTTAAAACCTTTCTCCAGGTCGCCCTTGCGGATCTTGCGCCAGTGCGCTATGTTGGTGCCGGGCTTGGGAAAGAACCACGGCACATGCGTGTAATCCTTGAGGTTCGGGTGCACGAGGGGGGAATCCTTCTCCAGCGCCTTCACGGGGTCCATCACCGCCGGCAGCTCCTGGTACTCCGCCTTTACCAACGCGGCGCCGCGCAGCGCTATCTTGGGATCGGTGGCCACCACGGCAGCCACCTGCTCGCCCACGAAACGCACCGTGTCGGTGGCAAAAACGTAGCGGTCGTTCATGTACAGCCCGAACTTCTGTTTGAAGTTGCGGCCCGTGACCACCTTCACTACCCCTTCCAGCTTTTCGGCGGCGGAGGTATCGAGGGATTTTATCCTGGCGTGGGCGCAGGGGCTTTCCACCAGGGCGGCGTAGAGCAGGCCGGGGCCGAACTGCAGGTCGTCGGTGTACTGCGCCGCGCCCTTGATCTTCTCCCAGCCGTCGATGCGCTGCACGGACTTGCCGACCAGCTCCAGGCCGTCGGCGGCGATTTTGTTTTTAGCGCCTTTTTTAGGCTTGGTTCTAAGTTTCTGAAGGTCCATAGTTACCTCTCAAATATACGATTATCCAGATAAGGGGAATTGTTTTTTACCTTTTGTGTGCCTAATCGGCTGAAATAAGTTTTTTAAAGGTGTCGGCTTCGCCTAAATAATATATCACCGCAGCTTTCCCCCAAGTAATGACTTCAAAGGCGTCGTTCTTAAGCTCGAACGTCTCCAACTCTGAACTATCGTTTGGAATCATGATTCTGCCTTTCCCGCGTAAAACCAGGTATGACCAGGTTGCATCGTGCAGGGCACCCACCTCTGCTAAAGGTGTTTTCGAGAACTCCTTTACGGAATACGATACCGCCTGGTGTACTTTGCCCGTGACTTCATATTTGGACAGTATCACAATGGTAAAAGCGTATTTACTGTCGTTCCCGATAAAAACAGCATCCTCAATTTTATCTCCGTTAAAATCCCCGAAGACCGCTGAAGGGGATTGGAATATAGTAAAAGGGTAGGCATGCCTGATTTCCGTCGGATAATAGCTTAACGGCCTCAGTTCAAAACCTTTTATCTGGCTACTGATCGCTTCATACATCTGGGGAGATACAAGCACGGAGTAAGTTGAGAAAGCGACCATGCTTTTCTCATCAGGATATTCGCTTTTTTCCAGTTTAACGGCCGCAACGCTCCTTGTGGAACCGAGAAGTAAAATTAGTGCAACCGACAACGCCATCGGCAGGCAATTGCGAAGTTTAATAGCAGACATTGTACTCGTCATAATCCTTATCCGACTTGCTCTTGAAATTTAGGTGGTAATGGTTCCCTTCATCCAAAACAGAAGCGCCCTGCTTTTCCGCGATAGACTTAATCTGAATAAGCTGGCCAGCAGTCAAACCATTAGTTTTCAAATCCACGTTATAGCCATCCCGGTGAGACCTATGCGGCGCAACCCAATACTTACATGGTTTATCATCCGGACACAAAACTTCCTCTCCGATATCGAATAAACCTCCCCATGGCAGGCTCATATCATTGAATACCAGGCCTAAGGCCTTTGGAAACGTTTCAGAATACTCTTTCGCGATGTTTTTCAACTTATCTATCACATCCTGACGCGCATAGTAATTGAAGGGATGAGCCTTAGTGGCACCGGTCGAAGAATAAAGATCGGAATCTGGCAAGGCCACCAAAGCAGGCACTTTTGCCTGAATTTTGAAGCGCTTGTAATCCATAAAATCCCCATAAGCACTTATGAGGAAATTGATTTCCGCGGAAAACTCAGGCAAAATCATAACCCAGGAAAGTTCCGTGTTTTGAGCCAGTTCGTAGACACAAGATGAGCCCTGCACATCGTACGCCGGAATACTACTTTGGAGGTCCAACGGGGGAGGGCCCCCTCCTAACTGCCCCGGACCGCCATGGAGATGCCCAGCGTGGGACGGGTAGAACGCGTAATTAAAACAAGTATTCCAAGACTGCCCGGATACAGAGACCGGGCGCATTGATATTTTCACGACAGTCTTGTTGTTTGTCGTACTTGGCAAAAACTGATAGGTCAATACCGGCTGTGAAGACACCGGAACAGGAGAGAACAATGGTGAGCCGTTAGTTGACGCAAGAATTGAATATACGAGCGGGGAAACTGAAAGGACGGATTGAACAGGGTAGCCTAAATGAACTTTATAATCTTTATACACCGAATAGAAAGTCAAATCCTCAGCCGCAAATACGGCCGAGAGCGAAGTCCAAATAATTATTACTGAACACAACAGTTTTTTCATAAACCGCGCCATTAAGGAATCTGGGGACAACTGGTCATATTGAAACGCACGGGGAAGGGGACTTTGAGGTTGTACTGGCCGTAGGTCCCGCTCTGCGCGCATTGGCCGCCGGCTACCGGCAGGGCATCTATCTTTACCGTCTCGAGCGTCATATTGCCGGGCTCGCCGCGCCACAGGCGGCGCACCTTATACCTGACCGGGGCGTAGCCGGCGAAATCATCGTTCACCTGCACCTTGGCCCCGGCGGGCTCGGTGATAACTTCTATGATTTCATCCACGAAGGGCTGGTCGGCGGTCGGCCCGATGGTCCCGAAGATCCCGGGCCCGGACCGCTTCGCGCCGCCCTGCGGCACGGAGCAGGCCGCCAGCAGGAGAGCCATCGCTAAAAGAAAGGAATGTTTCATAAATACCCCGTCACCCCGCGAACTCGACCCCCGCCACGTAGATTCCGTCGTCTTTCAGGACTTTCAGGATCGCCTCTATCTGGAGATCGCCGGGCGCATAAGCGTCCTTGTCCAGCCCGATGGCCTTGACCCCTTTGCCGGCAGCCCACTTCAGGCCTTCCAGCAGTTCTCCGGGATCGTTCTTCTTTACGAGCCTTACCGCGATCTCCGACTCCTGCAGGCCCGTGTTCTGCAGCTGCAGGGCCGTCATCAGGGACTTGGCGCGGGCCTGGTCGGTCACGAGGACCACGGCCTTGGGCTGCCCCATGAACCAGCAGCCGGCCAGGGCGGCCGCGGCGAAAGGAACGAGGAATAGTTTTTTCATGAGCTCCCCCGCGGTTATTTGCCTTTGACCGTCTCGGCGATGGCCTCGACGATCGGCTCGTAGCCGGTGCAGCGGCAAAGGTTGCCGGCGATGGCTTCCTTGATCTCGTGCTCCGACGGCTTGGGATTAGTCTCCAGCAGCTCCGTAGCGGAGAGGATGACGCCCGGCGCGCAGAAGCCGCACTGGAAGGCGTTCTTCTCGTGGAACTTCTTCTGCAGCCGCTGCGTCCACTTGCGGGTGGTGTTGGCGCCCTCGAGCGTGACGATCTCGGCCCCGTCGGCCTCCACCGCCAGCGCCAGGCAGGAGCGGATGGTGCGGCCGTCCAGCAGCACGGTGCAGGTGCCGCAGTCGCCGCGGTCGCAGCCCACCTTGGGGCTCTTTATCCCCAGCCGGCCGCGCAGCACGTCCAGCAGCACGTCGTTGGGCTCCACCGTTATGGCGATCTTCTCGCCGTTGAGTTTGAACTGGATATCGTGTTTTTTCATAGGTCTCAAGCTATATTTTCCGTTCCGTACGCGGGGCCTTTGCCGAACAGCCGCGCCACGGCGTGGCCGGCGGCGCGCTCGAGCATGATCTGCGCCATATGCAGGCGGTACTCTTTAGAAGAGCGGATATCGCCGATAGGGGAGATCTCCTGCAGTATCGCCTCTTTGGCCGTCGCCAGCACCTTGTCGGAGAGCTTGTTGGCGTTCAGCGCCGACTCGGTCTTCGGGCAGCGCCCGGGCTTGGGCCCCAGGGCGCAGACGGCTACGCGGTAAGTGTTGTCGGCCAGCGCCAGCACGGCCACGCCGCCCTGCGCCAGGTCCTCGCCCTCGTAGCGGGCGAGTTTCATATAGCAGCCGCCGTGTTTTTTCTCCGGCAGTTTAAGCTCCAGCGCCGTCACCAGCTCGCCGGGCAGCAGGGCGGTCTTCTTGGGCCCGGTGAACCACTCCCCGATGGGGATGCGGCGCAAGCCCTTCAGGCCGCGGACCAGCACTTCGGCCTCGTAGACGGCCAGGGCCGGCGCCGAGTCCGCCGAAGGCACCGCCGAGCAGATGTTGCCCGCTACGGTGGCGCGGTTGCGCACGCCTACGGAGGCGACGGTCAGCGAGGCCTCCCAAAGGACGGGGAATTTGGACTTTATGAGAGGCGAGGCGATAAGTTCCGCGAAAGTCGCCAGGGCGCCGATGCGCAGGACGCCTCCCTTCAGGGCGAAGCCGGAAAGTTCGGCCAGGGCTTTTATATCCACCACTACTTCGGGTTTTGCCAGGCCTTCCTTGAGGTGCACCACCAGGTCGGTGCCCCCGGCCAGGGCCCTGGCCTTGTCCCCATAACGCGAAAAGACCTGGAGGGCCTCGTCCATGTCTTTGGGTTTAACGTAGTCAAATTCGGCAGTTATCGGCATTTATCCTCCCGCTCCAGAAATGGTCCGGGCCGGAAGCCTAGGCTCCCGGCCCGGCCAGGGACGGCTCAGGCGGTCCAGGCCACCACGCGCCCCATCGCCGACTCGAGCTCTATGCCCTTGAGGGGGAAGAAGCCCAGCCAGCAGCGCTTGTTGGAAAGCTTGTCTATCTCGCCGCCGATGTTCTCGGCGTGCACGAGGCGCTTGGGGAAGAGCTTGAGGTGCATAACCTGGTAGAACTCCTCGGTGGGGAACATCTCGTCCCATTTCTTGCCGTAGGTCTTGACCAGCTTGTTCTCGGCCTCGACGAAGAGCTTGGGATGCCAGTTGCGGATGATGGTGTTCATGGGGTGGTCGGCCGAGCCGCAGTCCACGCCTATCCACTTGAATTTCATGTCGAGCGCCCACTTGTGGAAGCGCGGGCCGGGGCCGGGGTGCTTGCAGAAGTAGCGGACCTCGTCGCAGGTGCCCTTCTCGTACCAGGCGTACTTGTGGTAGCCGGTGTTGATGATGAGTATGTCGCCCTTGCGGATGTCGGCGCGCTTCATGAGCAGCTCGGGCTCATAAAGGTCGTAGTCGCCCACGTCCTTGGAAATGTCCACGACGACGGCCTGGCCGGCCCATTCCTTCATCGGCACCTCGCCGATGGTGCGGCCGGCGCTGTAGAAATGGATCTCACCGTCCATGTGGGTGCCCACGTGGTTGGAGGTGGTCATGATCTGGCCGTTGGCGCCCTGGCCCATGTGCGCGCCGGCTATGCGCTTGAAGTACTGCAGCTGCAGCGGCATGTAGCTCGGCCACGGGGGGGTGTGGATGCTGAGCGGCTGGGTAAGGTCGTACATCTTGGCCTTATCAAGGAATTTAATGAAGTCGTTGGGTTTCATGGTGTCCTCCGGGGGGGCCCCGCCGGTGCCGGAGGGCCGTTCTTCTATAGGAAAATTCTAACAAATGCGGGGGGGTAAATAAAGGCAAAAAGGCGCCGGGGGCGGCGCCTTTTTGAGAGACCCTTCCGGGTGTGCCCGGATCAGTAGGATTTGGACATCAGGACCCGCTGCTTGGACGGCTTGCCGGTGAGGATGCAGACGCCTTCGCCTTTGGCCTCCGCCGGGATCTGGTCCTCGAAGGGGATGTTGCGGATGCTGGTCTCGAACCGCTTGGCCAGCTCGTCTTCCTGCGCGGCGTCGCCGGCCCAGTGGACCCAGGCGAAGCCGCCGCCCTCGCCGAAGAATTTCTCGAAGTCCTCGAGCTTGTCGATGACCCGGGTGCGTTCGGTCCTGAGGTTCCGGGCGCGCTCCAGCAGCTCACCCTGCATGGCCGCCAGCGTGGGGACGATGGAGGCTATAGCCTCCGCCCTGGGGAGGAAAGCCTTGCGGCGTTTGCGCTGGGCCTCCGGCGTTTCGCCTTTTATTTCGGCGACGAACCGGCGGGCGATGCAGAGCGACCCCTTCTCAAGGTCCTTCGGGCCGACTTCTATCCGCAGGGGCACGCCTTTGCCTTCCCATTCGTAATACTTGGCGCCGGGCATGATCCCGTCCCGGTCGTCCACCTTTACGGCGACGCCGAGGGCCTTCAGTTCCGCGGCCACTTTCTTCGCCTCCTCCACGGTCCGGACGCGCTCCTCGTCGCTCTTGTAGATCGGTATCACTATCACCTGCACCGGCGCCAGCTTCGGGGGCAGCACCAGGCCCGCGTCGTCCGAATGGGTCATGATCAGGGCGCCCACGAGGCGCGTGCTTACGCCCCAGCTGCTGGCGTAAACGTATTCCAGCTGGCCGTCCTTGTTCTGAAACCTAACGTCGGCGCCTTTGGAAAAGTTCTGGCCCAGGTAATGGCTGGTGCCCATCTGCAGGGCCTTGCCGTCCTGCATCAGGCCTTCTATGGAAAGCGTCTCCAGGGCCCCGGCGAAGCGCTCGCCCTCGGTCTTGCGCCCTTTGATCACCGGCACCGCCATTACGTTCTCGGCGAAATCGGCGTAGACGTCCAGCATCCGCCAGGTTTCCTCAATGGCCTCTTTCTCCGTGGCGTGCGCGGTATGGCCTTCCTGCCAGAGGAATTCCGCCGTGCGCAGGAACAGGCGCGTGCGCATTTCCCAGCGCACGACGTTGGCCCACTGGTTGATCAGGAGCGGCAGGTCGCGGTAGCTCTGGATCCAGTTCTTGTACTGCGCCCAGATGATGGTTTCGCTGGTGGGCCGCACCACAAGTGGCTCTTCGAGCTTGGACTCGGGGTCCGGGACGATCTCTCCGTTCACGGATTTGAGGCGGTGGTGCGTGACCACCGCGCACTCCTTGGCGAAGCCGGAAGCGTGCTTCTCCTCGCGGGTGAGGAAGGAAAGCGGGATGAAGAGCGGGAAGTAGGCGTTCTCGTGCCCGGTCTCCTTAAAGCGGTCGTCGAGCTCGCGCTGCATCTTTTCCCAGATGGCGTAGCCGTGAGGCCGTATGACCATGCAGCCGCGCACCGGGGAATGTTCGGCGAGGCAGGCGTTCTTTATGACGTCGAGATACCACTGCGAGTAATCCTGCGCGCGGGGGGTGACCGCGGCTGACGCGGCCTTCTGCTGGTTGTCGGGTTTGTTCATAAATCCTTTTCTCTCTTCTGTATGACGGTTACTTCGAGCTCCGGATCTTGCGGATCACTTCGTTGACCCACTCGGATTCTTTCACTACCTTGATCTGCTTGCCCTTCTCTATCCAGATGCCGCGGCCCTTGCCGCCGGCCACGCCGAAGTCGGCCGAGCGGGCCTCGCCGGGGCCGTTGACCACGCAGCCCATCACGGCGATCTTCATGCCCTCCGACTTCTTGAGCAGCTGCGGGTCGGAATAGATGCGGTCCTCGAGCTCGTGGATCACCTTGCCCACGTTCACCTGGCAGCGGCCGCAGGTGGGGCAGGACACCAGGTCGGGGCCGTAGCGGCGCAGGCCGAGGGCCTTGAGGATCTCGTAGGCGGCGCGCACCTGCATTACCGGGTCCTCGGTCAGCGAGACGCGCACGGTGTCGCCTATCCCCTGCGTCAGCAGCAGGCCGATGCCCAGGGAGGATTTTACCGTGCCGGCCAGGAAGCTGCCGGCCTCGGTGACGCCGAGGTGGAGGGGGATGTCGGACTTGGAAGAGAACAGCGTGTTGGCCATCAGCGTGCGCTCTATATCGTCGGCCTTCAGCGAGACCACGATATCGCGGAAATCTAACCGTTCGAGGATGCGGACCTCGTCGAGCGCTTCCTTGACCATCTGCCGGGCCCAGTCGTAGGGCTTCCAGGCGGGCTTCGGGTGCTCCCGGAGGGCCTTCAGCGAGCCGGCGTTGACGCCGATGCGGATGGGAATGCCGGCGGATTTGCAGGCCTTTACCACTTCTTTAACCTTGTCCCGCTCGCCGATATTGCCGGGGTTGATGCGCACCTTGTCGGCGCCCTGGCGCACGGCCTCGACGGCAAGGCGCCAGTCGAAATGGATGTCCGCCACCAGCGGGATGGAGATGCCGCTCTTGATGCGGCCGAGGGCCTGCGCGGCCTCCATGTCGGGCACGGCCACCCGGATGATCTCGCAGCCGGCGTCCTGCAGGCGGCGTACCTGGTCCACCGTGGCCTTGACGTCCCGGGTATCGGTGTTGCACATCGACTGCACCGAGACGGGGCTGGAGCCGCCGATGGAGAAACGCCCGACTTTTACTTTGCGGGTTTTGCGGGTTTTGCCGTGGCAGGAACAGGCCATACTACTTCTCCTGCTGCTGCGCCGCGGCCGCCTTCTTGGCCGAGCGCGAGGTGACGATGCGCATAATGTCGCTGTACGTGGCGAAAATAAAAATACTGAGGATGAACGCGATACCGACCGCGTTAACGTACTTCATGATATCCGGGGTCAGCTTGCGGCGGGAGATGCCCTCGAAAATATAGAGCACGGCGTGGCCGCCGTCGAGCAGCGGGATGGGCAGCAGGTTGAAGAACCCGACGGCCACCGAGATGAGGCCGATCAGGAAAACCAGGTCGGTCAGGCCGGTATGGGCCGCCTTGCTGACGATGTTGACAATGCCTATCGGGCCGGCGAGGTCCGGCTTCTCGCGCTTTGAGATGTTGGAGGCAAGCGTCTTCACCGTGAAGGCCGTCCAGTACCAGCACTGGTGGGCGCCCATGGCGATGCCCTTGAAGAACGGCACGCTCTTGTAGATCACGGCGGGGGAAATGCCTATCACGCCGCGGCCGGAAGCGTCCGGGGCCTTGCGGGTGGTCATTTTTACGGTGGCCTCGGCGCCGGCGCGGGCGTAGGTCACGGAGATCTCTTTTTCCACGCTGCCGTAGATCTTGCCGGCCATCGCGGCCCAGGAGTCCACCGGGGCGCCGTTTATCTTGACTATCGTGTCGCCCGACTTAAGGCCGGCGACTTCGGCCGGGTAGCCCTGGGAGATGTCGCCGAGGACCGGCTTGTCGGAGACGGCGGGCTCTCCGACCAGAAGTATCACGCCGGAAAACAGCAGGAAGGCCAGCAGGTAGTTCATCGTCGGGCCGGCGGCCACCACGCCCAGGCGCACGTACCAGGGCTTGGCGAAATACTCGTCGGGGGCCCCGGAAACCTCGTCAATGCTCTCGCCGGCGGGCTTGACGTAGCCGCCCAGCGGGATGGCGCGCAGCGAGTAGCGGGTGGGACCGCTGGTGCGGCCCCAGAGCTCCGGGCCGAAGCCGAAGGAGAAGGCTTCGACCTTGATCCCCGAGAGCCGGCAGACTATGAAGTGGCCGAACTCATGCAGGAATATCACCAGGCCGAAGGTAAACAGCACCGCTAGTATGGATATGATCATTTTTTCCTCTTCTTGATTTCCGAAAGGTCCGCGGCTTTCTGACGGGCCCAGCCGTCGGCCTCTACGGCCGCCCCGAGCGTAAGGCGCCCGGCCCCGCCGCGGCAGGCGGCCAGGGTCCGCTCCACTATTTCGGGGATGCCGGTAAAGCCCAGCCGGCCCGCGATGAACTTTTCAACGGCCACCTCGTTGGCGGCGTTGAGCACCGCCGGGTAGATGCCGCCTTTTTTTGCGGCCTCGAAAGCCAGCTCCAGGCAGGGAAAGCGGCGGAAGTCGGGGCGGGCGAAGTCGAGCCGCGCCAGCTTGAAAAAATCCAGCGGTTCGGCGAGCGAGCGCGCCCTGTCGGGCCAGGTCAGCGCGTACTGGATAGGCAGGCGCATGTCCGGGTTAGAGAGCTGGGCCAGCACCGAGCCGTCCTTGAACTCCACCCCGGAGTGCACCACCGACTGCGGGTGGATGAGCACCTCTATCTTCGAGATCGGGAGCGAAAAAAGGTTCTTTATCTCTATCGCCTCGAGCCCCTTGTTCATCAGCGTAGAAGAATCCACTGTGATCTTGGGGCCCATGCTCCAGCGCGGGTGCTTGAGCGCCTGCGCCGGGGTTACTCCGGAGAGGGAGCCCTTGCGCGCGTAGAACGGCCCGCCGGAGGCCGTCAGGAAAACGCGCGAGACCGCGTCGTCATACTGTCCCGGCTTCACGCCCGCCAGGCACTGGAAGATGGCCGAGGGCTCGGAATCCACGGGGAGGATCCTGGCCTGCCAGCGTTGGGCCTCCTGCATCAGCAGCTCCCCGGCCATCACCATCGGCTCCTTGTTGGCGAGGGCGATGTGCTTGGAGGCGCGGATGGCGGCCAGCAGGGGGGCGAAGCCCACCGCGCCGGTAACCGCGCTAAGAACGATATCGGCCTCCGATAGCGAGGCCATCTCGGCGAGGCCTTCCACTCCTGGCGGCAGCACTTTCACGCCGCGCGGCGCGGAGGCTTTAAGCTCTTTCCAGGCGTCGTAATCGAAAACAGACACGTAGGCCGGCCTGGCCTCGCGCATCTGCGCGGCCAGGGCCTTCAGGTTGGAGTTGGCGGCGAGGCCGAGCACCCTCCAGCCCTTGCCGAGGTTCTTGACGGCCTTCACGGCGTTGACGCCGATGGAGCCGGTGGAACCCAGTATGACGACGTTCTTGTTCATCAGCGGGCGAAGACCGCGTAGTAATAGATCACCGGGGCCAGGAAGATGTAGGAATCGAACCGGTCCAGCACGCCGCCGTGGCCGGGCAGCAGGCTGGAGGAATCCTTGGCGCCGACGGCGCGCTTGAGCATGGATTCGGCGATGTCGGAGACCTGGCCGAAGATCCCTATCAGGACGCCCGCGCCGGCCGCGAAAGCGTAGGAGACCGTGCCGTTCATGAACCGGCTGATGACCAGGGCGGTGACCACCGAGGCGATGAAGCCGGCGGCGGCGCCCTCCCAGGTCTTCTTGGGGCTGATGGTGGAAAGCTGCCGGCGGCCGAACGACTTGCCCAGGAAATAGGCGGCGGTATCCATGATCCAGACGGTGACGATCAGCATCAGCGTGAGGCCCATGCCGTCGGGGCGGAGGTCGCGGATGGCGACCAGGTGGAACAGGCACCAGGAGATCATGAAGATGCCCAGCAGCGTAAGGCCGATGCGCTCCAGGTACTTCTTGGCGGAGAACAGCTCGTAGCTCATGACGCCGATCACGGTGAGGGCGATCACGAAGCCTGTGAAATTATTGCCGCCCGCGACCGCAGCGCTGTAGCGGTCGAAGTAGAGCGCCGCCGGGATCAGCAGGCCGAACGCGTAGAGCGTGGGGACCTGCACCGGCTTGGCCCCGAGCTTCATCAGGGTGGCGAACTCGTAAAGCGACAGGGCGATGAGGGCGAGAACGAAGACGGCGTAGGCAGCCCCGCCGGCGCGGATCAGGAGCAGCACCACCGGTATGCCGAACACGGCCGTAAGCACTCTGGGTAAAAGCATTATTTTCCTCTCCTTCTTTCGCGGTCCTGGTATTCCAGTAAAGCCTTGTTGAACTCTTCCGCCCGGAAGTCCGGCCAGAGGGTCTCCGTGACGTAGAACTCGGAGTAGGCCGTCTGCCACAGCAGGAAATTGGAGATGCGCATCTCGCCCGAGGTGCGGATCAGCAGGTCGGGGTCCGGCAGCGGCGAGGTGTAGAGCAGGGAGGCGAAGGTTTTCTCGTCCACGCTTTTAAGCCCCGCGGCGATCGCCCGGTTGGCGGCGTCCAGAATCTCCTGGCGCCCGCCGTAATTGAGCGCGATGTTGAGCACCATGCCGGCATTCCCGGCCAGCCGCGCTTCGGCGGCGCGCAGGGCCTCGCGGGCGGGCTTCGGCAGCTCGTCTATGCGGCCGGAGAGCATCAGGCGGACGCGCTCCCGGTCCAGCTGGTCCGCGTAGGAGATGATGGTCCGCTTGAGCAGGAACATCAGGGCGCTGACTTCCAGTTTCGAGCGGTTCCAGTTCTCGGTGGAGAACGCGTAGATGGTGAGCGCCTTTATCCCGGCGTCGCTGGCGGCCTTCACCACCGCGTGCACAGAATCCACGCCGGCCTTGTGCCCGGCCACCGAGGGCAGGCCGCGCTTTTTGGCCCAGCGCCTGTTGCCGTCCATGATTATGGCTACATGGGCGGGCAGGCGCGCTGGGTCCGGTTTTTCGCGGGTCGGCATCGTCGGTGGCGGGGGGAGTTAAACCGTCAGCAGCTCTTTTTCCTTGGAGGCCACGACCCCGTCGACATTGGCGACGTAGGTGTCGGTGAGCTTCTGCACGGCTTCCTCGTGGCGGCTCAGGTCGTCCTCGGAGATCTCCCCGGCCTTCTGGGATTTCTTTATCTTCTCCAGCGCTTCGCGGCGCACGTTGCGCATCTGCACGCGGGAATCCTCGCCCATGCTGTGCACGACCTTCACCATCTTCTTGCGCTGGTCCTCGGTCATCGGGGGCAGGTTGATGCGGATGACGTTGCCGTTGCGGCTGGGGGAGGAGCCGAAATCCATCTTCATCAGCTCGGCCTCTACGGCGTCAACCGCGCCGGCGTCCCAGGGGCGCACCTCGAGGGTGCGGGGCTCAGGGATGGAGACGGCGGCCACCTGTTTCAGCGGCACGCGCGCCCCGTAATATTCCACGTAAACGTTGTCCAGCAGCTGCGGGTTAGCGCGGCCCGTGCGCAGCGACGTCAGCTCGCGCTTGAATTTCTCCACTTTCTCCATCATTTCCATCTCGGCTTCGGAAATGACTTCTTCTACGGAAGATCCAGCCATAATGCCTCCCTGTGGCGGCGGGTAAAAGCCCCTCCGCACAGAGGTAATTATATTATATTTATGGGAAGTGTTTGGAGCGGTCGCGGGGCTATTTGCCCGCTACCGCGTCTTCCGCGAGTTCGCAGATGATGTGGGCGGCCAGGATATGCAGTTCCTGCACCCTCGGGGTGTCGGTCTCGGGCGCCAGGAAAGCCAGGTCGCAATGCGGCAGGATGGCGCCGCCGTTCTTTCCGAAAAAGCCCACCACGGACAGGCCGGCCTTTCTGGCTTTGACGGCGGCCTTGAGCACGTTGGGGCTGGAACCGGAAGTGGAAATAGCTATCAGCAGGTCGCCCTCGCGGCCCAGCGCCTCCACCTGCCGCTCAAAAACGCTCTCGAACCCGTAATCGTTGGCGAGCGCGGTCAGGATGGAAGTGTCGGTAGTCAGGGAAATGGCGGCGATGGCCCGGCGCTCTTTTTTAAAGCGGCCCACCAGCTCGGCGGCGATATGCTGGCTGTCGGCCGCGGAACCGCCGTTGCCGCAGACCAGGATCTTCCCGCCGGCCAGAACGGTCCTGGCCAGCAGTTCGGCTATCGGCGCCAGGGCGGCGTGGTCGCCGGCCAGGACCGAGGCCGCGGCGATGTGCCGGGAGATGGCTGAGGAGATCTTGTCTTCCATGTCAGTGGATCAGCGTCCCGGTCTGTTCGCCGGCCAGGGCCCGGCGGATATTGCCCGGCGTGTGCAGGTTGAAGACCAGGATCGGGATATGGTTCTCCATGCAGAGGGTAAGCGCGCTGGCGTCCATGAACTTCAGGCCCTTGTTGATGGCGGACATGTAGGTGATGTCCTTGATCAGTTTGGCCTTCGGGTCCTTCTTGGGGTCGCTGGTGTACACGCCGTCCACCTGCGTGGCTTTGAAGATCACGTCGGCGTTGATCTCGGCGGCGCGCAGCGCGGCCGCGGTGTCGGTGGTGAAATAGGGGTTGCCGGTGCCGCCAGCGAAAATGACCACGCGGTCTTTCTCCAGGTGGCGCAGGGCGCGGCGGCGGATGAAGGGCTCGGCCAGCCGGGAGATCTCTATGGCGGTCTGCACGCGCGTGGAGACGCCTTCGTGCTCGAGCGCGCTCTGCAGCGCCATCGCGTTGATGATGGTGGCGAGCATGCCCATGTTGTCCGACGTGACGCGGTCTATCATGCCGCTGCCGTCGCGGGCGCCGCGCCAGATGTTGCCGCCGCCGATGACCAGCGCCAGGCGCGTGCCGCGCCGCAGGCCCTTGGAGATCTCTTTGGCGATGAAAGTGAGAGAGGGGGGGTTAATGGAACGGCTGTCGCCGGGGGAACCAAGTGCCTCGCCGGAAAGTTTGAGCAGGACGCGCTTATACATAGGTCTCCTGGGCAGCTGGAAGATCGCCGCCGGGGCGTTAAACCCCGGCGGCGTTTACGGCGGTTATTCTATGCCGACGATGAAGCAGTTGAAGCGCTTTACCGTGATGTTGCCGCCGAGCTTGGCGGCCAGGTTCTTTACGGCCTGGGTCACGGACAGCTTGGAATCGCGGATGTAGGCCTGCTCCACCAGGCACAGTTCCTGGTAGTACTTGTTCACGCGGCCTTCGAGCATCTTCTCTATGGCCTCGGCGGGCTTGGCCTTGTACGGCTTGCCGGTCTCGACGGCGCGGGCCTGGGCGTCGGCCTCGTCCTTTTCCATCTTGGCGCGGTAGATCTCTTTTTCCTTGGCCACGATGTCCGCGGGCACCTCTTCGCGCTTGAGGTACTTCGGGCTCATCGCCACGCTCTGCATGCCCAGCTCCTTGGCGAGGGCCTCGAGCTCGGCCTTGGCGGCGGCCATATTGCCGTCGAAGGACAGCTCCACGATGGCGCCCTTGCGGTTGTCGGTGTGAACGTAGTAATTGACAGCGGTGTCGGCGGCGGCCTGGTAGACCACGCCGCGGCGGATCTGCATGTTCTCGCCCATCTTAACGGCCACGGCCTGCAGGCGCTCTTTGGCCTTTTCGCTCTCGGCCGGGTTGGCCAGCGCGGCGTCGGAAAGCATGTCGGCCGCGAGGGCCGCGGCGAAGCCGGCGACGTCGGGGTTCTTGGCCACGAAGTCGGTCTCGCAGTTCACTTCGAGGAGGGAGTAGGCGGCGCCGGAATTTTTGGCGACCACTATGCCTTCCTTCATCGTGCGGCCCGCGCGCTTGGCGAGGCCGGCCAGGCCCTTCTTGCGCAGTATCTCTACGGCCTTGGAAATGTCGCCGCCGGATTCGTTAAGGGCGCCTTTGCAGTCCATGATGCCCGCGCCGGTCTGGGTCCTGAGAGTCATTACCTGTTCGCTGGTGATTGCCATGATTTGGGGTTCTCCTTGTGCGTTAAAAAAAGGGGGCGCCGGCGTAAAAGCCGCGCCCCCTGTTGCCGCTGAAAGTCTTATTCCTCGGTGCGGACCGGCTCTTCCAGGGCGGGGGCTTCCTCAACCTGGTTAAGGGGGTCGCCTTCGGGCTGGGCCTCGCCGGCTTCCACGGCGGCGGCCTGCTGGGCAACCTGGTGGGCGGCGGCCTTCTCGGCCTCGGCCTCGGCGCGGCCGTCTATCACGGCGTCGGCCATGGTGGCGCAGAACAGCCTGATCGAGCGGGCGGCGTCGTCGTTGCCGGGAACCGGCCAGTCGAGCTGGTCGGGGTCGCAGTTGGTATCGCAGACGCCGACTACGGGGATCTTGAGCTTGTGGGCTTCGCGCAGGGCGTTGGCCTCGTTGACCGGGTCCACGATGAACATGATGTCCGGGAGGTTGCGCAGGTTGCGGATGCCGCTAAGGAGCTTCACCAGGCGGGCCTTCTCCTTGGAGAGGCGGGAAACCTCTTTCTTGGACATGACCTTGAACAGGCCGTCGCTCTCGAACTTCTCGAGCTCGTCGAAGCGCTTGAGGGATTTGCGCAGGGTCTCGAAGTTGGTCAGCGTGCCGCCCAGCCATTTTTCGTGCACGCACGAAACTTCGGCGCGGATGGCTTCTTCGCGGATGATCTCTTTGGCCTGCTTCTTGGTGCCGACGAACAGGAAGGTCTTGCCGGCCTTGGCGGAGTCTTTAACGAAGGTATAGGCTTTCTTTATTTCTTTGACGGTCTTCTGCAGATCGAGAATATGGATGCCGTTGCGCTCGCCGAATATGTAGCGGGCCATCTTGGGATTCCACCTGTAGGTCTGGTGACCGAAGTGGACTCCGGCTTCTAACATGCTTTTCATGGTTACGTTCAACATTTTAGCTGTTCCTCCGTTCTTTATACGTTAGCGTTTCTTTTCCCGCCCTCCAGGGGCAGGATTTCTACCGCTGGAGTAATATTATCATAATCAGGGCGCCGCATTCAATGCCGGGGGGAGGGTTTACGGCTTTTGCTATAATAGGGTCGATGAAAATAGCCATAGCGCAGATAAACCCCAGGGTCGGGGACATTGACGGCAACCTGGAGCTGATAGAGGCCTTCGCCCGCCGGGCCCAGGCCGCAGGGGCCGACCTGGCCGTTTTCCCGGAGCTGGCCCTGACCGGCTACCCGCCGCTGGACCTGCTGGAAAGGAAAAATTTCATAGACGCCAACCTGGCGGCCCTCGGGAAGCTGGCGGCCCTTAAGCTTAAGACCGCGCTGGCCGTAGGCTACGTGGACCGCAACCCGGCCAGGAAAGGCAAGCCGCTGCATAACGCCATCGCCCTCATAGACGGCGGCCGCGTGACCGCGAGGCGCTTCAAATCCCTGCTGCCGACCTACGATATTTTCGACGAAGCCCGCTATTTCGAGCCCGCCGCGGAGAACCTGCCGGTAGAGTTCCGGGGTGAAACTCTCGGGCTTACGGTTTGCGAGGATATCTGGGCCGGCACCAGCCTGCTGCCCCACCGCCTGCTGTACCGCAACGACCCGGTAAAGACCCTGCGGGCAGGCAAAGCCTCGGTCATCATCAATATTTCCGCCTCGCCGTTCTACCGCGGCAAAAGCGCGCTGCGCCGCAGCATCCTCTCGGCCCTGGCCAGGAGGCTGGGCGCGAACATCGTCTACGTCAACCAGGCCGGCGCCAACGACGAGCTGATCTTCGACGGGAACAGCTTCGCCCTGGCCCCGAACGGCCGCCTGAGCGCCCTGGCCGGAAGCTTCTCGGAGGACCTGGTAATGGTCGACACGAGGGCCCCCGCCCCCGCCCGGCCGCGGGCGGCCCAGAACGTGACGGCCGAGATCTGCGAGGCCCTTACGCTGGGGATAAAAGATTATTTCGCCAAGCAGGGCTTTTCAAAGGCGCTGCTCGGCCTGAGCGGCGGCATAGATTCGGCGGTGGTGGCCGCGCTGGCGGCCCGGGCGCTGGGCCCGGCCAACGTAACCGGGGTACTGATGCCGTCGGAATATACCGCCCGGCGCAGCATAGACGAAGCCCTGGACCTGGCCGGCCGCCTGGGCATAAATACGAAGACTATCCCGATAAAGGGCATCTACCGTTCCTTCCTCAAAGAACTCGGAGCCGGCGGGGGGAAAGAAATAACCCTCTCGATGCAGAACCTGCAGGCCCGCGCCAGGGGCACGCTGCTGATGGCGCTGTCCAACGCCAACGGAGCGCTCAACCTCACTACCGGCAACAAGTCTGAAATAGCCGTGGGCTACTGCACGCTTTACGGCGACACCGCCGGGGCGCTGGCCCCGATAGCGGACCTCTTCAAGACCGAGGTGTACCGCCTCGCCGACTACCTCAACAGGGACGGAGAGCTCATCCCGCGCGCCATCATAAAGCGCCCGCCCACCGCGGAACTAAAGCCCGGCCAGAAGGACCAGGACGACCTGCCCCCCTACAAGACTCTCGACGAGATCCTGCGGCTCTACCTGGAAGAGAACCGCACCCCGGCGGAGATAGCCGCGCGCGGTTTCAAGCCCGCGCTGGTCCGCTCCATCCTGCGCCGGCTGGAGCTCAACGAGTACAAGCGCAAGCAGCTGCCGATAGCCCTGAAGGTCACGGAAAAGTCCTTCGGCTACGGCAGAAAAATGCCCATAGTAAAAGCCCTCGGCTTCACCGATTAAGATGTTCAAGCGCGCCGCCCTTATCTCCCTGGCCTTCTCGCTGCTGCTCACCGCGGCCGCGTCCGCCCAAGCCCCCAAAAAAAAGAAACGGGCGCTGGTAAAGCCCGGCCCTAAAGCCAAGCAGGAGCTGGTCAAGCCGGAACCCAAGACCAAGGAAGACATCCTCAAGACCGTCGAGCGGCCCGTCCCGCCCAGGGAAGGCTTCATCGGCCGTGTGCTCAACGCGATAACGATAGACACCAGCCGGGGCCCCGTGATCCCTTTCCCGGTGGCGGACTCCAGCAAGGACCTGGGGCCCAGCGTCGGCATCATGCCGGTCCTGGCGCTCAAGAAAAAAAAGACCGGCGAGATAAGATCCGTGCTGGTCCCGTCCGTCACCTACAACAAGAACCTGCGCACCACCCTGACCTACCGCCACTACATCTTTCCCGACGACAAGCGCTATTTCATACTGCGGGCCTCCAAGTCGGAGCGCGTGGAGCGCGAGCTGATGGCGTATTATTACACCCCGGGCCTGTTCCGCTCCAACATCCGCCTGAGCGTGGAGGCAAAGCACTGGATAACCGGCAAGCCGTCCTTCTACGGCTACGGCATAAACTCGGAGCACGGGGACAAAGCCAACTATTCTCTCAGGATGACCGGCGAGGAGATCATTGCCGACATCCCGCTGATAAAGAACCTCTTCTTCAATTTCAACCATTCCTATTTCGACAAGCGCATCGGCGTGGGCCCGGTGGACAACGGCCAGGTAAAAGAGGAATTCCCGGCCGACTACGCGGCGGCCTCGGAGATGGCCGCCTTCCATACCAACCGCTTCTCCCTGGTCTACGACGACACCGACCACCCTTTCCTGCCCAAGATCGGCACCTACGCCAGCGCTTCGGTGCTCTACTCCAACAAGCGGCTGGGCTCGGATTACGAGTACCGCACCTACGCGCTGCAGGTCAAGCATTACTATAACTATAAGGAAGAGGGGCGCTTCGTCACGGCCGCGCATTACCTGCTGCAGTTCCAGCGGGGCGACACGCTGCCGTTCTACGCCATGCCCCAGCTCGGCGAAAGCACCGGCCTGCGGATGACCGGCGACGGCCGCTTCACCGACCGCGGCAAGTTCGTCTTCACGCTGGAGGAGCGGATAACCCTTTCCAAGACGCCTTTCTACAAGTTCATCAGCGAGACCGAGATCGCGCCTTTTATCGACGTGGGCACCGTCTTCTCCAAGGTTTCCGGCTTCCGCCTGCGCGACCTGAAGTACGGCCCCGGCGTCTCGGCCCGGCTGGTGATAAGGCCGCAGTTGGTGGCCACGGTGGACTTCGCCTACGGGTCCGAAGGCACCAACGCCATCATCAAGATCGGCTATCCTTTCTGACGCCATGCTGACCAGGAACAAAAAGGTGCGCGTTTCCGCCAAAGCCATAGTGATCCGGGAAGGGCGCGTGCTCTTGATGCGCGCCCGCGACGCCGCGGGGACCTACTACCTGCTGCCGGGCGGGGGGGTTAAGAGCGGCGAGACGCTGCACGGCGCCGTGGTGCGGGAATGCCTGGAGGAGACCGGGATCCTGGTGCGCCCGGGCGAGGCGCGCTACCTGCGCGACTATATCGCAGCCAACCACGAATTCGCCGGCGTCAACCGCGGCTTCCACCAGGTTGAGGTCATGTTTAAATGCACTTTCGTAAAGAAGGCCGGCCGGGCGCACGCCCCCGACCAGAGCCAGACCGGCTCGGCCTGGATCCCGCTCTCCCGCCTCGGCAAAATACGCCTCTACCCCTCGCTCCTCAAGATCCTCATAACCCCCGCAGGCAAACTGCGCGGCCCTATCTACCTAGGCGACAGCAATTAGCACCTGCAAATAATTAGTATACCGGCAGTCACCGGGGGACCGGGTTAGCAAAACCGTCTTGTCGGCCTAAGTTTTCCAAAGCTACGAAGGCCGGGTGGCCGAAGGCCACTGCAGTGAGACGAGCGGCGGGCACGGTGTGTCCCGACCGCGTGTTTTGCGTTCCGGTCCCCCGGGGGCTGCCTGGGTTAGGATGAACTAGATATAGTTTAGGAAATCTGCTGCAGGCGGGATTCGAGGGCGGCGCGGAAGCCGTCCTCCACGTTGCGCTGCCCCTTGGAAACCCCGTCGCGGAAAGCCGCGAAGTAGGGCTGCAGGCGCCCGTCGTCGTCGGAAACAGGGAAGAACCTCAGCGAGCGCAGGACCCCCCGCAGCCGCTCCGGCGGCAGCGCCAGGAATTCCTGCGCGAAGCCGGAGATCACCGGCACCGGGTACTCGGCGCAATACAGGCACTCGCCCAGCGTCTCCTCGTGCGCCTCTATCCCCAACTTCATGCGCCGCGAGGCGGCCTCCAGCGCGGCATTCATGGCCTCCAGGCGGCCATCTTCCTTAACCAGCACAGAGGCGTGCTCCAGCGTCTTGAAATACTTTTCCGCCGAAGCCAGGCTCAGCCGCCGCGGCCCCAGCGCCTCATGGCCCTCGGTGGTCCGGCCGGACCGCAAGCCGGCGGCGGAGAACGCCACCAGCCGGTCCCCGTGCAGCGCGAGCAGGCCGCGCACCGGCCTTGGGAAACGGAAGCCCGAAGGCTCCCAGGCCCTGGCCTGCTGGAACTCCAGCCGGCTTAAGATGCGGGGGAAAATATCGGAAAGAGTTTTTACCATCTGCCCGCCTGTCACCCCGGCGGCGTAAAGCACCAGGCGCCGGCAAGTGCCGTAAGCCTCTACGGAGCCGCAGGCCAGGCCGGCTCCGGCAAATTCCTCGGCGGCCAGGCGCTTTAGCTGCTCCGCGGCGGAGCGGACGCAGCCGGCGGGCAGGGGGTCGGCGAGCAGTTCCAGCAGGACGTCGCGCGGCGTCATTGGCCCTCCCCGCCGTGCAGTTCGCCGTAGGTCAGCCGGCGGGACCAGCAGAGGTCGGCGGCCCGCTTCTTGCGCTGGGACACCAGCGCCAGGCGCTCGAGGCCGGTCACGATCTCCGCGGCGGCGGGCCGGAAGCCCGCGCCTGCCGGCGCGGGCAGATAGATAAACCTGGCCAGGGGCAGGCCATCCAGCAGGATCTCCCAGCCGGTGCCGGCTTCCCCGTCGAAAGCCAGCCAGCGGACATCGTGCTCGGACCTGTCCAGGCCGGCCGCCCGCAGCGAGTCCAGGAAGACGCGCCGGACGCCTGCGGGGGCGGGGTCCAGCACCACCCGGTAACGGTAGCGCCCCTCCAGGCCGTCGGGGGGGAGGGCGGCGCAGCCGGCGGCGCCGGCAAGACACAGCTGCCCGCCCGGGGCGCGCCTGACGGCGCCGCCGGGCGGCAGCAGGGCGCAGCCCTGTTTCGCCCAATAGCGGTCAAGTTTTAAAATTATGTCCTGAAAATCCACAAAGTCTCCGCCGCGGCCTCCCGCCGGCACCGATATTGTACATATTCCCCGCGGGTCACTTCACGAACGCCAGCGTCCGCAGGTCCACGCCGAGGCTCTCGCTGAAGAACCGGGCGAACAGGCCGTCGATAAAATCCGCCTGCGCCTGGTCCTCGCCGAGCGCGCGGACCTCGAGCCAGGTGCCGGCGTGCAGCGCGTCCCAGAACGAGGCCTCCGGGCCGGCCGCGGTCTCCCTGAAGCCGAAGCCGGCGTATTCCAGCGCGCGCAGCGTGAAGGCGCGGCGCAGCCAGAAGGCGGGGCCGTAGGCTTCCAGGTCGTGCAGCGCGCCGAGCAGCAGTTCGTATTTTTCCGGGGAGGGGCTCTGCGCCGGGGTGAGGCGGTTGACGACCTCGCAGTAATGCATGGCGAGGTAGAGGCGCTCCAGGTCCCGGCGTATCCCCGGGAAAACGCTCAGCGAGCTGCCCCCGGTGCAGACCGGGAAGTTGGAGCCTTTCTTCAGGAAAAACCGGTAGTCGCCCCAGGTGACGGCCTCGCTGAGCGCGCGCAGCTTTCCCTTGGCCAGCCTCACGCCCTTGAAGTTGACCTCCAGTTTGCCGTGCTCCAGCGTGAAGACGGTCACGATCCGGTCGCTCTCCCTGAGCGGCCGCCGCTGTAGCACTATCCCGTAATCGCAGAAAATCACGGCACTATTCTACAAAATGCGGGGCCGCGGAGCCGGACCGACGGCGGACAATATGCTAAAATCAATATCCGGCCGCCGTTCGCGGCGGGCTTATATTTTAGGAGACAAAATGTCCGCGAAAACAATGGATTCACTGGTCAACCTCTGCAAAAGGCGGGGGTTCATCTTCCAGAGCTCAGACATCTACGGCGGCCTGCAGGGCGTGTACGACTACGGCCCGCTGGGCGTGGAGCTCAAGAACAACCTGAAGGCGGCCTGGTGGCGCGCTATGGTCTACGAGCGCGACGACATAGAAGGGCTCGACTCCGCCATCCTCACCCATCGCTCGGTGCTGAAGCATTCCGGACACGAGGCCACTTTCTCCGACCCGATGGTGGACTGCCGCAAGTGCAAAAGCCGCTGGCGCGCCGACCAGATAAAGGACGGCAAGTGCGAGAAATGCGGCGCGACCGACCTCACCGAGCCGCGCCCGTTCAACCTGATGTTCAAGACCACGGTGGGCCCGATAGCCGACGACGAGCATTTCGCCTACCTCCGCCCCGAGACCGCGCAGGGCATCTTCTGCAACTTCAAGAACGTCTTAGACTCCACGTCCAACAAACTGCCTTTCGGCATAGCGCAGATCGGCAAGTCTTTCCGCAACGAGATCACCCCCAAGAACTTCGTGTTCCGCGTGCGCGAGTTCGAACAGATGGAGCTGGAGTTCTTCGTGGTGCCGGGCACCGACGAGGACTGGCATACCAAATGGGTGGAAGCGCGCGTGGCCTGGTGGCGGGAGCAGGGGCTCGAGAGCGACAACCTGCAGCAGTTCCACCAGCCCAAGGAAGAGCTGGCGCATTATTCCAAGGCCACCGTGGACATCCTCTACCGGTTCCCGCACGGCATGGAGGAACTGGAAGGCGTGGCCAACCGCACCGACTTCGACCTGGGCTCGCACTCCAAGAACCCGCAGGAGCTGGGCCTTAATGCCCGCGTAGAGGAGAACATCGATTCCGTGGTGAAGCTCACCGCCCCCGACCCCGTCACGCAGAAACCGCTGGTGCCTTTCGTGATAGAGCCCTCCGCCGGCGTGGACAGGGGCATCCTGGCCGTGCTGACCGAGGCCTATACCGAGGAGAAGCTGGAGAACGGCACGGACCGCATCGTCCTCAAGCTCAAGCCGCACCTCGCCCCGATCAAGGTGGCCGTCATCCCGCTCGCCCGCAACAAGCCGGAGATCGTGGAGAAGGCCAAAGAGATAAAGGATATGCTGCTCAAGCTGGGCATCGGCCGCATCTACTACGAGAACTCCGGCAACATCGGCAAGAGCTACCGCAGGCACGACGAGGTAGGCACCCCGCTGTGCGTCACGGTGGACTTCGACACCATCGGCAAGGGGGAGAACAAGGAGCTGCAGGGCATGGTCACCATCCGGGACCGCGACACCATGAAGCAGATCCGGGTCCCCGCCGACGCGCTGGCCGACCATATCACCGCCTACTTCAAGACGGCGCGGTGAGCGCCAGGCGGCCCGATTTGATTTGAGACCCTATTAGTTTATATAATTAACACACTATGCTACCTACATACAGACCTAATGTTAAGAAGCGCAAGAAGCACATCGGCTTCCGCGCCAAGATGAAGACCAAGGGCGGCAGGAAAACCCTCGCCCGCCGGCGCGCCAAGGGCCGCTGGGAACTCATACCCGACATAAAGAAATAATTCTTTAGCGGGACTAAGTGAAAAAGTTCGCCTTTTCAAGAGCTTCACGGCTGCGCCTCAAGCGGGAATTCGAGGCTGTCTTCGACGGCGGGAGTAAGACGGTTACCAGCGACCTGGTAGCCTGGCACTTACCGGTCGGGGACAAGAAAAAAAAGATCGGCCTCATGGTCTCCAAAAAGACCGGCGGCGCCGTGAAGCGGAACAGGTTAAAGAGGCTTCTTAGAGAAGCGTTCAGGCTGACAAGCACAGAGTTAAAGGAAGGCACGCGCCTTATAATTTACCCGAAAGCGGGCTGCGCCATGGATACCCTGGCTCAGGCCCGCAACGCGCTGGATACCCTCCGGCGCAGGGCGCGCCTTAACGATGACGGCAAATAAGACCGGCACAAAAAATCTTAAATCACTGGCGCTGATCACGCTGCGCTCGGCATACAGGACCATCCGGCCTGTGCTGGGACCGGGAACCTGCAGGTTCCAACCCAGCTGCTCCGAGTACGCGTTCCACGCGCTGGATAAACACGGGATTTTAAAGGGTTCGAGGCTGGCCGCAGGCCGTCTCTCCCGCTGTCGTCCTTTCTCTCCGGGCGGTTACGACCCGGTCCCCTGACCTTAGGTAAGAAGCCTTCCGCAGTTAACGGGAGGTTAAATGCAGAAAAATCTGATACTCGCGGTAGTACTCTCCTCGGTGGTCTATATCGGCTGGTACTCCTTCATGGAGAAAAAGATCCAGCCGCAGAAGGCCCAGCAGGAGCAGGCGCAGCCCCAGCCTGCCGCGCAGCCCCCTGCGGCCCAACCGGCAACCCCGGCGGCCTCCAGCGACCTGCTTAAGGAAGCCCAGGCCCTTCTCAAAGAAGCCAACGCCCTGGACACCTCCGCCCCCGAAAAAACGGCCAAGTACTCCGGCGTCCCCGCCGAGAAACTGACGACCTTTGCGGAAGCCGGCAAAGCGCGCTACGCCTTCTTCATTCCCAACGCCTCGCTGGCCAGCGTGGTCTACCAGGGCCCCGTCGCCCCGGTGGAGTTGATCCCCGTCTCCGGCCAGGGCTTCTTCAATACCACCCTGCCCGGGGACTTCAAGCTCAAAACCAACACCGGCAAGACCCTGGAGTTCGTCGCCCAGCAGGGCGGGCTCCGCATCACCAAAAAGTTCGTCCTGGACGCCGACAACGGCATGAATTTCCTCGAGATAGAGGCGGTCAACACCTCCGCCGCGCACCAGGCCCTCGCGCCGTGGGAACTGCGCCTGGGCCCCGGCCTGGACACGGTCAAGAGCGAGATGAAGGAGAACGAGAGCGAACTCAAGGCCGTATATACCTACAAGCAGGAAGGCCGCAAGCACCCTACGCTCAAAGAGATAGAGGACGACGAGCCCGCCGACCAGGACTGGGTCTGGACCGGCCTCAACAACCGCTATTTCCTGACCGCCCTGGCCGACGCTAACTTCGGCAACACGCGCCCCTTCAGGCGCGACGAGACCGTGGGCGACAAGAAGGAAGTTCCCTCTCTGATAATCCCCATGCCCGGCGCGCACCTCGCCCCCGGCCAGAAAATATCCTGGACCTCCCGCTTCTACATCGGGCCCAAGGATTATGAAGGCCTCAAGGCGCTCGGCTACGGCCTGGACCGGGCCGTGGATTTCGGCTTCTTCGCCCCTATCGCCAAGCTCGCCAATTCCTCGCTGGCCTACTTCTACAAGCTCACCGGCAACTACGGCGTGGCCATCATCATCCTCAGCGTCCTCATCCAGCTGCTCCTGACCCCGCTCAGCTACAAGAGCTACAAGGCCATGGCGGTGATGAAGAAGATCCAGCCCGAGATGCAGGCCATACAGAAGCGCTACAAGGAAGATCCTAAACGGATGAATCAGGAGGTCATGGACCTCTACAAGCGCCACGGCACCAACCCGCTCGGCGGCTGCCTGCCGATGCTGCTGCAGATCCCCGTCTTCTTCGCGCTGTTCACCGCGCTCAAGAACTCCTGGAGCCTGCACGGCGCCAACTTCGTTTTCTGGATAAAGGACCTCTCCGCGAAAGACCCGTACTACGTCCTCCCGCTCATAATGGGAGGCATCATGTTCCTGCAGCAGCACCTGAGCCCTCAGACTTCTGACCCGGCCCAGGCGGCCATGATGAAATGGATGCCGGTTATCTTCACCTTCATGTTCCTGACGTTCCCGTCGGGACTGGTGCTGTACTGGCTGATCAACAGCACGTGGGGCTTCGCCCAGAGCATGTACCTTCAGAAAAAAATGGCGTGATATTTCTCACGCACATTCAGAGGAGAAAAAAATGAGAGAGACAAAGACAGAAGCTAAAACGATACAGGACGCCGTTGAAAAGGGCCTTGCTGAAATGGGCCTCCGGCGCGACCAGGTTGAAGTTGTTGTAGTGAGCGAGGGGAAAAGCGGCTTCCTCGGCTTTGGCGCCAAGAAAGCCTGCGTTATTTTAAGGGAAAAGCGCTGGGGAGCCAGCAGGCCCGAAGAGGGCCGTGAGCACCGCGGCGGCAGCAGCCGCGGCGGGCGCGGCGGTGGTGAACGCGGGGGTCGCGGCGGCCGTGGCGGCCGCGGCGGCGATCGCGGGAGTCGAGGCGGGGACCGCGGCGAAAGCCGTTCTTCCGCCCCCAGGCGCCCCGGCCGGTACGGCTACGAAGACGCCCGCCTTCCTCCTCCGGCTGAAGAGAACCGGGACGAGCGCCCGGCGCGCGAGGACCATCGCGAGCGCGGCCCCAGGGTGGACCGGGTCTACAAGGAAGAGCCCCTTGCCGCGGATTACCTGGCCATACAGCCCGCCCAGGACCCCGTAGAGCAGGCCAAGACCGTGCTGCTCAAGCTGGTCTCACTGATGGGCATGGAAGCCACCGTCACCGAAGCAAAGCTCGACACCGCGGAGAACCTGCTCTTCATAAGGTTCGAATGCCCCAACTCCGACGCCTTCACCGGCGATAACGGCCGCGGCCTGCAGTCGCTGCAGTTCGTCCTTAACTCCATAGTCAGCCGCAAGCGCGAGCCGCACCTGGCCCTGCGCCTGGACACCGGCGGCTACTGGGACAGCAAGGAGAAAGAGATCTCCAAGCGCGTAGAAGAAGGCGTGGCCGAAGCCAAGGCCCAGAACAAGCCCTTCCGCATGGACCCCATGCCGGCGTCGATGCGCAAGATCGTGCACAACCTGGTCAAGACCTCCTACCCCGACATGGAAACCGTGTCCGAGGGCGAAGGCCGCTGGCGCAAGGTCGTGATCCGCAAGATCGAGACCAGCCAGCCGGAGGCCGTGCCGGCCGCCGAGCCGGTCGCCGCGCCGGCCGCCGAGCCGGTCGCCGCGCCGGCAGCAGAACAGCCCGCCGAAGCCGCCCAGCCGGCCGAGCAGGCGACGACCGAGCAGAAGTAATCTGCCCGGAGCAACCGGCGTGACGGCGCATGCGCTGTCACGCCGTTCTTTTTTCAGGAGCAGATCAGAATGAAACTCCCGGACCCCAGCGACACTATCGCGGCCCAGGCCACCCCGCCGGGAGCGGGGGCCATTGCCGTGATACGGCTGACCGGTCCCGCGGCCTTCGCCGCGGCGGCGGCCTTCCTTTCTCCGCCGGCGGGTAAGCCGGCCCACCGCCGGGCCTACGTGCTGGCCGTAAAAGACGGGAGCCGCCTCATCGACAGGGTGGTCGCGGTTTTCTTCAAGGGGCCGGCCAGCTATACCGGCCAGGACACCGTGGAGATCTCCTGCCACGGCTCGCCCTACATAATCCGCACCATCCTAAACCTCGCCGTAAAGAACGGGGCGCGCATAGCGGGCCCGGGGGAATTCACGCTGCGCGCCTTTCTCAACGGCAAGCTCGACCTCGCCCAGGCCGAGGGAGTGGGGGAACTTATCGCCTCCTCCTCGGCCGGCGCGCACCGCGCCGCCCTCACCCAGGCGGAGGGGGAGCTCTCGGCCCGGGTGCAAAAAACAAGGACCGCGCTGGTAGGACTTCTATCCGAAATAGAGGCCCGGCTCGACGATTCATACGAGGAGATCCCGGCCCTCCACCGGCGCGCCTTCGACCGGAGCGCCGCGGCCGCGCATGAACAGGTACTGAGCCTGGCGGCCGGGTTCGAGGCCGGCAGGGGAATACGGGAAGGACTGAACGTGGTGATCGCCGGCGCCCCGAATTCGGGGAAATCCTCCCTGCTCAACGCCCTGCTCGGCTACGACCGCGCCCTGGTCTCGCGGGAGGCGGGCACCACGCGCGACATGCTGGAGGCCTCGCTGGAAATAGACGGCTTCACCGTCAGGTTTTCGGACACGGCGGGCCTTAACGCCGGGCGCGCCTCCCGCCTTGAGCTGGCCGGCATGGCGCGCGCGCGCAAGGCGCTGGCCGCGGCCGAGCTGGTGCTGCTGGTGAAAGACGCCTCCATCCGCGCCAGCGCCAGCGACCTGCGCGCCGAAAAAGAGGTCTCAGACGCGGCGGGGAAAGCCACGGTGCTGCGCGTGTTCAACAAGACCGACCTGCCCGCGCGCCGCTCCTGCGCCGGCGGCCTGCTGGTCTCGTGCCGCAGCGGCCGGGGGCTCGGGCGCCTGCGGGCGGCCCTGGTGGCGCGGCAGAAAAAAACTTTCTCCGACGGGGCGCAGGCCGTGGTCACCTCGGCCCGGCATTTTGAGGCCCTCACCGGAGCCGGGCGCGAGCTGGCCGCGCTGCGCGCCCTGCTGCGCGCAAAGAACCCGCCGCTCGAGCTGGCGGCGGAACGGCTGCGGCTCGCCCTCGGCGAGCTGGCGCTGATACTGGGGGAAACCGCTCCGGAAGAAGTGCTGGCCGGCATCTTCGGCAGTTTCTGCGTAGGGAAATGACCATGACGACCGATTTTTCTCCCCTGAAACTGGTATTCAGACCGTCCGAGTATTTCTCCGACGTCGCCGCCGGCCGCGCCGGCTGGGGCTGGCCGCTGGCCCTTTATGCGGCCGACGCCGCGGCCTCGGCGCTGCTGATCACCAACATCTCCCCGGATTTCCTGGCGCGAGCTTCTTCCGACCTGCCGACCGCGGCCGGCATCACTTTCGCCTCCGCCCTGGCCGCGGTCCTGCCCGGCGGGCTGGCCTTCAACGCTTTTTTCTGCGCCCTGGCCGTGGCCTTCGCCGCTTTTATCGGCAGGGGGCGGCTTATGTTCCGCCTGCCCCTGCCGTTGGCAGCAGTGGCCGGCTACACCCTCTTCTTTATCCTGCGCCTCGACGAGGCCGCGGGGGGGGCCGCGGGCTGGCTGGCCGCCGCAGGGGCGCTGGCCTTCGCCGCCTGGGCGGCGCTGCGCGGCAGGGCCGTCTTCGGCGCGATGTTCAAGCTGCTCCTGGCCCTCTCCGTTTTCGCCCTGGCCTCGGACCTGGCCTGCGCCGCGGCGGCGCTGGCGGACGCGCCCCGCGCCTACAGGGGAGCGGAATTCTTCTTCGCTTTCCTTTCGCTGGGCTGGCTGGTGCGCGGCACTTCAGTCGCGGCCGGGATACCGGCCGCCAGGGCCTTCGCGGCCGTACTGCCCGCCCTGCTGGGCGCGGCGGCTTTCGCTTTTTCCCTGCACACCCTCGGCCTGCTGAGCGCCAAAGTATTCGAGATGCTGCTGCTGATATGACGGCCTTCAACCACCCGGACCATTTCGACGTCGCCGTGATAGGCGGCGGGCACGCCGGCTGCGAGGCCGCGCTGGCCGCGGCGCGCCTGGGAGCCCGGACGCTGCTGCTGACCCAGGACCTCGACACCGTGGCGCAGATGTCCTGCAACCCGTCCATCGGCGGCGTGGGCAAAGGCCAGCTGGTGCGCGAGATAGACGCGCTCGGCGGGGCTATGGCCAGGACGGCCGACCACTCCATGCTCTGCGGGCATATGCTCAACACCTCCAAGGGCGCCGCCGTGCGCTCGGGCCGCGCCCAGTGCGACAAGAAGATGTACCAGTTCGCCATGAAGGCTACCCTGGAGGTTCAACCCGGGCTGCTCCTGGTGCAGGACGAGGCCGCGGAGATCCTGACCAAAAGCGGCCGGGCCTGCGGCGTGCGCACCACGCGCAATACCGTCTACCGCGCCAAGACCGTGGTGATAACCGCGGGCACCTTCCTCCGCGGCATCATACACATAGGCCTGGATTCTTTCCCCGGCGGCAGGTACAACCACCCGCCCAGCGGGCAGCTCTCGGCGAACCTGAAGGAGCTGGGCTTCAAGCTGGGGCGGATGAAGACCGGCACGCCCATGCGCCTCAACGCCCGGGGCATAGATTTCGACAAGTGCGAGCGGCAGGCCCCCGACTCGCCGCCGGAGCCCTTCTCCCATTTCACGACGGCCATAAAAAATCCGCAGCTGCCCTGCTGGATAACGCGTACCAACGCCCGGACGGCCGCCATCATCAACCGCAGCCTCCACCGCTCCCCGCTCTACAGCGGCAAGATAAAATCCACCGGCCCCCGGTATTGCCCGTCGATAGAGGACAAAGTGGTAAAGTTCCCGCATCACGGCGAGCACCACCTGTTCCTGGAGCCGGAAGGCTTCGACACGGCCGAGTACTACGTCAACGGCCTGTCCACCAGCCTGCCGGAGGAGACGCAGATAGAGATAGTGCGCTCCGTGCCCGGGCTGGAGAGGGCGGAGATCATGCGGGCCGGCTACGCCATCGAATACGATTATTCAGACCCCGGCCAGCTGGACTACACGCTGGAGACCCGGGTTGTGCCCGGCCTTTTTACCGCCGGGCAGGTCAACGGCACCACCGGCTACGAGGAGGCGGCGGCGCAGGGGCTGGTGGCCGGCATAAACGCCGCGCGCCTGGCGCTGGGCGGCCAACCGCTGGTCCTGCGCAGGGACGAGGCGTATATCGGCGTGATGATAGACGACCTGGTCTCCAAGGGCGTGGATGAACCCTACCGCATCTTCACCTCCCGGGCCGAATACCGGCTGCTGCTGCGCCAGGACAACGCCGACCTGCGCCTCGCGCCGCGCGGCTTCGCCCTCGGCCTGCTGCCCCCGTCCCTTAAAGATAATTTTGAAGCCTACCGCCTGGCCGTGCAAACCCTCAAGGACGGAGGCAAACCGCATAAAGTGCAGGGCGGGCCGTGGACCCTGGAGAAGGCCCGCGCCGAAGCCGCGATAGAAAAAACCTACGGCATATACGTCGAGCGCAACCGCAGGGAAGCGGAGAAGATGAAGCGGATAGACATGCTGCGCATCCCGGCCGATTTCAGCTACGCCGCCATCAAGGCCCTGCCCAACGAGGCGCGCCACAAGCTGGAGAAGAACCGCCCGCTCACCCTGGCCCAGGCCGGGCGCATACCGGGCGTCACTCCGGCCGACGTGCAGCTGCTCTGGATACTGCTGGAAAAACGCAGGGGGGGAAAGAAATGAAAGAAGAATTCAGATCCGTCCTGGCGGCCTGGGGCGTGGAATTGCCGGCCGAGAGCCTGGCCCGCCTGGAGGCCTTCGAGGCCGCGCTGAGGGAGAAGAACGCCGTGCAGAACCTGGTCTCCAGGAACGACGAGCCGCTGCTGTGGGAGCGGCACATCCTCGACTCCCTCGCCGCCGTCCCGCTGCTCAAGCGCCTGCTCAAAGCCGGCGCCAGCGTAGCCGACGCCGGCTCCGGCGCGGGCTTTCCCGGCCTGGTCCTGGCGGCCGTACTGCCTGAATTCAAGTTCGACCTGCTGGATTCCAGGAGCAAGCGCTGCGAATTCCTGACCGGCGCCGCCGCCGCCATGCCCTGTCCCAACGTCGAGGTAGCCTGGCGCCGCGTAGGCGAAGGCGGCCCCGGGTCCGAGCGCCGGTACGCCGCCGTGACCGAAAGGGCCATGGGACACCTTGAAAACATCCTGCCCCAATGCTTAAATATACTGTCCGGGGGAGGAAGCTTCCTGGCCTGGCAGAGCGCCGCCCAGCTGGCCGGGCGCCGTCCCGACGTGGAAGCCGCCCTGGCCAAGGCCCGCGGCGAGCAGGCAGAAGACTACCGCTACCGCCTCCCCGGCGAAACCGAGGACAGGCATATATTAGTTTTCAGGAAGAAAGCGAGGAAGTAAACAGGGGCACACGACTTAAAACTATGCACATATTAAACTACTACTTCACGCCGTTCGCCGTCATACTCATACTGTTCGCAATCTTCTTCTCCGAGCCCGAGAAACAGGTCACCTACCTCTCCTTCGGCGTCCTCGCCGCCGCCTTCTTCGCCAACTGGTGGCTCGGCCGCAACACCTACAAGTTCCTCCGCTGGAGCCGCCACATCCGCGCCCTCACCGTCTGGATGAACATGGCCGTCAGCGGCGCCCTCTTCTACCTCCTGTCGCCCTACTGGTCGCCGATGTGGCTATTGTTCCTCACCGCCCCCGCCGCCAGCGCCATGTACATGAAGAAATGGCAGGTTTTCCTCACCGCCCTTTTCTCTTCTGGCATAATGATAGCCCTGTACTACGTCCGCAGCCTCGCCTACGGAGAAGGCGGCGGCATGGGCGCCCAGCTCTGGGGCATGGCCGTCACCCAGGCCGTGTTCATAATCTTCTTCTCCATGTTCACGGCCGCCATGGCCGAGATGGTGGTAAAAGTGCGCGACTCGATGAGGTAAAAGCGGCCGGGGCGGGGTTCCGCCCTTAACGATGGACATAATAGCCAAACTGCGAATAGTCTTCTGGGGCCTGGTCATAGGGCTCTGGGGGCTTTTTATGTACCAGTACGTCAGCGAGGACATGTCCGCCCTCAAAAGATTCAAGATCGTCAGCAACCCTTTCAGTTCCAACAGGCCGTCCCGGCCGCCGGTGCTCAAACATACCGCGCCGCCGGCCTACCCGCCGGACCCCGGCAACTATACCGTGGCCTCCTCCACCCGCCCCGTCGCCGGACAGAGCTCCCTGGGCCTGGTCACCAACACCGGCGGCCACGTAAAAGACATCGCCCCCACGGCCATGATGCCTGTGCACTCGCAGCAGGACAAGACGCAGATCGTCACCACGGGCGAAGAGGGGGATTACCCCGACGCCCCCGGCGGCTTCGCCAGAAAAGTGACCCGCCACTTCGTGCTCTACGAAGAAGGCGCCGAGGTGTCTGACGAACTGGAGAACCAGCTGGAATCCCTGCACGGCAACATCATGCTCGACCTGGTGGCCTTTTCGCCGTGGACGCGCGAGAAGAAAGTCTTCATCTATTACTCGAGCTCCCCGGAAACCTACCGCAAGCTCACCGGCCGGCCGGCCTGGTCCGGCGGCGCCGCGTCGCTTTCCGAGCGCAAGATCTACGTCTACAAGAGCGACGAGGCCTTCGGCATCCTGGCGCACGAGCTGACGCACATCTATTTCGACAGCTTCTTCCCGTCCACCAACCCCAGCCCGCTCTGGCTGAGCGAAGGCGTGGCCACCTACATACAGGCCGAACGCGGCTTCTCCACCCCGAACTGGCTGGCGCTGAATCTGAAACTCCTGGAGGGGGGCAGCGGGTTCAAGCTGGGCGACCTGGTGCGCATAGAGAACCTGCAGGGCGCCGACGAGGACAACGTCCGCCTCTGGTACGCCCAGGCCTACAGCGTGGTGCGCTTCCTGATGAAGCTCAAGGCCGGCGACGCCTTCTACGTTTTCTGCAAGGGCATACGCGACGGGCGGCCGCCGGCGCAGTCCCTCTACCAGGCCTACGGCATGCCCTACAACAAGCTCTCCTCGCTCGAGTACGCCTGGCGCTACGACCTCAAGACCGGCAAGATCTCCGGCGTTAACAGATAACCTTCCTGTATTAATATATATTCCTATATATAGGGGTTGACCGAAATCAACCCCTGTTTTCACGCTTTCCCTCCCTCCCCAGAACGCAAAAAGTACCGTTAAAACAATCTCTTTTTCCCCAAGGTATTGACAAGGGGGGGGGCATGCTATATACTAATAACTCAAGTGGTGGAAAGTGGTGAACAGTGTTTTTTTGTGGTTAATAATGTTGTATACTGGATAAGCGCAAAGAAAAAGTTTTTATTATGAGCTCACTGTACGGAGAATATTCATAC
>Ga0209212_1000246_pt1 | contig 112638 bp, 93 predicted proteins | sample RifGroC2_FD_183996 | JGI IMG/M metagenome (GOLD analysis project Ga0209212, IMG submission 183996) | Groundwater microbial communities from Rifle, Colorado, USA - Groundwater C2 (SPAdes) (version 2) | ecosystem: Environmental > Aquatic > Deep subsurface > Groundwater | place: Rifle, Colorado... | reverse complement strand
TAGGTGGTCGACCCGATCACCCGTTCTCCCTCGAGGACGAGGGACGCCCCGACGCTGGCGAAGATCAGACCGACCTCGCCGCGGGGGATCATCCCGATCCCCACCGCCCACCGGTTGACCGTCCTGTCGAGGACCCCGAGGGAGCAGACCTGCTTCCCGACGATCGCGGCGACCGTGAGCAGGAGGGCGAGCCAGAGAGCCTCCGTCGACCCGAACGAGGCGAGGTCCACCTTGGCCCCCATCTGGACGAAGAAGACCGGGGCCAGCAGTTCCACCAGGGGTCGAAGCGCATCCTCGAGATAGTGGATGTTCCGCTCGCCGAATCTCTGGAAGTGGACCGGTTCGAGGATGAGGCCCGCGGCGAACGCGCCCACGATCGGCGCCAGGCCCGCCACCCCGGCCAGGTGGGACAGCAGGAAACAGAACGCGAGCGATACGCCGATCAGGACCCCCGATCCCCGCAGCCGCGCCGCGCCTGAAAAGAGCCGGGGGGTGATCCACGTGCCGAGGAGAAGCGAGCCCACGAGGAACCCCACCGCCTTCAAGGTGATCTCCACCTGCGGCCAGACTCCTTCGGGCGCCCCGCCCTGCGCCGCCGCGACGATGGAACCGGAGATGGCGGCGAGGATGATCAGGCCGAGGACGTCGTCGACGACCGCGGCGCCGAGGATGATCCGGGCCTCCTTGCCGCGGGATTTCCCGATGTCCTGCAGGACGCGCGCCGTGATCCCGACGCTCGTGGCGCACAGGGTGGCCCCGAGGAAGGCGTGGGTGTGCCAGGACTGTTCCGGAAGGAGCCAGGCCCCGACCAGCCACCCGAGGGCGAAGGGGGCGGCGACTCCCAGCACCGCCACGAGGAACGAGGAGAGACCCACCCGAAGGATGTCCCGGATCGTCGACTCCAATCCCACCTCGAACAGGAGCACCACCACGCCGATCCTGGCGAAGAGGTCGACTCCCGGGTCGGTCGCGATCCCGGCGAGTCCGTGGATGCCGGCAAGGTGAAGGTTGCCGAGGAGAACCCCCGCCAGGAGCTCCCCGAGGACCGCCGGCTGTCCGAGCAGGACGGCCAGGTGCCCCATGAGCTTCGCGGCCAGCAGGATGACCACGAGGTACAGCAGCAGCGGGATGGAGGGATCCTCCCCCGCCGCGAACGCGATCGCGGGGAACAGGACGGCGGCGAGGAACAATACCCCGGCGGACGGTATTTTTCTCAACAGACGCCCCTTCTTTTCATCGATCTCGTCCACGCACGCCCGATCCCGACCGGCCGTGCGGATTCATCCCCCGTTACGACATGCTCCTCCCGTAATAGTAGTCGACGATGTCCCGCTTCGAGAGCATCGCCACGATCTCGTCCGGCGTTTCTTCGCGCGCCACCGGCAGCTCATCCACGTTGATCGCCGCCATCTTGTCGAGCGCCTGCTGGAGCGTGTCGTTCCAGTGTACCCGCACGACGTTCGGGGTGGCGACGTCCCGCGCCACGATCAGATGGTCGATCGTCTCCTCGAAGAGAACGGCCCGGATGTCGTTGATCGAGACGATCCCGGTCATCCGGCCGTTCCGGTCCACCACCGGGAAATGGGCCGCCCCGGACCGCGTCACCGTCTTCACCAGTTCGCCGAACGGGGTGTCCTCCGGAATGCGGGTGATCGCCTGCTCCCGGACCGCCTCGTGCACCCGGATCCTCTCCAGCATTCCCCGGGCGAACTCGGTGAGGTGCGCGGGCGACGCGATCCGGCTGATCTGCTGCTTCTCGTACAGGCTGGTATTGCGCAGCAGCAGGTACGAGGTCGAGGAAACCAGCATCAGCGGGACCAGGAGGGTGTAGCTCGCGCTCATCTCGCACGCCATGATGACCGAGGAGACCGGGGTCCTCGCGACACCCGCGAAGAAGCCGCCGATCCCCACGAGCACGAACGAACCGGGGTTCACGACCCACCCGGGGGCGACCTGGTGGCCGAGGAAGCCGAACGCCCCGCCAAGCATCGCCCCGATGAAGACCGACGGGCCGAAGACTCCGCCGCTGCCGCCCGATCCGATGGTGCAGGAGGTGCCGAGGATCTTCAGGAAGGCGAGGAGAAGCATCGTCCACCAGAACATCTTCCCCTCGAGGGCCATCTGGATCCACCCGTACCCGCCGTCCGAGACCTGCGGGAACGCGTACGCGATCGTCCCCAGCATGAGCCCCCCCACCGCCGGTTTCAGCATCTTGTGGATCCGGAGCGGCCGGAAGAACCGGTCCCGGGACCCGTAGAAGGTCCGGACGTAGAGGGACCCCGTCATCGCGCAGACGACGCCGAAGATGGCGTACGGAAGCAGCTCGCCGGGCAGGGAGAATCCGACCGGGCCGGGGAAGAAGAGCGCCCCTCCCTTGTACAACTGCGTGTAGACGGCATACGCCATGATCGAGGAGACGACGCATGGGAGGATCGCCTCGTACTCGAATTCCGTATCGCGATACAGGACCTCGGGAGCGAAGAGGGCCGCCCCCAGCGGCGCCTGGAAGATCGCGCCGATGCCTCCCGCCGCTCCGGCCAGCACGAGGATCCGGCGCTCCCGGGATTTCAGTTTCAGCAGGGAGGCGAACGCCGATCCGAATCCCGATCCGATCTGGGCGATCGGCCCTTCCTTTCCCGCCGATCCCCCGGTGCCGATCGTGATGGCCGACGCGATGATCTTGACGAACGGTACTCGTTTCCGGATCTGCCCCCCCTTGTGGTGGAACGCATCGATCATGGCGTCCGTCCCATGCCCTTCCGCCTCCGGGGCGATGAGGTAGACGATCACCCCCGAAACGAGTCCGCCGAGGGCGGGGACGATGAAAAACCAGAAGGATCGGACCGGGGCGAACGTGAAAAGCGACTCGGCGGAAGATCCCGTCGGCGGCTCCGTATACCCGGTAAGCGTTTCGAGCACGGCGTGCAGCGTCCAACCGAGGAGCCGGTCGAACAGGATCGCGCCCAGTCCCGCGACGACACCGACTCCGATCGAAAGGAGCATGAGCCGGAACTGCGACGGGAGCCGGGACAACTCGTTCGAAAGCCGTTCCCGGAGTCGTTCGGCGATTTCCATAAGGCGACATGTTATCATACAAATCATTTGTGTTAGCATAACGGATGAAAGATCGCCGGGAGGAGGTTTTTCCGCGTGAAGGAGACGCCGCTCGTCCGGAGGGACCATGAGATCGCGGACGTCCTGGACAACCTGCGACGCGTGTTCAAGGTGGTCCACCGCTACTCGAAGCGCGCCGAAAAGGTCGCAGGGCTGACCGGACCGCAGGTGTGGGCCATGAAAGTGATCGCGGAATCCGCCCCGATCCGGGTGACCGATCTCGCGCGTCGGATGTACCTCCATCCGTCCACGGTGGTCGGTATCCTGGACCGCCTGGAACAGCAGGCCCGGGTCGTACGGACGAGATCGGAGAAGGACCGGCGCGTCGTGACGGTCGCATTGACGGCAAAGGGAAGGGAGACGGTGTCGAAAGTCCCGCAGATCGCCCAGGGGCTCCTCCTTTCGGGGCTGAAAGAACTTTCCGACGCGGACCTGTTGACCGTCTCCGGCGGGTTGCGGAGGCTGGTCGGCATCCTGGGCGTGGAAGGGATGCCCCCCCCGCTCCTCCTCTCGCCGGAAGTCAACGCGCCGGAGGGGAAGATCAACGATCCGGGGGGCCGTACCGGGGAACTCGTATGAAGATCACGATCCGACTCGTCGTGTCCCTCGTTCTCGTGGTCACCCTGGTGGCGGGCGCCTTCGCGTACTACCAGGTGCGGGACGAGAGGGCCCGGCTGCGGTCCGGGCTGGAGCGAAGATCCGCCATCCTGGCCGGAATCCTCCAGGAAGCCGTGATCCCCCTGGTCGCGTCGGATTCCTCCGAGGGACTCGACCTCCTCGTCCGGCGATACGGCGACCGCGGAATGTCCCAGGGGATCGCCGTGCACGACGCCGGCGGCCGGCTCCTGGCCTCGACCGCGGACATCGATCCGCAGATCGCCGGATCCGTCCCCCAGGTCGCGCAAGTCCTTACGGAAGGCCGTCCGGCCGGCGGATTCCTCCGCACCGGGAATGGAAGGATCTATCGTTACGTTTCCCCCCTCCTCCACGAGGAGAAGACGGTCGGGGTCCTGACGCTTTTCCAGGACGCCTCGCACATCGACGCCCGGCTCGAGGAGATCTGGAGACACAACCTGATCCGCCTGCTGATCCTGTCGGTGCTGGTGGCCGCGATCACCCTGATCGTGGTGCGTTGGAGCATCACCGGGCCGATCGCCCAGATGGCGGGATGGATCAAGGAGCTGCGCACCGGGAAAACGAAGGCCGTCAAACCCGTCGTTTCCCCGACGGCGGACGCGGCGCTGGATCCGCTGATCTCGGAAGTGAGCCGGATGGCGAAGAGCCTGGTGATCGCGCGGGCGAAGGCGGACAAGGCTTCCATCCTCAATGTCCATGCGGAATCCCTCTGGACGGCCGACCGCCTGAAGGACCACATGCGCGCGGAGCTCGGAGGGAAAAAGCTTTACCTCGTATCGAACCGGGAGCCGTACCTGCACGAGAAGGACGGCCCGGGCATCCGGTGCATCGTCCCCGCGGGCGGCCTGGTCACCGCGCTCGACCCCGTCATGCGGGTCTGCGACGGTCTCTGGATCGCGCACGGAAGCGGAGACGCGGACCGCGAAACGGTCGACGGCGGCAACAAGCTCCGCGTCCCTCCCGGGGAACCGGCCTACACCCTGAAGCGGGTCTGGCTGACCAGGGACGAAGAGGACGGCTACTATTACGGATTCGCGAACGAGGGGCTCTGGCCCCTCTGCCACATCACCCATAACCGTCCCGTGTTCCGCCTGGAGGACTGGACCCATTACCGGAAGGTGAACGAGAAGTTCGCCGACGCCCTCCTTACGGAGATCGCCGGGGAGGAATCCCCCCTCGTCCTGGTCCAGGACTATCATCTCGCCCTGCTCCCCTCGCTGATCAAGGAGAAGCGTCCCGACGCGAAGGTGGCGATCTTCTGGCACATCCCGTGGCCGAACCCGGAAGCGTACGGCATCTGCCCGTGGCACCAGGAGATCCTCCAGGGGATGCTCGGCGCGGACATCATCGGATTCCACATCCAGTTCCACTGCAACAACTTCCTGGAGACGGTCGACCGGTTCCTCGAATCGAAGATCGACTGGGAGCGGTTCTCGGTCTCCCGGGGCGCCCATTCGACGCTGATCAAGCCGTTTCCCATCAGCGTCGGCGTCGGAGAGCACCGCGAAACGGGTTCGTCGGACGACCATCCCGCGAAGGAGGACCTGCTCCGGAAGCTCGGGGTCCATGCGGAGTTCCTCGGGGTGGGGGTCGACCGGATCGACTACACGAAAGGGATCCCCGAACGGTTCCGGGCCATCGAGCGTTTCTTCGAAAAATACCCGGGGTTCCTGGAGCGGTTCACGTTCGTGGAGCTGGGAGCCCCCAGCCGCACCCACATCAAGAAGTATCGCGACCTGATGGTGGAGATCGAGGAGATGGTGGAGAAGGTCAACTGGCGGTTCCGGACGAAAACCTGGAGGCCGATCGTATTCCTGAAGGCGCACCACACCCACGAGGCGATCGAGCCTTTCTACAAGGCCTCCGATCTCTGCATGGTCACGTCCCTGCACGACGGGATGAACCTGGTCGCCAAGGAATACGTCGCGGCCAGGGACGACGACGACGGCGTGCTGATCCTGAGCCAGTTCGCGGGGGCGTCCCGCGAGCTGAAGGACGCCGTCATCGTCAATCCGTACGACATCGAGCAGATGGCCGACGCCATCGGCCTTTCGCTCAGGATGGAGCCGGACGAGCGATCCGGAAGGATGCGTCGGATGCGTGCGAACGTCCGCGAATACAACATCTACCGGTGGGCGGCAAAACTGATCGCCGAGCTTGCGCGTCTGAGGTTGACGGATGGAACTTCCAGGCCGGCGGCCGCATCGTGATTTACATGCTGGGTCCACGTTCCCTCTGGGTCTTCGACTTCGACGGGACCCTCTCCTCCATCGTCCCCGACCGGACCGAGGCGCGCCTTCACCGCGAATGCGAGAGGATGATCCGGTTTCTCGCCCGAAGTCCCTGGAACCGGGTGGCGGTTCTGTCCAGCCGGGCGCTCGACGACATCGTTTCGAGGGTGCCGGTTCCAGGGGTGTTCGTCGGCGGCGCCAGCGGGCTGGAGTGGATGTTTCCCGGAGGGCACCGGATCGGACCGGGCCCCGCTTCCGAGGCGCTCCTCGCCGCGAAACGCCGGACCGTTTTCCCCCTCATCGAAGAGGCGGCCTCCATCCCCGGCGTGGAGATCGAGGATAAGCGATGGTCCGTCGCGATACACTACAGGAACGCAACGCCGCGTACGTTCCGCAGAAGGGTGTCCCTTCTGCAGCGGCTGAGAAACCGGAAGGGGATCAAGGTGTTCCGGGGGCCCGAGGTCGTCGAGGTGCAGATGCTGGACGGGGGCGGGAAATCCGCCGGGGTCCGCAGGTTGTGCCGGCTTGTCGACCGGGATCCCCTCAGGGAGCGGATCGTGTACGCGGGCGACGATGAAAACGACGCCGTGGCGATCCGGTGGGTCCTGTCGAAAGGCGGCGCCGGGATCGTCGTGGGGAACCGGATCACCGTTCCGAAGGCCCGCCACGTGGAGGGCCCCGCCGACCTCGCGCGGGCGGTCCGGGAACTCGAGGAGTCCGCCCCGGAGCGGATCACGGCGAAGGCCCGGGGAGGTACGGCATGACCCCGTTCGAAGTGAAGGATTGCGCGCTTCTCGGCCGGATGAGCGGCCTGCCGCCGGCGTTCAACCTGAGGGAATTGCGGGAGCGGATCGCGGTGTGCGGCGAGAACGTCCTGTTCCACCATTTCTGCGAAACGACGCTCCGGGGAACCTTCGACAATCCCGACTACCGGAACGATTTCGCCGTTTGGTCGAAACTGTATCTCGGGGACCGCGTGGTCGCCGAACGGCTCGGCATCCTCGATCCGTACTCGTTTCCTTCCCTCGGGGAGCTGCGCGCCGCGACGCTCGATGTGCTCGACGAACGCCTCGGGGAATCGACGATGATCCCGTGGGCGCGCCCGGGGGACGAGTTCTTTTTCTTGGAGTCGACGACCATCGTTTTCGACGCGGGGATCCGGTTCACGCAACCTTCCAGGCTCGCGGCCTTCATCCGGAAGATGACGAACGGGAGCGTGTATTATCACTTCCTGGAAGCCCGCCGCCGTCCGCCGCTCGGGGTGGACGACTTCACCGCCTGGCTGAAGGAGGACGAGGAGGCGAACCGGCCGTACATCCAGGCCCTCGCCTCCGTCGACTTCTACTTCCACACCCTCCCCCACCTCCGCCACGAACTGGGACGCGTCCTCACCGAAGCGAAGGTGTCGAAATGAGCGCCACGCTCTCCGCGTACGAAGGGATCGTGGGCTCCGCCGTCATCCGGCAGTTGCGCCGGTTGGGGGAGAAGCTCAAGGGTACCCGGATCGTCCACGTGAACTCCACCCGCGAGGGCGGGGGCGTCGCGGAGATCCTGGAGTGGATGATTCCGCTGATGACGGAGCTGGGGCTGAACGCGTCCTGGGAAGTCATCCACGGATCCGGCCGCTTCTTCGAGGTCACGAAATCCATCCACAACGGCCTCCAGGGGCATTCCGTTCCCATCACCGGCAAGGACTGGAAGGTGTACGAGGACGTGAACGCCCGGAACTTCGAGCGCCTCCGCCCGGCGCTGGAGGAGGCGGACATCGTGGTCGTCCACGACCCCCAGCCCGCGCCCCTGCTCAAGTTGTGCGAACGCCGGAAGGGGAAGTGGATCTGGCGCGCCCACATCGACATCAGCAGGCCGTTCCGCCCCGTCTGGAAGGTCCTGCGGACGTTCGTGGAAAAGTACGACGCCAGCATCTTTTCGATGGCCGAGTTCGCCCAGCCGCTTCACCACCCGCAGTACCTCGTGCCGCCGAGCATCGACCCCTTAAGCGAAAAGAACCGGGACATGTCCCCCGAGGAGATCGAGGCGGTTCGAAACGGGTTCGGCCTGGATCCGTCGCGGCCCCTGCTCGTCCAGATCTCGCGGTTCGACCGGTTCAAGGATCCGGTGGGCGTGATCGAGGCGTACCGCATGGTGCGCAAGGTGGCGAAGGTCCAGCTGGTCCTGGCGGGCGGAGGGGCCTCCGACGACCCGGAGGGGACGGCGATCCTCGAGGAAGTGATGGAGGCGGCGGGGTCGGATCCCGACATTCACGTTCTTCTCCTCCCCCCGGACTCCCACCGGACGGTGAACGCCCTCCAGCGGCTCGCGACGATCATATTGCAGAAGTCGACCCGCGAGGGATTCGGACTGACGGTGACCGAGGGGATGTGGAAGGGGAAGCCGGTCATCGGAGGAGACGTCGGCGGGATCCGTCTCCAGGTGGTGCCCCACCACACGGGATTTCTCGTGAACACCCCGGAAGGCGCGGCGCACCGGATCCGGTACCTGTTGCATCACCAGGACGGCATCGAACGGATGGGAACGACCGCAAGGGAGTTCGTGCGGGAGAATTTCCTGCTCACCCGGCACATCCGGGAATACCTGACGCTGATGCTGGTCACGCTTCGCGACCCCAGGGCGAACTTCATCCAGGTGTGACCGTAAAAATGGCGGAGGGGGTGGGATTCGAACCCACGTGGCGGCTCGCACCGCCAAGTCGATTTCGAGTCGACCCCGTTACGGCCACTTCGGTACCCCTCCGCGGGGGAAGGGAGGTATTATAGCGGGCGGAGGGTGCTCCTTCAAGCATGGCGGACGTCTGGAAATACACAATCCTTGCGCTGGACATCGCCGGGTACTTCTTCGCCTTCCTCCTGATCCCGCGCATCATCCTCGAACGGCGCCACCCCTCGGCCACACTCGCGTGGATGCTCGGCATCGCCCTGCTGCCGCTGATCGGCGTCCCCCTCTATTTCCTGATCGGCGTCCGAAGGATCCGCCGCCACATCCGGGCGAAGATCGCGACCGTCGGCCCGGTCGCCTCTTCCCTGTCGCACCGGCTTCGGCCCGAGGAGCTCCCGAGCGTCCTCTCGACGCTGTGCGGGCGGGTTCTCGTCGCGGCGGGGACCCCGCCGCCCACGGAGGGGAACCGCGTCACCTTCCTCCGGGGAGGGGACGAGGCGTACGACGCGGTCCTCTCCCTGATCGGATCGGCCCGGGACCATCTGCATGCGCAGTTTTTCATCCTCGACGTCGACCCCGTCGGGCGGCGGTTCATCCAGGCGCTCGCCGCGCGGGCGCGGGAGGGGATCCGCGTCCGGCTGCTCCTCGACGCCGTGGGGTCGTGGCGGGCGCTCCGGAGGACCGTCCGCCCCCTGCGGGACGCGGGCGGAGAGGTGGCGGCCTTCCTGCCGGCGTTTCCCCTCCACCGCCGGTGGTCGGCCCACCTGCGGAACCACCGGAAGCTCCTGATCGCCGACGGGCGGAAAGCGTTCACCGGAGGGATGAACATCGGAAAGAAGTACATGGGGCCGAAAACGGCGAAGGAACAGTGGAGGGACGTCGCCGCGGTGATCGAAGGGCCCGCCCTTCCCGACCTGCAGGCGCTCTTCCTCGACGACTGGGCCTTCTCCACGGAAGAGACGCTCCCCGCGGGGGTCTTTTTTCCTGCGCCCGTCCGGTTCACGGCGGGCGAGCCGCCCCCGTGCACCCTCCAGGTGGCCGCTTCGGGACCCGACAGGGCGGCGCGGCCGATCTACGAGGGGGTCTTCGCCGCGTTCGCGGCGGCGCGGCGACGCCTGTGGATCGAGACGCCGTACTTCGTCCCGGACGACGGCATCGGCGCCGCCCTTCGGAACGCCGCCCTGCGCGGGGTGGACGTCCGGCTGATCGTCCCGGGGACGTCCGACCTGCGGATCGTATCGCTGGCGGGGAGGTCCTATTTCGACGAGATGATGGCGGCGGGGGTCCGGATCTTCCTCTACCGGGCGACGAACCTGCACACCAAGTTGCTGGTCGTCGACGACGACGTCGGGGTGATCGGATCCCCCAACGTCGACATGCGCAGCTTCTTCCTGAACTTCGAGCTCGGGGTGTTCCTCTACGACCGTCCGCAGATCGAGGCGATGGCGGCGGTGTTCCGCGGAGACCTCGAGAAGTCGGAACCGGTCGACCCGGTGCGGTTCGCCCGCCGGTCCAGGTCCCTGCAACTCCTCGAAGACACCTGCCGGATCTTCTCCCCCCTCTTCTGATCCGCGCCCTACTCCCGCAAGCCCGCGCGGCGCGAGCGGAAGAACGACGTGAGAAGGGCGGAGCACTCCTCCGCCAGGACGCCCGAGGTCACGAGGGCGCGGTGGTTGAGGCGCGTGTCGGAAGCGATGCGGTAGAGCGTGGAAACGGCGCCCGCCTTCGGGTCCGATGCGCCGTAGACGATCTCGGCCACCCGCGCGGAGACGGCGGCCCCGGCGCACATCGGGCACGGCTCGAGCGTCACGACGAGCCGGCAGCCGGTCAGGCGGTAGTTGCCCGCCTTGCGTGCGGCGCCGCGCAAGGCGAGGATCTCGGCGTGGGCGGTGGGGTCGTTCGCGGCGACCGGCCGGTTGTGCGCCCGGGCGAGGATCTTCCCTTCGGGGGAGACGACGACCGCGCCCACCGGGACTTCGCCGGCGACGCCCCCCTTTTCCGCTTCCCGGAGCGCGGCGCGCATCCACGCCTCCCTCGGCGGTACCGGGAGTCCCGGGCTCCCCGCGCTCCGGGGGGGGCTATTCACGGGGACCCCGATCCGCGCCCCCGCGCCGTGCGTCGGGCCGCGCGAACAGGAACCACCGCAGCGTATCCCGCTCCCGGTCCGTAAGTTCCCGGTAGAAGGGCCAGGAGAGCATCCGTTCCTCCCTTTCCTCCGGCGGGAGGGAGCGCCACTCCCAGATCCTGCGCTTCGTCGCCCGGCGCCCCTCGGGCGGGAGGGAGCGCATCCGGGAGAAGAACCTGCGCACGACGCCGCGTTCCTCCGGACCGGCGTCCCGCAGCAGTTCCCTGCGATCCTTCAGGTAGCTCCGCTGCTCCTCGGGGAGCTTCCGCCAACGCCGGTTCCGCTCGAGGATCCGTTCCCGTTCCCCGGGGGGCAGCTCCTTCCACCGCCGGTACCTCTCCCTGATCCGCTCGCGTTGCTCGGGGGAGAGCGCCCGCCACCGTTCGAGCCGCTCCCGGGGGACGTTTTCCACCTGCGGGGAATCCGGGGTCGCCGCCCCGGCCCCCCGCGCAAGGGCGATCCCCGGCGGCGAGAGGAGAAGCCAGAGCGCGGTCGGGAACACCCCGAAGGCGATCATGCCCGCGCCATGACGTGAACGCGGGGTCACGCTCCGCTCCTCGCGCCCCGGGTGGGTGCCGGCGGTTCCGCGGAGTCCCCCGGTGCGAGCAGATCCATCCCCTCCGATTCGCCGTCGGCGTCAAACGTGGCCGTGTCTTCGAGGACGTCGAGAAGGGCGATCGTCTCCCGGTCCTCGGTGGTGAGGAAAACCGCCGTGGGCGGGCCCGGGACGGAGGCCTTCCGGATCGCATCCCCGGAGGTGAGCAGGAACAGGCCCAACGCGGCGGCGGCCAGCGGGGCCGCCGCCCAACGCCACGACCGCGCATGCGCCGGCATCGGAGGCGGGAGCGCCCCTTCCGCTTCGAGACGGGCGAACACCGTTTCCCGGAGCCGGTCCGGCACCGTCCCCCGGATCTGCCGGACCCCGGCCCCCACCGCCCGCATCTGCCGCTCGAGGACGCGGCATCGCTCACAGGAGGCAAGGTGTTCCCGCACCGCGCCCGCTTCCTCCGGCGACGCCTCGCCGTCCACGAAGGCGCTGATCGTTTCACGGATGTCCCGGCAGCCCATCGTCATCCTCCGTCGTATCCGTGTAAACCCCGGTACGGGGGAAAAGGTTTCATCCCGAAACGTCCTTCGACAGCCGGGAGAGGAGCATCTCCCGTGCCCGGAAGATGCGGGTCTTCACCGCCTGCACCGTGATCCCGAGGACCTGCGCCACCTCGTCGTAGGAGAGCCCGTCCCCCCGGTTGAGGACGAACGCGGCGCGATACGCTTCCGGGAGCTCCCCGAGGGCGGCCCGGAACCGGTCCGCGAGCTGGGCCTCCCAGACCATCCGCTCGGGATTCCGGTCTTCCGGCCCGGGCAGATGCACCGGGTAGACGCCGTCCTCCGCCTCCCCCTCCTGAAGGATCGGGACCTTCTCCCCTTCCTCTTCCGTGTCCCGGAGGTAGTTGAGCGTGGAACGGCGGGCGATGGTGTACATCCAGGTGGTGAATTTCGCGGTGGGGCGGTACGAGGGCGCGGCGCGCGCGATCCGGAGGAAGATCTCCTGGGCCGCCTCTTCCGCGGTGGCGGGGTCCCCCGTCATCCGCCAGGCGAACCGGACCACGGCGCGGTGATGCCGGGCGAACAGCTCCTCGAACGCCTCCCGGCTCCCCTCCCGGAAGAGGAGCATCAACTCCTCGTCGGTCCGCAATGCCTCCTCCTGCGGCGACTCCGCCGGACCCTCCGTGTCGCTAGAACGGCCAGAAGCGCGCCTCTTCCCAGAACATCTCCCGCATCTGGTCGTACTGCCGCGCAAGAAGGTCCAGGTGGTCCTGCTCCCAGGCGACGAGGTCGGAGAAGACCTTCGCGGCGCGTGCATCCCCGGCCACGGATTTCCCCAAGGCCGTGAATTGGGCGATCGCCCGTTTCTCCAGCGTCATCCCGATGGAGAGGGCGGCCACTTCTCCCTCCGCCTGCCGGCTGCCCTTGATGAGGTCCTCGGTGTAGAGGGGGCTTTTGAACGTCGCGAGCGCCTTGCGCGCCGCCGCGCTCCGCTCGAACTTCATCGGTTTCCCCTCCGCCATCCGCTGCATCTGGTTCAGGATCGCCTCGCGGTGCCGCTCCTCCTCCTCCATCAGGAACCGGAACATCTGGCGGACCGCATCGCGACGGGCGCTTCCCGCCGCCATACGGTAGAACTCCACGCCGTCGATCTCGTTGCGCAGCGCCTGTTTCAGCCCCTTCACGACGGCGCTCTCCTTCGATCGCGACGGACCCTTTTTCATTTGGGGGGATCCTCCTCCTGCATTAAGATGATTCCATTATGCAGGATATCATCCGCGACCTGCTCATCAAGATCGGGGAGAACCCCGACCGCGAGGGGCTCAAGAAAACCCCGGAGCGGTTCGAGAATTCGATCGCGTTCCTGACCCAGGGGTACCGGCAGGATCCCCGCGAGGTCCTGCGGGGCGCCATCTTCCACGAACAGTACGACGAGATGGTGACCATCAAGGACATCGACATCTTCTCCCTGTGCGAGCACCACATGCTCCCGTTCTTCGGGAAGTGCCACGTGGCGTACATACCGCGAAAGCACATCGTCGGGCTGTCGAAGATCGCCCGCGTCGTCGAGCTCTACGCCCGCCGGCTCCAGGTACAGGAGCGGCTGACGCAGGAGATCGCCACGGCTCTCATGGATACGCTCCAGCCGCACGGCGTGGCGGTGGTCGTCGAGGCGTTCCACCTGTGCATGATGATGCGCGGGGTGGAGAAGCAGAACGCCAAGGCGGTCACCTCGGCGATGCTCGGGGTCTTCCGTACGCGGGAGTCGACCCGGATGGAGTTCCTGGAGTTGATAAAACCCAATTTAAACATTGTGAGATAACTGGCGGGGGACACTCCTTCCCCAGTGGGGGACACCCCTTGCCGCCCGGCGACCGCCGGGCCGTCGATCACGCTCACCCGAACGGCGAGCGGCGCGAGCCGCCGCCGCAAGCGGAGCCGCCCCGGGTCGGGGTCCCCTTCGCAGTGAACAGGGAGATCCCCAACTTCTCCGCGCGCCCTCCGCATGCCGGGCACTTCTCCTCTTTCTTCACCTCCGTCAGCCGCCGGTAGGACTCGAACTGCTGACCGCACGCTTCGCACCGGTACTCGTAGAGCGGCATCGACCTGCCTCCTATCTCCCGGGCACGCCCAGTTTCTTGAGGATCGTCTCCATCAGGCACCAGTTGGTCCACCCCGACTGGAACAGATTGAGCCCCACGAACGCGGTGAACAGCAGGAACCAGGGGGAAACGTACCACCCCAGTCCGAGACTCACCAGCACGAACGTCCCCGCGATCACCCGGATCCATCGCTCGACATTCATCGCCTGCCCTCCTTATCCCCCGGTTGGATGCTGCCGGACGCCCGGGATTTTCAACAAATCGTCGGACGATACCCGCCACATAACGTTGCAATCCGGCCTTCCATCCCCTTCATTCCGTACAACAGCATATCCCGTACCATCTATGATCGGGGCTCGGAGGGGATCTCCGCGGAGGAAGAAAAGATTCACGGTCCGGGCACCGGGAGCACAACGGAAGAGGGAGGGCGTGGCGGATCACGAAGCGGCCGGGCGAAGGGAACCGGCGGAGCGAGGTGGAGTTACCGTTCCTGCGCCGGATCCGGTTCCAGCATCTTTCGCACCGTCCGCAGCAAGGTTTCCGGCGCGAACGGCTTCTGGAGGTACGCCTCCCCCCGCTCGAACCGCTGTTCCCGGAGGATCTCGTTGTCCACGTACCCGGAAACGAAGAGAACCTTCATCTCCGGGCGGTCCGCCGCGAGCCGGTCGCTCAGCTCTTTCCCGCCCATCTTCGGCATGATCACGTCGGTGATCAGAAGATGGATCGGCCGGCCGTCCCGCCGCAGGAGGGCGATCGCTTCCTCCCCGTCATCCGCCTCGAGAAGGTCATAGCCGCCCTCGGACAGCGCCGTTCGCAGAAAATGGCGCACCGTTTCCTCGTCCTCGACAAGGAGGATGGTCTCCCCCTTGCCCCGGACGTGCGTCGCGGGAATATCCGCGGCGCGGTCGACGGCCAGCGCCTCGCTCCGGGGGAGGTAGATCAGGAAGGCCGACCCCTCGCCGGGGCGGCTCTCCGCCGAGATATACCCACCGCTCTGCTTGACGATGCCGTAGACCGTCGCGAGACCGAGCCCGGTCCCCTTCCCTTGTCCCTTCGTCGAGAAGAACGGCTCGAAGACGCGGGACAGCGTATCCTCGTCCATCCCGCTCCCGGTGTCCCTCACCGAGAGGACCACATATTCGCCGGGCTCCCCATAGCCCTGCCGCCCGGCCCAGCGTTCGTCGATCCTCCCGTTTTCCGTCTCGATCCGGAGCTTGCCGACGCCGGGCATCGCATCGCGCGCGTTCACCGCCAGGTTCATCAGGACCTGCTCGATCTGGCCGGTGTCGACCCGGACGTTCCACAACCCGGGCCGCAGGACGGTGACCAGGTCGATATCCTCCCCGATCATGCGCCGCAGCATCTTTTCCATCCCCGCCACCACTTCGTTCAGATCCGCGACGCGCGGGGCGATCACCTGCTTCCGGCTGAAGGCGAGCAACTGCTGGGTGAGCGACGACGCCCGGGTCCCCGCCTTCCGGATCTCCTCGACGTCTTCCCGGTATTCCGAATCGGGAGGCAGCCGCTGCAGCAGCAGGTCCGAATAGCCGCCGATCACCAACAGGAGGTTGTTGAAATCGTGGGCGACGCCGCCGGCCAGCCGTCCCACCGCTTCCATCTTCTGCGATAGCCGCAGCATCTCGTGGCTCTTCCGAAGCTCCTCCTCGCTCCGCCTGCGCTCCGTGACGTCCCGCACCACGTGGATCAGCCCCACCACCCGCCGGTTCCGGTCGATCCTCGGAATGGCCCGGAGTTCCAGTTGCCGGTTCAGGTGCGGCTCGAATACTTCGCGCGTGGAGGATCGGCCGGTCGACAGGCAGGTGCGGCCGGGACAATCCTCCGGCGGATCCGCCTTGCCGTGGAAATGCTCGCAGCACTTCACCGGAAGCGTCCCACCGAGGAGCGGCAACCCGAAGAGCTCCCGGGCCGCCCGGTTCGCGTGGACGATGTTGAACTCCATGTCGTGTACGGTGACCGCGTCCCCCATGTTGTCGAACGTGTCTTCCCAGTCGTTCCTCGCCTGGAGGATCGCCTCTTCCGCCCGCCTTCTTTCCGTCACATCCCGGAAGCTCCAGACCCTGCCGATGACGCCCTCGGGCGACCGCATCGGAAGGGAGTACCGCTCGAAGACCCGCCCGTCCTTGAACTCGAGCATGTCGGAACTTTCTTCCTCGGGAGCGGCGTACAACTTCCGCACCTTCTCCAGGAACGCCTCCGGATATTTCAGTTGCCCGAGCACGAAGGAGATCGCGTGTTCGTCCTCCTTCGACGCCATGACCTCCTCCGGGATCCGCCATAACTCCAGGAACCTCCGGTTGGAGATGGCGATCTTTCCGGCCGCATCCACCACCAGGATTCCGTCCGCCGTCGATTCAAGCGTGGCGTTGAGCAGGGAGACCGTCCGGCGGAGATTGTCCTCGGTCGCCTTCTCCTCGGTGATGTCCAGCAGCAGGCCGTCGACGCGGGAGAAATGGCCATCCTCGTCGTAGATCATCTGGCGGCGGTCCTCCAGCCACCGCTCGGACCCGTCCCGTCGCCGGATCCGGTACCTCACCCGCAGATTCTTTTCCATCGTCCCGGCCGCACTCCGGAACCGCTCGACCACCCGCGGGAGGTCCTCCGGATGAACGATCTGCTTCCAGTTCACCTCCCGGCGGAGGAACACCTCGGGGGGGTACCCGGTCAGCCGCTCGACTTCCGCGCCGAGGAACTGAAGGGACCAGTCCCGCAGTCCGCGGTACACGGCCCCTGGAACGTTGTTTAAAAGGGAAGAAAGCTTCTCCGCGGCATCGGATCCGGAGGATGGATCGACCGCGGAGATGTTCCCACACGAGGACTCCATGAATTTTCCAGACATCCGCCGGCTCCGCAAGCCATGTTTCATCCCTTATCGGCCGGATCGGCTTGAAAATTCAGGAGATGCCGAGACGCTTCATCTTCCGCCAGAGCGTGGAGCGGTCGACCCCGAGGGCGGCGGCGGCGGATCCGCGGTTCCATCGGTGTTCCTCCAGGGTTCGCAGGAGGAGCTCCTTTTCCCCGATCGGAGCGTCCCCGTTCGAGCGCCGGAGGGATTCCTCCCGGGGGACGGCGGGCTCTCCCGCGGCGACTGCGGGTGATTCCTTCGGCCGGGGGCGGCAATGCTCCCGGACTTCCTCCGCGATGTCCTCCATCCCGAGCACGGTCCCGCGCGCGCACACCGCTCCACGCTCCAGCACGTTCTCCAGTTCCCGCACGTTGCCGGGCCACGGATATTCCATCAGGCAGCGCATCGCCTCGGGGGAAACGGCGCGCACACGGTCCAGCCCCCGCTTCCGGAGAGCCTTCAGGATGTGGTCGACCAGCAATGGAATGTCCTCCCGTCGCTCGCGCAGCGGCGGGACGGCGAGCGGGATGACGTTCAGCCGGTAGAAGAGGTCCTCCCGGAAGCGCCCCGCGCGCATCTCTTCCTTCAGTTCCCGGTTCGTTGCGGCGATCACCCGGACGTCCGCCTGCTGCGTCCTGCTGCTCCCGACGCGCTCGAACTCGTGGTCCTGGAGGACGCGAAGGAGCTTCACCTGGAGGGCCGGGGAGATCTCGCCGATCTCGTCGAGGAAGATCGTTCCGCCGTCGGCCGCCTCGAACCGTCCCACCTTGTCCGCCACGGCGCCCGTGAAAGCCCCCTTCACGTGTCCGAACAGCTCGGATTCGAGCAGCGATTCCGTGAGCGCCGCGGCGTTGACCTTGACGAACGGCTTCTCCCGGCGGGGCGACAGCTCGTGGATCGCCCGGGCGAACAGCCCCTTCCCGGTCCCGCTCTCCCCGGTGATCAGCACGGTGGAATCCGTGTCCTTCACCACCTCGACGAGGTCGAAGATCCTGCGGATCCGCGGCGTCCTGCCGACGATGTCGCGGAACGGGAATTTCGACTTCCGTTCCTCGGCGATCCGCTCGATCTCCTCGAAGCTGCGGAAGGAGATGACGAAGCCGTGCACCTCGCCCGTCTCGCTCGTAAAGAACGCCCAGCTCGCGGAGACGGGAACGATGCGGCCGTCCGCGCGGACGAGGGTCCCCTCCACGTCGACGCGGGGCTTTCCCCCCTCGCCGAGCTCCCCCATCGGGCAATCGTGTTGCGCGGGGCCGAAGGAGGCGCGGAGCACCGCCCGGCAATCCTTCCCTTCCGCGTCCTCCGGGGGAATCCCGACCAGCCGGGAAGCCGCCCGGTTGAAGTGGGAGATCCGGTGGTCGCGGTCGACGGTGATCACCGCCTCGCCCAGGCTGTTCAGGATCGCCGCCAGCTTCCTCTCCCCGGAGAGGGCGGCCCCGGATTGCGCACCATGCAACAGATCGTCGCTTCCCATGCCGTAAAGTGTATCAGAACTTTCAGGGGGACGTTCCTGGCAGTGGGGGACACTCCTTGTTCTATCGACGAGAAAACCAGGAGTGTCCCCCCTCATGGGAAGGAGTGTCCTCCGCCACGCTTGACACACGGGTGGCCGGTGATTAACATTGACGTTGAGGTGAAGTACGGATGAAGCTGAAAACCAGCGAAGACCACCAGCAGATCGGGGAGCTTTCCCGTTCGCTCGGGGTGACGACCCGGACGCTGCGGCTCTACGAGCAGATGGGGCTCATCGACCCGCCGCAGCGGACGGAGGGGAGGATCCGCTATTACACGAAGGAAGACATCCGGCGGATCAGGTTCGTCCTGAAGTTGAAGGAGCTGGGGCTGTCGCTCCAGCAGATGCAGGAGCTGGCGGAGATCTACCGGGAGACGAAGATGCCCGACACGATCATGCCGCGCCTGATCGAGCTGCTCGACTCCCACACGGACGCGATCCACCGGAAGATCGGGAAGCTGTCGTCCCTCGCGCGGGACATCTCGGAGTACCGGAAGCGGATCGTCGAATACTACGGAATCCCGAGGTAGTGCCCCCTCACCCCGGCCCGAGCATCCCCTTCTTCAGGCCCCCGTCGGCCGGCTTCTCCCCGAACCAGATCAGGAGCACCCCCTGCGCGAGCGCGGGGGACCGGATCGTCCCAAGGGTCTTCCCGTTGTGCGAAGCGGCCACGGTGCCGTCGGGGGACAGGGAGATGTCCACCGTGTCGCCCGCCAGGAAGTCGGCGGTGAACCAGGAGAGGAACGCCTTCGCCTCCGCGGAACCCGCCACGCCGGGGGAGTTGTTCGCAAGCCCCTCGGCGAACGCCTCCACGATCTTCCCCTTCTCCACCTTCTTGTACACGAAATTCATCCGGATGAGTTTCTCGCCGGGATCGGCGACGAGCTGCGCGGTGGTCGTCACCTTCCTCTCCGTGTAGAGCGACCCGACATATACCTTGACGGCGAGATATTTCTTCCGGACGCCGGCCCCGTTGAGCAGCAGCGTTTTCTGCCGGACGGTGATCATGGGGGCGACGTTGACCCCGGCGACCTCCATTGCGTAGGCGTTCGACGACAGCAGCAGGAACGACAGCGCGACGACGAGCTTCCTCATCCGGTACCCCCCGTTCGTAGTGGCGCAGGACACTCTATCCCTTTCTCCCCGGTTTGAACCAAGAGTGTCCCGCTGACCGCGGCTGTCCACTCGTGGTGGAACCAGGATGTCCCCCTCTGGAAGAGTGTCCCCCTGAAAGGGAAATCGTGCAAGGGCTCACGGAGTGGAAAACCCCGTGAGCCCTTGCACGTGATCGTGTGCGAGCGAAGACTGTTTATAGCGGGTAGCGCTCCGATTCGAGGGCGGCGGCGGCGAGCTTCCGTTTCGCCTCGAGGAGGCCGGAGGCGTCGTACCGGGTCGCGCGCCGGATCCCGGAGAGGAGCATCTGCAGCGTGTTCCCCTCTCCGACGTAGAACGCCGCGCGGCGGGCCGCGCTGACGGCCGCCTCGGCCGCCGGGAACGCGAACGTCTTGACCGCCGCCGCGGCGAGCTCCGCCCGCGAGGCGTTCCCCGATGCGGCGATCTTCTCGGCCCGCAGCACCGCGCTTTCGATCGCGAAGGCGCCGATCGCCACGTCCGCGAGGGCGATCAGGGTCTCCTGCTCGTCCTTCATCTTCGGGCCGAACCGCTGCACGGCCGCGCCCGACAGCACGAGGAAGGCGTCCTTCAGGTTGCGCAGCAGCGCCTTCTCCCCCCCGAACGGCCCGGACGGCGCTTCCCCCGCCGCGGCCGAAAGCCGCCCCACCGCCTTCATCACCTCTTCCTGCAGCGGAATCTCCCCCTTGATCGACCGGCGCAGAAGCGTCCCGGGGATGAGCATCCGGTTGATCTCGTTGGTCCCCTCGAAGATCCGGTTGATCCGCTCGTCCCGGTAGAACCGCTCGGCGGGATACTCCTGCGTGTAGCCGTACCCGCCGAAGATCTGGACGACCTCGTCGACCACCAGCGCGAGGACGTCGCTGCAGAAGACCTTGGCGACGGCGCACTCGATGGAGTAGTCCTCGATCCCGCGCTGGTACGCGTCGTAATAGTCGGGGATCCCCTTCTTCACTTCGGCCAGGCGGTCATCGACCATCCCGGCGACGCGGTACACGAGGGACTCGGAGGCGAACAGCGCCGCCGCGGTATCGGCGATCTTCTCCCGGATGGCGCCGAACGTCCCGATGGTGACGCCGAACTGCTTGCGCAGGTTCGCGTACCGCACCCCTTCCGCGAAGGCGAACTTCCCCGCGCCGGTGACGCAGGCGCCGAGCTTGAGGCGGCCGACGTTCAGCACGTTGAAGGCGATCTTGTGCCCCTTGCCGATCTCGCCCAGCACGTTTTCCACGGGGACCTTCGCGTCCTCGAGAATCACCGAGGTCGTGGAGGAGCCGCGGATCCCGAGCTTCTTCTCCTCGGGCCCGGGCTTCACCCCTTCGAAGGTGCGCTCGACCAGGAACGCGGTGAAATGCACCCGGTCGATCTTGGCGAAGACCGTGAAGAGGTCGGCGAAGCTCCCGTTCGTGATGAACTGCTTGGTGCCGTTCAGGAGGTAATGCTTTCCGTCGGGAGTGAGGGTGGCGGTCGCCTTGGCGCCGAGGGCGTCGCTCCCGGAGTCGGGCTCCGTGAGGCAGTAGGCGGCCAGCCACTCGCCGGTGATGATCTTCCCGAGGTACTTCTCCTTCTGCTCCCTCGTCCCGTAGTAGACGAGGGGCAGGGTGCCGATCCCGGAGTGCGCGGTGTACGCCACCGAGAATCCCCCGTAGAGGGACGCCTTCTCCGCCGCCAGCATGCTCGTGGTCTTCGGGAGGTCGAGCCCCCCGTACTCCTCGGGGGCGTCCATCATCAGGAGGCCCAGCTCCCCGAACTTCCGCAGGAGCTTGACCATCAGGTCGAAGTCGTGGTTCTCCAGTTTCTCCACGTGGGGCAGGACCTCGTTGCGGAGGAACTGCTCCGTCGTGTCGGCGAGCTGAAGCTGCTCGTCGCTGAAGTCCTCGGGAGTGAACACGTCCGCCGCGATCGCGTCCTCGATCAGGTACCCGCCGCCGTGCAGAATCTTTTCTCCGGTCGTCATGGCTCACCTCGCTCAGGGTGCTTCCCCGGCGTCCCGGGGCCTACTTTCTTCATACTTCTACTTAACGTTAATGTCAAGTACGAAAGAAAGTAGGACAAACACCGGTCCGGGAATCAGACAAACGGCGACCCGCGTATCGGACGGAAGCCGGTACCGAAGGCGTGCTGGAAGAAGTAGCGTAATTGACATGCCAGACGATCAGACGAGTCGCGTCCGCTTCGAACCATCCCCCAGGTCCTTGTTGATGCTCGTTCTCGTCGTCGCTTCCCTCTGGCTGCTGGTCCGGCTCTGGCCGGTCCTTCTCGTGGTCGTCGTCGCACTCCTCGTCGCCGGCACGTTGAGCCCTGCCGTCCGGTGGCTCGAAGAGAAGCGCGTGAGGCGCGGGTACGGAATCGCGATCGTCTTCACGGCCTTCTTCATCCTTTCGGTTCTCGCCTTCGTCCTTACGATCCCGACGCTGGTGTCGCAGGCGGTTGCGCTTCTCGAGAACGAGCCCGCGCTCCGCGCGCGACTCGGGGACTATCTCGCAAGCTCTCCTCTGAGCGCCCCGCTCGCAACCTGGCTTCGCGGCCTCAAGCCCGACGCGCTGACGGGCGCCCTCGGCTCGATGGCGTTCGGCTTCTCCCTGCAACTCTTCGGCGCGATCGCGTACGGGCTGAGCTCCCTCTTCCTCGGACTCTACATCATCATCGACCGCGATCGGCTCCGAGGGTGGCTCTTCGCCCTCGTCCCCCGCTCGCACCACATCCGGCTCTCCCGCATCATGATGAACCTCGAGACGATCGTCGTCGCTTATATCCGCGGACAGATGACCACGTGCCTGTTGATGGCACTCTTCGTGTACGGGCTTCTGAGAGCGTGCGGCGTGGAGAACGCCCTGGCGCTCGCGGTATTCGCCGGCCTCGCGGACGTGCTGCCCTACATCGGGCCCCTCCTCTCGATGGGGCCGGCGGTCCTCGCGGCACTGTCGCACGGGCCCGTCGTTGCCATCGTCGTTTTCCTCCTCATGCTCGCGTACGAGGAGTTCGAAAGCCGTGTGCTCGTTCCTCGAATCTATGGCCGAACGCTTCGCCTTCCCTCGTCCGTCGTCCTGTTCGCGCTCCTGGCGGGCGGAACGCTGATGGGGATCCTCGGCGCGTTCCTCGCCCTGCCCGTCGCCGCCACGGTGATGATGCTGATCGAGGAGCTGCGAGTGGACCTGCCCGGCGAGCAGGAGCTGCCCGCAAACACGCTCCTGCGCGAAACCGACGACCGCGGCGAGGAAGAATACGAACGCAGGACGGCAGGTGTCGGCGCGGAGCAGGCCGCCGCCATCGCCGACGAGATCTCGCGAGAACGGCGGGATGAAGAGAGATGTCCGACTTCGCCGATGCCGCAGCGGACAGGCGTCACCGATGGGTCGACGGCCGCTTGACCATAAGACAAACACCGGTCCGGGAATCGGACAAACAGCGATTCGCGTTTCGGACATATGCCGATACCCAAGGCCGCCGTGCATGGCGCATCCTGATATGTGTACACATCTGGCAAATATCGTTCCTCGATATGGAGGAGACGGACCTGCAGTATGATCGGGCTCGATATCATCGACAGGGACCGCTACAAGAGGATGGTATTCGTGCGTTTCCTTCCGGGGTTGATCCTTCTCGTCCTCGGCTTTCCTTGGGCCTCCGCCTTCGGTGAGGAGATCCCTCCCGGGCAACCCCCCGTTCCGGAGAACGTCCGGCCGGCAAAGGCCGCCCTCCCCTCCAATCAAGGCTTCATCGACAGGTCACACGACTATTTAAATCGGAGGATCAACGGGGTGGTCGCGTGGTTCGACGGCCTCTTCGGCGATACGGCCCAAGGCGATACGTCAAAGGCGGACAACAAGCTGCAATGGTCGAACGAGCTGCGGGCGGAAGAGGGGGAGAGCCTCAGGTACCGATCTTCCCTCCGCGCGCACCTGCGCCTGCCGAAGTTCGAAAAGAGGGTCCGGCTGGTGATCATCGAGGAGAACAGGGAAGAGGCGGTCGCCCCGATTCCGAGCGACCCGGGGACTCCGGTCGTGAACACCCCCACCAAGGCGAATACCTTGAGGGCGGTGAACACGGAACTCCGCTACTACGCCCACGACACGAAAGCGGGATACGTCTTCCTGGCCGCGGGAACGCGCTTCGTGTGGCTCCCGGAGACGTTCGTCAGGGCGCGGTTCCTGAGGCGCTACCTCCTGTCGGACAACACCTTCATCAGCCCTTCGGCGACCCCGTTCTGGCAGGACCATGTCGGCTTCGGTGTGACGCCCCAGCTGGATTTCGGACACCCGTTCCCCCGCGACCATATCTTCCTTTGGACAAATTCGGCGACCCTGTTCGAGAAAAGGACGGGTTTCCTTTGGGGAACGGAGGTTTCCCTCTCCCGGATCCTGTCCCCCGTCACGGCGATCGCCTTTGCCGTCGGAGCGAACGGATCCACGCAAGCCAGCGCGGTCACCGACAATTTCAACATGGCCGCAAACAATTACAGGGTCTCTTTCCGGTATCGCAGGAGCGTCTTCCGGCCGTGGCTCTTCCTTGAGCTGGTCCCCGAGACCAACTGGCGGCGGGAGGAGGGCGGGGGACGGGAATTCATCCCGGCCTTCACCGTCCGCCTGGAAATAAACTCCATCGGGCCCCGCGCGTTGTTGCCGGTACCGGTGGTTGTCAATGAACAGTTGCCGATTCCGGAATACGACCCCCAATAGGGATGGCCTCAATGGCATCCGGATGGACATCGCGATGACGACCAACAACCCTTTCCGGTTGTTCCTCCTGTCGGTCTCCATGCTCATCCTCGGTGGCGGATGCGCGACCTTGCCGAAGGTGTCCGATGTGATCGAGGAGGCCCGCACCCGGGAACCTCCTCAAATCCTTTCGGCGAAAGGACTGTTATCCCCCGAAAAAAGCAAGGTCCTGATGGAACGGCTGAAGCATTCCGTCGCCCCGACGGACATGATGGAACGCTACGTCGCCGTCATCGAATCGGTGAGCGGAAGCGCGCTGACCAGCGGAAACAAGGTCACCCTGCTGATCGATGGTCCGGCGACCTACGCCGCCATGTTCAAGGCGATGGAGAATGCCAGGGACCATATCAACCTTGAAACCTTCATCATCGAAGACGATGAAACGGGTCGCAGATTTTCCGACCTGTTGCTGAAAAAGCAGGCGGAAGGCGTCCAGGTAAATCTCATTTATGACGGCAGGGGCGGCTTCCGCACTCCCGCTCCGTTTTTCCAGCGCCTGCGCGACGCGGGGATCCAGGTGCTCGCCTTCAATCCGGTCAATCCGCTGAAGGCCCGCAAATCATGGAGCGTGGCGCATCCGGATCACCGCAAGATCCTGATCGTCGACGGCAAGGTCATCTTTACGGGGGGCATCAACATCAGCGAGGTGTATTCGAGCTCGCTTTCCGGGAGGAGCCGACGTTCCGTGGGGATACAGGATAAGAAGGCACCGATTCCCTGGCGTGACACCGACGTTCAGATCGAAGGCCCGGCTGTCGCTGAATTCCAGAAACTGTTTCTCGAAACATGGCAGACGCAAAAGGGCCCGAAACTCTCCGAGCGGAACTATTTCCCGGATCTGAAAGCAGAAGGAAATGCCTTGGTGCGAGCGGTCGGCAGCTCCCCGGGAGAGTCCAACAGGCTCACGTTCGTTTTGTACGTGACCGCCATCACGTTCGCGGAACGTTCGCTTCACCTGACGAATGCGTATTTCGTCCCCGACGAGGAGACGGTGGAAGCCCTCCGCGATGCCGCCCGGCGCGGTGTCGACGTGAAGCTGGTTCTTCCCGGGAACACGGATACCTCCCTGACCTTGAATGCAGGACGGTATCATTATTCCGAGCTTCTGAAATCGGGGGTGAAGATTTACGAACGCCGCGATGTCCTTCTCCATGCGAAAACCGCGGTAATCGACAACGCCTGGTCGACTGTCGGCTCCACCAACATGGACTTCTGGAGTTTTTCCAGCAACGACGAGGTGAACGCGGTGATCCTGAACAAGGAATTCGCTGCCGAAATGGAGAAGATGTTTGCAGGGGATCTTGCGAAGTCCCACGAGATCCGGCTGGAAGAGTGGAAGAAAAGGCCTGTGCTCGACAGGATCAAGGAGTGGTTTGCGCATCAATTCAAGCGTTGGCTGTAATGGATCGTCGACGAAATGCGCGGGCATCCGGATAAGGCCGACACCGATAAATGGAAATAACACATCCCCCGGACCGGCCTATCGTCCGGGGGATGGTCCTCTTCCCGAGGAAAACGTTCAGGGGATCGCTATTCCGAGAGTACCAAGATCTCGACCCTCCTGTTTTCAAACCTGCCGTTCTCCGTCGAATTGTCCGCTATGGGTTTGGATTCCCCGTACCCCCTTGTCATTATCATATCCTTGTGGGTATCGATCATGCCGCGCTCCAGGAGGTAGTCTCTCACGGCTGCTGCTCTCCGATCGGAAAGGGCCAGGTTGTATTTGTCGCTGCCCCGGCTGTCCGTATGGCCTTCGATCGCAATCTTATAGCCCGGATACTTCTTGACGAAATCGACCGCTTTCTGAAGCTCTGCAACGTCCGCTTTCCTGACATCAGACTTGTCGAAGTCGAAGTTGACATGAATGACCATGCGGTCGACCACCTTGGGCGCCGGTTTTGGGGCCGGAGGGGGATTCACGGTAACGGTCGTGGACGCGGTCCGGGTGCCCCCCTCGCCCATCGCGGTGATCGTATATCGCGTGGTGTCGCCGGGGCATACCTGACGTGAGCCGCTCGGATTCATGCTCCCGATGCCCTGATCGATCGAGGCAGTGGAGGCGCCAGTAGTCGACCAGGCGAGCGTTGAGCACTTTCCCTGCTCGATCGTGGCCGGGTCCGCTGAAACCGAGACGGTCGGCGCGGCCGGCGGAGGAGGAGGAACCGGCACGGGTGCGGAAGCCCGAGGAGGAGGCGCCGGAGCCGGAGCCGCGGCCTTCACCGGGCAAAGTCCCTTCGCGAGGGCCGATGCCTCGTTCGCCTTGGCGATCCCCTCCTGCGTGCGGCACGACCAGTAGATCTCGTACGCGTCGTTCTTCATCTTCTCGGCGGCGGTGAACTCCGCGGGGCATTCCTTGTCCTTTCCGGCAGCCCTTGCGGCTTCCACGGCTCTATCCGCGGCCGGCAACTCCTGGTGGTAGTACCAGATCTGCCTCTTCGGGGCGAACTCCATCCCGGCGCATCCGTAAAAAACGCCCAGAAGGAACAGGAGACCAACGGCACAAAGACGATACCCCCGTTTGCGATTCAACATCTATCTCTCCTCTCGAAATTCTTGATACGGAAACGGGAGCTATTTCACAATCAGGTTGTTCTTCACCGATTTGACACCGTTCACGCCGCGGGCGACCTCTCCTGCCTTTTTGACGCTCTGGGCCGAATCGACGAAACCGCTTAACTGGACTTCCCCTTTGAACGTCTCGACATTGATCTGGAACACTTTCAGGGAAGGATCGTTGAAAATCGCGGCTTTGACCTTGGTCGTGATCGCCGAGTCGTCGATATACTCGCCGGTACCCTCGCGCGTCGGCGTGGATGCGCACCCCAGGAATACCGCGATCAGCCCGATGCAGATCAGGAAACCCAACATGCGATGTCTCTTTACCATGATGCTCTCTCCTCTCGTCCAGTGTTCGGGCAGGGGCGGCGTATCTCTTGCGCCCCCCTGCCCGGATTGCGAAAGATCCTAGAACCGGAATCCCAGATCGGCCGTCACGGTGAACCCGTCCAGCTTGATGTCCGTGCCGCCCCAGGACGGCTTGGCCCAAAGGTATCTCCCCTCGGCTCCCAGGAAGACGTTTTGCGTAATATTGAAGTTCACCCCGGCCCCGGCATGAAGCCCGAAGACGCTTTCCGTGGAACCGCTGAAGTTGGAGAACGTCCCGGATACATCGGCTTCCGCGATGTAGCCGCCGATCCCGAACTCCCCGTACGGTTCGATCGGCCCGATCGGAAAGAGGATCTTCCCGGTCAGGGTCAAGGGGATGACCTTGAACTTCGTATCACCGACCGGTACCGCGGGGGAAGCCTTGCTCTCGAAGTACCCGACTCCCGCCTCCAAGGCGAACATGGGCATGAAGTAATGCCCGAACGCGATCTCCGCGACGTACCCGTCGTCATGGTTGAAGTGCGTGGTGTCGACGTCGAAATCGTCGCTGGGCGAGTAGAGCCCTCCCTTGAGCACCACGTAGTTCGACGGGTACTCCGCCAGGGAAACCAAGGGCGCGATGCCGATCAGGGCGACAGTGAGAACCAGGAAGAGCGCAACACACGTTTTCCTCATTTTTCCCTCCGATGCAAAGATGAAATGTTGATTCCCGATGCCAACCTTGAAATCCGCCGGCGCTCCTTAATCCCTGCGCTCGTCGTGCCCTCGCTTCTCACCCCTGCCTCTATCATCATCCCTGTCTCTTCCTTGTCCCCTGCCCTTGAACCTGACCTCTTTCGGGTAGCGATCCCTTGGCAGTTCCACCCAGGGTCCGCTCCTTGCGTTCGAGTAGAACCAGCGGTCGTTCTGGTAGTGGTAGTGATAGCCGCTGTGATAGTAGTAGGGGTCTTCTTCCAGCACCACGATCGTCGGAAGAGCCGGTACGATTACGGCTTCTCCCCGGTACCCGGTCCTCACTGCGCACCCCACGAGCAGGAACACCCCGAGCAGAGCGGCAAGCGATATCCTTTTCATCTTCTCCTCCTTAACCCTTTCCGCGTGCAAGAAGCAGGATCGCGCCGATCGCGATCGCCCCCACTCCCGCCCAGGCGGGGACGTTGACCGTCTGCTTTTCCTTGACCGACAGCTCGATCGGGCCCAGCTTGGCGTCGTGGGTCTCCTTGGTGTAGCTGAACTTGCCGTACATCACTCCCAGGATGCCGGCCACGATCAGCACGATGGCCACGATCTTGATTGTGCTCATCTCGTCTCCTTCCCGACAGGTGCCTGCCGCACGGAAGCATTCCAGCGCCGCTACAGGGCCTTTCGGCCCTGAATGACATTGATCAGTATCACCACGATCGCGATGACCAGGAGGACGTGGATGAATCCGCCCATCGTGTACGAACTGACCAAACCCAGCGCCCAGAGGACGAGCAAAACGACCGCTACGGTCCAGAGCATCTTTCATCACCTCCTGCCGTGATCCGGTGACGTTCATCCGCCGCGGGAACCGCGGCTATTTCACGATCAGATCGTTTTTCACCGATCTGACACCCGTAACGCCGCGGGCAACCTCTCCCGCTCTTCGGACATTCTGTGGCGAATCGACAAAACCGCTTAACTGGACTTCCCCTTTGAACGTCTCGACATTGATCTGGAGCACTTTCAGCGACGGATCATCGAAGATCGCGGCTTTTACCCTGGTCGTGATCGCGGAGTCATCGACATACTGACCGGAACTTTCGCGTGTCGGCGTGGATGCGCACCCCAGAAATGCGGTGACCAACGCGATGCAGGCCAGGCAACTCAACATGCGATGTCTTTTCACCATGACGCTCCCTCCTGTTCCGCAGGAATAACTACATGCTGATCCGTTCCGGCGGCCTTCGGTATCGGCATCTGTCCGATAGACGATCCGATGTTTGTCCGATTCCCGGCACGGTGTTTGTCCTATGGTTCGAAGCATATGAAAGGTCTTTTCATTCCTTCCCGGACGGCAGTCCCGTCCCGTCCTGCGGCGTCGTCACCGCCACCACATTGGAGGGCGACGAGTCGCCGGTGGCGTTCCACGCATGAACCCGGTAGGAGTAGGTCGTAGAAGGCTTGACGGACCCGTCGCGGAAGGCCGAGACATGCGGCCCCACTTCGCCGATCTCCGAGAACAGACCGGCGGAACCGGTACCCTCGGCGCGCTCGATGCGGAACCCGAGTCCGCCGGCCCCGCATTCGGACCATGCCAGAATCACCTGGGAACCACCGACGACGACCGCCATCAGATCGACCGGCGCCTTGGGAAGGACGGAAGCCGCATTTCGGCTGGTCATTTCCCTTCTCCTCCGCGACAGATCCCCTTCCGACCCCGCTTTCCCACCCATAGCAGGCCCAACCCGAGCAGCACCAACACTCCTGGCGTGGAGCCCGGCCCCAGGACACCGGCGGCATCGATTCCGTAGGAATTCGCAGCCAAGGCGACCACCGCGCCTCCCGTCAGAATTCCCAACATCCCCTTTGCAATCTTCATCGCACTCTCCTCTTTCCAACACGCTAATCCTGCGCGCCGGCCTTCGGTATCGGCTTCTGTCCGATATGCGCGTCGCCGTTTGTCCTAATTTCGGATCGGTGTTTGTCCTATGGCGGGAGCAACCATAGGACAAACACCGGAGGGAGAATCGGACAAACCATGATTCACATTTCGGACAGAGGCCGATGCGCCGGGCGCGGGGACGGGAATATTGTGGTGGTACCGGCTGAAAAATAAACGAAGAGAAGAGGAGAAAAGAATGAAATCCGCATTCGCCTTGTTCCCTGTTCTGACGGTCGCCCTGTTGTTGGCCAATGCGCCTGCGCATGCTGCATCCAGGACGGACAACCGGATCGAAGCTTCCGCCAGGAAATCGTACGTGTTCCAGAACTATCTAAAGGGGGATGACATCAATATCCAGTCCAAGGATGGGGTCGTCACCTTGACGGGGAGTGTCCTCGAAGAATCCCACAAATCGTTGGCGCAGGAGACCGTGGCGGAGCTGCCCGGAGTAAAGAAGGTGGACAACCGCCTGGAAGTGAAAGGCGATCGCCCCGCCGTAAACTCGGATCTTTGGCTCCGCACGAAAGTGAAAACCACGCTCCTGTTCCATCGGAATGTGAACGCCCTCAAGACCGAGGTTTCCGTCAAGGATGCCGTTGTGACCCTGCGGGGCGACGCGTCCAGCATGGCGCAGAAGGAACTGGCGACCGAATACGCCAAGGATGTCGAAGGGGTCAAAGACGTAATGAATGAGATGACCATCTCCGGAGCCTCGACAAGGAAAGACGAGACCGTGGGCGGAAAGATCGACGACGCTTCCATCACCGCCCAGGTCAAGATGACATTGCTGTATCACCGCTCGACCAGTGCCGTCGGCACCAAGGTCAAGACGAAGAATGGAGTCGTCACCGTATCCGGCAAAGCCGGGAGCGCAGCCGAAAAGGCCCTGGTCACCAAGCTCGCCCGCGACGTACATGGTGTAAAAAACGTGACGAACCGGATGACCGTTACCGGGTCCAAATAAGTTTTCGGCACCCTGCCGGAGGCGGACGGGCAGGATTAAAGTGTAAGGAGCAGGAAGACCACTGCGGCGGAGGGTCGTCATGAAGAGTATGGCGAAGGTTATCGGGCTGGTGTCTCTCTTTTGCGCGATCATTTGGGTGCCGACGGATTCCCGGGCGGCGTCTTTGGGTGCGATGCGGGTTGGGCTTGCGGAAGGGGACGTCCAGGTCAAGATCTCCGAAACGGGCGAGTGGGCGCCCGTCGCGGTAAACACGCCGCTCCTCGAAGGGGACGAAATCTGGGTTCCCGACGGCAGCCGCGCGGCGCTTCAAACGAATAACGGGGCGGACATCCGGCTCGACGGCGGAACGGCGTTCCAGCTCCTCCGGATGGATCGGGACTCCTACCAGTTTCATGTGACCGAAGGGTATGTCTACGTACTGAACCGGAGCCCGGAACGCACCGTCCTTCAGTTCGACACCCCCGACGCGTCCATCCGATCCTTCGGACGATCGACCTTCCGGATCGACATCCCTGGCGGGGAGACGGACATCTCGGTGACCAACGGCTCCGTCACGGCCGAGACCGCCGACGGGACCACCCGGGTCCGGGCCGGAGACATGCTGGCGCTGGGACCGGGCGGTCTCGACGAACTGTCCCCGCTTCCGAAACCCGACGAATGGCAAGTGTGGAACGAACGACGCGATCGGGCCGTCCTCGTCCGCAGGGGGAGCGACCGCTACCTGCCGGATGAACTCCGGGTCTACTCCGACGACTTCGAGACCAACGGCCGCTGGGTGAACGTCAGGGAATACGGATATGTCTGGACTCCCACGGTGGTCGTCGCCGGCGATTGGGCCCCCTATCGCCACGGAAGATGGGTGTGGAGGGGTGGAGAATACGTCTGGATAGGATACGAGCCTTGGGGATGGGCGCCATACCATTACGGCCGCTGGGCCTTCGAGGTCCGCATCGGCTGGTTCTGGGTTCCGCCGGAGCGAGGGAACGTTCACTGGGGCCCGGGATACGTAGGCTGGGTGCGGACGGCGGATCACGTGGCGTGGGTTCCCCTCGCCCCGAGGGAGATCTATTACGGGCACGGCGACTACGGCCGGCACAGCATGAATATTACGAACGTGAACATCAACCAGGTCCGGGTGACCAACGTCTACCGGAACGTGAACGTCACCAACAGCATCACCGTCGTCAACCAGACGACCTTCGTCACGGGGCGGCCCGCGCCGGTCCAGCAGAACGTGGTAGTGAACGTGCGGGAGGACTTCGCCCAGCGGCGTAACATCGTGGTGGGCAGACCCCAGATCAAGCCCGTGGAAACAAGCTACATCCCGGTGGTACGGTCGATCCCCGAGTCGAAACGCCCGCCGGAACGAATCCGGAAGATCGAGGTTCGGCAACTGCAGAAGGCCAGGCCTCTGGTGAAAGAAGCCGACCGTTCGGTGATCCGGACGGAGGAGAAACCCAAGCCGATGCAGGTCAGGAAAGTCGAAGCGCCGAGGCCGGTTCAGGAAAGGGCGAAAGTGCGGCAGCCAGGGCAGCCCGCTGTGATTCGCGGGGAGAAGCCTTCCGCCGCCCCTCCCCCGGGAAAACCGGAGAAAGAGGGCAAGGAATCCGCGCCGAAGGGCGGGGCCGTCGACAGGGGAGAGCGGGGCGCAAAGCCGGTCGTCGTTCCCCCCGCGGAGAGACCTACACCGGAGAAAGCTCGTCCGAAGGAGCCCCCGCAGGCCAGCCCCGGGCTGAAGAAGGAACAACCGGAACGGTCCAGGGAAAAGGGTAAGGGTATGGAAACAGAGAAGGCGAAGGCGAAGGAAAAGGCTAAGGAAAAAGCTAAGGAAAAAGCTGAGGAAAAAGCGAAGGAGAAGGCGAAGGAAGCGGAAGAGGAAGAGGAGCGAGGCGGCGAGAGACGCGACCGGCGGTGACGGAGGCCTTTGTCACGGCCCGAGTGGAGGAGTTCAGGGAATTGTTCGCGGTGAACAAGTACCCTGCCGGGAGCGGGTGGCTGGGGGAGTCGGTCCCCAGCCACCTTCGGACCAATCGTTCCCGACCCTACTTCCTATCCTGCTTTCTTTCCTGCTTTCTATCCTGTCCTTCACCCTCCCCTCGTTCAGGTTTTCCCTGTCGAGGTTTCGATTGCTTCGGCGCCTCCCTGTGTTGCGGCGGTGAGTGCTGTCGCCGGACCTCCCGGGATTGCGGTTGTGATCGCGTTCGGGGTTTCAAACCCTGGACACCCCAGGTTTGCTGCTTCTCCCAATGGTTGGACTTTTTCCAGTTGCCCCAGTTCCTTTGAACTTGCTGGTGAGGTATTCGCTGGTGGTTCCATGGTTGTCCTCTCCAGCGACGATCCCTGTAGTCATTCCTCCACCCTGACGGAATCCTTCCATAAAAGGACGGGACCTTTCGATAGTACGCCCACCCCGAGTCGTAGTGCCGTGAGCGATACCAGCGCCCTTCCCACGGACGCCACCACCAGCCATCGTAGAAAAAGATGTCCACATCCACGTCGGGGACGGCATAGACATACGTCTCGGGTATCACTACCACCTCTGGGGGTGCGGAAAATACGATGAGTGGTGGCAGGGAAATGTTCACGCCTACGTCCACTCCCGCCGTCGTTGGGATAGGGAATACAAGTGCCAGCGCCAACAGCATTACTCCAAAATGTACCTTTTTCATTTTTTCGCCTCTCGATGACAGATACGGAAAGGGCATCATTACTTCCCCAACACCTTCTTGACCTGGCCGAGCTTTTCCTGAACCTTTCCGGCGATCTTTTCACCGGTGCCTTCAGCTTGCAACTTCGGATTGTCGCTTAGTTTTCCGGCGATCTCCTTGGCCTTGCCCTTCAGTTCGTGAAACGTGCCTTCCGCCCGGTCCCTCGTACTGGATTTCATGCTATTCCTCCTTTCGCCAAGAATTGGAATCCTCGAAACTACCCCCCGAACAGTCACTGGTCCGCTCCGGGAGGATTGCCCGCCGGGTTTGACACACGTCGATCTTGATGCGGAGGGTGTCCGCCGTATCCGACGCGAAGAGACTCCGTGCCAGCCGCAGCAGGTCGTTGTAGTTGTTCCCCCGTTCCGCATTTCGCTTCTCCAGGACAGCACCGATGGGGTTCATGGTCTTTCTGCCGTAATCCACGCGATAGACCGTTACCGCTCGCATCGGCGACTCCTGTTTCCTCGTCCTGCAACCGGTGGGTGCAGGCATTCTCGTGTTTCCGACACGATAATCCTGCCCGCAGGCCTTCGGTATCGGCTTCTGTCCGAAACGCAGGTCGCCGTTTGTCCTAATTTCGGATCGGTGTTTGTCCTATGGCGGAAAGGGGCGCCGGAGGGTTCGGATCAATCCACCAGTTTGTTCTGGATGGCGTAGTGGGTCAGTTCCGAGTTGTTCTTCATCCTCGTCTTCAGCAGGATGTTCGCCCGATAGCTGCTGATCGTCTTCACGCTCAGGCACAACTCCTTGGCGATCGCACCGACGGTTTTCCCGGAAGCGATCATGAGCATCACCTGGTATTCGCGATCCGAAAGAATCTCGTGGCAGGGCTTTTCCGGGTCGCTGTTCAATTCACCCGCCAGGATCTGGGCGAGCGAGCCGCTGATGTATCTCTCGCCTTTCAGCGCTTTCCGTACCGCAAGGACCAGCTCGTCACCCGCACATTCCTTCGCGAGGTATCCGGAGGCGCCTGCGCGCATGGACCGTATCGCAAACTGTTCCTCCGGGTGCATGCTGAGGATCAGGACGGGCAGTTTCGGCCGATGCTGTTTGATCTCCTTCAAAACGTCCAACCCGCTCTTTCCGGGCATCTTGAGGTCCAGCACGACCAGTTCGTATTCACCCTTCAAGACCTTGCTCATCGCTTCCTGTCCGTTTCTCGCTTCATCAACCTTGATGGGCTGGAGGGTCTCCGCAAGAACCTTCGTCAACCCTTTCCGGACGATTTCATGATCATCCACGACAAGTATTTTAAACATTCGAGATCGCCCCGCTTCCAGTGGGAATCGTCACCCTCACCAGTGTCCCCTCGCCCGGTTTTCCACTGATTGCGACTTCGCCTCCGAGCAACAGAACGCGTTCCCTCATCCCGATGAGGCCAAGCGACTTGGAGTGGAAAATCCGCTCTTCCATGATCCCGATTCCGTTATCTTTCACCTCCAGGATCAGGGCATTGTTCATCTTCTCCAGGCTCACAGTTACCTGCGACGCCGCGGCATGGCGCATGACGTTCGTCAGGGCCTCCTGTACGATGCGAAAGATCGCCGTCGAGAGAACGGTGTCGGTCGTCCGATCCACTCCCCGCAGAACGATTTTGCCGCTGATCCCTGTCCGTTTCTGGAAATCCTTCACCAGCCATTCGAGTGCGGGGGCCACGCCGAGTTCATCCAGGATCCCGGGCCTCATATCGGTCGCAATCCTTCGCACTGTCCGGATGATGTTGTTTACGTTTCGTTCGATTTCGCGGATTTTCGCGGAGTGCCCGGCATGCCCGTCGGAGGCCAGACTTCTACTGATCAACGAGAGGTCCATTTTCATCGCCGTCAACGTCTGTCCCAGCACGTCGTGGATTTCGCGCGAGATGCGCGTCCTTTCTTCCTCCAGCAGGGATTGCAGACGCCCCGAGAGGTTGCGTAACCGCTCGCGGGATTTCGCGATCATCTCCCCCGCCCGCTTCCCCTCGTCGAGCATGTTCTTCATGAGCCTGTTCGCCATCAACAGCTCGGCCGTCCGCGCCTCCACGCGTTGTTCCAGCAATTTGCCGGTGTCCGCCAAGGCCTGCTCCGCCTGATAACGTGCGGTGATGTCGCGGATGTTGCATTGGATCACCTCCGTGCCGTTCACCCGGTAGACATTGCTGACGAACTCCACATGCCGATGCCGGCGCCCCTTGGTTTCCAACGGCAGATTGTCGTAACGGATATACTTCTTCCTCTGCAATTTCCTGAAAGCGCCACGGCTGGCGGCGATATCCCTGAACGGGCCGATTTCCCAAAGCATCTTGCCGAGCAACTCGGCGTGAGAATACCCCAGCAGATCCTGGAGGAAGGGGTTTGCGTCGGTGATCCGTCCCGTGTCCGCATCCAGGAAGAGGATGCCGTCTTTCGCCGTCTCGAAGAGCCGCCGGTAGCGAACTTCGGAAGCCTTCAGCTCGTCCTCGATCCGCTTGCGTTTGGCGATGTCACTCAACGGTCGAGATTTCGTTTTGGATGGCATCTACACCCCCCGAGCCCGGGTGTGTCCTTCCGCCAATTGCCGGTCACGATTAATCAATTGTATTTTATCTCAAGTGCCGGCGAAGCGATTTATTACGGATGCAACGCTGAAGAATCACGCCACCCGGATTTCGAGCGACGTTGATTCCACCGTTTTATTTTTTTTCTGGTTAAGTTAATATTTCAAAATAATCCGCTTTGCTCTATTTTTAAGGAGATGCAGGGACTTCGTACCGCCTGCAACCGATCCTCGGAGGTGGATCGATGAGAAAGAAACGAATCAAGACCGGATTCTCCCCGGGCTCCCGCCCGAAATGCCCGAGCGGCATCAAGGGATTCGACGAGATCACCGGAGGGGGGTTGCCCAAGGGATGCCCGACGCTGGTCGCAGGGAGCGCCGGCAGTGGGAAGACCTTGTTCTCCATGGAGTTCCTCATCCGGGGCGCCCTTGATCACGGCGAACCCGGGGTCTTCATGTCCTTCGAGGAGAATGCCACGGAGCTGGCGCAGAACGTGGCGTCGCTGGGCATCGACCTCGAGGACCTCTCCGCCCGGAAGAAAATCCTGATCGACCATGTCCGCGTAGAGAGAAGCGAGATCGAGGAGACGGGCGAGTACGACCTGGAAGGCCTGTTCGTCCGCCTTTCCCACGCCATCGACTCCATCGGGGCCAGGCGGGTCGTGCTCGACACCGTGGAGTCGCTCTTCGGGGGATTCCAGAACGAGGGCATCCTGAGGTCGGAACTCAAGCGCCTGTTCCGGTGGCTCAAGGACAAAGGAGTCACTTCCGTTATCACGGGAGAGCGGGGGGAAAAAACGATCACCCGCCACGGCCTGGAGGAATACGTGGCCGACTGCGTCATCCTCCTCGACCACCGCGTTACGGCGCAGATATCCACCCGGCGCCTTCGCGTGGTCAAGTACCGCGGCTCTTCTCATGGTGCCAACGAGTACCCCTTCCTGATCAGCGAAAGGGGCATCTTCCTTGTCCCGATCACCTCGATGGGGCTCGATTACGAGGTTTCCTCGGAGAGAGTCCCCTCGGGGATTTCCCGTCTCGACGCGATGTTGGGGGGGAAGGGGTATTTCCGGGGAAGCTCCATCTTTGTCACGGGGACCCCGGGCACGGGCAAGACGAGCATCGCCTCGGCCTTCGCCGAGGCCGCCTGCCGGCGCAGGGAAAAATGCATCTACTTCGCCTTCGAGGAGTCGAAGGACCAGCTCTTCCGCAACATGCGGTCGATCGGGATCGACCTTTCCCGATGGGACAGGACGGGGCTTCTGCATATCCACGCGACGCGCCCGACCTTCTCGGGGCTCGAGGAGCACCTCATTGCGATGCACCGGCTTGCCCACGAGATACGACCGAAAATCATCGTGATCGACCCGATTTCGAACCTGACCGAGGTGGGAGATCCGCTGGAGGTCAAGTCGATGCTGGGCCGGCTGATCGACCATTACAAGTCCAACAAGATCACGACGCTTTTCACAAGCCTCCTCATCAAGGGGGCCAACGAGGATACCTCCCGGGAGGGAACCTCTTCGCTCATGGACACCTGGATCCAGTTGAAGGACATCGAATCCAACGGCGAGCACAACCGGGGGCTCCTGGTGCTGAAATCCCGGGGCATGTCCCATTCCAACCAGGTCCGCGAGTTCCTGCTTACGGATAAGGAGATCCGGCTTCTGAACGTCTCCCTGTCCTCCGGTGTCGTACTCATGGGATCCTCCAGAGCAGCCCAGGCGGCGCAAGAGGAGATGGACGCGGTCAGGCGGCGGGAAGAAATCGAGCGGAGGAAGTGGCTCCTCGAACGGAAGCGGCGGGAGAAAGACGCCCGGATCGCCTCGCTGGAGGTGGAGTTCGCTGCCGTAGAGGAGGATCTGACAAGCAGCATAAGGATGGAAGAGAGGCAGGGGAAAGCAAGCATCGAAACGCGAAAGGAACTCGCGAAGCTTCGCAAGGCGGACAACAAGACGACAACCCGATAGAGACCCGGAGGCGGGGTGGGGACAAGATGAACCGTAGAACCGGGATAGGGAAAGAAAAAGCGGGGAAGGGCGGACGAAAACCAAAAGAAGGAATGTACGAACTCCGCCTGTACGTAGCGGGGCAGACCGTCAAGTCCCTCAACGCCTTCGCCAACCTGATAAAAATCTGTGAGACCCATCTTGCCGGCAAGTATCGGATCGAGGTCATCGACCTCCTCAAGAACCCTCAGCTTGCCGCAGGGGACCAGATCCTGGCCATTCCCACACTGGTGAGAAAGCTCCCGAAGCCGATCAAGAAGATCATCGGAGACATGTCGAACACCCTGCGCGTCCTCGTCGGGCTGGATATCCGCCCGGGCGGCTGATCGTTTCAAGGGGAATGCAGGCGCCACGGCAACCGGGAACGAAAGACGGAGAAACCCCTTGGTCGATAAAATAAAGCTGAAGAGTTCCACGAAAAAGTTCGAGAAGGCGGCCGCCGACAAAGAAGGCAAGACGTACATTCTCCGCCTTTACGTAGCGGGAACCACATCGCGATCGAACAAGGCGATCACCAACCTGAAGAGGATCTGCGAGGAACACCTCGCGGACCGCTACGACCTGGAAGTGATCAACATCTACCGGAAACCCGCACTTCTCGAAGGAGAACAGGTCATCGCGACGCCCACCCTCATCAAGAAACTGCCTCTCCCGATGCGAAAATTCATCGGGGACCTGGCGAATACCGAGAAGATCCTCCTCGGCCTCGATCTTCTGAAGAAGGACTGGAAATGAAACGTCGGAGGCGCGCGCTTCGGTGAAGGAGAGGAAAACGAAAAAAAAACCGCCGTCCGGGGATAGTTTGGCAAGCACCCTCCAGCGTCAATACGCGGATATGGAGGCTCAACTCGACGAAGCGGAGGAGACGCTCCGCGCCATCCGCGGGGGCGAGGTGGATGCATTCGCGGTTGCCACCCCCACGGGAAACCGGGTCTATACCCTGGAAGGTGCCGATAGCGCGTACCGCCTGCTGATCGAGGCCGTGACGGAAGGAGTGCTGACCCTTACCGAGGACGGCCTGATCCTGTTCTGCAACACGCGGTTTGCCGGGATGGTCGGTAAACCGATCGAGAAAGTGATCGGTTCCTCGATTTTCGCTCTCATCTCCCCCGCGGACGAACACACCGTCCGGACCCTCCTTGGGAACGTCCCCGTCTCCGGCGCACGGGCGGAAATTCCGCTGATGCCGGCGAGCGGAAGGTCGGTATCCGTTTTGCTGTCCGCTACCCCGTTGCTGGAGACCGACCAGCCGATATCGTGCCTGGTCGTGACGGACCTCACCGTACGCGGAAAGCCGACCTCGCCGGACCACGTTTCGGCGAACATCGCCGGCGAAATCAGGAAACCGCTGAGCGAGGTGGACAAATTTCTCTCCGCCCTCGACGAGATCTGCCAAGGATCGAAGACCCTCGAACCGAAGAGAAAGGAAACGGCGAAAGAGTTCTATCGAAAGGCGAAATCCGCGTCGGAAAAGATCGAGAAAGTCATCCGGCGGGTATCGTCCCTCACGAAAGCCCCCCCGACATCGGCCGCTGCGTCGAAGCGGAGATCCGCCCCACGTTCTTGACGGACTAGGACAACCACCGGTCCGAAAATCAGACAAACGACGATTCGCATTTCGGACAGATGCCGATCCCCAAGGCCGGTGGACAGAACTATCGTGTCTCGACATGAGGGATCAACGGAGAAGGAGATCGGACAGGTGATCGGCGGGTTCACCGGGGAGCTTCCGGAAAAGTACGGCTTGCGCTGTCCCCCCTCCGGCGGCGCATCGACGGCCCTGCGGTGTCCAGCCGCAGGGCCGTCGCCCTGTCTTCCCTTGACAGGGATCGCTATTTCAACGGACAACGACTCGTTTGTTCATGAGCATCAGGATGACGAGGACCAGGATCACCAGGACCGCCACTCCGATCAGCCAGCCTACCCCGCCGTCGGCCCCCGCGGCCACCCGGTCGGTCAAGGTGGCAAGCCGGTGCAGGTCGCTGTCGCTCATCGTCCGGATCTTGGCCATCGCCTCCTCGGGGGAAACGCCGTAATCCACAAGTTTCTGCAGGACCACCTTCTGCTCCAGGAAGGTCTGAACCTTGGCGATTTCTCCCGCCCGTAGATCGCCCGCGCCGCCGTGGGAGGCGATCATGCTTGCCTCGGCCGCTCCCCGGAAGGACCCCAGCACGCCCATCCACCCCGCCATCACGACGGCAAGGACAAAAAACCATGCGGTTCTGCGAATCGACACCATGGCGACACCTCCCGGATTTTTTTCCGTCCGCATGATACCTCTCGTCGTGCCCGCGGACACCTTTTACGGTAATTCCGGCCGACGGCTTCCGGTATCGGGATATGTCCGAAATGCGAATCGCTGTTTGTCCGATTCCCGGACCGGTGTTTGTCCTATGGTTTCTTCATTCCGGCGGCGCCACCGAGCCGTCGTAGAACACTTCGCACCGCCTCCCGAAGACCTTTTTCGCCTGCTTGAACAGCGTGAGCACCGGCCCCGCGACGGTTTGGAGAAAGCTCACCTTCTCCACCTCCGGTTTCCGGAAAGAGCCGCGGATCCTCTGGCGCACCCTGGCGCATCCCTGCCCGTCGACCATCGCCACGGTGACATCGTCGAACCGTTCGTTGACGAAATCGAGGCTTCCCTTGAGCGCGATCCGGTTCTCTTTCGTCGCCAGCGCCACGTCCTTCGCCCGCGCAATGCCGTGTTCCACCTTCCAGTCGGAGACGAGCGCCCGGATCGTGGTGCTTCCGCCGGATCCCCGGAAGAGGCTCGCGAAGTTGTATCCCTTCGTGATCAGCGGGGCGAAGGGGCCGGCGATAAAGAAAGCGCCCACGTCGACGAGGTTGAAGCTCTGACTGGATTCGTATCGGGAGAATATGCGGTCGAGGTCGACGCCGTCGAGCGTCAGGTTCCCGCCCCGAAGGGAAATCTCGCCATTCGCGGTCCGCGTCATCTCGTTCGCGGTCTTTCCCCGCATCGACAGGGTGGCGGAGAAGTCCATCGATCCTTCCGCGACCTTCTTCGGCGACAGGGCCATGAGGAACTCCTCGATGCGGAGTCCCGACAGAAGATAGCGGAGCTGGTAATGGGGGACGGAGCCCGAAACGTCCACCCGGAGGCTCCCCGACCCTTGCCCTCCGAAGAGGCGCATCGTAACCGGATTGAGATCGAGGATGCCGTCCTTCCCTTCGATCCGGAGTTTCAGGTTCGAGACCGCCAGGCTCCCCTTCCGGAACTCCTTGCAAGCGAACTCCGCCGTAAAGGAGAGGTACTTCAGGAGGCCTGGGCTTTTCCCTCCGGTGAGCCGCAGGCGACTCACGTCCAGGGTGAAGTCCCCGGCCTCGAGTACCTCCCCGGTTTTTTTGTCCGCGTAGAAGAGGGCGCCGTCCGAGAGGGATATTTTCGTTACGTCCAGGGAGAATCGCGTCCCTTTGGCCTCCCCGGACGTCTTCTTCCGATCTTCCTCCTCCGGTGTTTCGAAGTTGAATTTCCCGTCGCGGTCCTGCTCGATGGAGATCCGGGGGCGCTTCATCCCGATCTTTACGATCCGGAGTTCCTCGTGGAGGAGGGGGAGAAGTTCGATCCCGAGGATGGTCTCCTTTGCGGAGGCGACGTCCGCCCCCCGGTTCCGGATGCGCGCATCCTCCAGCGAGACATGGAAGCCCGGGAAGAGACCGATCCCCAGCCTGCCGCCGATGCGGACTTCCATCCCCAGGGCCTCGGAGGCGGCCGCCTCCAGGCGGGGCTTCTGCGCGTTCACATCCACGAAGGGAACAATCGCGACCGCCGCAAGGATGAGAAGCGCAAGGAGCCCCCCGGCCGCGAAGAGGGCGATTTTCCGTTGGTCGGCCATCCGTCAATCGACTCCCTTGAAGTCGATGTGCCCCCGCTCCACTTCCGTTCGATTATAATGTTTTATAATAATCGATACCGTAATCCGTCGCTTTCCTTCCTCTCACCGAAGGGTCAGATATGAAGGTCCTGCTGCTCTACCCCGAATTTCCCGATACTTTCTGGAGTTTTCGCCATGCCCTCCCCTTCCTTGGAAGACGTTCGGCCTATCCTCCCCTGGGGCTGCTTACCGTCTCGGCGATGCTTCCGACGCAATGGCAACGAAAACTGGTGGACCTCAACGTGGAGAAACTGCGCGATCGGGACCTGGCCTGGGCGGATGTCGCGTTCCTGAGCGCCATGCTGGTGCAGGGACCGTCCCTCTCGCGATTGATCGCCCGTTGCAGGGAAGCAGGGCTGCGAACGGTTGTCGGCGGACCGATCACGAGCGCGGATCTTCACGTGTGCGAGGGGGCGGACCACGTCGTCCGCGGCGAGGCGGAAGGGATCATCGGGGACCTGGTTTCCGACCTGGAAGCCGGCAAGGCGCGCCGGCGGTACGAAGCCGCGGGGAGGCCGGACATGGCCACGGTTCCACCCCCCGATCTGCGCCTCGCCCGGTTGCGGCGGTACAGCGCGATGCCTCTCCAGTATTCCCGGGGGTGCCCGTTTTCCTGCGAGTTTTGCGACATCGTCGAGCTCTTCGGGCGAACGCCCCGCGTCAAGACGGCGGAGCAGGTCCTGGCGGAGCTGGAGCAGCTCTATCGCATGGGATGGCGGGGATCGGTGTTCGTCGTGGACGACAACTTCGTCGGCAACAAGGCGGCCATCAAGCTCCTGCTTCCCCGGCTGGAGGAGTGGATGCGCGTTCACGGCAATCCCTTCTGCCTGTACACCCAAGCCTCGATCAACCTGGCCGAGGATGACGAACTGCTCTCCCTGATGCGGGCGGCCCGTTTCAGCAAGGTGTTCGTCGGGATCGAAACCCCCGTCAAGGAAAGCCACCGCGCGGCGGGCAAGCTGCAGAATGTGAAGGCCGATCTCCTGGAGTGCGTGCGGCGCATCCAGGAGCACGGGATGGAGGTGATGGGAGGCTTCATTCTCGGCTTCGATCAGGATCCCCCGGAGATCTTCGAGAAGCAGATCGCCTTCATCAAGGAGGCGGCCATCCCCGTCTCCATGGTCGGCATTCTGACCGCCCTCCCCAATACGCGCCTGTGGCGCAGGCTTTCCGGGGAAGGCCGGATCCTGCGGCAGAGCGTGGGCGACAATACGGCGGCCCTGTTGAATTTCATCCCCAGGATGGACCCGGATGCGCTCCTCGCAGGGTATCGGAAGGTCCTTGCTTCCATCTACAGCCCGACGGAATATTTCGAACGCGCACAGGCAATGCTGGGCCGGTTGGGGGCCGTGCCGAAACCGCGCCTGGTCTTCTCGGATTACCTCGCCCTGTGCCGCTCGTTCATCCGGCAGGGGATCTTCGCCCGGTACCGGGTTGCGTATTGGCATTTCCTGGGCAAAACCTTCCTCCGCAAGCCCGGACACATGGGGCTGGCCGTCACGCTGGCCATCATGGGCCACCACTTCTTTACCCTGACCCGCCGCCTGAAATCGGGAGTTCCCCATCGAGATGTCGCGTAAGGTGGGAAGCTGGTCCATTCCCGGGGTCCTGCCCTATTTGAGAGCGACCCTCCGCGGAGACGGATTGGCGAAAAAGTTCGCCGGCGACGAACCGCCCCTGCGGTCGGAACTGTTCAGCAGCGAACAGATGAAGCAGCACGGCCAGACCCTGGCGGGCTCGCACAAGCTGGGCCCGAGAGGGGTTCCGGACCGGCTTCTCACGCGGCTGGCGGAGAACGAAGAAGTCCTGATGGGAGCCTGCAACCTGCTGACGACGGCGGTCAAGGCGAACCGAAGGATCGCGCCGGCAGGGGAATGGCTGCTCGACAACTTCTACCTGATCGAAGAACAGATCCGCACGGCCAGGCGACACCTGCCGAAGGGCTACAGCCGGGAACTTCCTCGTTTGCTTTCCGGCCCGTCGGCGGGACATCCGCGCGTGTACGACATCGCCCTGGAGACGATCTCGCACGGCGACGGACGGGTGGATCCCGAAACTCTCGGCAGTTTCGTTGCGGCCTACCAGACGGTCACCTTCCTCACGTTGGGCGAACTGTGGGCGATCCCGATCATGCTGCGCCTGGCGCTGATCGAGAATCTCCGGCGCGCCGGAGCGCGGATCGCCGCCAACATGATCGAGCGGAACCGCGCCGCCCATTGGGCGGAACAGATGACGGAGATCGCCGAGAAGGATCCGAAGAGCCTGATCCTGGTGACCGCGGACATGGCGCGGTCGAACCCGCCGATGGTGAGCTCGTTCGTCGCGGAATTCGCGCGCCGGCTGCAGGGGCAAAGCTCCGCCCTGGCGTTGCCGCTCACCTGGATCGAGCAGCGACTTTCCGAGTCCGGCCTGACGATCGAGCAACTGGTGCGGTCGGAAAGCCAGCAACTGGCCGCCGACCAGGTCTCCATCGGCAACAGCATCGGCAGCCTCCGGTTCCTGGGTGCGATGGACTGGCGCGAGTTCGTCGAGAGGATGAGCGTCGTCGAGCAGGTGCTGCGCGAGGATCCCGGCGGAATCTACGGCCTGATGGATATCTCCACCCGCGATCGCTACCGTCACGCCGTCGAAAAGATCGCGAAGGGCAGCCCGCTGTCCGAAGGGGAGGTGGCGCGCAAAGCGATCCAATTATCCGGCGAGGACGCGTCCCGGGGAGGCGGAGACAATCGAGCGGCGCATGTCGGGTACTACCTGATCGACAAGGGATTGCCGCTGCTCGAGCGGGCGGCGCGGATGCGCCTGCCTCCCCTCGATGCTCTTGCGCGAACGGGACGCCGGGTTCCCCTGCTCCTCTATCTCGGCGCGATCACGTTGATGACGGCGATGTTCACGGGGGGCCTGTTGGCGAAGGCGCATGCCGGCGGGTACCCGGGATGGCTGCTCGCGCTGACGGGGTTCCTTTCGCTGCTGGGCGGAAGTCAACTGGCGGTGTCGCTGACGAACTGGATGGCCACGCTGCTGGTGACGCCGCATCCGCTGCCGCGAATGGACTTCTCCGAAGGAATTCCGGGGGAATCCCGCGCCCTGGTGGTGATCCCGACGATGCTCACGAGCGCTCCGGCCATCGAGGACCTGGCCGAGACGCTGGAAGTCCGGTTCCTGGCCAACCGGGACGACAACCTGTACTTCGGCCTGTTGACGGACTTCCGGGATGCGATCGAGGAAACGATTCCGGAGGACGAGCCGCTGTTGCGGCTCGCCCGGAAGAGGATCGAGGAGCTGAATGAAAAGTACGGGGACGCGAATAGCGACACGTTTTTCCTTTTTCATCGCCCGCGCCGGTGGAATCCCCGGGAGCGGATCTGGATGGGCTACGAGCGGAAGCGGGGAAAGCTTGCGGATTTGAATCTGCTTCTGCGCGGCGGCTCCGGGGATCGCTTCTCCCTCGTCGTCGGCAAGACGGCCGGTTTATCGGGTGTGAAGTACGTGATCACCCTGGACACGGATACGCAACTCCCGCGCGACTCGGCGCGGCAGTTCGTGGGAGCCATGGCGCACCCGCTGAACCGTGCCCGGTACGACGATGGGGAACAGCGGGTCTCCGAGGGGTACGGAATCCTTCAGCCCCGCGTGGCCGTGAGCCTGCCGGGCACGAACCGGTCGAGGTACGCGCGACTGTTCGGGAGTGAGCCGGGCATCGATCCGTATACGCGCGCCGTTTCCGACGTCTACCAGGACGTGTTCGGTGAAGGCTCCTTCATCGGGAAGGGGATCTATGACGTGGATGCGTTCGAGCGGGCGCTCAGTGGGCGATTTCCCGAGAACCGCATATTAAGCCACGACCTTCTGGAAGGATGCTACGCGCGGGCGGGGCTGTTGAGCGATGTGCGGTTGTACGAGGAATATCCATCCCGCTACGGCGCGGACGTGAGCCGTCGGCACCGCTGGATTCGCGGGGATTGGCAGATTGCGTCGTGGTTGGTGTCGCGCGTTCCCGGACCCGGCAAGCTCCGCCGGAGGAATCCGCTCCCGATCCTGTCCCAATGGAAGATCTTCGACAATCTTCGTCGCAGTCTCGTGCCTTCGGCATTGACGCTGATGTTGCTGCTGGGCTGGATGGTCTTGTCACCGCTCTGGTTATGGACCTTGGCGGTAATCGGTATCCTGCTGGTTCCACCGTTGGTCGCATCGGTCATGGAACTGTTCGGGAAGCAGGACGACGCGCCGCTATGGCAGCACCTCGCCGCCGCGGCACGCTCGGCCGGCCGGCACTTCACCCAGGCGGCATTTACCCTCGCATGCCTCCCCTACGAGGCGTTTTTCAGCCTGGATGCGATGGCGCGCACGGTCTGGCGGATGCTGATCTCGCGCAAACGCCTTCTGGAATGGAGTCCGTCGGGCGATTCGGGCCGCAATCGGAACGAGGACCTCGCCGCCACTTGCCGGTCCATGTGGATCGCCCCCTCGATCGCCGCCGCGGCGGCGATCGCCCTGGCGCTTTCCAGGCCGGTTGCGCTGGCCGTGGCCGGGCCCATACTGGCCCTCTGGTTCGCCTCCCCCGCGGTCGCCTGGTGGATCAGCCGGCCGCTCGCCCCCCGATCGCCCCGGCTTTCGGCCGACCAGATCCTCTTTCTCCGGAAGCTTTCCCGAAAGACCTGGGCGTTCTTCGAAACCTTCGTCGGCCCGGACGATCATTGGCTGCCTCCCGACAGCTATCAGGAGTATCGCGTCGGTGCGGTTGCGCATCGCACGTCGCCGACCAACATGGGGCTCGCGCTGCTCGCGGATCTGTCCGCGTACGACTTCGGCTACCTTCCGGCCGGACAACTCATCGATCGCACCGCGAATGCATTCCGCACGATGGAATCCCTGGAACGGCACCGGGGCCACTTCTACAACTGGTACGACACGCAGTCTCTGAAACCTCTGCCCCCTCTCTACGTTTCGACGGTCGACAGCGGCAACCTCGCGGGCCATCTCCTGACATTGCGACCGGGCCTGCTCGCACTTCCCGATCAGACGATCCTCGGATCGCGGTGGGTGGAGGGCTTAAGCGACACGCTCGGAGTCCTCGCGGACGAAGCGGGAGGGGCGGCGAAGGCGCAGCTCGATCGACTTCGGAAGGATCTTGCGGGCGCGTCCGATTCCCGACCGACCACGCTCGCGGCGGCGCGGCAGTGCCTGGACCGGCTGGCGGTCTCCGCCGAGGACGTGATCCGCGGTCTCGAAGCCGGCTCCGGGAGTCCGCCGGCATGGTGGGCGCGTGCCTTCGCCCGGCAATGCCGGGACTCCCTCGAGGAGCTGACGTTCCTTGCGCCGTGGATCCTGCCGTCGGCAGCTTCGGGCGGGCCCAGCGGCGTTCCCGGCATCGACGGTATCCCGACGCTGCGCGAACTGGCGGAACTGGAGGCGCAGGACGAGTGGCCTGTAGAGCTTCGGCGACACGTCACGGAGGCAAACCATCGTGCCGGGGCAAGGATTGCGGCGATCGGCCTCCTTGCACGGCAAGCCGGCGATCTCGCCCGCATGGAGGTTGATTTCCTGTTCGACAAGACACGTCGTCTGCTGGCCATCGGGTACAACGTGGGGGAGCGCAGGCAGGATGCGAGTTTCTACGACCTGCTGGCTTCGGAAGCGAGATTGTGCAGTTTCGTGGCGATTGCGCAGGGACAGCTGCCGCAGGAGAGCTGGTTTGCCCTGGGGCGGCTGCTCACCACCGCCGGCGGAGAGCCGATCCTCCTTTCGTGGAGCGGTTCGATGTTCGAGTACCTCATGCCGCTCCTGGTGATGCCGACGTACGAAAACACGCTGCTCGACCGGACCTGCAAGGCGGCCGTGGAGAGGCAGATCCAGTATGGGGGGCAGCGCGGCGTACCGTGGGGCATGTCGGAATCCTGCTACAACACGGTCGACGTTCGTCTCAACTATCAATACCGCGCATTCGGGGTGCCCGGGCTGGGACTCAAACGAGGACTCGCCGAGGACCTGGTCGTTGCGCCGTATGCGTCGGCGCTCGCGCTGATGGTGGCGCCCGAGGAGGCGTGCCGGAATCTCCAGCGCCTCGCCGCCGAGGGATTCGCCGGAAAATACGGCTTCTTCGAAGCCATCGACTACACCCCTTCCCGTCAACGACGCGGCCAATCGAATGCCGTGGTCCGGGCCTTCCTGTCGCATCACGAGGGGATGAGCCTCCTCTCGCTGGCCCACCTGCTCCTGGACCGTCCGATGCAGAAGCGATTCGAGTCGGACCCGCGGTTCCAGGCGACCACGCTGTTGCTCCAGGAACGGGTTCCGAAGGTGACGGGGTTCTATTCGCGCGCCGTCGAGCTCTCGGACCTGCGGACGATTTCCGCCGGCCCGGAAATGCCGGTCCGCGTTTTCGGCACCCCCGACACCCCGATTCCGGAGGTGCAGCTTCTGTCGAACGGCAGATACCACGTGATGGTCACGAACGCGGGCGGCGGCTACAGCCGCTGGAAGGACATCGCGGTGACACGCTGGCGCGAGGACGGCACCCGCGACCATTGGGGGACGTTCTGCTACATCCGCGACGCGGAGACCGGGGAGTTCTGGTCGACCGCCCATCAGCCGACGCTCAAGCGATCGGAGAAGTACGAAGCGATCTTCACCGAAGCGCGAGCCGAATTCCGCCGCCGCGACCACGACATCGATACGCATACGGAGATCGTCGTCTCCCCGGAGGACGACATCGAACTGCGCCGGATCCGCATCACCAACCGGTCGCGGAGGCGCAGAGCGATCGACGTGACGAGTTACGCGGAAGTCGTCCTTGCATCGCCCGCCGCGGATGCGTTGCATCCGGCGTTCGGCAACCTCTTCGTCCAGACGGAGATCCTCCCCCAACGCCAGGCGATCCTCTGCACCCGCCGGCCCCGCTCCCTCGAGGAGCGGGCGCCCTGGATGTTTCACCTGATGGCCGTGCACGGGGCGGAGACCGGGGAAGCTTCCTGCGAGACCGACCGGATGCGGTTCATCGGCCGCGGAAACACGGTCGCCGATCCGCAAGCGATGAGAGGATCCGCGCCGCTCTCGGGCAGCCAGGGCTCCGTGCTCGATCCGATCGTCGCGATCCGCCATCGGATCACGCTCGATCCGGAAGAGTCGGCGACGATCGACATCGTCTCCGGCGCCTGCGAAACCCGCGACGCCGCCGTAAGCCTTGTCGGGAAATACCGGGATCGGCGCCTCGCAGACCGCGCATTCGACCTGGCGTGGACGCACGGACAGGTGGTCCTGCAACAGCTCAACGCCACGGAGGCCGACGCGCAACTGTACGGACACCTTGCCGGTCCCGTCATCTATGCCAATCCCTCCCTGCGCGCCGACGCGGGCGTTCTCATCAGAAACCGCCGCGGGCAATCCGGCCTGTGGGGCTACGCCATTTCCGGCGATTTGCCGATCGTGCTGGTGCAGATCGGAGATCCGGTCAACATCGAACTGGTGCGCCAGCTCGTGCAGGCCCACGCGTACTGGCACCTGAAAGGGCTGGCGGTGGACCTGGTGATCTGGAACGAGGATCACGCGGGGTATCGGCAACTGCTCCACGAACAGATCATGGGATTGATCGCCGCGGGCATCGAAGCCAACGTGACCGATCGTCCGGGCGGCATCTTCGTGAGGCTCGCGGAGCAGATCTCGGACGAGGACCGCGTCCTGCTGCAGACGGTCGCTCGCGCCATCCTCACCGACAGCCGGGGGACGCTGTGGGACCAGATCCACCGACGCCGACCGGTGGAAGTGCCGGTCCCGCGCTTCACGCCGTCCCGAACCCATCGCGCCGAAGCCCCCGCAGCCGCCGGGCCGCCCCGCCGCGACCTGATCTTCTTCAACGGGCTGGGGGGATTCACGCCGGACGGGCGCGAGTACGTGATCACGACCGCGAACGGGCAAACGACGCCGGCGCCGTGGGTGAATGTGCTGGCGAGCCCGGGCTTCGGAACCGTTCTCTCGGAGAGCGGGCATACCTACACGTGGAGCGAGAATGCCCACGAATTCCGCCTCACTCCCTGGGAGAACGACCCGGTGAGCGACTCGAGCGGAGAAGCGTATTACCTCCGTGACGAAGAGAGCGGCCGCTTCTGGTCCCCCACGCCGCTGCCCCGCCGCGGAGAGACGCCGTACGTCACCCGGCACGGATTCGGATACAGCGTCTTCGAGCACACGGAGAGCGGCATCCGTTCGGAGATGTGGGTCTACGTGGCCCTGGACGCGCCGGTCAAGTTCACGGTGTTGAAAGTGCGGAACGAGTCCGGCCGGTCCCGCCGGCTCTCCGCCACGGGATACGTCGAATGGGTGCTGGGAGACCTGCGGCCGAAGTCGGCCATGCACGTGGTCACCGAAGTCCGCCCCGACAGCGGAGCGGTCTTCGCGCGGAATCCCTACAACACGGAGTTCCCCGGTCGGGTCGCCTTTTTCGACGCGGACGATGCGGTTCGGACCGTAAGCTGCGACCGGACGGAATTCCTTGGGCGCAACGGCACGCTTCGAAGTCCGGCCGCCATGACCCGCGCGCGGCTTTCCGGCAAATCAGGGACCGCCCTGGATCCCTGCGCCGCGATCCAGGTTCCCTTCGAGCTGGCCGACGGGCAAGAGCGCGAGGTCATCTTCCTGCTCGGCACGGGGCGGGACGCCGACGACGCCGCCAACCTGGCGCATCGCTTCCGCGGATCTTCCGCGGCGCGTGGGGTGCTCGAAACGGTGTGGCAGTACTGGAAGCACACCCTCGGCGCGGTCCATGTGGAAACCCCCGACCCGTCCCTCAACGTCCTGACCAACGGCTGGCTCTTGTACCAGACCCTGGCGTGCCGTCTTTGGGCGCGGAGCGGATACTACCAGTCGGGAGGAGCGTTCGGTTTTCGCGATCAGTTGCAGGACGCGATGGCGCTCATCCACGCCGAGCCGCACCTCGTGCGCGAGCACCTGCTCCGCTGCGCGGCCCGTCAGTTCCCCGAAGGAGATGTCCAGCATTGGTGGCATCCCCCCTCGGGCCGGGGCGTGCGCACACGCTGTTCGGACGATTTCCTCTGGCTGCCGCTGGCGACGTGCCGCTACGTAATGAACACGGGGGACACCGGGGTGTTGGACGAACCCGTCCGCTTCGTCGAAGGCCGCCCGGTAAACCCGGAGGAGGACTCGTACTACGATCTGCCCGGGCGGTCGGAACAAGCGGCCAGTTTATACGAACATTGCGTGCGGGCCATCCTGAGGGGTCTCAAGATGGGGGAGCACGGCCTGCCGCTCATCGGCTCCGGCGACTGGAACGACGGCATGAACCTTGTGGGCGCACAAGGTAAGGGCGAAAGCGTTTGGCTGGGGTTTTTCCTTTATGAAGTGCTCCTGCGGTTCGCCGAGGTCGCCCGCACGCGCGGCGACCTGTCCTTCGCCGAGCGTTGCCGGAGAGAGGCCGATCAAGTGCGCCTGAAGATCGAGCAGAACGGCTGGGACGGCGAGTGGTACCGCCGCGCCTACTTCGACGACGGCTCGCCGCTCGGGTCGGCGAGCAATCCCGAATGCCGGATCGATTCGATCGCGCAAAGCTGGTCGGTTCTATCCGGGGCGGGTAACGCCGAGCGCTCACGCATGGCGATGGAAGCGGTGGATCGGTTCCTCGTTCGCCGGGACCATGCGCTGATCCGACTCCTGGAACCGCCGTTCGACACGTCGGAGATGAACCCCGGCTATATCAAGGGGTATGTCCCGGGCGTGAGGGAAAACGGCGGACAGTACACTCATGGGGCGATCTGGGCGGCGATGGCGTTCGCCGCCTTGGGCGACCGCCGGCGCGCGTGGGAACTGTTTGCGATGATCAACCCGGTGAACCATGCGGGATCGCCGGAAGGGATTGCGACCTATAAAGCGGAACCGTACGTCGTCGCGGCGGACGTCTATGCGCTCCCGCCCCACAATGGCCGCGGCGGATGGACGTGGTACACGGGCTCGGCCGGGTGGATGTACCGGCTGATCGTGGAATCCCTCCTGGGCTTGCGGCTGGAAGTGGACAAGCTGCGTTTCGCTCCGTGCCTCCCCGCGGACTGGCAGGCATTCAAGATGTACTACCGGTATCGCGAGACGACCTACGAAATCGATGTCCGGCAACAGCCTGCCGAGGTCGGCGGGACGAGGGTGACCGTCGATGGGATCGAGCAACCCGACCTGGCGATCCCCCTCGTCGACGACCGCCGGAGCCATTCGGTCGAGGTGGTGATCCACATGGACGGCGGCGTCCCCTAGGCGCGCAACGCCTGATCGAGGTCCGCCGTGAGGTCGTCCACGTGCTCGAGTCCCACCGAGAGACGGACGAAGTCGTCCGTGACGCCGGTGGCCAGCCGCTCCTCCGGCGTGAGCTGCTGGTGCGTGGTGGACGCCGGGTGGATCACCAGGCTCTTCGCGTCGCCGATGTTCGCCAGGTGGGAGAAGAGCTTGAGGTTGTCGATGAACTTCTTCCCCGCCTCCATCCCCCCCTTGATGCCGAACCCCAGGATCGCGCCGTACAAGCCGCGGTGGTGGTATTTCTTCGCCAGGTCGTACGAGGGGTGGGTCGTCAACCCGGGGTAGTTGACCCACGAGACGTTGGGGTGCTTCGTAAGAAATTGCGCCACCGCCAGGGTATTCGTGCTGTGCCGCTCCATCCGCAGGTGGAGCGTTTCGAGCCCCTGGAGGAACTGGAAGGCGTTGAAGGGGGACATCGCCGGCCCCAGGTCGCGCAGCAATTGCACCCGCAGCTTGATGATGAACGCGACATTCCCCAGGCCCGGGAAATTCCCGAACACCTCCCAGAACTTGAGGCCGTGGTACGACGGGTCGGGCTCGGTGTAGTCGGGGAAGTTGCCGTTCCCCCAGTCGAACTTCCCGGAGTCCACGACGACGCCGCCGATGGAGGTCCCGTGCCCGCCGATGAACTTCGTGGCCGAGTGGATGATCACGTCCGCGCCGTGGTCGAAGGGACGCATCAGAAAGGGGGTGGGCATCGTGTTGTCCACCACCAGCGGGATCCCCGCGCCGTGGGCGATCTTCGAAACGGCCGCGAAGTCGAGGGTGTCGAGCTTCGGGTTCCCCACCGTCTCGGCGAAGATCGCCTTCGTCTTCTTCGTGAGGGCCTTCCGGAAGTTCGCCGGGTCGGTCGGGTCGACGAACTTCACGTCGATCCCCAGCTTGGGGAACGTGTAATGGAACAGGTTGTACGTGCCGCCGTACAGGGACGCCGAGGAGAGGATCTCATCCCCCGCGCGGGCGATGTTCAGCAGCGCGAGCGTTTCCGCCGCCTGTCCCGACGCCACCGCCACGGCCCCCGACCCGCCTTCCAGCTGCGCCACCCGCTGCTCGAGAACGTCGGTCGTCGGGTTCATGATCCGGGTGTAGATGTTCCCGAACTCCTGCAGGCCGAACAGCCTCGCCGCGTGGGCGGTGTCGTTGAACACGTACGACGTGGTCTGGTAGATCGGCACCGCCCGGGCGTTGGTCGCCGGGTCGGGTTTCTGCCCCCCGTGGAGGGCGATCGTTTCCGGCTTGTAGGTCGAGGACATCGTCGGTCTCCTTTCGATTCCGGGATATCAACTGAAGGACGATATTATAGTCCTATGCGCGCTCGAAGAGACCCGCGGCGCCCATCCCGCCGCCGATGCACATCGAGACAAGGCCGAGGGACGCGTTGCGCCGCTTCATCTCGTGCAGGAGCGATGCGGTGAGCTTGGCGCCGGTGCACCCCAGCGGATGCCCGAGGGCGATCGCCCCGCCGTTCACGTTCACCTTGTCGGGATCCAGCGACAGCTCGCGGATCACGGGGAGCGCCTGCGCGGCGAACGCCTCGTTCAGCTCGACCAGGTCCACGCGGGTGAGCTTCATCCGGAGCCGCTTCAGGAGCTTCGGGATCGCCTCGATCGGGCCGATCCCCATCACCTCGGGGGCGACGCCGGCGACGGCGAAGCCGAGGAATCTCGCCATCGGTTCCACGCCGAGTCCTTTCAGCGCCTTCTCCGATACGACGATCGCGGCGGCCGCACCGTCGCTCATCTGCGAGGAGTTGCCCGCCGTCACCGTCCCCCTCGCGTCGAAGGCGGGTTTCAGCTTCGAAAGCGCCTCGACCGTCGTGTCCGCGCGCGGCCCATCGTCCGTGTCGAAGACGATCTCCTTGCGCACGGGCGTCCCCCCGTCGCTCTGCCGGAACAGCACCGTGCTCACCGGGACGATCTCCTCCCGGAACCTCCCGTCCCGGATCGCCGCGAGCGCCTTCCGGTGGCTGTGGTAGGCGAACTGGTCCTGGTCCTCCCGCGTCACCTTGTAACGGCGGGCCACCTCCTCGGCGGTCAGCCCCATCGGCAGGAAGACCTCCGGGCGCGTGTCGACGAGCTCCGGGTTGAAGGACGGCTTGTTCCCGCCCATGGGGACCATCGTCATCGACTCGGTGCCGCCGGCCACGACCACGTCGGCGGACCCGGCGAGGATCAGCGAAGCCGCCATCGCGATCGACTGCAATCCCGAGGAACAGAACCGGTTGACCGTCATCGCGGGGACGCTGTCGGGCAGCCCCGCCTTCAGGGAGCAGATGCGGGCGACGTTCATCCCCTGCTCCCCCTCGGGCATCGCGCAGCCGGCGATCACGTCGTCGACGCGCGACGGGTCGAGGTTCGGAACGCGGTCCAGCGCCCCGCGGATCGCCGCCGTCAAAAGGTCGTCGGGGCGGGTGTCCTTCAGGCTTCCCTTGAACGCCCGGCCGACCGCCGTGCGCACCGAAGCGATGATATATGCCTTCGCCATCGTCGTTCCCCCCTTCGTGGTCCCCTGAGTCTGCCGCTACAGGTCGCGAACGTAGCGGAGTGGAAGCCGCCCGCTGCGCCCTTTGTAGCGTGATTCAGCACCCCGGCAGCAGCGCTTTAGTTGCGGAGCGGTTTTCCTTTCATCAGCATGAACTGGATCCGCGCCTGGGTTTTCTCCTCGCCGCACAGCGACAGGAACGCCTCCAGCTCCATGTCGAGGAGCTCCTGCTCCGTGCGCCTGGTCCCCGGAGGGACGTCCCCGCCCGTGAGGACGAAGGCGATCTTCCGGCCGATCTTCTCGTCGTGCCCGCTGATCTGCCCCGCCGCCTTCATCGCGTAGAGCCCGTAGGCGAACGCCGGGAACGCCGACCGCCCGGGGAGGGCGATATCGGTCCGCCGCTCCGGCATTTCGTACCCTTCCCGGTTCATCGCGAGCACGGTGTTCTTCGCGTCCCGGATCAGGAAGTCGCGCTGGATCGTGATCCGGTCCGTCGGCCGCAGGAAACCGAGCTCGCGGGCCTCCGAAGCCGACGTTGAGACTTTCGCCATCCCGACCGTCTCGAAGGCCTTCCGCAGAAACGGCATCGGATCCGCGGCCACACCGTCCGGAATCCCCTCCAGGTGGCGGATCGCCATCTCCTTCAGCCCCCCGCCGGCGGGCAGCAGCCCCACGCCGACCTCCACCAGCCCCATGTACGTCTCCGCCGCCGCCCGGATCCGGTCGGCGCCGAGGCAGATCTCCGTGCCGCCGCCCAGCGCCATCCCCGCCGGGGCGGCCACCACCGGCCGTTCGGAGAGCCGCAGGCGCATGCAAGCGTCCTGGAACGCCTTGACCATCTTCCCGATGTTGTCGAACTGCTTGTTCTGCGCCTCGAGGAAGACCATCATCAGGTTCGCCCCGGCGCAGAAATGCTCCGCGTGGTTCGCGATGACCATCCCCGCGAACTCCTTCTCCGCGAGGTCGACGCCTTCCGACATCATGGCCACGATGTCGGCGTCCACCGTGTTCATCTTGGTGTGGAACTCGAGGCACAGGACGCCGTCGCCGATGTCGTAGAGCGTCGCCCCGGCGTTCCTCCGCACCACCTTTTCCCGGTCCGCCAGGGAGGGGAGGAGGATCACGTTCGGCGAGATGGGAGCGGGGAGGTACCCGCCGGTGGCGAAATCGTAGAACTCCGTCGCGCCGTTCACCCGGCGGTAGAACGAGCTCGACCCCGAAGAGAGCATCTTTTCCACGTTCGCCGGGATCGTTTTCCCCTCCGCCTTCATCCGCCCCACCGAACCCGGGACACCGACGGCGTCCCACGTCTCGAAGGGGCCGAGGGTCCAGTTGAACCCCCACTTCATCGCGTTGTCGACGTTGTAGACATCGTCCGCGATCTCGGGGATCCGCTTCGCGGAGTACAGCAGCGTCTCGGAGAGGACTTCCCATGCGTACTTCGCGGCCTTGTCGTCCCCGGAAACCACTTTCCGGATCCGGGCCCCGGTGTCCTCCTCGCCCTTGGCGGCATCGAGGGAGGGGAAGGTCACCTTCTCCGCCGGGCGGTAGTCGATGGCCTTGTAGTCGAGGACGAACTTGCGCTTGTTCTCCCCCTTCCCCTCCATCTTGAAGAAGCCGGCGCCGGACTTCCGGCCCAGCAGGCCGCGTTTGACCATCTCCTTCACGAAGGGGGGAGGGAGGAACCGCTCCCGGTCGGGGTCCGCCGGAAGATTCTCGTACACGTTGTCGGAGACGTGGAGGAGCGTGTCGATCCCCACGAGGTCCGCGGTGCCGAACGCGGCGGACTTGGGGCGCCCCATCGCGGGGCCCAGCACCTTGTCCACCTCCTCGATCGTCAGGCCGTCCCGGATCATCGCATGCATCGCGTACATCATGGCGTACACGCCGACCCGGTTCCCGACGAAGTTCGGGGTGTCTTTCCCGTAGACGATCCCCTTCCCCAGGACCCGCTCGCCGAATTCGGCCATCCCGGACAGGATTTCCGGGTCGGTGTCCTTCCCGGACACCAGCTCGAGGAGCTTCATGTACCGGACGGGGTTGAAGAAGTGGGTGACGAGGAAGTGGCGTCGGAACTTCGCCCCGCGCCCCTCCATCATCCGCGCGATGGAGATCCCCGAGGTGTTCGACGAAACGACGATCCCCGGCTTCCAGAGGGCCTCGATCTTCGCGTAGAGGTCCCGCTTGATCGCCAGGTTCTCGACCACCACCTCGACGATCCAGTCGCACTCCGCGATCCTCGCGAAGTCGTCCTCGAAGTTGCCGATCGCGATCCGCGCAAGGTCCTTCCGCGAATAGATCAGGGAAGGACGGTTCTTCCGGATCGCCTCCAGCCCCTTCGAGGCGAAGCGGTTCCGGAAGGCGGGGGTCTTCTCCGTGAACCCCTTCTTCGTCTCGTCGTCCTGGAGGGCCGGAGGAACGATGTCGAGCATCAGGCAGGAGATCCCTGCGTTGGCCAGGGGCGCCGCGATCCCGGAACCCATCACGCCGGCACCGAGGACGGCCACCTTGCGGATTTTCGGAAACATCGGTTCCTACCTCCTGTCGGGTCGGTATCGGACGGAGCGCGAAACTGAATGGCGATTCATTGAACAGCATACCATTAACGCAACCCCCGGGGCGTGTCAAGGCATGGCAGAATGAACGGATGCGGGGGATCTATGTTCACGTGCCGTTCTGCGTGCGGAAGTGCGGGTATTGCGATTTCTACTCCGTCGCCGGCGGGGGGGAAGAGGAGCGCGACCGGTTCCCCGCGCTCGTAGAACGGGAGATGGACCGGATCGTCCGTTCGTACCCCGGGGAGGCGGTTGTCCCCGCGGATACCGTGTACTTCGGCGGGGGAACGCCGACGGTCCTCGGGCCGGACCGCCTCCTCCGGCTGCTCCGTTCCGTTCGCGCCCGCTTTCCGGTCGCGGAAGACGCCGAGATCTCCGTGGAGGCGAACCCGGGGACGGTGACGGGCGAGGAGATCGCCGGATTGCGGGAGGGCGGGTTCAACCGCGTGAGCATCGGGGTCCAATCGTTCCGGAAGGAAACCCTCTCCGCCCTGGGCCGGATCCATTCCGTGGAGGACGTCCGCGCGGCGTACCGGTACGCGAGGAAGGCGGGCTTCTCCTCCGTGGGGATCGACCTCATCTTCGGAAACCCCGGCCAGGCGGAGGAGGAATGGCGGGCGGACCTCGACCTGGCCGTGACGTTCCTGCCGGACCACGTGTCGGCCTACGCGCTGTCGCCGGAGCCCGGCACGCCGATCCACGGGGCGATCGACCGCGGCGAGACCGCCCTCCCCGACGACGACGCGGTCGCCCGGATGTACGCGGATGCGCGGGAAATCTTGACGGGCGCGGGATACCGGCATTACGAGATCTCCAATTTCGCGCGGCCGGGGAAGGAGTGCCGCCACAACCTCAAATATTGGCGAAGGGAAGGGTACCTCGGGCTCGGTCCCTCCGCCCACGGGCTGCTGTTTCCCGGCGAGGGGGCTCCCTACGGGCTTCGCACGGCAAATCCGCCCTCCCTGTCCGATTACGCCCTTGCGCTCGGGGAAGAACGCCTGCCGTGGGGGTCGGTGCATACCTGCAGCCGGGAGGACACGTGGAAGGAATCCCTGATCTTCGGATTGCGGATGTCGGAAGGGGTTTCCCCCGCTTCGATCGAAAAAAAGAACGGCCCCCCGCCCGAACCGGTGCGGGGGGCCGTGGAAAAACTGATCGGTTCCGGTTTGCTGCTCCAAAGCGAAGACCGACTGCAACTACCGGAACGGTACTGGTTTGTATCGAACGAGGTGCTTCAGCGCCTCGCCTGAACCGCTACCGGCCGCGCTTTCCGTGATCCCCGCCGCGGTCATCGTGACGGTCACCGTGCCTATCGTCCTTCCGGTGTTCCTTTTGGCTTCTCTTCCATTCCTGCTCGCGGTCTTTCTCCCACCGCTTGTGCGCCTTCCGGTTCTCCCGGTCCCAACGGGAGTGCTCTTTCTTCCAATGGCCGTACGGGACGCGCCGTTCCCGCTCGTACCTTGTCCTGTAGTCCCGCGGCATGTAGACCACCGACCGTGGCACCCGGTGCCGCTCGATCACACCCCACGGCCCGTTGTACGCCCGCGCGCGGTACCACCGGTCACCGCGCGGCGACCACCAGTACCCCCCGTAGAAGAAAACGTCGATGGTGGGGTCCGGGACGTAGTAGACTTGGGACTGCGGAATCACGACGACTTCCGGCGGCTCGGCCACCACGATCGGCGGCGGCCCGAGGTTGATGTTGACGCTCACCTCGGCCCGCGCCGGGTCCGAAACACCCCATGCGGCGGCGATGAACGCCCCCGCCGCCAGGAACCACCATGTCCTTCTCGGATTTTTCATCCGGCACCTCCCTTCGCGTTGTCGGGGATAAGACAGAATCCCCCTCCCTTTTATTCAATCATGGAACACCTAAACGGATTCCGTCCTCTATAATATAAGTTTGTTATGAAAAACGAGGAAAAACAGATCGGACAGGCGGCGGGCGGGAAGATCGGCACCGGGATCCGGCTCAAGCTGTTCTCGTTCCTGCTCCCCCTGGTCTTCCTTCTCATCGCCCTGGTGACCTGGGTGGTCACGGAGGTGACCGAGTCCGCCCTGCGCCGCGACCTGCTCCAGCGCGGCGCCGCGATCTCCCGCGTGGTGGCCCTCTCCGCGGGGCATTCCCTGCTGGCGAACGACCCGCTGGGGCTGGATCGGCTGGTGTCGGAAACCCGGTCGAGCGATCCCGATATCGCATTCGTCGCCGTCCGCGACGCCTCCGACATCGTGGTGGCGCACGACCGGGTCTCGGAGAGGGGGAAGGCGTACCGGCACGTTCCCCCCCTGCTGCCTCTGGGAACGTTCGGCGATACGCATGCCGACGAAGTGGTCCGCGACGGACGGAGATACATCGAATACACCACTCCGATCTCCTTCGCCGGCCGGCGCGTGGGGATCGCATCCCTCGGGCTTTCCATGGAGGGGCTCGCGGCCGCGCAGCGCTCCATCCGCCGGCCGATCATCGCGGCGGCGGCCGTCATCCTGGTGGTCGCCTTCTTCGGGACGATCCTGTTGTCCTCGTACATCACCACCCCGGTCAAGCGGCTCTACCAAGGGGTTCTCTCCCTCGGGAGCGGCGAGACGTTCCAGCCCGTTCCGGCGCGCTCCTCCGACGAACTGGGCGATCTCACCCGGAACTTCAACCGGATGGCGGAGACGATCCTCGCCCAGAAGACCGACCTGCGGAAGAAAGCGCATCAACTGGAGGAATCGTACATCAGCATGGTCCGCGTCATCGCCGCGTCGCTGGACGCCAGGGACCCGTATACGATGGGCCACTCCACCCGCGTGGCGCGGATGGCGTGCGAGCTGGGACGGCGCCTCGGGATGGAGGAGGAGGAGTTGATGCACCTGGAGCGGGCGGCGATCTTCCACGATCTCGGGAAGATCCAGACCCCGGACGAACTGCTCCTCAAGGGGGAACGCCTGACGCGGGAGGAAGAGGAGCAGATGAAAAACCATTCGGCCGACGGCACGGAGATCCTCCGGATGGCGCCGTTCCTCCACCGGTACATCCCTGTGGTGCGCGCCCATCACGAGTGGTATAACGGCGACGGGTACCCGGACGGGACGAAGGGGGACCGGATCCCGCTTCACGCCCACCTCATCGCGCTGGCCGACGCCTTCGACGCGATGACCACCGACCGTCCGTACCGGCAGGCGCTTTCGACGGAGGCGGCGATCACCGAAATCATGCGGTTCCGCGGGACGCAATTCGATCCGGAGCTGGCGGACGCCTTCGCGAAAATGGTGCGGGAGATGCCGCCGATGGGCGAAGTCCCATTGAAGAGCATGGCGCTTTGAGACGAGGGGCACTTTCCCTCCCCTGCCTCTTCCTTGCGCTATCCGTGACGGCTGCACCGGGGTGCGCGTGGCTCTCGAGGACCTTCCACCCCGCTCCGACTACCGCTCCGACCACCGCTCCGTCCCCCGCGCCGGCCCCTGTTCCGGCCCCGGCTGCGCCCGCGAAGCCGCCCGAGATCTCCGTGGCCGACAAGCTGTTCGCCGGCGGAATGAAAGCGCTGGCGGAGGGAGGGCAGGAACTTGCCCTTGAACTGTTCTCCGAAGCGTGGAAGGAGGCGCCCGGCCACGCGGGGGTCGCCCGGGAATTCGACGGCGCGCTGATCGCATTGAAGAAGAGCGGGGACGCCGCCTACGACCAGGGGAAGTGGGAAAGCGCCGGGAAACGATGGATGGAGACGCTGCGGTTCATCACCCACCCGGCGGCGAACGCGCGCGGCTACCCCTTCACCCGGGGCGAGGTGAAGGCGAAGGTCGACCGGCTCAGCGCGTCCCTGATGGAAAAAGCGCTGACGGAGTACCGCCGGGGCGGTGTCGAGTCGGCCATCGCCGACTGGAAAACGATCCTTTCCTACGACCCGTCGCACGAGGAGGCGGCGCAGTCGCTCCGGACCGCCCTGAAGCAGCTCGAAACCTTGAAGAAGATGCCCCCCGGGAAGTAGCCCTACCTGCGGGACTCGCTCATGAAGTAGAGGATCGGCACCGTCATCCGCGACAGCAGGAGGGACGCCACCTCCCCCGCCATCAGGGAGATCGCCAGCCCCTGGAAGATCGGGTCGAAGAGGATCACCGATGCGCCGACGATCACCGCCGCCGCGGTCAGGAGCATCGGGCGGAACCGCACCGCCCCCGCGTCGATGACGGCCTGGTCCAGCGGCATCCCCTGCGCCAGGCGCAGCTCCACGAAGTCCACGAGGATGATCGAATTGCGCACGACGATCCCGGCCCCGGCGATGAAGCCGATCATCGAGGTGGCGGTGAAGAAAGCCCCCATCAGGGCATGGGCCGGGAGGATCCCGACGAGGGAGAAGGGGATCGCGGCCATGATCGTGATCGGGGTGCGGAACGACTGGAACCACCCCACGACGAGGATGTAGATCAGCACAAGCACCGCGGCGAACGCCAGGCCCAGGTCGCGGAACACTTCGTAGGTGATGTGCCACTCCCCGTCCCACTTCATCGCGATCTTCCGGTCGGTCCCCGGCTGCGAAGCCACGTGCCGCTCGAGCTTGTACCCGCCGGGGAGCGTCAGCTTGTCCAGTTCCTTGTCGATCGACAGGATGGCGTAGACGGGGCTTTCCACCTCCCCGGCCACATCGGCGGTCACGTACACCACGGGCATCAGGTTCTTGTGATGGATGCTCTTCTCCGCCGTCTCCTCGACGATCCGGACGAGCTCGCCCAGGGGGACGAGGTTCCCCTGCCGCCCCATCACCCGGACCTGTTTCAGGCCGTCGAGTTTCGACCGGTCCGCCCGGGGCAGGCGCAGGACGATCGGCACGTCCTCCTTCTCCCCGGGAAGGTGAAGGAGCCCCGTGCTCATCCCGTCGACGGCGATCCGCAGCGTCTCGGCCACCTGTTCCGTGGAAACCCCGTTCAACGCCGCCTTGGCGGGATCGACCTCGAACCGGTACCTGGGCTGATCGTCCTCTACGTACCAGTCGATGTCCACGACGCCCGCGGTCTTCGACAGGATCTCCCTGACCCTGCGCGCCACCCCGATCTGACCGGCATAATCGGGGCCGTACACCTCGGCCACCAACGTCTGCAGCACCGGGGGACCCGGCGGGACCTCGGAGACCTTCACGTTCGCGCCGAACCGCGCCGCGGCCGCCCGGATCGCCGTCCGCGCCCTCTTCGCGATGTCGTGGCTCTGGTCCTCCCGCTCCCCCTTCGGCACGAGGTTCACCTGGAGGTCGGCCACGTTCGCCCCCCGCCGCAGGAAGTAGTGGCGCACGAGCCCGTTGAAGTTGTAGGGAGAGGAGGTCCCGACGTACATCTGGTAATTCAACACCTCCGGCATGGCGGCGACGACGTCGCCGATCTCCCGGGTCGCGGCCGCCGTCCGCTCGAGGGTCGACCCTTCCGGCATGTCGACCACCACCTGGAACTCGCTCTTGTTGTCGAACGGGAGCATCTTCACCTGCACCCACCGGAGCGCGACGAGCGACGCGGATCCGAGCAGCAGGATGACGACCGCCGCGAGGAACCCGTAGCGCCAGGCCGGCCGGTGAAGGAGCCGATCCATCGCCTGCCGGTACAGGCGCGTGGTCCACCCCTCGGCGGCGTGATCCCTCCCCCCTACCTCCTTCCGAAGCAGGCGGACCCCGGTCCAGGGAGTGACGACGAAGGCAACGAGGAGCGAGAAGAGCATCGCCGCCGTGGCCCCCACCGGGATCGGCCGCATGTAGGGTCCCATCAGGCCCCGGACGAACGCCATCGGGAGGATCGCGGCGATGACGGCGAACGTGGCGAGGATCGTGGGATTCCCGACCTCGTCCACCGCCTCGACGGCGATGTCGGTCACGGAGCGGCCCCGGTTGGAAGGAAGCCGGTAGTGGCGGACGATGTTTTCGACCACGACGATCGCGTCGTCCACGAGGATCCCGATGGAGAAGATGAGCGCGAAGAGCGTCACACGGTTCAGCGTGTATCCGGTGAGATAGAAAACGGTGAGAGTGAGGGCGAGGGTCACGGGGATGGCCGTCGCGACGATCCCCGCCTCCCGGAACCCCAGGGTGATCCAGATGAGGATCGATACGGAGACGACGGCGATCATCATGTGAAGGAGGAGCTCGTTCGACTTCTCCGCGGCCGTCTCGCCGTAGTTCCGCGTGACCGTCAGGGTGACGTCCCCCGGGACGAGGGTCCCTTTCAGCGCCTCGATCTTCGCGAGGACCTTGCCGGCCACTTCAATCGCATTCGTCCCCTTGCGCTTGGCGACCGAGATCGTCACCGCGGGGTGCGCGGCGACGTCGCGCTCCTTCACCGCGGACCCGGCGCCGAAGAATACGTAGTCGGCGGGCTCCTCCGGCCCGTCCAGGATCTGCGCCACGTCCCGAAGGTAGACGGGACGGCCCCCCGCCACCCCCGCCACCACCTGGCCCACGTCCTCGGCCGAGCGGAGGAACCCGCCCGTCTCGACGAGGAACTCCCGGTCCCCGGCGACGAGGCTCCCCGAGGGAAGCCGGCGGTTCGCCTGCCGCAGCGTCCCGGCGAGGGCGGCCGGGGCGATGCCGCGCGACGCCATCCGGGCCGGGTCGAGGAGGACCCGCACCTGGCGCCGTTGGCCGCCGATGATCTTCACCTCCGAGACGTCGGGGACCGATTTCACCTGGTCGTGGAGCTGCTGCGCGATCCTGCGCAGGGCGAACGGATCGTGGCGGGCGGAGGAGAGCGTGACCGCGAGGATGGGGACGTCGTCGATGGAGCGGGGCTTGACCAGCGGCGGGGTCGCGCCCGGCGGGATCAGGTCGAAGTTTGCGGACATCTTCTGGTTCAGGCGGACAATGCTCTTTTCCTCGTCCTCGCCCACCTTGAACCGGACGATCGCCATCGACTGCCCGGGCGACGTGGTGGTGTAGACGTACTCCACCCCTGGGATTTCCCATAGGAGCTTCTCCATCGGGCGGGTGACCCGGTTCTCCACCTCGCTCGCCGATGATCCGGGCATTTGCACGAAGACGTCGACCATCGGCACCACGATCTGCGGCTCCTCCTCCCGCGGGAGAAGAAGCACGGCGCCAACGCCGAGCAGGACCGACGCGATGATGACCAGGGGGGTGAGGCGGGACCCGATGAAGGCGGCCGCGATCCGCCCTGCGATCCCGCGATGACGGGGCGACGAAGGGGCGTTCACCGGCGGATCTCCACCCGCGCGCCGTCGGAGAGCTTGTCGATCGGCGACAGGGCGACCCGCGCCCCGTCTCCGATGCCGGAGAGGACTTCCACCCGGTCGTCGAACTCCGCGCCCAGGGTAACCACCGAGAGGCGCGCCACGTTGTCCTCGCCTCCGACCGTGAACACGCCGTCTGCGCCGCCCGCGCGGGTGATGGCCCGCTTCGGAACCGCGAGGACCGTCCCCGTCCCGGCGGCGAAGCGCACCTTGCCGGACTGCCCCGACCGCGCGCGGCCCGCGGGAAGATCCGCCTTCACGGTGAAGGTGCGGCTCGCGGGGTCGATCACGGGGACGATCTCCGTGACCTTGGCGGAAAACGGTTTCCCGGGATCGGCGTCGAGGATCACCTGGACGGGAGATCCCTTCTTCAACCGAGGGAGGTACGTCTCGGAGACGGACGCCTCGATGCGGTGCCGGCGCGGATCCTCCAGGAGGAAGAGGGGAACGCCGGGGACGGCCATCCCCCCCGCGTCCGCCCGCTTTTCGACGATCACCCCCGCGAAGGGGGCGACCACCCTCGTCCAGGCGAGCATCGCCTTCGCCGCGTCGGCCTGTCCTTTCGCCTGTGCGATCCTCGCGTTCACCTGCGCCTTTTTCTGCTGCGCCCGCTCGAGGTCCTTCCCGGCCACGGTGCGCCGCATCTCCACCTCGTCGAACTCCTGCTGCGTGACCACTTTCCCCTCGAGCAGCTTCCGGAACCGTTCGAACGTCTTTTCCGCGAGGGCCTTCCCGGCCTCCGCCTGGGAGATGGCCCGGTCGGCCTCCTCGCGCGCCGCCTCGGCTTCCGCGACCGCCCCTTCCGCCGAAGAGAGCTGCGCGCTGACGGCCGTGTCGTCGATCGTCGCGAGGAGCGCCCCCTTTGCTACCGCCGAACCTTCCGAAACCGCGACGCCGGTCAGCCGCCCCATCACCTGGGGCGCCACCGCGGCGGTCGTCTTCGCCCGGACCGTCCCCACCGACTCCGCCGTCGTTTCCCGCGGGACCGGGCGGACGACGACCACCTCCACCCCCTGCACCACGGGGCGGGTAACCGCCGCTACATATTTCCCTTTTTCCCCGCAGGCGGAAAGGAAAAGCGCCACGGAAACGATCGCTGCCGCCGTCGCGCCCCGCACCCCGAGCGAAGTCCTCCTCGTCACCCCGTTCACCGGATCATCTCCTTCCCTTTTCCCCCCGATGGCGCGATGAGGGAGAGCAGTTCGCCGGAGGCGTACAGCCGTTGCGCGCGGGAGAGCCGCACGTCGTTTTCCGCGCGGATGCTCCCCGCGCGGGCGGCATCGAGGGCCGTCTGCGCGTCGAGGAGGTCCACCATCCGGCCGAGGTGGTTCTCGTACCGGGCCTTGAGCAGCCGCACCGCCTCCTCCGCCGATGCGAGAGAGGCGCGCGCGATCTCCGCCCGGAGGGTCGCTTCCTTCACGCCGAGATCCGCCTGGGCCGCTTCGAACGCCGCCTGGTCCCGCATCCCCCGGTAGTACGCCTGCGCCCTGCGCCGTTGCGCTACGGCCTTCCCAAGCTCCGCCTCCCGGCGCATCCCGTCGAAGATGTTCCAGGTGAGGCCCACCCCTACCTTCCACGAGCGATTGTCGGGGGAGAAGGGGCCTTCCTCGCCGTCCACCTGGTACGCCGCCGCGAGGCCGACATCGGGGAGAACCCCCGACCGCCGGAGCCGGACGTAGCGAACCGCGTTCGCGACCCGCAGCGACTGGGCGCGCAGGTCGGCCCGGCCGGTTTCCGCGGTCCCGCCCGCTTCCGGCGTCCCGGGATCAGGGAACTCCGGCGACGCGCCCGCCGCATCCACGGGAGGCGCCCCCGGCTCCCCCATCGCGAGGGCGAGCCCCCTGCGCGCGAGCTCCAGCCGGCTCTCCGCGGTCACCTTCCCGCTCTCCGCCGCGGCGACCGCCACCTTCGCCCGAAGGACGTCGGAGGAGAGCCCCATCCCGGCCGCCTCGAGGCTCTCCGCGATCCGCAGGTGCTCCCGGGCGTCGGACAGCCCTTGGCCCGCCACCTCGGCGAATCGCCGGGCCGTGACGACGTCGAGGTATGCGGCGAGGACCCGGTACACCGCGTCCTCCTTCCGCCGGTAGAGGTCGAGGTCTTTCGCGTCCGCCTCCTTCCTCGCCATCCCGTATCCGAAATACGCCTTCGGGGCGAAGAGCGGCTGCTCGAGGGTGAGCGCGGCGATGAAGTCGTTGCGCGGCGGCGGGCTGTTGAAATTGCGCACGTCGAGGAAATCCGAGGCCAGGAGCTTCTCCTGGTTCATCCTGAACCCGAACGCTTCCGCGGGGACGCTCGTGCGCACGAATTTTTCCTCGAACCGCACGGAGGGGAGAAGGTGCCCGCGGGCAGCGGCCGCATCGTAGCGCGCGGCGGCGGCGTCTTCTCCCGCCACGGACACAAGGGCGTTGTTCGAGAGGGCCCGCGCCACCGCCTGGGGGAAGTCGACCGCCTCCATCGCCGAAGCGGCCGGCAGGAGGGGAAAACCAAGCGTCAGAAGAAGCAGCGCCGCCCCGGACAACGCGGCAATGGGGAAAACGTGTGCGGGTCCGGCCATAGTCATCTCCTTTCGCTGCCTGGCGGGGGATACTCCGCTCCACTGGCCAGAAGCCGGGGAAAACGCACCGGATCGTTTCAGATACATAGCGACATGTTGCAGGCAGTACCACATATTGCGGCAGATCTCTCTTTCCCGCCCGATGATCCCGGAGAATAGCATCACATGTGCCGGACGCGCCTCTCCTCTCCCATCCTAAGGGCGGACACGTGCCGTATCAACAAGGATTTATATAAAGAGAAAGACGGTGAATACTGTGCCGGTGCCGATGAACCGGCGTGACGCCGGCCGCAACGCCCCCTTATTTCCCCCGCAGGACCGCGATGGTGTACTTGTCCCTGTCGAGGACGGAGGCGGCCAGGCGGTTCACGTCCGAAAGGTTGACGGCCGCGATCTTCTCCGGGGCCGCGAACGTCTCCTCGTACCCGGTTCCGTAGAGCTCGTTGTAGACCATCTTGTCGGCGTAGGCGCTGTTGCTCTGCAGGCCGATCTCGTACGTTCCGATCATCCATTTCTTCGCCCGGTCGAACTCCTCCCGCGTCACGCCGTCCTTCTTCACTTCGGAGATCTCGACGAGAGTGTCGGCGATCGCGCCGTCCAGCTTCTCCTCGCTCGTCCCCATGTAGAAGGCGAAGAAGCCGGGGTCCACCTGCTCCGAGGAGAACGAGGTGACCGAGTAGGCCAGGGATTTCTTGTCGCGCAGGTTGACGAAGAGCCGCCCTCCCATCCCGGCGAGCGCCGAGCCGAGCACGTCGAGCGCGTACCGGTCCGGGTCGGTGAAGCGGGCTCCGGGGTAGCCGATGACGAAATGCGCCTGCTGGTTGTCGCGAAGCTCCTCCACCTTCAGAACCGCATCGTGCGAGGGAACCGGCAACGCCCCCAACGCCTCGTACCCCGGGCGCGGCGGCATCTCCCCGAACACCTTGCGGACCGCCGCGAGCGCTTCCTCCGCGTCGATATCCCCGGAGATCGCGATCACCATGTTCCGCGGGTCCGCCCACCGCTCGTAATACTCCTTCAGGTCCGAAGGCGTCATCCCGCGGACCGAATTCTCGGTGCCGAGGGGGTTGCGTCCGTACGGATGGCCGCCGTAGTGCGCCTCGAGGAACAGGAGGAAGGTCGCCTGCGTCAACTGGTCCTTCTGCTGCTTCAAGGCCCCCAGGGTCTCGATCCGCTTCTTCTCGAGCTCCTCCGCGGGGAAGGTCGGCCCGAGCAGCGATTCGGCGAACAGGCGGAATCCGTTTTCGAAGTCGCGCTGGAGGAATTTCCCTTGCAGGCCGAAGGAGTTGCGACCCGAGTAGCCGGAGAGGTCCGCCCCCATGTTCTCCACGGCCTCGGAGATCTCCCGGGCCGTCCGGCGCAGCGTCCCCTTCACGAGCATCCCCGCGGTGAGCCCGGCGACGCCGGCTTTCCCCTTCGGCTCGCCCCGCACCCCCGCGAGAAACCCCGCCTGCACCGCCACCACCGGGACGGCGCGGTTCTCCCGCACGATCACGCGGATCCCGTTCCCGAGGACCTCTTTCATCACGGTCCGCTTCCGTTCGGCCTTCCCCCCGGGCGCCGTCGCTTCCTTGTACGCCTCCCGCGCGACCGCCCGGACCTCCTCCGCCGGAAGAATCCCCCCCTGCCCCGTGGGCAGTACGGCCGAGACGGTCAGGTTCCCGGGCGCGAGGTACTTCTTCGCGACCGCCTGGATGTCGTCGGCGGTCACCGCCCGGATCCTGCGAAGGTACGTTTGCTCGAACGCCGCGTCGTTCAGCGTGGTCTCGTAGAAGCCCACGTGGCGGGCCACCGCCGATTGCGACTCGAGGGAGTAGAGGAAGTCGGTCTCCGTGGCGGTCTTGGCGCGCGCGAGCTCCGCCCCTTCCGGAGGAGCGGCGGCGAGGCGGAACGTCTCGAGAAGAATCTCCTTGAGGGCTTCCCGCGCCACCTCCGGCGACAGGGTGCCTCCGACGAACAGGAGCCCGGGGTCCGCCGGCGTGTACGACGACGCGTACACGGAGTCGACCAGCCCTTTCCCGTCCTTGACCGCGCGGTAGAGGCGCGACGTTTCACCGCTCCCGAGGATCATCGACAGCAGGTCCCACGCGTAGACGTCCGGATCGCGCATGGAGGGCCCGTGGAATCCCATGTCGAGGTAGGCGCGCCGCGCATCCTTCTCCTTGACGACGACCCGGGTCTCCTCCTGCGGCGGCTCGGCCGGCATCGGGCCTTTCGGCGCGGAACCGGGGGGGAGCCGCCCGAACGTCTTCTCGATCAGCGGCCGGGACGTCACCGGATCGACGGCCCCCGCCAGAACCAGCACCATGTTCCCCGGAACGTAGTTCGCGCGGAAGTAGGCGATGAGGTCGTCCCGCGTGGTTTGCCGGATGGTGTCGACATACCCGATGACGGGGCGCCCGTACGGGTGTACCTTGTACGCCTCCCGGAAGAGCGCCTTGGAGGCGACCCGCCCCGGGTTGTCCTCGTTCATCCGCACCTCTTCGAGGATCACCTCGAGTTCCCGCGCAAGCTCCCCGGCGTCGAAGACCGAGTTCCCGAGCGTGTCGGCGAGGATGTCGAGTGCGTTTTCGAGGAACCGCCCGGAGAGGGTGATGTGGTAGACCGTCTGGTCGAAGCTCGTGTAGGCGTTGATCTCGCCCCCCACCGACTCGACCTCCCGGGCGATCTCCCCGGGCCCCCGGCGCTTCGTCCCCTTGAACGCCATGTGCTCGAGGATGTGGGACATCCCCGCGCGGGACTCCGGCTCCGTGGTGCTGCCCGCCTTGACCCAGGCCTGCACCGCCACCACCGGCGACGACGGGTTCGGACGGATCACGACCGTCAGCCCGTTTCCGAGCGTGTACTTTTCGACCAACGCTGCCTCCACGGCGGAGGGAGTCGCTCCCCCCGCGATCGCTGCGATCAGTGCCGCGCCTGCCAGCCAGTGCGCCGCTTCCCGAATTCTCATCGTTTGCTCCCCGGCGACCTTTTCCGGAACACCCCTACCTGAACACCCCTAAAGGATGACGGCGGACCGCGAGGCGGTTCACGCCGGCTTCCAGATCCGGGACATGAGGCCGGTCAGGATCACCGCGAGCCCCAGCCGAACGAAGAAGATCGCCGGGCCGTTTCCCCCGATGACCACGAAGATGAGGATATCCTCGATCACCGAGTGGCAGGTGGCGAGGAAAAGCCCCATCAGGAAAAGCTCCCGGCCGGGGAGCCCTTTCTGCTGCGCCACGCGGATGATGATCCCCGCCCCGTAGGCGATGCCGAGGAAGATCCCGGTGAACAGGGGGATCGCCGCGTCCCGCGTGAGCCCCACCCCCCGCATCATCGGCTCCACGAGGTTCCCCGCCCGGCGAAAGACGGGGAGGTGCCGCAGCACCTCGAAGAGGGTCACCAGGGGGACGATGATGAGGATGAGCTTGGCGGAAAGTTTCAGCGCCCCCCAGAGGGCGGCAAGAAATACCTCCATCAGGAAAGCCCCGGCAGGGACATGGCCCAGGAGGAGGCGGTCTCCCACAGGCTCCAGAATCCCCGCAGCAGAAGACCGGCCGCGCAGGCGACGACCAGCCGGCACAGGGTGAGGACGCCGCCGCGTGCGCCCGTGGTCGACAGCACCCCGCCCTCCACGACGAGGTTGTGGGCGATCCCCATCATCAGGCCGCATTGCGTCACCTGGAAGGGAGTAAGGTGCAGCGGGACGATCACCGCGATGGCGGCGTACAGGTTCAGGAGGAAGGCGGCGACGAAGGCGAAGGCCGCCTCTCCCGGAAGGCCGAAGATCCCCATCACCGGGGCGAAGACGTTCCCCAGCAGATCGAGGACGGGCGTTCCCTTCAGCAGGGTGACCGCCACGTAGAGCGGGATCGACACCTTGATGATCTTGAAAGACGTCGCCAAACCCGCCGACAGGCCCGTGCGGATCCGCGTCGGAATGTCGGGGATCGTCTCCCCGGCCGGGGCGCTCGTTCCGGTTTCGCTCACCGTTCCTCCTCCGGCAGGCACGACGGCAGCCCCGCGGCCAGGTCCGGGTAGCGGAGCGTCACCGCCAGCCCTTCCCGCATCCGGCGGACATCCAGCCGGCGGGACTCCGACAGGTACGATAGCATGCCCGGGCTCATGACCTTGCGCGCATCCGCCATGGTCACCGTCGGCGGGCGGGCGATCCGGAGAAGGTCCGCCACGGCGTTGTAATACCCGGTGATCGTCCCGGGCGCCCCGTCGGAGACGTTGTACACCGCGCCGTCCCCGCCGCGCTCCGCCGCCGCGACGCACACCGCCGCCAGGTCGTCCGCATGGATGCGGTTGGTCCACGGCGCCTCGTCCTCCCGCACCACCGGCGCGCCGCGGCGCACGGCATCCACCGGCAGGCGACCGGGGCCGTAGATCCCGGATACGCGCAGGATCACGACGGGAACGCGGCGCTCCCTTCCCCACGCGAGGAACGCCCCTTCCGCATCGAGACGCCGCTTCCCCCGGGTCGATGCCGGGGCGGGGGGCGTCTCCTCCGTCACCCACGCGCCGCCGTTGTCGCCGTAGACGGCGGTGGTGCTCATGTAGATCGCCTTCCCGGGTTCCTCTCCCGGAGGGAGCGCGGAAAGGAGCGCGCGAACCCGGGGATCCGTTTCCCCCGCATCGGGGGGCGGGGCGAGATAGTACAGGAAGGAGCCCCGGGCAGGAAGGCCGTCGAGGGACGCCGGGTCGTCGAGGTCGCCGCGCACGGGCGTGACGCCGAGCCGGGAGAGCCGGCGCGCGGAGGCGTCCGACCGCGCGAGAGCGAGCACCTTCGCGCCGCGGGCGACCCACAACCCCGAAAGGCGCGCGCCAATGTCCCCGCACCCGACGATGAACACCGTGTCCACGATCCCTCTCCTCTTTCGTCCCTTGAATCGTACCCGGGAAGCCGCGCCTCCGGTATCATACCGGGAAAGGAAGAAACCGTGCCGAACGACCTGACGCACCGCACGAACCGGAAACTCTCGCCGGGATGGCACCATCCCCTGGGCGCCACCCTGGGGCTGGGAGGGGTCAACTTCTCCCTCTACTCCGCCACCGCGGAAGAGGTGTGGCTCCTCCTCTTCGACCGCCCCGGCGGCGACCCGACCGACGTCATCCGCGTCCAGGACCGGGAACGGTTCGCCTGGCACGTCTTCGTCCACGGCGCGGGCGACGGGCAGCTCTACGGGTACAAGGTCCGCGGCCCCTTCGACCCGGCCCGGGGGCTCCGGTTCAACGACCGGAAGCTGCTGATCGACCCGTACGCGAAGGCGCTCACCGGCAAGATCGTCAACGAGGGGAACCTGTTGCTGGCCTACGACCCGGGCGACCCGGCGCGGGACCTCTCCCTCGACCGCCGGGAAAACCAGGCCGTCGTCCCGAAGGCGATCGTGATGGACGACCGGTTCGACTGGAGGGGGGACGCGCCGCCGTCCATCCCGTTCGAACGGATGGTGATCTACGAGACGCACCTGAAGGGATTCACCGCCCACCCCTCCTCGAAGGTGGCGCATCCGGGGACGTACCTCGGCTTCGTCGAGAAGATACCGTATCTCCAGTCCCTCGGGGTGAACGCCGTCGAACTGCTCCCCGTGCAGGAATTCTACGTCGAGGACTTCCTCCGCGCGAAGGGCCTCACGAACTACTGGGGGTACAACACGGCCTGCTTCTTCGCTCCGGAAGTCTCCTACGGCACCGGCCTCCGCCCCGGGTGCCAGGTGGAGGAGTTCAAGACGCTGGTGCGGGAGCTGCACCGAGCGGGGATCGAGGTGATCCTCGACGTGGTGTACAACCACACGGGGGAGGGGAACGAACTGGGCCCGACCTTCTCCTTCAAGGGGATCGACAACCCGTCGTACTACGTGCTGACCGGTGGCCCACACGAACCGGCGCGCTACTACATGAACTGGACGGGATGCGGCAACTCCTTCAACCTGTCGACCGCCGCGGCGATCCGGCTGGTGATGGACTCGATGCGGTACTGGGTCGAGACGATGCATGTCGACGGGTTCCGGTTCGACCTCGCCTCCGTGCTGGGGCGCGAGGGCGGGATGTACCGGAAGTGCGCCTCCTTCTTCGACGCCGTCTCCCAGGACCCGGTGTTGCAGAAGGCGAAACTCATCGCCGAGCCGTGGGACCTGGGGTCGTACGAGGTGGGGAACTTCCCCGTGGACTGGTCGGAGTGGAACGGCCGGTTCCGCGACACGGTGCGCCGTTTCGTGAAGGGGGACGGCGGACAGCTTCGGGACCTGGGATTCCGGCTGACCGGGTCGGCCGACCTGTACGCCGACGACGGGCGTTCCGCCTACAACAGCGTCAACTTCGTCACCTGCCACGACGGGTTCACCCTGCGCGATCTCGTCTCCTGCAACGGGAAGCACAACGAGGCGAACCTCGAGGGGAACCGGGACGGCACGAACGACAACAACTCCTGGAATTGCGGCGCGGAAGGGGACACGGGCGACCCGGAGATCGCGCGCCTGCGGCGGCGGCTGGCGAAGAACCACGCCTGCCTGCTGCTCTTCTCCTCCGGGACCCCGATGATCCTCGGCGGCGACGAATTCCTCCGGACGCAGGGGGGGAACAACAACGCATACTGCCAGGACAACGAAATCTCCTGGTTCGACTGGGGGGAAGTCGAGCGGAACGCGGACATGGTCGTCTTTTTCCGGAAGGCGATCGCGTTCACGAAGAAATACACGATCCTCCAGCGGCGCAAGTTCTTCACCGGCACGGACACGGACCGGGACGGGAACGCGGTTCCCGACATCCAGTGGTACGGCGAGGACCTCGGCTCTCCCCGCTGGAACGATCCGGAAGGGCGGGTGTTGTGCTACCTCCTCGACGGGAGCGAGGAACCGTCGGAGGCGGGGGCGTACTTCCTCTTCCTCGTCCTGAACGGGGATTACCGGCAGCGCGAAGTGATGGTGCCGCCGCTCCCATCGGGGCTCCGGTGGCGGCGCGCGATCGACACGAGCCGCCCGGCGGGGGAGGATATCGCGGACGACGGCGCGGAACCCCTGCCGGATCCGGCGGACCGATACCTCGTCGATCCAAGGACCACGGTGGTGCTGCTGGGGAAATGAATCAACCCCGCGACTTGCGCATCCCCTTCGGCGTCTTCCCGAACAGGACGCCCGTCCGGAGGACCGGCTTCCCGTCGAGGTAGAGATCTCCCTGCGCGCGCAGGTCCTTGATCATGTCCCAGTGGACGGCGGAATCGTTCCTGCCGCCCGACTCGGGGTACGACCTGCCGACCGCCAGGTGGATCGTCCCTCCCATCTTCTCGTCGAGGAGGATGTCCCGGGTGAACGACGTCACGCCCGCGTTCGCCCCGATGCCGAACTCCCCGAGCACGGACGCCCCCCGGTCGGCGGCGAGCATCTCCTTCAGGTACCCTTCGTTCTTCTCCGCGGACGCCTCCACCACGCGCCCCTTGCGGAAGGCGAGGCGGATCCCCGCCACCTCGCGCCCCCCGGCGATCGCGGGGAACTCGAAGAAGATCTTCCCCTCCGTGGAGGTTTCGACCGGCGCGGTGAAGATCTCGCCGTCGGGCATGTTGTAGTCGCCCGCGCAGGGGATGGCGGTGCGCCCCTTGATGGAGAAGGAGAGGTCGGTCTCCTTCCCCATGATCCGCACCCGGTGGGCCTTCTCGAGGATCTTCTTCGCCCGCGCGAACATCCGCGCCATCGCGCCCCAATCCTGCTCCACCGCCTTGTAGTACAGCTTCTCGTACTCCGCCAGGGACCGGTCGGTCTCCTGGGCGAGCGCCTCCGTGGGGAAGTTCGTGAGCACCCACCGGACGCGCCGCAGGAGGATCTCCGAGATCGGCTTGGTCGCCTTCCGGCGGTCCGCCAGCTTCCGGGGGGGGATGTGCGACAGGCAACGGGTGTTTCGGGGGGCGAGGATGATGATATCGGCGTCGATCGTCTTCGCCTCGCGCATCTTCGTCGGGGGCAGGTGGGCGATCTGCTCCGCGGACGCCTCCTCGTAGAAGATCGCGTTCGCCTCCTCGAACCCCACGGACAGCAGCGGATGCGCCCCTGCCCGCACCACTTCGCGGTAGACCGCCAGCGCCAGCGGCCGTCCGAGCTCGCTCGTCGAGATGCGGACGATCTCCCCCTTTTTCGCCTTCACCGAATGGCGGACCAGCGTCTCCGCCAGCCGCCGCACCTGCCGCTCGGAACCCAAGAGGAACCCCCTTTTCCGGATGTCTTCGCCGGCCGCGGCCGGTCACTCCCCGCGCTTGACCGCCTCGATCGCCGCCATCATCCGGCGGGCCTCCTCCACCTTTTTCCGCGCCCGCTCGAGAATTTCCGGGTTCGCCGATTCGAGATTGAACGCGAAGCAGGTGTCCGTCAGGATCGGCGACTGGATACAGAGCTGGCGGTTCTCCTCCAGCTCGAGATTGAGCACCCCGTCCCACTTCTGTCCGAGGATGCTGTAGTTCCCGACGAAGACGGACCGGAAGGTGGATTCGATCATCTCGTAGATATGCGTGCAGTTCATGTTCCTCGGGATCCGCTCCTTCACCTTTTTCAGGCCCCCCCGCTCCAGGACGGCGATCCCCTTGAGCGACGAGAGCATCTCGAGGGGCTTCGTCTCGCAGCAGGGCTGGGGGATCCGGTCCATCTTCCCCCCGATCTCCTCGATGCGGTAGGAATCGGAAAGGAGGATCGCCAGGTTCATGTCGTGGAAATCGTCGTGAAGGCGCGTGATCGTCAGCAGGCGGCCGTCCTCGAGCTTGTACATTTCGCACTTGAGGATCCGCCCGAAGCTCTGCTTGTGGTGCTTGGCCAGCTCCTTGATCGCGTCGAAGTCCATCGTCTCCCCTTCACCGTTCCTTCGTCGGAGGCGCCGCGAGCTTGCGCAGCACCGCCAGGTTGCGCCGGTCCATCTCGAACTCGTCGTCCCCGTCCTTCGGGGTCTCGAGCACCATCGGCAACGCGGAGAACGCCCCGTGGGTCAGGATCCGACGGAAGGCGGACACGTCGATCCGCCCCTCGCCGATATGCTCGTGCCGGTCGACGCGGCTGCCCGCCGGGGTCTTCGAGTCGTTCAGGTGCCACATCCGGACCAGCGGAAGGATCCCGTTCTCCTCCATTTCCGAGAGGAGCGCGTCCCACCCCGACGCCGACCCGATGTCGTAGCCGGACTCGAACAGGTGGGCGCTGTCCAGGCACACCGCGACGTCGGGCGGGCTCCCGGCGGCGACGAGCAGCTCCCGCAACTGCCCCATCGTGCGGCCGATGGAGTTCCCCTGTCCGGCCGTGTTCTCCAGGAGCAGCGTCACCCCCTTGGGGAACTTCCCGAAGGTGCGGATCGCCGACGCGATGCGGACGATCCCTTCCCCGGCGGGGTCGTCGCCGCACGACCCGGGGTGCATCACGAGGTACGGCACGCCGAGCATGGCGGCGCGCGAGGCCTCGTCCTCCAGGGCGTACAGGGAGCGGGTCCGGATGGTCTCGGTCGCGGAGCCGAGGTTGATGAGATAGGCGCAGTGGATGGCCGCCACGCGGACGCCGGTCCGCTCGCTTTCCTCGCGGAGCGCCCGGGCGTCTTCTTCCTCGAGGGCCTTTCCCATCCAGCGGGTGTTCTGCTTGGAGAAGATCTGGACGACCTCGGCGCCGATCCGCCGGCCGCGCTCCGGCGCCGTATGGACCCCCCCCGCCACGGAAACGTGCGCCCCCAGCGGGGGGCCCTTCCTGCTCACGACTTCTTCCGCTCCAGCCGGTGGCACTGCCGGCAGTTCTTCTTGCGCAGCGGGTGGTTTTCCGGCATCGGCGGGCCTTTCCCCGCCTCCGCGGATGCCGGCGGCTTCCCGTCATGGCAAGCGAGGCACACCGCGTCGGCCTGCGCCGTGTCCTGGATCGGCGCGACGGCCAGGTGCGCCTCGGTCCGCGGGATGAAGCGCTCCTTTCCCGTCATGGAGAGGACCGCGAGCAGGCCGACGACCGCGGCCATCACGAGCAGAAACTGGAAGTCCCTCGCGTGAATCTTGCCCATCGCGTCAGCCTTGCGCTTTCTTCACGCGGAGGACGCATTCGTCCCGGCCCTCGCCGCGGGTCCCCTCGAAGCAAAGCACGCAGCGCAGCGCACCCTCCCACGTCCCGAAGTCCACGGAGTGGGCGATGCGGCAAAGCGTTTCCACATCCTTGTCCGGAAGCCCCATGGCGCGCCACTCGTCCACCAGGGGGCACTTCGACATCGCGATCACCGCCTCGTCCGCGGCGAGCGACACGATGCGCGGGGCGAACTGGTGCTGCTTCACGGGATCGGGAGAGGCAAATTCCCGGGCGGCCTGCGCAAGGTCGCCGGATTGCGCCTTCTCCGAATAGTTGCGTCGCGACTTTTCCTTGCCGAAGTTGTAGATCGCCTCGCTCATCAGGTCGACCGCCTCCCGCTCCCCGAGCCGCTCGCGCAGCACGAGGAACAGGTGCGCGTAGACCGCCGCACGCTGGCGGGTCGCCTGGGCCACCTTTTCACCGGTCTCCGACATGGGACCTCCTTCGATTCGGTACGCCGACATTTGATTGTAAGACCGGCGGGGTGGCTTTTCATCTGTTTTATCGGAACGGGGGGGACACCCGATCAACCGGGAGTGCCCCCCCTCAAGGCGACTACCGTGCGGCGGCCTTTTTCCCGCCGGTTCGCTCGGCGGGAACGGGCGGCTCGTCGGGCAGCGCCGCGATCTTGCCATACTCCTCCCGGACGTACTCCTTGAACCGCCGTACGGCGAGCTTCGCCGCCGGGTCCTCGACGCCCCCTGCCGCGGACGCGGCGCCGTCGGCCGAGGAGCGCAGCAGCTCGTAATAGCGGACCCCCCCGGCGGTGGCGTAGGAGCGGGAGGGGACGAGCACGGTCGGCGCCTCCCCCTTCTTCGACCGCCAGACGGAGCACCCCACCAGCTTCAGGCCGGCGAGGAGCCCCTCCTCGAAGTGGATCTCCACGTCGGCGAGTTTCGACGCCGGCGTCCCCCCGTGGTTCAGCACGTAGTGCACCCGCATGGCAGCACCCTCCTTTGCGCGTTGATGCGCGAAAGGAGTTCAACCTCCGTGCCAAAGCGTGGAACCCCAGAACCGGGACGTTCCTAGAACTCCACCAAATCAGGGACAGACTTCACAAAGAAGCATGGACGATGTCTGTCCCACTTCTGTGGGAGTTCTAGGAACGTCCCGGTTCTGGGGTTACCGGTTCTGGGGTTATGGGGGGATCAGACCATCATCTGGTACGGGTCGACGTCGGCCTCGAGGCGCGCTCCGAGTTTGCGGACCCGCTCGCGGAGGGGGCGCAGGAGCTCCGGGAAGAGGTCCCCCACCGGGAAATCCGGGGGCATCGCCAGCAGCACCTGGTAATGGAAGCGGCGCTTGACCCGGGCGATCGGCGAGGGCGCGGGGCCCAGGAGCCGAACTCCGTGGGCGGACATCGGGCCGGAAAGCGCACCGGCCACCAGGTCGGCGGCCTCCCGCGCGGCGTCCTGCCGGGTCCCCCACAGGCGGAGCAGCAGCATCCGGCCGAAGGGCGGGTACCCCATCGCCTCCCGCGCCGCGAGCTCCTCTTCCATGAATCCGGCGTAGTCGTGCCCCGCCGCCTTCCGGATCGCCGGGCTCTCCGGCGACATCGTCTGGAAGAGGACGTTCCCGGGGCGATCGCCGCGGCCCGCCCGCCCCGACACCTGGGTAAGGATCTGGAACGTGCGCTCCGACGCCCGGAAGTCGGGGAACGACAGGGAGAGGTCGGCCAGCAGCACTCCGACGAAGGTGACCTCGGGGAAGTCGTGTCCCTTGGCGATCATCTGCGTCCCGACCAGGATGTCCACCTCCCCCTGTTGCATCCCGGAGAGCACCTCGGCGTACGCCCCGCGCCGCCGGGTCACGTCGGAGTCGAGCCGCGCGACCCTCGCTTCCTTCCACCGCTTCGAGACCCAGGATAGAAGGCGCTCCGTCCCGATCCCCACCTGGGCGAGCTTGTGCCCACCGCACTTGGCGCACGCCTCGGGTTCCTTTCTCTTCACGTTGCAGTAGTGGCAGAGGAGCGCCTCGTGTTCCCGGTGGTACGTGAGCGCCACCTGGCAATTCCGGCACTGCACCGTGGTTCCGCACTCGAGGCACGTGAGGGCGGAGGCGAATCCGCGCCGGTTGAGGAAGAGCATCGCCTTCTCGCCGCGGACAAGGGTCGAGTCGATGGCCGCCTCGAGCTCCGGGGAGAAGTACCGGTCCGCGCCGCGCCGGTCCGCGCGCCCCTTGAGATCGACCACCGAGATCTCCGGCATCCCGCTCCCCCCGATCCGTTCCGGAAGGGAAAGCAGCGTCGCCGCTCCGGTCCGTACCCTGTGGAACGACTCCGCGGAAGGGGTTGCCGAGCCCAGCAGGACCACGGCGTCCTCCATGCGGCCCCGCAGCAGGGCGAGGTCCCGCGCCTGGTACCGGACGCCGTCCTCCTGCTTGTACGCCGCGTCGTGCTCCTCGTCCACGACGATGAGCCCCACGGACGGGAAGGGAGAGAAGATCGCGGAGCGCGCCCCCACGCAGAGGAACACTTCACCGTCACGGACGTGCCGCCACTGGGCGGACCGCTCCGCCGGCGTCAGGCCGCTGTGGAGCACCGCCACGCCGTCGCGGAACCGGGAGCGGACCCTGCCGAGCAGCTGGGGGGTGAGGGCGATCTCGGGGACGAGGAAGATCGCCTGGCGTCCCGTGGCGCGCACCTGCTCGACCGCCCGCAGGTAGACCTCGGTCTTCCCGGACCCGGTGACGCCGTGCAGCACGAAGGCGGCGTGCCGCCCCGAGGCGACGGCCACCCCGATCCGCGAGAGCGCGGCCTCCTGGCCGGGAGTGGGCGCGAGGTCCCCCGCCAGGTCGGGAAGGGACGCGGCGTGGAGCCCCACGGGGCGCGGACGGCTCTCCACGAGGAGGAATCCCTTCGCGGCCAGCCGTTTCGCCGCATCCGCCCCGCCCGGCACCCGCGTGGAAAGGTCGGTCGACGAGATCCCCCCCGACTCGCGGACCGCTTCGTACGCCTGGCGCTGCTTGGGAGTCATCGCCCCCCCGGGGGGGAACGGGGAAGGGCGGTAGAACGACTCCATCCGCGGCGCGGCGGGGGCTTCCTTCCGGGGAAGCCCTCGGGGGAGGGCGGCGCGCAGCGTTTCGCCCAGCGGAGCGAGGCACCCGCGGGCCGTCGCGGTGAGGAACGCGAGGTGCCGCTCCGACACGTACGGGGTTTCATCGAGGATCGCGAGGAGATCCTTCGCCGCCCGGCCGTCGAGAGCCGAGGCGTCGGTGATCGCCGTGACCAGCCCCGTCATCTTCCGCCCGCCGAACGGGACGAGGACGCGGACGCCGACCTGCGCCCGGTGCTCCTCGCCCTCCGGGACCCTGTAGGTGAACGGGTGGTCGATGGGGAGCGGCACGGACACTTCGACGAACAGCGGCGCGGTGAGGGAAAAGGTCATTCCGGGATGATACTACCGATCGAGGATCTCCCGCACTTTCCCCAGGAACGCATCGGTGGTGAACGGCTTCTGGAGGAATTCCAGACCCGCCTCCAGCACCCCGTGGTGGCTGACGGCGTCGTCCGTGTACCCGGACACGAAGAGGACGCGGACCCCGGGCTTCGCGGCCATGACGCGGGACGCCAGTTCGCGTCCTCCCATCCCGGGCATCACCACGTCGGTGACGAGGAGATCCACCGGATCCGCGCAATCCTTGCAGAGGCGAAGCGCCTCGAGACCTTCGCCGGCGGTGAGCACCCGGTACCCCTTCGCGGTGAGGACGCGGGTGACGAATTCTCGGACCTGGCGTTCGTCCTCCACCACGAGCACCGTTTCCGTGCCGTGCGGAGCCGGGGCGGAAACCGGGGACACGGTTTCGACCTCTTCATCGACGCGGGGAAGGTAGACCTTGACGGCCGTCCCCTTTCCGAGCTCGCTGTAGACATAGATGTACCCCTGGCTCTGTTGGACGATGCCGTACACCGTGGGGAGCCCCAGCCCGGTCCCCTTTCCCCTCTCCTTGGTCGTGAAGAACGGTTCGAACAGGTGGCCCTGCGTGTCCTCGCTCATCCCCACGCCGGTGTCGCTCACGGCCAGGAGCACATGCGGCCCGGTGACGGCTTGCGGGTGCTTCGACGAGAAGGTCCCGTCCAGGACCGCGTTGCCCGTCTCGATGTCCAGCCTCCCCCCGCCGGGCATCGCGTCCCTCGCGTTCAGGACGAGATTGAGGATGATCTGCTCGACCTGTCCGGGGTCGGCTTTCACTCTCCCCAGCCCCTGGCCCGGCAGGATCCGGAGGTCGATGTCCTCCCCGATCAGCCTGCGGAGCATCGTGGCCATGCCGGACACCGTCGCGTTCAGATCCAGCACCTTCGGCTGGAGCACCTGTCGCCGGCTGAAGGCGAGGAGCTGCTGGGTGAGCATCGACGCCTTGTCGCCCGCCTTCCGGATCTCGTCCACCTCCCTGCGCAACGTCGAATCCTCGCCGATCCGGCGGAGGAGAATCTCGCTGTACCCGTTGATCACCGTCAGCAGGTTGTTGAAGTCGTGGGCGACCCCGCCGGCGAGGCGGCCCACCGCCTCCATCTTCTGCGACTGGCGCAACTGGTCTTCCAGCTTCCTGCGCTCGGTGATGTTGTCGAACACGGCGACGAAGAATCCTTTCCCGGCGCTGTACACGGACAAGGAAAACCAGATCTTCAGGGCTCCCACATGGATTTCCACCCTCTCGGGCTTGCCGGAAAAGGCCACCCTCCCGTAGAGTTCGAACAGATCCGGGTCGGACTCGCGGATGCCCGGGATGACATCGGTCACCCGCTTCCCCACGACGCCCGTGAGTCCCGTCAATCGCTCGAACGCGGGGTTCACGTCGAGATACACGAAGTCCCGGTATTCCCCGTTTTCAAGGACCATCTCGCAATACGCGTAGCCTTCCAGCATGTTCTCGAACAGCGAACGGTACCGCTCTTCGCTGAGCCGGAGCGCTTCGTCGGCTCTCAGCTTCGCCAGGGCGATCGCCACATGGTCCACCAGGTTTTCGAGCAGGGCGATCCGTTCCGCCGTGAAACGTCCCGTGCGCTTATCGTTGAACTGGAAGAGGCCGAAGGTTCCCCCGTGCGAGCGGAGAGGGATGAGGGCCACCGATTCGTACCCCTCGCCGTTGCACCGGTTGCGCGTTTTCGCCTGCCGGTCGGCGTCCGTCGTGCTCGCAAGCAGATCGGTCGTGCAACCCGACCAGAAACTGCCGCGCGCGGTGAAGAACGGCTTGGAGGAGTCGAAACGGCCGCAGAGGATGTTTCCGCACATGCAATCGTAGATCGGATGACCGGCGCCGTCGCGGACGATCTCCCCCTTCTCGTCGATCGCGCACAACCGGTTCTCGGCCAACACGAATTCCTCGGGGAAGCCGCGGGTTTCGAAGTACGGGAAATCGTCCGCCTCCCGCAGCCGGACCCCGATGGCCTCGCATCCGGTGAGGTTCCGGAAGTGGACCATCAGGTCCCGCATCAATTCCTCGAGCGTGCCGGCCTTGTTGCAGATCCGGAGAAGCTCGATCGTGGCTTCCCGCGCCTCCGCGTCTTTCTCCCACGAGCGGTCCGGTTCCATCTCCCCGCCCCCTTTCATGCGTCTACGGGATGGATGCGGGATGCGCCCGGAGAGGGGATCCGGGATGGCCTGGAGTCCGGGGGGATTTCAGGATGTCCGCGTCTCGATGATCCGGCATCGGTTCACCGTGGAGGCGATGGCAGTGATCGGAACTTCATCCTGCCAAGGCTTGCGGGAAAAAGGTGGTGCCCGACTTCGCACTTCGTGCTACGGCGGGCACCATCCGAAGCTCCGAAGGAGCGAAGGATGGTGGAGGAGAAGGGGATTGAACCCTCGACCCCCACGTTGCGAACGTGGTGCTCTCCCAGCTGAGCTACTCCCCCACCCGCGTGCAGTAATGCATTCTCACCGATCCCGCCTCGTGTTGTCAATCCGCGGTCGGCGGGACACTCTTGCCCGGGGGGACATTCCTGTGCAGTGGGGAACGGAGCGTCCTGCGCAAGTTACGCGAGGTTGGAGGAGCGTTCCGCAGAGCGGAACGCCGGTCGGTTCATCGCGCGGGGCGCCGGGAATCCTTCGGAAACGATAAAGTTTTTCTCCGCGCTGCCGATCAATATATGGGGCGCGTCCCGGGCTTCCGGAGGAACGACGCTCCTTCCCCGGCCGCGACGGGAAAAGAATCGTCGCGGAGACGACGGCGCGGAAAGGGCATTTTTAGGGTATAGCAAACCGTCCCTCGGTGATTAGAGGAGCGAGGATGAACATTAAAAAAGTTTATGGGAATCGGTATTTTCCGGTTGACACGGCGAATGCGAATTTTTAGAATTTGGGTAGATTTACTAAACGGAGGGTTTAAAAAACAGTCCCGTGATCGACATCGGCGCACGGATCAAGCACCTCCGCCAGATCAACGGGCTGGCACAGGCCGACCTGGCCGAGCGTGCGGGCCTCACCAAGGGAGCCATCTCCCAGATCGAGCGGAACCTCACCTCGCCCTCCGTCGCCAACCTCTTCGAGATCCTCACCGCCCTCAACGAAACGCCTTCGTCCTTCTTCGCCGACGTCGACGAGGAAAAGGTCCTCTTCCGGAAGAGCGACGCCCTCCCCTCCGAGGTCACCGGATACAAGACGTTCGACACGCTCCTGCCCAAGAGCCGCTACCGCTCCATCGTCGCCTACCGCGCCACGATCGCACCGGGGAAGCAGACGCCCCCGGAACCGCCGCAGGAAGGGGAGAACTACATCCAGGTTCTCGCCGGGCGCCTCGGATTGCAGCTCGGACAGATCTCCTACGTGGCCCGCAAGGGAGAGAGCCTCTACTTCGCGGGGGAGCAGGAGTTCGCGTATTCGAACAAGGGGAAGACGCTCGTGGACTTTCTCTGGGTGCGCACGAGCGGGAGATGACGTCGGGGGCCGCCCCGGCGATCCACCCCGGACACGGGGAACTCGAGGAGGATCATGGAGACCCATCCCGGTGACGACGCCGTACCGCTGAGGCGCCCGAAGGGAAGGACCGCGCCGGTCGGCCTGCCCTGGCCGCAGGTCTCGCGCGAGCAGTGGAACGACTACCGCTGGCAGCTGTCCCACCGCATCACCTCCATCGACGACCTCGCGGGGCTGTGCCGGATCCCCGCCGAGGAGGCGCGGCTCCTCTCCCGCGTGACGGACGTCTACCGGCTCGGCATCACCCCGTACTTCCTCTCGCTCATCCGGTTCGACGATCCCGACGACCCGATCGCCCGCCAGTCGGTCCCCTCCGCCGAGGAATATTTCGGCGCCGAGGAGGGCGAGGACGACCCGCTGGAGGAGGAGAAGGACATGCCGGTCCCGGGGCTCACCCACCGGTACCCGGACCGGTGCCTGATGGTCGTCACCAACTTCTGCTCGATGTATTGCCGCCACTGCACCCGCAAGCGGATCTGGACGCTGGGCGAGGCGGCGAAGACCGAGTTCGAGCTGTCGAAGATGTTCGCATACGTCCGGCGCCACGAGGAGATCCGGGACGTCATCGTCTCGGGCGGGGACCCGCTGACGCTGCCCACCGAGCGGATCGAGTACATATTGAAGAGCCTCCGCAAGATCCCGCACGTCGAGATCATCCGGATCGGCACCCGCGTGCCGGCGGTCCTCCCGATGCGGATCGACGACGAGCTGTGCGCGGTGCTGGAGAAATACGGCCCCGTCTGGCTGAACACGCAGTTCAACCACCCGCGGGAGGTCACCGCGGAAGCGCGCCAGGCGTGCGACCGGCTCCTGCGCGCGGGCGTGCCCGTGAACAACCAGACCGTCCTGCTGAAGGGCGTCAACGACCACGCCGAGATCATCCGCAAGCTGAACACGGAGCTGCTGCGGGCGAAGGTCCGTCCCTACTACCTCTTCCAGTGCGACATGGTGCGGGGGCTGGACCACTTCCGCACGCGCCTGTCGAAGGGGATCCAGATCATGGAGGCGCTGCGGGGCCTCACCTCGGGGCTCGCGATCCCCTCCTACGTGGTGGACGTGCCCGGGGGCGGAGGCAAGATCCCGTTGATGCCGACCTACATCCTCTCGATGGGCGAGGACCGGACGGTTCTGCGGAATTACGAGGGGATCATCGTGAGCTACGAAGAGGCGCGGGACGACGGGCGCCCCTCGGCGCGGGTCGAATCGGCTCTCCCGCAGCCGCGAAACGACGTCTACCGCCTTCTGACCGGGGAGGTCCGCGCGCTCATCCCCGCCGGGAACGAGCGGATGGCCAGGAGAAAACGCCGGTGCGAGTCGGTCTCGCCTACAACGTAAAACCGGCCGACCCGCCCGACCACCTGCCCGAGGACGCCTTCGAGGAGTACGACTCCGAGGCGACGGTGGGCCACATCGAGAACGCCCTCTCCCTCCTGGGCCACGACGTCCGCCGGCTCCCCGCCGGGCGCGCCTTCGTCGACGCCCTCCGGGACGCCGCTCCCGACATCGTCTTCAACATCGCGGAAGGGGAAGGCGGGCGCTGCCGCGAGGCGCACATCCCCGCGGTCCTCGAGATGCTCGGCGTCCCGTACGTCGGCTCCGACCCGCTCACCCTGTCCGTCACCCTCGACAAGCCGGTGGCGAAGCGCCTTGCGGCGTACGAGGGGATCCCGACTCCGCCCTTTCGAACCTTCCGGTCCGCCGGGGAGCTCGACGCGCTGCCGTTCCCCTTCCCCGTCATCGTCAAGCCCGCGTTCGAAGGCTCGAGCAAGGGGGTCCGCATCGCGTCCCGCGCGACCTCCCTCGACCAGGCGAGAAAGATGGTCCGGTTCGTCACGGAGACGTACCGGCAGGAGGCGCTGGTCGAGGCGTTCGTGACGGGGGCGGAGGTCACGGTCGGCGTGCTGGGGAACGATCCTCCGCGGGTCGTCGGGATGATGGAGATCGCCCCGACGACGGTCTCCCCCGCGGAGTTCGTCTACTCCCTCGAGGTGAAGAGAGACTGGGAGAACCGCGTCGTGTACCGTGTTCCGCCCGCGCTGCCGGAGGCGGTCCTCTCGGAGATCGGGCGGTGCGCGCTGGGAGCGTACCGCGCCCTCGGGTGCCGCGACTTCGCCCGGATCGACTTCCGGCTCGATCCTTCGGGCACGCCGCAGTTCATCGAGTGCAACCCGCTCCCCGGGCTATCCCCCGGATACGGCGACCTGCCGATCATGGCGGAGCGGATGGGGATCCCCTACCTGTCCCTCGTCTCGGAGATCCTCTCCCACGCGCTCTCCCGCCTCGGCAGGACGGCCGCGTGAAGCCCGTCGCGACGAAGGGCGCGCGCATCGCCGTCCTGTACACCTCCGTCTTCGAGGCGATCAAGGACGTGAAGGAGGAGATCCGGGAGGACATGGACCTGGCGGTCAACGCGCGGTCGGTGGCGGAGGCCCTCCGCTCCGCCGGGTACGACGCCTGGCCGCATCCCTTCGGGAAGGATGCCGCGGAGCTGATCGCGGGGCTGCGCTCCCCGGGGACCGACGCGGTCTTCAACCTGAGCGAATGTCCCCAACTCTCGCCGGAAAAGGAACTGCACGCCTGCGCGCTCCTCGAGCTCCTGCGGATTCCGTACACCGGAAACGGGCCGCTCACGTTGGGGATCTGCAACAGCAAAACGCTCGCAAAGCAACTGATGATCGCGAACGGGATCCCCACGCCGCGGTTCCGCCACTACACATCCGATCCGGAGGAGGACCCGGGGATTCCGTACCCGATGGTCGTGAAACCCGCCAACGAGGACGGCTCGGCCGGGATCACCGAGGACAGCGTGGTCGCGGACCTGGCCGGCCTGCGCCGGCAGGTGAAATGGCTGCGGGACGGATTCCGGCAGGACGCCATCGTCGAGGAGTTCGTCGGCGGCCGGGAATTCAACGTGGGGGTGCTCGGGAACGGCACCCCGGCGGACCCGCACCGTTCGCTTCCCCCGGCGGAGCTGGTATACCGGAATCCCCGCTGGCGGCTGTGCACCTACGAATCGAAGTGGGACTCCACGCACCCCTCGTACGCGGAGATCTCCCCGGTCTGCCCCGCGGACATCCCGCCGGAAACCACCCGGCGACTTTCGGAGATCACCCTCGCCTGCGCCCGGATCTTCCGGATGACGGGGTACGCCCGGGTCGACTTCCGGATGAACACGCAAGGGGAGCTGTTCGTCCTCGAAGTGAACCCGAATCCCGACATCTCGCCCGACGCGGGAATGCCCCGCGCGGCGCGCGGCGCGGGGCTCTCCTACCCCGACCTCATCCGGGAAATCCTGCGGCTGGGCATGGCCCTGGGTGCGCGGTGACCCGCATCCGCCCCATCGAGCCGGGAGACCGCGAGGCGATCCGGGCGCTGATCGCCGGGACCCGCGCGTTCAAACCGTTCGAGGTGGACGTGGCGATGGAACTGGTGGACGTCGCTCTCACGAACAAGGAGCAGGAGGACTACCACCCGTACGTCCTGACGGAGGAAGACGGCACGGTGGTCGCCTACGCCTGCTTCGGAAAGAACGCGATGACCACGGGGACCTTCGACCTGTACTGGATCGCCACGCGGGCGGACCGGATGGGGAAAGGGTACGGACGGACCATCCTGTCGTTCGTCGAGGAGGAGGTCCTGCGGCGCGGAGGGTATCTCCTGGTGATCGAAACATCGTCGCAGGAGAGCTACGGCTCCACGCGGGAGTTCTACGAAAAGGTCGGCTGCACCCTCGCCGCGCAACTGCCCGACTACTACGCGAAGGGCGACGACAAGCTCATCTACCTGAGGCGGCTCCGCTAATCGCAGCCGGCGGACCCCAGAACCGGGACCCCAGAACCGGGACGTTCCTAGAACTCCCACAGAACTGGGACAGACATCGTGCATGCATCGTTGCGATGTGTGTCCCTGATTTGGTGGAGTTCTAGAACTCCACCAAATCAGGGACACACATCGCAACGATGCATGCACGATGTCTGTCCCAGTTCTGTGGGAGTTCTAGGAACGTCCCGGTTCTGGGGTCCGTCCCGGTTCTGGGGTCCGGTTCCGGGGTTTTCGTCACAACCCGAAGATCCGGCCCAGCAATCCTTTTTCGAGCTCCACGGCGGCCTCCAGCTCGCCGGCATCCAGCCAGACCCCGTCGCACGCGGAACACCGGTCGATCTTCAGGGTCTTGTAGTCCACCTCGATCAGCTCCATCCCGCACTTGGGGCAGTGCATGAAGTGCAGCTCCTTCTGTCGCTGCTTCTCCTGCACGGCCATTTTCTTCTGTTTCTCCTCCTCGGTCTGCTTCCGCCGCTCGAACTCCAGACGGGCGAAATATTCGTCTTCGCTTTCGGACGACTTCCTGGGCGCGCCGGCCATGTTCGATCCCTCCCCGGTGGTTGAGTCTCGCCACGACGGTGCCATTATAGCGATTCTCCGGATTCCATATACCAGATAAACCCGCGGACCGGGACGTCGCGCGCAGCCCGCAGGATCTCCACGTACTCCTCCACCTGGAGGACGTACTCCTTCTCCCGCTCCCTGTCCCGCTCTCCCGTCTTGTAATCGATCACCCACAGTTTCCCCGCCGGTCCAGGGGGCCGGACGACGAGGTCGGCGCGCACCTCCGCAACCGCTCCGCCGCGGACCCGCAGGAGCGGCAGCTCCGTGCCGACGACGCGCGCGGAGCGAAGCTCACGGTACAGGGCGGAGGAGCGGACGGCGGCGACGATCCCGTTCCACCGGCGTTCCTCTTCCGGATCCAACATCACCGGAAGGGCCGCCCCCGGCGGCGGCCACGGGTCGGTCACCGGCGGGAACGCCTCGAAGATCCGGTGCGCCTTCTCCCCGAACCGCTTCCCCCGCGACCGGTCGTGCAGCTCCGCAAGGGAGACCGGGGTCGGCGCCGGCGGAGGCGCGGGGAGAAGTTCCGCCGGCTCCGCAAGGCGATCCCCGCCGATCGCCGTCATCGCGACGCGAGCGGCGGCCGGCGGGGCCTCCTCCCGCAAGGCCGCCGTCACGGCCACGCGGAGCAGTTCCCCGTCGAAGGGCCCGTCCGCCGCCGGGCCTTCGAGGAGCCGCAACCGTTCTCCCGGAAGCCCCGTGACGAAGCAGCGTCCCTCCCCCGCCGCGGTTGCGCCTTCGATCCCTTCCCGCAGCGCGTCGCGAAGGGACGAACCGGCGCCCTTTCCCCCGTCCACCAGGTAGAGCCGGTCCTTCGCGCGGGTGGCCGCCACGTAGAGAAGGCGTCGCTCCTCCGCCTCGATCTTCTCCTTCTCCCACTGCTCGAACGTCACCGGACGCCCCGCCCCCTCCACCCGGCGGAACGCCGAGTACGTCCGGAACCCCGGGAAGATCACCGCGGACATCCCGCGCACCCGATCCGCCCGCAATCCTTCCGGACCTTTCCGGCCGCCGCGGGAGAGCCCGCCGAGGATCACGATGGGGAACTCGAGACCCTTCGCGGCGTGGATCGTGGAAAGGCGCACGGCATCCTCCCCCTCCTCGAAGTCGGGGACCTCGTCCTCTTCCCGCCCTTCCCCGGACTTGCGGCGGATCTCCGCGAGGAAGAGCTTGAGGGAGCCCGCGCCCCCCCACTCGAAGGCCCTCGACATCTCCGCGGCCTTCGACAGGTTTCGCACGATCCGCTCCCCTCCGGGAATCCGCGCAGCGACGAAATCGACCCCCGTCTCGCCATACAGCGTCGCGAGCAGGTCCGGAAGCGACGCCCGTCCCCGCCGGGCGGAGAGGCGGGAAAGCAGCTCCCCGGCCTCCCGCACCCGGCGCGGGACAGCGGCCGGGTCGTCCCCGTAGAGCGGAAGGATCTCCTCGTCCGACAGGCCGAAAAAGATCGTTTTCAGGGCCGCGTGACGCGCCGAAGGATCCGCGGGGACGTCGACGGACGACAACACCATCCTCAGGTCCTGGATCTCCTGCCGCAGGAAGAACCCCTTGCGCGAAGGGACCACGTGGGGAATCCCGGCGTCCGAGAGCGCCTTGCGGTACCCGGACAGCACTTCGCCCGAGGCGTCGGACCGGTAGAGGACGGCGATGTCCCGGAACGACGCGGGGCGGTCGGCGCCGCCCCGATCCCGGACCTTCATGGATCCCGCGATCCGCCGGACCAGGGCGGCGAGGAATTCCGCCTCGTCCACGGAAGGGTCGAGCCGGTAGAGCGAGACGGGATGTCCCTCCCCGGGGTCTTCGCGGTCGGCCACGACGGGCGCGTAGGCCGGGGAGAAGTCCTCCCCCCCGGAGAGGATCCGGGAGAAGAGGCCGTTCAGCGTCGCCAGCAGGTCCGGGCGACTGCGGAAGTTGCGGGCCAGCGGGACGTCCCCCCCCCCCGCGGCGACCAGGTCCCCGCGGAACTTCCGGTACACCTGGATATCCGCGCGGCGGAAACCGTAGATCGACTGCTTCGGATCCCCCACGACGAAGAGGCGTCCGGGGGCGGCGATGGCCCGGAGAACCTCCGCCTGCAAGGGGTCCGTGTCCTGGAACTCGTCCACGAAAACGTGCCGGAACCGCTCCCCGAGCCGCCGCGCGACCGAGGGATTCCCCGCCAGAAGTCCGCTCGCCCGCAGCAGCAGGTCCATGAAGTCCAGCCCGCTCCCCTTCGCCGACTCGAACGAAGCGAGGGCGGCCCCGGCCCGCGCGAAGAGGAAACGCGCCGCCGCGTCCCCTTCGGGGGCCTCCGCCAGCCGTTTCCAGAACCGGAGGAGCGCGTCGCGCACCTCGGGGAGCTTCGGTCCCTCGGGGCGGGGGAATTTCTTCCTGCTCATCGACTTGCGCAGGTCAAGATCGAAGGCGGACGCCCCCTCCGCCGCAAGCGTCCCCGCGGCCGCGAGATCCCGGCGCAAGACCGCATTCCACGCGGGCTCGAGGATGCGGAGCGCCGCGCGGAACGCCTCCGCCGCCGGGTCGTCCGCGGATGCTTCGATTCCGGCGACGAAGGCCCGGAAATACGCGACGTGGGGTTCGTGCTCCCGGGCGAGGAAGTCCAGGAAATCCGACGGGGATCCGAAGTCCGGCGCCGGCCCCCGGAGCAGGTCGCGCTGGAAGAGGCAGAGGCGGCGGATCACCCACCACGCCTTCGCGGGATCCGGAAGGCGGGAGAGGATCCGCTCCCACTCCGGCAGGACCTCCTCCCCGCCGAACTCCCCCTTGAGGAACTTCCGGAACGCGGCGTCCCATGCGTCCGCCGCCGCTCCTTCCGGGAGCACCTCGAAGAGGGGGTCCACGCCGGCCTCCGCGGGGAAGGAGCGCAGGACACGGGCGCAGAACGAGTGGAACGTCGTCACGGAGAGGCGGCCGACGGCATCGACCATCTCCTCGACGCGCCGGCGCAACCCGGCGAAGTCCGCATAGACCCCGGCGGGAACGCGGACGAGGGGGCTCCACTCCGCCGCGCGCCGGCCGACCTCGCCGGCGTCGCCGGTCTCCTGCGTCGCCGCGAAAAGGCGCTCCCACCCTTCCGTCACCCGCGCCTTCATCTCCGCCGCCGCCTTGTCGGTGAAGGTCAGCAGGAGGACGTGGTCCGGGGAAAGCTCCGGCCGGGCGAGGAAGAGGTTGGTGACCCGCGCCACCAGCGTGGAGGTTTTCCCCGTCCCCGCGGAGGCGTCGACGGCGAGATCCCTCCGGAACTCGTTGGCGGCCTTCTCCCGGCTCTCCCGCACCGGTCACCCCTTTCCGGGCCGGTGGTCGGCCACGGGACGCAGCGACGGTTCCCGCGCGATCCGCGCGGCGAGCGCGGCGGGGTCGATCTCGGAGCCGTCGTAGACGGGCGAGACGCGGCAATGATCCCGGAAGGGGCAGGAATCGCAATACCGGGGCGACGTCCGCCCCGCGCTGGTGAAGCGGTGATGCGGCAACGGGGGGAACGCGCCCGCTTCGGCAAGGGAGAGCCACCCGGCGAGCGCCTCGATCCACTCCTCGCGGACCTCGTCCCACGCCGGCGCCTCCTCGATCCCGAACGCGTTCCGGAGGAAGTAGAAGGCCGCCGAGACGGCAGGCGGGGAGGGGGACAGGGACGCCGCGAAGGCGAGGTAGACGGGAACCTGGTGGGAGAGGCCATGCCGGATCCAGTCCGGGGGGATCTCCCCGCGGGCGGGGTCGCGATACTTGTAATCCACCACCCTGACTTCCCCCGCGGGCCCGCGGTCGATCCGGTCGACACGGCCGTGAAGCGCGGGAAGGGGCAAGGCGGCGGGAAGGGAGAACGGCTCTTCGACCCGGTCGACGCGCCACCCCGTCCGCTGCGCCCCGCGCTCCCGCTCCCACTCCACCAGGCGCGCCACGTCCCGCTCCACTCCCCGGCACCGGATCCGGAACAGGCCCGGCAGCCCGGTCGGGTTGTCCCGCCCGAAGCGGTCCACGGACCGTCTTGCGGCGGCGGCCACGTCTCCCCACCCCCTCCCCGCGGCGGCGTCCCGACCGAGGCGGCGCAGCATATCATGGGCGATCTCCCCCATCGCCGCGGGCGACAGCGACAACGCCTCCTCGGGCTCCTCCGGAGGATCCAGCCGCAGAACGTGCCGCAGGAAATACCGGTACGGGCAGCGGGCCAGCTCCTCCAGCGCGGAGGCGCTGTGCATCGCGGGGAGGCGGACGCGGATCCCCGGGCCGGGGAAAATATCCTCTCCCGCCGACCGCGCCGCCCAGGCCGAAAGGACCCCGCATACCCGACCCCACGGCACGGCCGCCGCCGCGGGCGGCTCCTCTCCCGCACGCCACGCCTGGAGGCCCGCCTCCCTTGCGCTCCGCGGCCCCCCGCCCTCGAGGGCCGCGAAGGGAGACCGGGGGAGGCGCAGGACGACGGCGCCGGAGGCGGTCTCCCACTCCTCGGAGAACACCGAGGGGCCGGCGAAGCGCGACAACAGGTGCAGGAGGTACCGGGAAGGGCGCCGGGCCGCGCCCGCCGCGTCGGCGCGCAGGACCGAGAAGGCGATCCCCTTTCCCACCGATGCGGCGGTGAGGGAGAAGAGGAGCTTCTCCTCCGCCGCGTTGCGGCGCCGCAGCGACATGGCGTCCGGAAGGTCCGGCTGCCGGGACGCGCGGTTCAGCTCCTCCCGGTCGTCGTCCGGCAGGAGCGGATCCTCCTCGAGCTGGGCCGGCACCGCATCCTCGTTCACCGACAGCACGATCGCCCTGTCCGCGGTGACGCCCCGCAGGATGACGGCGTCCCCGAGGATCACCGCGCCCGGTTTCCGCATCCCCCCGTGCTCCCCGACGAAGAGCCGCTGCGCGGCGAGGAGCGCCGAAAATCCCTCCGCCCCTTCCCGCGGGCCAGGCCACGGCGCCTCGCGGTCGGGGATCTCCTCCAGGTCGTCGAGGATCGCGAAGAGCGCCTCGACCGCCCTGCGGTCCCGCTCCCCCTCCGGGATGTCGTTTCGGATCCCCCCGAACTCCCGCACGAGAAGGTCCCGCACCGCCCGCGCGAAGGCGGCATGCCCCCGCGCCTCCGCGAGCGGCCGCAGGGAAGCCCGCAGCGCCCGCACCCCGGACCGCAACAGGGCCAACTGTTCCGTACGGCCGTCCGCATCCGTTTGCGAATCCTCCTCCGCGCGGCGCCGCCGGGGAGGGCGTGCCAGGCGGGTCTCCCAATCGGATCCGGAAACGACCAGGAGCTCCTTCGATAGGAGGTCCCACAGGTCGGGCCGCGCAGCCGTCACGCCGTCCCCCGCTTCGATCCGGCGGTATGGCGACGAAAGGACGTCGAGCACCTCCCTGCGCGGGAAGTCGTCCCGGCAGACCGCGATCATCCGCAGGAGGAGGCGCACGAGGGGAACGGAAGAGAGAGGCACGTCGAGGCGCCCCGCCGTGTCGATCCCGTACTCCGCGGCGATCCGCTCCCAGTCGGCCGCCATCTCCGGGGTGACCCTCCTCGCGACGAGAACGACGGAGTCGCCGGGGTGTTCGTCGAGCCAGGACCGGACCCGCCGGGCGGCGAGCCGCATCTCCCCTTCCGCATGGGGAGCGGAGAGGAGCTGGAACGGCGCGGGTTGCGCTTCCGCGGGCGGGGCGGGGGAGAAGATCCGCTCGCGGACGGCGGCGACCTCGCCGGAAGGGACGTCCCGGAGGAACTCCACGTTTCCCTCGAAGGCGACGCGCAGCCGATCCCACGCCCTTGCGGCATACAGGAACGAAGAACGGAGGTTCCCTTCACCGTCGAAGAGGCCGGGGAAGTAGACCTCCTCGAGCAGCCCGGAGGAAAGGAGCCGATCGACCAGCGTCCACTGAAGCCGCGTGAAGTCGTAGAAGCCGTACAGGGTCACGAGGAACGGGTAGCCGGGTTGTTCGAATCCCGCCACCGCCTCCTGGAAGATCCGGCGGCGCGTCATCCCCCCCATCGCGCGGACCTTCCGGGCGACGGCCGCCCGCAGCCTCCGCCACTCCGCCCACCGCGCCGACGCCCGGGCATCCTCCCGGTCTTTCGCCGCCCTTTCCGCGCACGCAAGCTCCGCGTCCCCGACCCACCCCTCCTCGAAGTCGGAAAGCGTGCGGGCCAGGGCGGGGATGAAGCCGGGCGTCGCGGAGATCCCCCCGAAATCCCCGATCCCCGAGGCGTACGTTTCCCGGACCGCCGCAAGGACCGCCGCCGCCATCCGCGCCGGCGGGAGTTCCGCCGGGAAGATCGACCGGTGCTTCAGCAACCGGAGGGCGAAATCGTACAGCGTCATCACGGAAGCGCCGGCGAAGGCGCGGTCGCCGTCCGTTCCCGACGCGAGCCGTTTGAGCAGGTGCTCCCGAAGTTCGTTGGACGGGACGAGGAGAACGTGTTCCAGCGAAGGGTCGCGCCCGGCGCGGCCGAAATACTTCACGATCGCCCGCTCCTCGAGGGCGGGGAACGGCCCGGCGTACAGGCGCGAGATCGTGGGGGACGGGTCCGGCATCGCCTCATTCTAATGAATCGGCCGCGAAAACGCGCAGGGGATTCCTCCATCGCCGCACCCCGCCTTGTAATCGGCGCGACGGCGAAGGAAAATGGGAGCGGAGGGACCGAGGATGCCGTCGCCCCCGAAGGAACTCACCCGGACGCAGTTCGGCCGGGTGGCGTCGAAATACCGGTGCAGCGCGGACCACACGGACGTGGAGGACCTGGACCTGCTCTTCGCGGGACTCGCCCTCGAACCTGCGCACCGGGTCCTCGACGTGGCCACCGGCGGGGGGCACACCGCCGCGGCCCTCGCCGGGCAATGCGCCATGGTGGTCGCGTCGGACCTGACCCCCTCGATGCTCCGGGAAACCCGGGTGCTGGCCGCGGAGCTACGGGCCGGCAAAATCGTCTGCGCCGCCGCCGACGCCGAGGCGCTCCCGTTCCGGGACGCCGCCTTCGACCGGGTGACGTGCCGCATCGCGCCGCACCACTTCCCCGACGTTCGGACCGCGTTGTCGGAGATGACCCGGGTGACCCGCCCCGGCGGGCGGATCGGCATCATCGACAGCGTCGTTCCCTACGAGCCGTCCCTCGACGCCTTCCTGAACGGGATCGAAAAAGTGCGCGACCCGTCGCACGTGCGCAGCTACCGCGTGGAGGAGTGGCTCGAGTTCCTCGCCGGCGCCGGTCTTGCCCTCCTGCAGACCGCTTCTCTCTGGAAGACCCACGCCTTCCCGGAATGGGTGGCGCGGACCGGCCGCCCCAAGGCGGTGCAATGGGAGATCGAAACGATGTTCCTCTCCTCCTTCCCCCTGGCGAGGGAGACGTTCCGCGTCTGTACCGAAGGGGACCGGGTCGTTTCCTACTCGGACGAGAAGGCGATCTTCGTCGCGAAGAAGCCCGGGGGGGACCCGTCCCGCTGACGCGGCGCCCCTCCCCCGCGCGGCAGCCCGCGGCGGCGCAACGACCAGGGACCCATCGATGATGCGACCTTCCGGAGACCCCACCCTCACGCGGATCTTCGTCCCCGCGATGGATTGCCCCGACGAGGAACGGGAGATCCGCGCCGCCCTCTCCCGGGTCCCCGGCGTGGAGTCGCTGACGTTCCGCCTCTTCTCCCGCCAGGTGGAGGTGTCCCACCGGGGCGAGGTGGAGCCGATCCTCGACGCCCTTCGCCGGATCGGGATGGAGGGACGCCCGCTGGACGAAGCGCTGCGCGGTGCGGAGATCCCCTCGTCCGACCGGGCGCCCCGGAACATCTTTCTCCGTTCCGGCGCCGCCCTTCTCCTCGGCGCCGCGGCGCAGATCCTTTTCCCCGCCGGGCCGCTGGTCCGCCTCCCCTTCCTCGCGTCGATTCTCCTGGGGGGCGTGCCGGTGGCGGTTCGGGGCGTCCGGGAGGCCCGGAACCGGTCCCTCGGGATGAACGCGCTGATGACGATCTCGATCGGCGGGGCGGCCCTCCTGGGAGAGTGGGTGGAGGCGGCGGTGGTGGTCACCCTCTTCGCCCTCGCGAACATGCTCGAGGCCCGCAGCCTGGACCGCGCCCGCCGCGCCACCGTCGAACTGTTCGCCTCCTCCCCCGAACGCGCCGTGATCCGCGTCGGCGGTCCGGGCGGAGAGGAACGGATCGTCCTCGCCGAGGAGGTCCGCCCCGGGGACACCCTGGTCGTGCGACCCGGAGAGCGCATCCCCGTCGACGCGGTGATCCGCCGGGGGGCCTCGGACCTCAACGAGTCGGTGCTCACCGGCGAGTCGGTCCCCGTGGAAAAGAAGGAGGGGGACGCGTTGTTCGCCGGCACGGTGAACGGGCGGAGCCCGTTGATCGCCGAGGCGACCCGCGCGCTGTCGGAATCCACCTACGCCCTGATCCTTCGACGGGTGGAGGAGGCGCAGGCGCAAAAGGCGCCCGTGCAGACCTTCATGGAGCGGTTCGCCGCCGCGTACACGCCGGCGGTGTTGTGCGCGGCCGTCCTCGTGGCGGCCGTCCCTCCGCTGCTGGGCCTGGGCCCCGCGCTCGACTGGGCATATCGGGCGCTCGTGGTGCTCGTAATCGCCTGTCCGTGCGCCATCGTGCTGGCCGCCCCCGTGGTCACCCTCTCCGCGCTCACGCGCGCGACCCGGGAGGGAATCCTTTTCAAGGGCGCAAGGCACCTGGAGGCGCTGGGAAAGATCCGGACGGTGGCGTTCGACAAGACCGGCACGCTCACGCGGGGGAGGCTTACCGTGACCCGCGTGCGCGCGGCGGCGGGGTGGACGGAGGAGGAGGTGCTCCGGCTGGCGGGAGCGGTGGAGGCGGGATCGGCGCACCCCGCCGCGGATGCGATCCGCCGGGAGGCGGCCCGGCGGGGCGTGGCGACGGCGGCGCGCGGAACCCTCGCCCGGACGTTCGCGTCCGTCGAAGGGCAAGGCGTGGCCGCCGAGGTGGAAGGCAGAAAGGTGTTCGTCGGGAACCGCCGGATGTTCGAAGGGCTGGGGCACGGCGGCGCCGCGCTCGACCGGATCCTCGAAAACGGGAGCGCCGTCGCGCCGTCGGTGGCGATCGTCGGGACGCGGGACGCCCTCGCCGGGACCGTGGAGATGGAGGACGAGCTTCGCCCCGAGGCGCCGGAGGCGGTCCGGGCGCTGCGGGAGCTCGGCGTATCTCACCTCGTCCTGCTGACGGGGGACCATGCGGAGGCGGCCCGGAAAGCGGGGAAGGCGGCCGGCATCGAATTCGTGGAGCACGGGCTGCTCCCGGACGACAAGCTCGCGCGGATCCGGGACCTCGTCGCCGCCCACGGGGCGACGGCGATGGTGGGGGACGGCGTGAACGACGCTCCGGCGCTGGCCCTGGCCACCGTCGGCGTGGCGATCGCGGCGGCGGGCTCCCCGGCCGCGATGGAGACGGCGGATGTGGCCCTGATGACGGGGGACCTCCGCAGGATTCCCTCGGCCGTCGTCCTCGGGCGGCGGATGGTGTCCGTGGTGCGGCAGAACGTGGCCGCCTCTCTCGCCATCAAGGCGTTGTTCCTTGCGATGGCGGTGGCCGGGTACGCCACCCTGTGGATGGCCGTGCTGGCCGACATGGGGACCACCCTGCTCGTCATCTTCAACGGGTTGCGGCTGCTGCGCTCCCGGACGCCGTACCATTGAGGACATGATGGAACGCGCGAAGCTGCACCGGAACGTCGTCGCCATCGGAACGGTGAGCCTGCTCACCGACCTGTCGAGCGAGATGATCTACCCGCTCCTGCCGGTGTTCCTCGTCACCTCCCTGGCCGCCGGTCCGGCCGCCCTCGGACTGATCGAAGGCGTCGCGGAAACCACGGCCAGCATGCTCAAGCTCTTTTCCGGCGCATGGTCCGACCGGACGGGAAGGAAGAAACCGCTGGTGCTCGCCGGATACGGCCTCTCCACCCTCGCCCGCCCGCTGGTGGGGTTCGCGGGCGCATGGTGGCACGTCCTCGCCGTGCGCTTCTCCGACCGGATCGGGAAAGGGGTGCGCACCTCTCCGCGGGACGCGCTGGTCGCCGCATACGTCCCCGCCGGGCAGCGTGGGAAGGCGTTCGGGCTGCAGCGGTCGATGGACCACTTCGGGGCGGTGCTCGGGCCCGTGGCGGCGTTCCTTCTCCTTGCCGGGGGGGTGCCGCTTCGCTCCGTCTTCCTGCTGTCGATCGTGCCGGGCCTGGCGGCCGTCGCGGTCCTCGCGTTCCTGGTTCGCGACGCTCCCGCCGCAGGCGCGCCGCACCACGCGGGGAGCGTGCTGCGCCGAGACGGGTTTTCACCGGGATTCCGGAAATACCTGGCCCTCGTCGGCCTGTTCACCCTCGGGAACGCGAGCGACGCCTTCCTCATCCTGCGCGCCGTGGACGCCGGGGTGCCCGCGCGGCATGTCCCGCTGCTGTGGGGGGCGTTCCACGTGGTGAAGTCTTCCTTCTCCGTCCCCGCGGGGGCGCTCTCCGACCGGATCCCGCGGAAGTGGCTGGTGGCGGCGGGCTGGTGGGTGTACGCCGCCTGCTACGCGGCCTTCGCCGTGGTGCGCGGCGCCGCCGGGACGGTGGCCGTATTCCTCCTGTACGGCCTGTATGCGGCGACGTGCGAGGGAGTCGAGCGGGCGATGGTGGCCGATTTCGTCCCCGCCGACCGAAGAGGGACGGCGTTCGGGTGGTTCCACCTGGTGACGGGGATCTGCGCCCTTCCCGCGAGCGTCCTCTTCGGCCTCCTTTGGAACGCCTACGGCGCTCCCGTCGCCTTCGGCGCGAGCGCGGGGCTGGCCGTTGTCGCCTCGACGCTCCTGCTCCTCCTTCGGACCGAAAAAGTATGAGACAATCCGAAGATATCCGACACGAAGCCGGAGCGGCGATGGAATACGCGGAATTCGTTGCGCTTGTCCCCTTCCCTTCGAGCGTCCCCGCGCCCGGAAGAGGGACGGGACGGGCCGCCTGGGAAGGGGTGGCGGCGTCCCTCCTCCTGCACCTCTTCGTCGGAGCGGCGGCGATCGGGGCGATCTCCACGACCCCGAACGGACCCCCGCCGGTGATCGATCTCACGCTGGCGGAACCCGGGGGGGTAGCACCCGCAACGTCCGCCTTCACGGCGGCGGAGCCGGCGAAGGATCCTGGAACCGCCCCCGTTCGCGAATCCCCCGCTCCTCCCGTCGCGCCGCCCGTTGCGCCGCCCGTTGCGACACTTCCCGCGGGGATCCCCCCTTCGAACCTGTCCGGCCTTGCGGCTTCGAGCCGCGCTCCGGCCGCCGGAATCGCGGGATCCTTTCCCGCCGCATCTCCTCCATCCGCCGTTTCGAATGCGACGGCCGGGACCGCGGAAGCCGGCGTCCCGGCCGACACGGGGAGTCCGTCCGGGAACACCGGCGCGGGGCGCGCGTCGGGCGACTTCGCCGGTATCCGTGACGGTATCCAGCGGAGGATCGCCTACCCGGCGAAGGCGCGAAGGATGGGGTGGGAGGGGAAGGTGGTGGTGACCTTCCTGCTCCTTCCGGACGGCTCGGTGCGTGACATCCGCGTCGTGCAGGGGTCGGGACACCCCGTCCTGGACCGGGGCGCCGTCGACGCGGTCCGCGACGCCTCCCCTTTTCCGCGCCCCCCCGCCGAGGCCGAGATCGTCACTCCCGTCGTCTATCGCCTGAGCGCCGCCCCCTGACGCGGAAAAGGTAAAGAATTCTGCGGTTTCTTCCGATGAGACCCATCGTCTCCCCGATACCCTGAGGGGAACGCAAGGAGCGAACCAAGGGGATCATGGCGTGACGTTGCTGATCGATCTCATCGTCCGGAACGAGGACCCCCTGCTCGGGGAAGTCCTCTCCCTCGCGGAGACGAACGGATACCTCCGGTTCGTCACCGGCACTCCCGCCGGGTGGCGGGCCACGGTCCGGGGCCTGTCCGGTTCCCTGCTGCAGTCGCTCCGGTCCGATCCCTCTCCCCCCGCGCTCGCGGCCGACGACGCGGGAAGCGACGACGGCCTGTCTGCGTTCGGCGTCCTCGAGGCGCGCAAGCGCCGCCTCGCGGGGATGCCTCTCGGGATCTTCCTCGGCCTCGTGAAGATGTTCCGCCATGCGTACCTCGACCTCGTCCGTTCCGCGGGGCTCCCGCCGGAGGAGGAGGAGCGCTCCCTGCGGTACGTCGAGCGTTTCTTCGACCGGAACGAGGTGGCCTGCTGCGTGTCGTGGACGGCGGAGAGCGTCTCCGACCGCGTCGCGGAAATCCTCCGGAAGCATGACGAGCTCTCCCGCCTCTACGGCCAGGTGGCGACGGCCAAGAAGGAGTGGGAGGGGACGATCGACTGCGTCGACGATATGCTCTTCCTGGCCGACCCGCACCGCCGGATCCTGAGGTGCAACCGGACGTTCCGGGAGTTCATCGGGCGGACGTACATGGAGATCCTCGGGCAGCCGTTCCACCGGCTCCTTTCGGAAGCCGGCATCGACGTGGAGCCCACCTTCGAAAGACCGGTGGAATGCTTCCACGAGCGGACCGGGAAGTGGTTCGTGGTCAGCCACTACCCGTTCGGGGAGGTCTCCGGCTCCGAGACCCGGGGGACGATCGTCACGATTCACGACTCGACGGAGCTTACGAAGGCCGCCGGGGAACTCCTCCGGAAGAATACCCGGCTGAACGAGGCGCTCGCCGCGCTCAAGCGGAGCCAGGCCAAGGTCCTCCACCAAGAGAAGATGGCGTCCATCGGGCAGCTCGCGGCCGGGGTGGCCCACGAGATCAACAACCCGATCGGCTTCATCAACAGCAACCTCGTGACCCTCGGAAAATACCTCTCGCGCCTCTCCGGGTTCATCGCCGCCCAATCCGAGTGCATCGCCGGCGGCGCGCCGCCGGACCGGGTCGAGGCGGTCCGTCAGCAGCAGGCCCGCCTCAAGATCGACTACATCGTGAAGGATCTCGAAGACCTGGTCCGCGAGTCGCTGGAGGGGGCGGAGCGCGTGCGGAGCATCGTGGCGGACCTGAAGAGCTTCTCCCGCGTGGACGAAAGCGAATTCCAGCGGGCCGACATCAACGAGTGCCTCCGGAGCACGATCAACATCGTCTGGAACGAGATCAAGTACAAGGCGACCCTCAGGAAGGAGTTCGGGGAGATCCCGCGAACCCGCTGCTACCCCCAGCAGTTGAACCAGGTCTTCATGAACCTGCTGGTCAACGCCGCGCACGCCATCGAACAGCAGGGGGTCATCACCGTCCGGTCCTGGGAGGAGGACGGGTACGTCTGCGTCTCCGTCGCCGACACCGGCCAGGGAATCCCGGAGGCGAACCTGAACCGGATCTTCGAGCCCTTCTTCACCACGAAGGAGGTCGGCAAGGGAACGGGGCTGGGCCTGAGCATCACGTACGACATCGTGAAGAAACACAGCGGGGAGATCACGGTGCGGAGCGAACCCGGAAAGGGGACCGTGTTCACCGTGCGGATCCCCGTGGTGGAGGAGGTCTGACGATGGGGGAACCGACCCGCATCCTGTGCGTCGACGACGAGCAGAACGTCCTCCGGTCGCTCACGCGCCTTTTTCTCGACGATCCCTTCGAGATCCTGACGGCCCCCTCCGGGGCGGAGGGGCTGCTGATCCTCGATCGGTGCGGGACCGTGCCCGTCGTCATCTCCGACTACCGGATGCCCGGAATGAACGGCGTGGAGTTCCTGAGCGAGGTGCGGAAGGGGTGGCCCGACACGGTGCGCATCGTCCTGTCGGGATACGCGGACACCGGAGCGATCGTCTCCGCCATCAACGAGGGGCAGATCTACCGGTTCGTCGCCAAGCCGTGGAACGACGACGAGCTCCGGATCACCGTCGCCAACGCCCTCGAGCGGTACAACCTCGGGCGGAAGAACCACGAACTCGCGGAGGAGCTCCGGCGGAAGAACGACGAGCTGACGGCGCTCAACCGGGACCTCGAGCGGCGCGTGGCGGACCGGACGGAAGCCCTGACCACGCAGAACCGGTTGCTGACGGAGTCCACAGGAATCCTCGACAACCTTCCGATGGCCGTGGTGGGGCTGGACCCGCAGGGGACCGTCTTCCAATGCAACCGGAAGGGGATGGTCTCCTTCGGCAACCGCATCGGACCGGTGATCGGGGCGAATCGCCACGACGTCCTGACGGAGGCCCAGAACCGGCTGGTGGACGAGGTCATCGAGATGAGCCGGGCGGCGGGGAACGGGAGCGCCTCCGCCGTCGACGGGAGGCACCATGCGGTCCTCGAGCGCAACCCGTACGCTCCCGACTGCGTGATCCTCATCGTGCAGGAGGAGCCTGTCGGTGATTGACACCGTCCTGATCGTCGACGACGAGGCGAACATCCTGAACGCGCTGGAGCGGCTGTTGCTCGACAGCGACCTGCGCGTCCTGCGCGCCGGGAACGGGGAGGATGCGCTTGAGATCCTGCGGACGGAACCGGTGGCGGTCGTCGTGTCCGACAACCTCATGCCGGGGATGCGGGGCGTCGAGCTGCTCTCCCGGGTGCGGGATTTCTCCCCCGACACCGTGAGGGTCCTCCTGACGGGGTACGCCGACCTGCCCACCGCGATCGAGGCGATCAACCATGGGGAGGTGTTCCGCTTCCACGTGAAGCCGTGGGTGGACGAGGAGATCGTCCGCACCATCGAGGGGGGGGTGCAGCGGTACAAGGTGGTGCGCTCCCTGCGCGACGGCGACGAGTCCACGCTGCGTTCGATCGCGCAGACGATCGAACTGAAGGACCCGTACACCCGGGGACATTGCGACCGCGTCGCGGCGTTCTCCCTCAGGATCGCCGAGGAGCTGCACCTCCCGGAGACGATGCGGCGTGCGATCCGGCACGGCAGCTGGCTTCACGACTGCGGCAAGATCGGCGTGCCGGAAGCGATCCTCAATTTCCCCGGGAAACTTTCGGAAGAGGAGTTCACGGTCGTCAAGAAGCACCCGGGATGGGGCGCGGAGGTCGGGCGGCAGGCGAACCTGTCCGAAGCGGTCATCAACATCATCCTCTACCACCACGAGCGGTTCGACGGGCGGGGGTACCCCACGGGCGCGAAGGGGAAGGAGATCCCGCTCGAGGCGCGGATCGTCGCGGTGGCGGATATCTTCGACGCCATGTCCACGGACCGCCCGTACGCCACCGGGTACGACCGGGCGGAAGCGATGCGCGTGATGGGGGTGCTCCGGGGAGCCGCCCTCGATCCGGAGCTGGTCGACATTTTCCTGGCGGCGCTGCGCTCATGATCGAATACGACACCGACGAACAGCGGATGGTCCTGAAGTTCGTCTATTACGGGCCCGCCCTGTCCGGGAAGACGACGAACCTCCTGCGGTTGCACGACCTGCTGTCGAAGGAGGGGCGGGGGGAGTTGATGGTTCTCGACACCCAGGACGACCGGACGATCTTCTTCGACCTCCTCCCCTTCTTCCTGGTCGCTCCCAGCGGCCTGAAGATCAAGGTGAAGGTATACACCGTTCCGGGACAGGTGCAGCACGACGCCACCCGGAAGGCCGTGCTCCAGAGGGCGGACGGGGTCGCGTTCATCGCCGATTCCCGGCGGTCGGAGGCGAAGAACAACGCGGAGAGCTTCGGGAACCTCGAGCGGAATCTCTCCATCGTCGGGATCGACGTCGACCGGCTTCCGCTGGTGATCCAGTACAACAAGCGGGATCTCCCGGACATCACTCCGGAAGAGGAGATCCGCCGGGTCTGGGGGCCGACGGGATTCCCCGTGCTCCTTTCCTCGGCGCTCAAGGGGTGGGGCGTCGTGGAAACGTTCCGGGCGCTGGCGGAGCGCGCCTACGACACCCTGGACCGCCGGTACGGTTTCGCCGGCACGCACGGGTTGACGCGCGAGTCGTTCGCCGAGCGGCTCGTCCGCCGGGCCGGATAACGGAGGAAAGGGATGCCGACGGACAGCGAGGGCCGCAGGCGGATCGTCTACTGCGTCGGGGAGGAACGGGCCCTGCGCGACGTCCTGCCCGGGTTCGAAGTCGCGGCGATGCTCGCGGCGGCCTTCCGGGCGGGCCTTCGCGGCGTGCGCGTCGTCGACCCGGACGGGAAGGACCTCTGGGGAAGCGGGGACGACGTCCCGCCGCCGGGGGAGAGGGACCCGCGGCGCCCCATCCTTCTCGAGGGGGAACCGGCGGGCGCCGTCGTCCTGCCGGACGGGGCGGCCCGGGGAGAGACGCAGGACGCCCTTCTCGCCCTGCTCGCGGACACCCTCACCGCGATGGCGCACAACAACCTGAAGCGGATGCTCACCACGGAGACGCACACCGAGGTGGTCAACCGGTCGTACGAGGAGCTGCTGGAGACGAACCGGAGCCTTTCTGCGTCCGAGCAACGGTACCGGGAACTCGCGGAGACCCTGGAGATCAAGGTGCGGGAACGCACGGAGGAGCTCTCCCGGGCCATGGCGCGCCTGGTCCAGCAGGAAAAGATGGCTTCCGTCGGCCAACTGGCCGCGGGGGTCGCGCACGAGATCAACAATCCCCTCGCCTTCGTCACGAGCAACCTCCGGACGCTGAAAAAGTACACCGAGCGATTCCTGGACATGATCGCCCGGTACCACCGGGTGTGCGAGCAGGGGGGGGTGGCGCAGCAGGACCGGGACGACCTGCGCAAGCACAGGGAGTCGCTCCGGGTGGACGCCATGGCGGCGGACACGGCGGATCTCCTCCAGCAGACCATGGAGGGTACGGAGCGGGTACGGAAGATCGTGGCGGACCTGAAAGGATTCTCCCATGTCGACGAGGACGGGGAAGCGCCCGCGGACCTGAACCGGGAGATCGAACGCACCCTTTCGGTGATGACGCACGAGATCCCGGCCGGAGCCGGGATCACGCGGGAGTTCTCCCCTCTCCCGGTCGTCACGTGCCGGCCCGGGGCCTTCAACCAGTTGTTCCTCTCCCTGCTGCGGAACGCGTTCCAGGCGCGGCAGGACGAGTTGCGGGTCACGATCCGGACGGGGCTGTCGGGGGACCGGATCCGGGTCGTCTTCGCCGACAACGGCCCCGGCGTGCCCGCCGGTCTCCGGACGCGCATCTTCGAGCCCTTCTTCACCACGCGGGACGTCGGGAAGGGGAAGGGGTTGGGGCTGGCCGTGGCGTACGACATCGTAACCTCCCACGGGGGGACGATCGACGTGGAGGATACCCCCGGCGGGGGGGCGACGTTCGTGCTGGAATTGCCGGTCCAGAGAGGTGCCCATGACCCGATACGCTGACCTGTTCCAGGGTACGGAGACCGTTGCGGGAGTCCCGGCGGAAGGAGAGCCCGGGGGGGAGGCGACGGAACGATTCGCCCTCCTGTTCGTGGACGACGAGGAGTCGGTACTCCACGCGCTGCGCCGGATCTTCCTCGAGGAGAACTACGAAATCCTCACCGCCCGGGCCGCGGAAGACGCCCTCCGGATCCTCGAGGAAGGGAAGGTCCATCTCGTCGTCACGGACCACCGGATGCCCGGGATGACGGGGGCGCAGTTCCTCCGCGAGGTGAAGAAGCGGTGGCCGGAAACGATCCGGATCATGCTGACCGGTTACGCGGACGTACAGTCGATCCTCGGCGCGGTGAACGAGGGGGCGGTCTACAAGTTCATCACCAAGCCGTGGAACGACGAGGACCTGCGTCTCACCGTGAGCCTCGCCCTGCAGCAATACGTCCTCCTCCAGGAAAACCGGCGGCTCCGGGAGATCTCGAAGCGGCAGCAGAGCAAGATCAAGAACTACGCGGCCCTGTTCGACGAAAACCGCGCCGTGGCGGGGAACATCCTGCTCCGATCGGGGATCGTCCGGAAAGAGGACCTTGAGGAGGCGACGAAGAGCCGGCTGCCGGGGGAGATCCTGAGCGAGACGCTCGCGCGCCTCGGGGTGGCCTCGGAGTCGGCCGTCCTCAAGGCGTTCCAGGGGTTCCTCAACGTCGATCTCATCGACCTGCGGGAGGTCCCGATCCACCCCGAGGTCGTCAAGTTCCTCCCCCGCGACCTGTGCGAGCGGAACCGGATGATCCCGGTCGGGCTCGACGGAAAACAGGTCACCATCGCGATGGCGGACCCCTCGGACATCGTCAAGAGCGACGGCATCGAGCAGATCACGGGACTGAAGGTCGTCCCGCTTCTCGCCCGGCCCTCGGAGATCCGGGACCAGCTCCGGAAGGTGTACGGCGAGCGGACCGAGGAAGAGGGGCCTTCCGCGCAGGATTCCGCCCTCCCCTTCTCCGGGCTCGAGGACATCTTCGAGAAGGAGCCGCTGGACGAGATCGACATCGTGCTCGACGAGGAAGAGAAGCCGCTGAACATCAACGAGCTGATCGGCTCCTCGAAGGTGCCCCCGATCATCCGGATCACCAACTCCATCGTCTCGGAGGCGATCCGGTACAAGGCGAGCGACATCCACATCGAGCCGAAGACGAAGTACACCCTCGTCCGGTACCGGATCGACGGGATCCTGCACAACAAGATCTTCGTCCCCGCGGAGCTGCACGCGGCGACGGTGTCGCGCCTGAAGATCCTCGCGAAGATGGACATCGCGGAACGGCGCAAGCCGCAGGACGGGAGGATCGGCGTCAAGTCCGGGACGCGGATGGTGGACATCCGGGTGTCGATCATGCCCACGATCAACGGTGAGAAGGTCGTGATGCGGATCCTCGACAAGCGGGCGTCGATCCGGAAGCTCGACGAGCTGGGGGTCGACGTGGAGGACCTGAAGCGGCTGACCGGCATCATCCGGAAACCGCAGGGGATGATCATCGCCACGGGGCCGACGGGGAGCGGGAAGACGACGATGCTCTACTCGATCCTCTCCGCGATGCTGGAGAGTTCCCGGAGCTTCGAGACGATCGAGGACCCTGTGGAGTATTTCCTCGAGGACGCGAACCAGGTCTACGTGCAGGAAAAGGCCGGGACGACCTTCGCGTCGATCCTGCGGGCCACGCTGCGGCAGGACCCCGACGTGATCCTGGTGGGAGAGATCCGCGACTCCGAGACGGCGGACGTGGCGTTCAAGGCGTCCCTCACGGGGCACATGGTGCTGACGACGCTGCACACGAACAACTCCGTGGCCTCCATCACGCGGATGGTCGACATGGGGGTGAAGCCGTACCTCATCGCCTCCGCGCTGGAGGGGATCCTCGCCCAACGCCTCGTCCGGAAGACGTGCAGGTACTGCCGGATCGAGGAACCGGTGGATCCCGGGTTGTTGGCGCTGCTCAACCTCCCTCCGGGCCTCATCGGGGAGACGACGCACCGCGGGAAAGGGTGCGACCGGTGCGGACAGACGGGTTACCTCGGGCGAACCGGCGTGTTCGAACTCTTCGTGATGAACGACGACTTCCGTCACCACATCTGCACGGCGTACAAGGAATCGGAACTGCTCGGGATGGCGCGGGGCGCGGGGATGAAACTGCTGGTGGAGGACGGCGTCGAGAAGGTCCGCCGGGGGGAAACCACCCTCAACGAGTTGCTCCGGGTGATCGGCCCGCAGACGCGCCACGAGCGGCGTTGCGGCCGGTGCGAGCGGATGATCGACGCGAAGTACCCCTTCTGTCCCCACTGCGGAAGTTTCCGTCAGAACGCGTGCCGGTTCTGCCGGATGCCGGTGGAGCCGGAGTGGTCGCACTGCGCCTTTTGCGGGAAGGAGGAGCCGGCGGGAACGTCGTGAGCGGGAAGACTCCTCAGGATCCCCAGCGGGCGAGAGGCTTCGCTCCCGGGATTTCGACCACCCGCAGGAGAAACGGCCGGCGTCCAGGGGTCCCTCCGAAGCGCATGTCGTAGAACGTCACTTCCGTCCGGCCGTGATCCGTGGTGACGCTCGCCGCGGGGAACCGCGCGAACCAAAGGTACGTCTCGACGTCGGCATTCCCCCGCAGCGCCCGGACCTCGGGAACGTCCGATCCCCGCAGCGTACGCTGTCTCCACTCCACCTGCCCGGTCAACGGTTCCACCGCCGCGCGGAGATACGTCCGGCCGTCGTCGATGAACCCGTTCCAGGCGAAGGGGCCCGCGGGAAACGGAATCTCCCGCCCGCTCCACCCGCCTTCCCGGGTCCCGCCGGCCGGTTTCGGCGCACCCGACGCCGACGCGGGGGAGGCGAAGGCAAGGCGATCCGCGGAGGGAAGGTCGATATACGGGAGCGTCGGCAGCGCCTGGGCGGACACCACCGTGACCCCTGCCCGGACGGCCGCTTCCCGCACCGCTTCCTTCGCCCCCACGTGGAGCAGCGCCGCGACCCCCACGTAGGCCGCGAGGGAAACCAGCGCGACCCGGGCCCGCCCCGCCCTGCCGCTCCGGGACAACGCGATCCCCGCCACGACGATGCCGCTGAACAGAAGATCCACGACGAAGAGGAGGTCCAGCGACAGCCGGGCGTCGGAGAACGGCTGGAGAACCTGCGTCCCGTAGGCGTTCAGGAGATCGAGGACGACATGGGAGAGTTGCCCGAGCAGGACCAGCAGGAACAGGCGCTTCGGATCCTTGCACTTCCCGAAGCGCGCGAACAGCAGCGCCAGGACGAGAGAGGATACGGAGATCCCGAGGACCGAATGGGACAACCCACGATGCACCCGCAGGTACAGCTCGCTCCCCAGCAGCGACACGGCGTTGTCGACGTCGGGGAGAACGGACCCGAGGGCGACGGCGGCCGTGGCGGTCCCCGGGTGCTCCCCTTTCCAGTCGTCCGGCAGCGCCCTGGCGACGAGCCAGCCGGTCAGGCCGTGTGTAACCGTATCCATCAGATCATCTTCCGCGGGTCGAGGACCTCGTCGATCTCGGCCGCGGGGAGCACTCCTTTTTCCGTGAGCAATTTCCGGATCGTCTTCCCCGTGTGATACGCCTCATGGGCAAGTTCTGCGGCTTTATTATACCCGATCCGCACCGCGAGCGGGGTCACCATCGCCAGGCTCTGCTCCACCAGCTCCTCGCACCGCTCCCGGTTCGGCGTGATCCCCGCCACGCACCTCGAAGCGAGCAGGGACGATGCGGCGGACAGGAGGGAGACCGACTCGAGCAGGTTCCGGGCCATCACCGGGAGCATCACGTTCAGCTCGAGGACCCCCAGCGACCCGCCCAGCGTCACCACGGCGTCGTTGCCGATCACCTGCGCCGCCACCTGGATCGTCGTCTCGAGGATCACCGGGTTCACCTTCCCCGGCATGATGGAGGAGCCCGGCTGCAGCGAAGGAAGGTCGATCTCCCCGATCCCGCAACGGGGGCCCGACGACAGCAGCCGCAGGTCATGGGCGATTTTCATCAGCGACGCGGCGATCCCCTTCATCGCGCCGCCGGCCGCCACGAGCGGATCCTGCGCCCCCATCGCCTCGAACCGGTTTTCCGCGGGACGGAAGGGGATGCCGGTCGTCCGGGCGACCTCCGCGATCGTCCGCGCGGCGAACTCCGGGTGGGCGTTCAATCCCGTCCCCACCGCCGTGCCGCCCAGCGGCAGCTCCTCGAGGTCCGCGAACACCGCCTTCACCCGCCGGATGCCGTGGTCGACCTGGGAGGCGTACCCCGAGAACTCCTGCCCCAGCGTCACCGGGACGGCATCCTGCAGGTGGGTCCGGCCGATCTTCAGGACGTCAGAGAACTCCGCCGCCTTCGCGGAGAGGGTGTCGCGCAACGCGGCAAGGGCCGGGAGGAGGCGGTCCGAGAGCTCCCGCCGGGCGGCGATGCGGATCGCCGAGGGGATCACGTCGTTGCTCGACTGGCACCGGTTCACGTGGTCGTTCGGGTGGACCGGGGCGTTCCCTCCCAGCGGATGCCCCAGCAGCTCGTTCGCCCGGTTCGCGAGCACCTCGTTCACGTTCATGTTCGTGGAGGTCCCGGAGCCGGTCTGGAAGACGTCGACCACGAACTGGTCGTCGAACTTCCCCTCGAGGACTTCCCGGGCGGCCCGGGAAACCGCCTCCGCCAGCGGCGGGGGGAGGATCCCCAGCCCGGCGTTGACCTCCGCGCCGAGCCCTTTCACCAGCGTGACGGCATGAACCACCGGAAGGGGCATCGGCTGCCCGCTCACGCGGAAGTTCGCAACCGCCCGCTGCGACTGGGCCCCGTAATACGCCTTGGCCGGAACGCGGACCTCCCCCATCGAGTCCCTCTCGATCCGGAATTCCGTCACAAGGTTTTCCCCCATGTTATTTTGATTCCGTGAGGTACGCCGCGGATTCCGACTACCCCCATCGGCGCGTCACTCCTCTTCCCGGATCGGCTCGAACTGCTCCTTTTCCGGGGAGTAGCGGAACACCGTCCCGGTCCCGATCACGTAGTACCAGGCGTGGACGTGCAGGCGCCCTTCGTATGCCGCTTTCCGGACGACCGGGTACGTCCGCAGATTCTCCATCTGGAGGAGGACGTTCTCCTCGGCGGTGATCTCGTACCGTTCCTCGCGCGACAGTTCCGGATAGTTCGCCGCGACCACCGCCATCGTCCGGTCCCCGTGCCGCAGCCACTGCCCGATGTGGGGGGTGGAGGCGAACTTTCCCCGGTCCATGAAGAGGGCCTTCATCGCCCCGCAGTCGGAGTGCCCGCAGACGATGATGTCCCGCACCCCCAGGTGCTCCACGGCGTACTCCACCGCCGCCGCCACGCCGGTGCCCTCAAGGGGATCCTCCGTGTACGGCGGGACGAAGTTCCCCATGTTCCGGACGATGAAGAGGTCCCCCGGCTGCGCGTGGGTGATCGTGACGGGGTTCACCCGGGCGTCGGAGCAGGTGATGAAGAGCGCCTCCGGGAACTGTCCGTGCTCCGCCAGCCGCCGGTACAGCTCCCGGTTTTCGCTCCAGTGCTGCTTCCGGAAACGGTGGATCCCCGCGATCAGCTTCCGCATGGGGCAGATTCCTCCCCGCCGGGAATTTCACAAGATGATACACGGTTTCAATATGCCGTCCCGGGGATTTTTCCCTTCTTGACCTGCATCAATGCGGAAGAAATGATATCCGCATAGCCTTCTCCCCGATCGATTTGTATTCGCGGCGTGGCGGGAGCAACCAAACCAGATGCCGGCGGCATCCTCGCCGCCGGGACAAACGGAGGGGACGGATGACCAAGAAGATCGCCTTCTGGATTTTCCTGATCGGCACGCTTTCCTCGGCGGCCGTATTCCTCGGCGCCACCTACGACACCCACCGGCAGGTGGGGGCGCTGGCGAACGTGGACAAGCTGTCCGACCAGGTCGTGGCCGGGAAACGGGCGTTCGAGAAGTACAACTGCAACGACTGCCACACGATCCTCGGGTTCGGCGGCTACTACGCGCCGGACCTCACGAAGGTGGTCCAGCGGGTCGGCGAGGATGGGATCCGGTTCCGGGTGAAGTCGCCCGAGTTGGCGTTCGCCAACTCTCCGCGGAAGATGCCGAACCAGCACGTCACGGACCAGGAGATCACCGACCTCGTCGCCTTCTTCCGGTGGGTCGGGGAGATCAACAACAACGACTGGCCGCCGCAGGACAGCAAAAAGCGCCTGTCCCGGGGCGAGCAGATGATGGTCGCGAAGGTGGGGGTGTCGCCCGGGGCCGCCGTCTTCCAGTCGAAAGGGTGCATGAACTGCCACTCCCTCAAGGGGACGGGCGGGACGTTCGGTCCCGCGCTGGACAAGGTCGGGGCGGGGATGTCGGCGGAGGAGATCGAAAAATACGTCCGGAACCCGAAGGACGTCGACCCGGACTCCAAGATGCCGCCGCAGAAGGACAACCTCTCCGAGCGGGAACTGGACGAAGTCGCCAGGTTCCTCGCGACCCTGAAATAAGGAGGCCCCGATGGAATACCGCTCCCAGAAGATCGCCTACTGGTACTTCGCCGCCGCGCTCCCGCTGTTCGTGCTCCAGGTCGTCGTGGGGCTGTGGCTGGCGGCCAACTACACCTTCACCATCCCGCAGTCGATCGTGAACGTCTTCCCGTTCTCGACGGCGCGCGCGATCCACACGAACCTCCTCGTCCTGTGGATGCTCCTGGGCTTCATGGGCGGCACCTACTACATCATCCCCGAGGAGACGAAATCCGAGCTCTACTCCACCGGCCTCGCCTGGTTCCAGCTGATCGCCCTGCTCGCCACGGGTGTGACGGCCATCGTGGGGTTCCTCTTCGGGTGGACGCAGGGGCGGCCGCTCCTGGAGATACCGGTGGAGCTCGACGTCGTCGTCGTCATCGGCGCGCTCGTCTTCCTGTTCAACGTCGCCATGACGATGATCAAGGCGAGGAACTGGACGGCCATCCAGGGGACGCTGCTCGGGGGGCTGGTCTTCCTCGCCCTGCTGTATCTCTTCGGCATGCCCTTCTACCGGAACCTCGTCATCGACTGGTACTACTGGTGGTGGGTCATCCATCTCTGGGTGGAGGGGGCGTGGGAGCTGGTCACCGCCGCGATCTTCGCCTTCGTCCTGATGAAGCTCACCGGTGTGGAGCGCCAAGTGGTGGAGAAGTGGCTCTACGTCGAGATCGGGCTGTTCATGTTCACCGGGTTGGCCGGGACCGGGCACCACTATTACTGGATCGGCGCGCCGAGATACTGGCTGTGGATCGGGGGGATCTTCTCGGCCCTC
>Ga0209212_1000245_pt1 | contig 112795 bp, 122 predicted proteins | sample RifGroC2_FD_183996 | JGI IMG/M metagenome (GOLD analysis project Ga0209212, IMG submission 183996) | Groundwater microbial communities from Rifle, Colorado, USA - Groundwater C2 (SPAdes) (version 2) | ecosystem: Environmental > Aquatic > Deep subsurface > Groundwater | place: Rifle, Colorado... | reverse complement strand
AACAGATTGTTCTAATTGTGGACTAAAATTCAAGCTTATGGAGATGAAAATAAGTCCATCAACAAATTTAATGATATGCATTAATTGTTTTACTTATCCTGGTTCTAAGATTAAAAGAATTCGATAAATATTTTTAAGAAAAGAGTATTTTAAATAAAAAGCCTCAGGAGAGATTTGAACTCCCGACCTGTAGTTCTTTTGAAATAAACTCATACAAAACTACTGCTCTACCAGCTGAGCTACTGAGGCATAGGAAAAAAGAAAAATTGGAACCTTAAAAAGATTTCTACTCACAAACGAAAGCCCGCATTTCTACTGCAGATACAGGATAGATTGTTTTTAGCTCAACTTTCAAATCCTTATATATATCACCCATAAGGATTTTATTGACAAATTCATTAAAGCTAGTTTCTTGAGCTACTTTTGCAAAATACTCTCGAGCAGCAAATCGTAAAGAAGTAAGCAGACTATGCTGTACATTGTCCTTAACAAGAATCATAGGCTTTAAACGAACTTTAACATCATCTTTAGTCGTGACAACAAAAGAATCGTCAACTCTCTTTTTCGCCCTTTTTACTATTCTCTTGACATGAGGTGGAAGAATTTCCATGCTTACAAGTTCAGTAGAACAAGTATTCCCTTGCACTTCAGTAATCTTAAATCGTACTTCCATACTCTGTTTTTTGACAGAACGAATAACTGTACCTAAATTTGTTTTTATTCCTCTTCCTTTCAAAGACTCGGGTTCAGCAGCCAATGTTTCTCCAAAAACAACATTATTGAAAACTTTTGGAGCTTGTACTGCATACCATCGTTTCTTAATAACAGAAACTCGTGCTTTTTTTGTGATAACTTTTTTTGCCATTTTATTCTAAATATAATTTTGCTTGTGTTCTATCATATGTCCAGTTCTCAGGAAGAACTTTCTTTGCCTTATAATATGTTGCTAATCGTTTAATCTTAGATTCTGTAAGCTGCACTCCTCTATGAGCAACCATATCATGTTTATTGCTTTCCATATGCTTCATCTCAGCAATATTTTTTTTGATAAGTGCAATAAGATCCTCAGGTATTTTCTTCCCTAGTTTCTTTTCTTTGATAACTTGCATAATAGTTTTGCCAAGAAGAGCCTTTACAGATGGAATACCATACGAATCTCGTAAGATAATTCCAATAAGACTAGAACCTTTTTCTTGCTTTGCTAATTTCACAATTAATTGTTCTACTTCAGCCGGTTTGTACGTCACCCAACTTGGGACAGTCTTATCCATAGGTTTATGACTACCTGCTTTTCCTCTGCTCTTCGAATATAATTTTGCCATTGTTTAAAATAATGGAGAAAGAGTATTTCTCCGGTATAGTCATGTTTTCACATTCCTATCCATTGTCTATAGGGAAAAATTCATGATATATAAAGCTTTCTCTAGCCTAATTTCTCCCCTGCTTCTTCAACTCCCAATAATCAAAAGGCCTATCCTGAAACAAATGCTTGCATTTCACAGAATTATCAAGATAAAATTCAAAGCCATTCGCCCAGACATCTACTCCTAACCATCGATCATCCCAAGCATCCATTTCTAAAGAATAGTGAAACTCTATTTTTTCTAAAACTTTTCTCTTAATCAATATACAGCCCATTCCTGCAAATGCAATTTTCAAGAGTTTAGGCTCTTCCCAAATTTCAGAATCCAATAAATATCCTGTATGATCCCAATCTCCAATTTCTTTAGAAAACACCCAAGCAAAAGGCATTACTTTAACTTCCCCTCCAATATCATGTGGCCCAAAAAACATTGCAGAGACAACATCTTTATCATGTTCCATAAGCTTTTCAATAGTATCTTTAGGTGGAATAACATCAGAATCTAAAATAAGCAAGTAGTCATATCCATCATCTAAAACCTTTTGTCGTATTCTATTATGGTCTCGTGTCACCATATCTCGTATTCTATGTAAATGTTCACTCTTTTCTACAGTAAAACCATCTGCAAAAACTCTCTGAAAAAAACGCATTCCCTGAGAATTATCTACCAAAAAAATATCCTTCCTAGGATACGTCAAACCTTTCAAAGCTTTAGAAAATTCTGGATAACAATATTCATACCATTCACAAACTGGCGCTGCTACTAATACTTTTTTCATAAAACCAAAGAGAAACTTAGACTTTAAAAATCTAATGACTCTTAATTTTTTGGCTACAAGCAATACCATCTAGGATAGGAATAATTTCTGTCCGTAACTGAGGATGATCTTGAACACGTTTTCTATACTCTTGTACATCAAGAAACATAATATTATCCGCAATAATATATCCACCAGTTTTCAAAAGGGAAATACAATCTTCTAAAACTGTAAGGTATTTCTTCTTCGCAAAATCAATAAAAATGATATCAAATTGTTTATGACTCTTCACATCCTTTGCCATTTTTTCTACTTCTGCAACAGCATCACCAATAATAATTTTTGCCTTTACTTGAAAAAAAGAATAGTTTTTCTTTGCTTCTTGTGCAATAACAGAGTCTAATTCTATCGTTAATAATTCTGCCCTTGTACTTCCAAGAATACATCCACTATATCCATTCGCACTTCCTAACTCTAAAATTTTCTGCGGTTGTAATTCCTCAATTTTATCATACAGCCATTTTCCTTTTTTGGCACCCACAATAGGGATACCTCGAGCAACACTTTCTTGTTCTAACAATCGTAAATCTTCAAATTTCATTCTGCTACCTTCATAAGGACCATAATATCATGTGTTCGCACTTTTTCTTGTACTGGAAAAGTTATTCTCATTCCTCTCTGTGCTTTTTCAAGAACATTACCATCATAATCTCGTAATTCAACAATTTTTTCTTGGATAGATTTTGTTGTTGTTCCTTGAAATAAAACAGAAGACTGCACAGAAATATTCCCTTCCAAACGTACAAGAGCTACTTTTGCATGAGGATAATAATTTTCTACAACACCAACAATAGGAAGTTCTTTATTCTTTTCTTTCATAATTCTCTGTCGAGGAGCATCTTTACAAACAAGACTACAAGTATTTTTCATTTTTTCTCGGCAAGTTGAACAACAAATAAATAATGTATCACAATCAAGATTATAACAATTTGTATACTCTGCACAAGCAGCATGACAAAGAGTACATCTACTGATAGGTTTTTCAATATAGGAACTTAATCTATCATCAAAAACAAAACATGAACCTTCATAAAATCCTTCAGGAAATTGATTTACATAATTAATTATTCCCCCATCAACTTGATATACATCTGTGAAACCTTCTTGTTTCATATACGCAGAAGCTTTTTCACAGCGAATGCCACCAGTACAATACACCACAACTTTTTTTTCTTTTAAGTTTTCAAATTTTTTAATTGCTTCAGGGAAATCTCTAAAGTGTTTTATAGGAAGCACAAAGGCATCTTTAAATTTCCCTACTTCAGCTTCATGTACATTTCGTGCATCAATAATCACAAAATCTTTTTTCTCTTTGTACCAAGAATCTAATTCTTGAGGCGAAAGATGCTTTCCAGTATGTTCAACAGAAACATTTTTCCCAAAAACAACAATTTCCTTTCGTAGACGAACTACAAGCTTATGATAACTTTGTTCCTTAACATCTTGTTCTCTATAAGTCAAAGAAGGGAAAGATTGTTCTAAAAAAGATTGAAATTTTACTATGGACTTTTCATCACCACAAACAGCACCATTAATACCTTCATGTGCAAGAAGGATTCTACCTAAAATATGAGATTCTATACATTTCTCAGCAATTTCTTTTCGGAAGACTTCTATATTCTGTAAAGAAACATAACGATAAAAGGAAATAACTTTATACATAGGATTTTAGTCCTTAAGAGATATTTAAAAAGTTTACTCTTTTATTAAACAATAACAAATAATACTGGGGATAATAAACAAACCAGACAAAGCCAATATTACCTGAGCACCAAAAATATCTGCCAATGCTCCAAAAGAAATAAAAACAATAAAAAATACCACTGAAAGAAGCATATTATATATAGACATAGCAGTAGCTCGAACTTCTGTTTTAGAACTATGCTGAAAAAGACTATCTGAAGTTGGAAGAACTATTGAACTACACAAAGAAGAAAGAATAAGAAGGAATGCAAAGAGAAAATAATTAGAAACAAAGAAGAGAGAACAAACAAGAATAAAATCCAAGAAAGAAAAAATAATCATTGTTTTTCTAGGATATTTTTTATTAGACTGTAAAAGTAAATTGGGAATAACAAAAAGAAGAACTGCACCAATGGAAGCAATATAACCCAAATAAGAAAGAGGAGTTCCTAATTCAACATAAGCCGGTTGATAAAGCAATTCATTAGCCCCAAAAGTAAAACTAAAGAATATTGAAGCAAGAACAAGGAGAGAAAGATTTCTATTATTTTTTATAAGAAAAAAACCAGTTTTAATTGTTTCAAAAAAAGTCTTAAAGCTCATTGATTTCTTTTTTTTAAGTAATGGTGGATCAGGAACTTGTAATAAAAAAAGGATAAACAATAGACCAAAGGCAGTATCAAAAACAATTAACCAATACAGATCTAAGAATGAAACAAAATATCCGGCAAGTAGAGCAGAAACAACAAACCCCAGATAAGAGAAGCTTAGTCTTCTGGAATAAAAATTATGCATATACTTTTCTTTTTTATGTGACTTCAAATACTCATAAATCCAACCATCATAAGCTCCAGAAATAAAAGTAAATCCAACACCATGAAAGAAAAAAAGGAGCATCAAAACGGAATAAGAACTAGTAAAAATCATAAGAAAAAAACTAAGGTAAGATACAGTAAATCCTAACAATGCCGAAAACTTCCTTCCATATTTATCAGCAATAACACCAGTAGGGATTTCAAAGAAAAAGTTAGTAAGAGAAACTATCCCTAACAAGATCCCTATTTGTGCAAGGCTTAAAGATTTCCCCTGTAAAAATATAGTCATAAAAGGGACAATAAATGCACCAATACCTCTCAGTAACTCAGCAAGATACACTTTCCAGAGTAATTTAAATTCCTCTTTTTGAAACTCCATACAGTCGAGAAAGAAATGAACTTTAAAAGAATATCTAAAAATAAAAATAGCCCCGCCAGGATTCGAACCTGGGTCTCCGCCTCCAAAGGGCGAAATGAATGGTCCTACAGCTTAACTGAAAGTTTGGCCGCTACACTCCGTAAGGACTGCCTAAACAGTACTTTCTACGGGGCTATAAGCGGCCTATATCTAAAAAAGATCCTCTGTTTTTAAATGTAATGCATTCATCCGAAAAGCTAAACTTGATCTAGGTATAAAATAACCAAATCTTTTCCAATAGAGATATTTACTATAGTGTACAGGATTTGACAAACCAACAGTTTTAATCCATGTATGAAGAAAACTATCTCCAGATATTTGGTAATAGTATTCTTTATCTCTTTTATCATACCAGCGGCAAAAAGTAAAACCTGCTTGAGAAAGAAAAGTACCTAAATCCCTCGAGAAATCACTCTCTTTGAAAGCATATTGAATTCTAGGATAATAATTAATATTTTTACTTTGTTTAGAAAATTTAAGAGAACCATCAGTATCAAAAAGTCCTCTAAGGAAAAGTTTTAAACTTAGAGAATTTGGCAAAATAGGTAAAACAAGATTATTTTTAGCACCCCGCCATAAATGAAAGCTTTGAAGTTTTTGAAAAGCATCCTTTGACTCAAAGCTAAGATAGTAAGAATTTCTATCATTTCTTTTTCTAATATAAACATTTATTCCAGGAAAAAGTTTTTCTATAAGTGGTTTAAGATAAAAAGTATAATAGTAATAATCTTCCAACGAACCAACTAAAGTCACCCTATTTTCAGTACTATGAATATGGCCATCACCATAAATAGCACCAATAAGTTCATACACAGAAGATCGCATAAAATCAATGTAAACAAAAACCCATTATAAGGCTGGCGCACACCCGCTGCCAAACGTGTCTATCTGTCCATAGGATCAAATTCAATGGATATAAGGCTTGTAGTGCCAAAATAATTTTGTCCAAGCCTTGTCCACAACAAGAGCAGAATCAAAAGGAATCTCTCCTTATAATATAATACACCTCAGTCCCAAGACTAAACTTCTCATGCACTGGAACCAGCTGTTCAAACCATTTCAACCGCCGTGCAGAAATCACTTTTCCCCCTCCTAAACTACGAGTAGCAAAGCTCGCAACAATATAAGGACTTGTTATTTTCTTCAATAACTTCTCTGTACTCCCTCGTTCAAGAGCTTCCAAACCTTCAAGAACTTTAAATAAAAAACACACATCTGTTTTCACAAAGGTATCAAAACTCAAAAGATCCCCCCAACGCACTCCTCCAGCTAATTGAAATTTTTCTAAATAAGTATTACAAAAATCAATATCATCTTTATTGATATCAATACCATAATATTGTATATGCCCCATCCAAGGCCGAGAAAACACATTCATTCCACAGCCTAAATCTAAAATAGTTTTATAATGAATCTTACTTTGGAGTTTAGAATATAATTTAGAATAATAGGGCAGTCGTTCTTTACTCGAAACATGGAAAGATAATATTCTCTCACATTTTTCAATATCATTCCATTGAGTCATAGCAGCAAGATATTTCTTTCTTCGTTCATACCCAGGAATAAGAAATGCACCATAAAGCTCTCGTAACCGCGCTCGTGCATCTTTAATCAATTTCTTTTTTTCTTTCTCATTATATTCATTATATTGCAGTGTATAAGGCTGAACTACACGAGAAACAAATGCATCACTCAGTCCACGATACTCTTTTTTATCTTTAATCTCATTAAGAAGCATTTCTTTCAAACAAAATCTAGGCTTTTATAAACTTTATTAAAAAAGAAAAAATTAGGGATCATATTGGAAAACAGATCCAGCAGCAGACTCCTTTTTATAATACAGAATAGTAGCATCATGCATATCCCCATAATAGATAAAAGGTTCCTTATCAAAAACAAGATCTTTTTTATCATCATGATTCATATCCATCAAATAGACGTGCAGCATATCATGAGGTCTTTTGACAATAGCTTCAAGGCTACTTTTATCTAAAATGATATCCTCTCGCTCTGAACGAACACCAGCTACATATCCCAAATATCCACAACACATAAACAAACCTATTGTACAAACTGCTACCTTATTACGTAATTCCATTTGTTCTCCTATCACCTACATAAAAGTTTTATCAGCAAATTTTCTTCTAATAGTCTCTCTTCGTTTATCCTCAAGCCATTTATACACATTTCCGTGTGGAGCACCTTCGAGTAGCATTTCCACAGCCTGTCGTGACATTGCCACAGCTTCAACTCCTCCAATAAGTGCAATAGTTTTTCCATACACAGAAATATATGTCTCTGTAAGAGATTCAATCATCTTTCTAGATTTTCCTTCCTGCCCAATAACTCTTCCTCGTAATCGTAATAATTTCTTCTGCGAGTTTCCACTAAAGTCAGAAATAGTAATCAGCTCTAAAGTATTATTTTCATCAAAAAGAAGCTCTGCAATTTCAGGATTAAAACCCCTACCAATTGCTTTGACAATACTCAAAGTTTCATAGACAGCAACACTATCTTCACCAGAAACAATAACATCTCCTTCTTCAGAATGAATATCAATATGCACATGCATTTTTTTCTCTATTTTTTTCTTAACCTCACCATTCTTTCCTATAAGAATTGCCACACGATCTACAGGTATTTTTAATTCTTGGCTGTCCATATTCTCATGAATTCCTTTTCTTCATCAAGCTTCAATCCCAACTTATTGAAATAGACAATAAGATTATGTACATCCCTTTGTAAAAGCCTTTGTACATTGGGATAACGCAAGTCTAAAGCATGCGAAAAGTCAATTAATACAGGCTTTTCCTTATCATTAAGGATATTGTATTCAGATATGTCTGCATGCACCAGTCCCGCACGAAAAAGCTTCTGAAGCTCACTTATAAGCCTTTCGTAGAACTCTTGAGGCTTCTTTGGAGCTTTGTGGAGAAGCAATGGAGCATCAAAATATTCCATAACAAGAATATTCTTATGTACAGCATAAGGCATAGGCACATGCACATCTTTTTCTCTTGCTCGTAAAAGATTCCTGTACTCTTTTTTTGCCCATGTATAAATAATAGAAAGCTTTGTTCCTTTCATTCCAGAAAATCGTGGATCAGGTTTCATGTACTCATACATCTTTTTGAAATTTGCAGAAGTTCGATAAATTTTGACCACTCTTTTTCCATCTTTATGCAATACTGCAAAAACATTGCTTTCTTTTCCTATAGAAATAGGCCCTTCAACTTCTTCAAAATACCCTTGTCCGGTAAGATAAAACAAACCTCGTAAAGTACTCTCATCAAAAACATTTCCAAACGCAATAAACTTATTCTTAGACATAGTATATACACAATAAAAGAACTTTAAAAATCTATCTAGAACTCTTCTAAGTCAACTGTAACTTCTTTAATATACCCTTTTCTTCTCAACCATTCAGCTTGAGTAGGCCTATATTTATAGATAACATCCCCTTTATCTTCCCCACCATATTCCCAAGGCTCAACTAAAACAATATCATTCTCCCGCACCCATAAATTTCTTTTCAAACTTCCTGGAATACGACAAACACGAATTTTCCCATCATAACATCGAACACGCATTCTTCCATTACCCAATCTTGATTCTATAAAACCTATAGATTGTTTTCCCCTAGGCAACTTTACACGCATAATCTCTTGCTGTTCTTGTTGTTGTTTGAGTTCTTCTTCCTTCTTCTTATTCATAGAAAATAAATAACTAGAACCACTTTATAAAGCTTTGCTCTCGAGGAGAACAGTAATTTTTTCTTGTATTTTTTCCAAAGAATCTAAGCGTGAAAGCTCAGCCCTGATTTGATTTCCTCCTCGATAACCTTTACTAAATTGAATAAATGTTTGCTTTGCAAGTTCATTTGTATAGATATCATACTTTTCTAAAAGAGAAATATATTCCTGCAGTAATCGCATCTTTTCAGCAAAGGGAATCTCAGCAAGATGCTCCCCAGTTTTCAAATAATGATTTGCTTTCGTAAAAAAGAATGGATCTTTCATTGCAGCCCTTCCTACCATGACATAATCACACCCTGTTTCAGCCATCATGCGTGAAACATCTTCAACACTTTGCACATCTCCATTACCTATTACTGGTATAGAAACCATTTCTTTAATTTTTTTAATATAATTCCAATCAGCACTTCCAGAATATCCTTGGCTTTGTGTTCGAGGATGTACAGCAATTGCACAGCATCCAGCATCTTCAGCAATTTTCGCAACTTCAAAAGCAACAATATGTTGTGCATCAATACCTAAACGAATTTTACAAGAAAGAGGAGTCTTCAAAGTACGCAGCTGCTCTAAAATATCTTTAATTTTTGGAGGATTTTTCAAAAGTGCAGCACCACCACCACAAGCAAGAATCTTTGGCGCAGGGCATCCAATGTTAAAATCAATAATATCTGTTTTTCCTTGAAGAAATTCTGCAGCTTCAAAAATTTTCTTGGGATCCTCTCCAAATATTTGTGTGACAACAGGTCTTTCTTCTTCAACAACATCAAAGATAGGATTATTTTCTACAGCTTCTTTATAACGAACAAGCGCATCTGAACTTAAAAATTCTGTATAACAAAGTCCAGCACCCATTTTTTTACAAAGAATTCTATATGCAACATTCGTAACACCAGCCATAGGTGCAAGAATCAATGGAGAAGAAAGTTTGAGAGGATATTCCATCTTACTCCTCTTTTACATCATCTCTTTTTTTCTTCAAGCGAAATAATACTGTCGCCCGAGATAATTCTCTATCAGTCATTCTATCTCGGGTATGCATTTTTTTTGTAATCAGCAACTCTCCCTTAGGGAATTTTCTTTTAAGTAATTGCCCTAAAGTTCTCGCATATCGCTGAGAACTAAAATAAATATCAATACCAGTTTTTAATTCTTCAATTTTAGAAATAAAATATTCCTGATTATTTTTATTTTGAATCTGCTTTTCAATAAACTCAAAAACTTCTTGATTATAAGGACGAAGCTGAATAATTGCTTCAAAATATTTAGGGTTATTAAAATGCGTAGATTTGGACATGGGGAACTCCTTGAATATGGATTATATCTTTTTTCTGAATAAATCCTTCTTCTAGTGCGATTGCAATAGTTTTCTTTCCTACAAGATTTATACTTATTGCGTTTTTCAAAACTTCAATAACTTTCTTTTTATTCATTTCTTCACCACGATAAAATATCTCTGAGACAACTAAGAAATGTTTTCCCTCTTCAAAAGTTTTTCCTATAAGCTCAGAATCACAGAGAGAGACAACATTTTCATGAAATTGTACAGATATCATCCTAAATATCCATGAGAATCTTTCTTCTTCTCGGAAGATTGCTCTACATACACTTGTTTACAAACATCAAGAAGAACGAAAATCCTTTTTTTATAACTCGGGTATACTTTTAAAAAATCTTTAATAAAAGCAATTTGTGTTTTTTCATCAGCCATTTCTGCTTTCAAACAATCATGAGAAACAATCATAAGAGCCTTATAGATATTTTTAGCCTCCTCTATTACTGTTTTATCTTTAATACCTGCTTGAACAACAGCATTATAATTCCCTCCAGGCATAAAAAGAGCACTGCTATAACCAAGAAATTTATTCAGTTTTCCATTAATGACACGACAAAAAGAATTCAAAAAATCCCATTTATCAATTTCTACACTACTCAATTCAAATTCTTTATTAACTGAATCAAAATTGCTAAAACCATATCTTTCATATTCCTTCTTAATTTTTTCAAGACTCATATTTTCGTTTGTACAAGTGATTTAGTACCACAAGCAGTACATTTTTTAATTAATTTCCCTTCTTCATTAAGAAGCTGAGTGTCAGGTTTGCTGCATTGATCACAAAGAACAAAAGTAGTAACATAACTTTGCATCTTTTCATTAATCATTGCACTAGTGAGTTTTCTTCCAAAAACAAGTCGTTTATCCTGAAAAAAACCAGGAGTTGCTAATTCTCTTTGAAGATATTTAAGAATATGTTCTGGTTGTCTTGCAATAAGATCTGCAATAGAAAAAATATTAATAAGGATTGTTTTATTTCCTTCTACATGCCCCTGAATTTTAGGCACAACAAACCTTTCAGATTTACTCTGAACTTTTGGGAGCTTCTCTTTGGCTAATTTGAGCATTTCTTCATATTTCATACTATAAAAGAAAAAAGACCACTATATAAATCTTTACACAAGCCTATAAAACCCTTTTTTCGGGGAAAAAATCTCTCCTTCCTTCAAAAGATCATACAAAGCAACCATAACTTTATCCTTAGACATCTTACATTCTTCTAGAAGCACATTTTCAGAAACTTCTTCATTCTTTTCAATGGTATGCAATATTCTCTCCCGTGCAGCTAAAGAAGGTTCAACTTCCGGCACAGAATCCTTCTCTTTGGGAAGAACAATTTTTTCTTCTTTTGTAGGAACTCCATATTCTTTCATTAATTCTAGTCTTCGTAACAAAGCCCAATCTAAATCAACAATACGAATAATTTCTGGCCGTAGATACCTTTCTCCTTGATATTCAGCTATTCTCCCAATAACAAGAACAAAATCTCCAATAGTTTTATTCTCAATAAGGGAAAGATCATCTGCCCAAACTTTCACACGTACTTGCGCAGAACCATCATCCAAGACAAGACTGCCGTACATTCCAGATTGAAAAGAGCCAATAACACTCCCAATAACATTGACACGAAGAACCTGCTTTCCATGTAAAGAAAAAGAAGGTAATCCAGAAACTTCATCAAATTTACTTTCTACAAGATGAACATCTTTCAACCATATTTTATAAGCAGTTTGTCTCTTAATAGGCCCTGAAACTGGATCTTCCGACATAGAAATATAAGACAAAATAAGATATATAAATTATTGTATACTCTCTTAACTATATCCATTTACTCTTTTCAGGGCTATAGCATCTGCAACACATCTTGGGCATCTGCCTTTTCGAGAAAGAACAAGCTTAGTATTTTTAACAACTTTTTGTTCCACCATGCGCCACATATCCTTAATAGTTCCACCTTTGTATTCCACATAAGAACTAATAACCCCGCCTGCATTTGCAACAAAATCAGGAATCACAAGAATACCTTTTCTATGAAGCAACTCCTCAGTAGCATGACTCATAGGGATATTAGACCCTTCAACAATAAGAGAAAAGTATAAACGAGAAGCATCTTCCAAACGAACAAGATCTTTTATCGCAGCAGTGATCAAAACATCACAACGAACATCTAATATTGCATTTCCTTCAAGAATTTTTCCCTTTCCATACGCTGTAACACTCCCTTTTTTCTTTTTTATTTTTTGTAAACGAGAAAAATCAATTCCTTCTGGACATACAAGAACACCATTGGAATCAGAGACTGCAACAAGCTTTGCACCAGCCTCGCAAAGATATTTTGCAGCAAACTCCCCAACATTCCCAAATCCTTCAACAGCAAAAGTAATCTGTTTTACATCTTTCTTCAAATATTTCAATGCAACCAATGTAGAATGATAAACACCAAATCCTGTGCTTCCTAACTCATGAGGTATACCTCCTAATCTCCTAGGCTTTCCAGTAACACATTTTTTACTTCCATTACCTTCAACAATCCATGCCATTTCTTGCTCAGCAGTATTCATATCAGGGGCAGAGACATATTCGGAAGGGGCAAGATGTTTAATTGCTCTCCCATACGCAACAAGCAAAGTCTTTTTTTGTTTCTTACTTAATTTTTTTGGATCAGCGATAATACCAGATTTTCCTCCACCAAAAGGCAGATCAGCCATAGCACATTTCAAAGTCATTGCTCGCGCCAGACGAAAAACTTCTAACTCATCAACATCTGGTCGTAAACGCACCCCCCCTTTCGCTGGACCTCGTCGAGTATTATCAATAATAAGATATCCCTTCAATCCACTTTTTGCATCATAGAAACGAACAATTTTTTCAGGACCAATCTTATCATACATCTGTGCTTCTTCAGTCAAAAATTTTCACCTAGAAAAAGAGAAGGCAAGATATTTTAAAAACCTTTTGTAATTCTAAAGATATAATTTTTACTTTTGCAAATAAGAATACACGCCTTGTGCAGCTATAGACCCCTCAGCAGCAGAAGTAATAAATTGCTTCAAAGAAGTCGCATTAGTAATATCACCAGCGGCAAACACGCCAGGAATATTCGTTGCATGATTTTTATCAACAGAAATAAATCCTTTTTCATCAAGTTTGACACCAATATTTTTCGCAAGATCATTCAAGGGTAAATGCCCTATTTCAATAAAAACTGCATCAACTTTGATATCTTTCTTTGTATCAGTCTTTATACCTTTCACAAATTTCTCTCCATAAATCTCAACGATATTTGTGTTATGAATAACTTCTGCTTTTTTCATCTTATACACTTTCTGTGCAGAAATAGGCTCTGCTCGTAATTTTCCACCCCGATAAATTACATAAATCTTCTTTGCATAGCCATTCATAAATAATGTCCCCAACGCAGCTGCATCACCACCACCTATAATCGCAACAGTCTTGCCTCGATATAATGGACCATCACAATTATGAACACATAAGTTAGAAGTGGTATAAGAATGGGCATTTTCAACAGTTAAGTCATAAACTTTACCAGAATAATAAGAAGATTGTATTTTACGAATAGGAAGGTAAGCATAGTTTTGGTCTGTCCATCCATAATTCATAATTCGATTTCTAGATTTAGTTCTAGGATGAGGAATTCCTAATATCTTTTCACCTTTTTCAAGATATGCACCAGAGATGTAAATATGGTATTTATCATGATTAAATTTAATTTCTCTATTGTGGATATATGAAGATTTTAATTTCTCCTTCAGTCTTATCTCAAATCGAGGTATAATTCCAAAACGCAAAAGAATAAGTTTTAATTGATAAGCTAACTTTTTAGAACTTGTAACATAACAAAAATCCTTCTCTCTCAAACAACCATCTCCTCTCCACATACCTTTTACAAGTTCCATTTGTTTATCCTTAGGCAGAAACATAAATTCTTGAGGTATTTTTTTAGCATGAGCATACTCCCCAAAAAGAGTTTTAAAGAGATCTCTTAATACCCTCGAATAGCAATATATGCCTAAGACTTTACCTTCTCTTGTAACTTTGCCCTCTAATCCAAATATTTGCAGGAGTAAAAATTGAATATCCTTAACATAAACTTCTTCCTTATTATTAAAAGAAAAATCTATGCCATTATGACCGAGATTACCTTCTGCTATATAATACCCAAAAAGTCGTAATAAACCTCTACTAAGCTCCACTTGCTTAGGTAATTTTTTTGCAGTCGGACTCCAATTCTGCTCTTTAATAAAATCTCCATCAATAAGCTTCTCTGGAAGATATCTATGTAAATCCAAATAAAATATATCCTTAATCCCCTTAAGAATAGGATAAGCTACATAGTCTCCTTTTTTTAGATCAGAAGCTTCTATCCAATCAGGAATTAATTTTAAACGTTCTGTAAGGGACTTAGAATATTTCCAAGTTTTTTTAACTGCGAGAACTCTGTGCTGAGGAGTAACTTTTGTTTCACCATAGAAGTATCTCGGAATAATAGATAATACTTCTCCAGAATAAGGAACTTCAACTTTTTCTAAAAACTGACTATACCTACCTTCATGGGTAAGTACTTTCTCATCATTTAAAAGTTGTATATCCTTTACATCGGGATTAGTTATAATTTCAGCTCCAGGGACTAAACATGTATAGCAATAATGTACACCCTTACCCGAAAATTCTTTTTCTCCAGGTACGCCTAATTTTCTATGAGTCATACCATTTGCAAAAAGGATGGTTTTACTTTCATATTTCTTTTTTTCTTTTGTTTGCACAGCAAAACCTTTTGCAGTTTTTTCAATGGAAGTAACTTCTGCCTCAATAAGTGGGACTTTATACTCTTTTACATGAGAAAGAAACCTCTGCATGAGATCAGACCCTGCAATTCCAGGCTCTCCAATCCAATTATCAACAAGGTGTGCAATATTCCCTGTCCCGCCATATTCTTTTGCAAGAACAGTAGTTTTCAAAGTAAATCGCGCACAATACAATGCTGCGCCTAAACCTGCAGCGCCCCCACCAATGATAATAACATCTTCCATAAGAAAACGAAAAGAAACAAGCTTTATATAATTAATGAAAATAAAAAAAGGCATGAATAAAAAAGAACTAAGTATTTTATTTGGACTTATTCTTCTTTCACCAATATTTTTAATTCTAAGCAGACTTTTCCTTCCGACAAATTATCTTTTTTCTTCTCTATACAAGCTTATTTTCCTTTTCCCATTATTTTATTACATATACATAGAAAAAAAGTCTTTAAAAAATATATATCAAGAAAATTTTTCTTTCAAAACAGTGAAAAATACATGGAAGAAGATGTGTATCCTAGGCCTAGGGATAGCCCTTATATATATAACTACATTTTTTCTCTTAAAAGGCTTTGTGGATATATCTTCAATTATACAAAAGCTCGAGTTAGTAGCAACAATTAATACAACAAACATTATCTTCATAGGGGCATATATTATATTCATAAACTCATTACTAGAAGAATTTTTTTGGAGAGGTTTCATATTCAAAAAAATGAAAGAGAATATAGGAAATAAAGCATACATTATTACTGGATTAGCATTCTCACTTCATCACATGATGTTCTACTATAACTGGTTTACTTTACCTTTTTTTCTTATTGTTACAGTTGGATTAAGTGCGTATGCAATTCTAATGAATTTTATTTTTGACAGGTACAAAGATCTTTATTCCTGTTGGTTAGTTCACGCACTTGCAGATACAGCACAAATAGGAATAGCAATTACAATCATTGGCCTACTTTAAATCTTTTGTAACCAGCCTTTTTTAGGTTCATAGAAATCTCCAGCTCTCTTCAACATGTCAATAGCTTCTTCCAATTTTTTCTCAGTAATACCTTTCTCAAAAACTTTAGGTTTCAAATCATCTTCAATACTTATAGGCCCACCTTGCTTTTCTTCAGATAATGCATAAAGAACTTCCTTCACATCAATAATTCTTCCTCGAGTAGAAGCACTAATTCCTGTAGTCATTCGATCAATATCTATTTTTCCTGTTTCAGGATCCATCCCAACTTCTGTCATGCACCACTTCATAAGAGCTATAGCCCGTAAAGCATCCTCTTCTTCTACATTTTTCTTCAACTTAACTCGCGCTGATGCTTCTGCCAATCGCACAATTGCTTCTAACTGCCTTGCAGAAATAGGGATAGGCTTAATTGTTCCATCACCAGTAGATCCAGTCGAACGCAACTCCACATAAAATTTCTTAATAGTTTCTACTGCTTGATCAGTAAGCACAGGAAATATCTTCTGCTTTGCATACGCCAGATATTTTCGAATAAAAGGAGCTTCAAATTCTGGCTTGGAATCCTTATATGCATGAGATTGCAGAACTCGCGTAGCAATATGCCCATCTAATTCTTTATTAGGAATATCACGAATAACAAAAATCAAATCAAATCTATTAATCAAAGCAGGAGGCATATCAATTTGATTAGGGATAGGAGTAAAGGGATCAAACCTTCATGTGTTATTAGTTGCTGCTCCAAGGATACTCGTCTGGGTTCTCAAAGTAGCTTGGATATTCGCTTTTGCAACACTAATGTGCTGTTGTTCCATCGCCTCATGAAGTGCAGAAGTATCCTCTTTAGAGATTTTATCCATCTCATCTAAAACAAGAATCCCTTTATCAGCAAGAACCATCGCACCTGCTTCTAGTGCCCAGCCTCGAAGAAACTCATCTTTCACAACCGAACACGTTAATCCCGCCCCACTCGCAGATCGTCCTGCAACATACCTTGATTTCGGCGCAGTATTATTCACAAAGGTAAGCATTTGGCTCTTACCCGCTCCAGGATCACCAACTAATAACACATGCAAATCTCCTCGTACAATCGTTCCATCCTTCTTTGTTTTTCGAATCCCACCAAATAATTGCAAGAGAATTGCTTCCTTTATTTTTTCATGCCCATAAATGGAAGGTGCAATGCTACGAATAAGCCTATTATGAATATCTTTGTCCTTTGCCAACTTCTTAATTTCTCTTTCATCTTCAGGAGTAATATTTATTTCAGAATAATCCTCTTCTACAGGTTCAATATAATTTGCCTGCATTGCCAAATCAAACCGCGTAGATGTAGCACCTGTTTTGGTTTGTATAGGCACTTCATACAAAGAGCCATTCACAATAATTCGTGTTCCAGGTGTAGTCCTTCTCTCCATTCTCGGCTCAACAAGATCTTCTCGTAAAAATATCTGCATTCTTTTCGGTTGTGCTCCTCCCTCAAGATTCTCTGGAGACTCTTCAATAACAAGCCTTTGCACATCAACAAGATCTTTAGACAATAATCGAAACTTTCCTTTCCTGCCACAGCTACATCGTGTTGGTTCTCGAAACTGTTGATCAATTTGTGGCATAGTAATAGTATTCCCACAAGAAGGGCATTCAAATTTTGCACTTACTGCCTGCGGTCGTACTTCAGAACTTTGTCTAATAATCCCTTCTATTGCAATAAATTTAAGAAGATGCTTGCTTCGCAGATTACGAATAAAAATTTCTTCAGACTTAGGAAGATTTCGAAAGCGCACACGAAAACCTTTCTTTACTTCAAACTGTTCTAAAGCCATTTCTGCAGCCTTAATTGTTTCTTCAGGCTCCAATAATAACTGATCAGCAAGTTTAGGATCATATTTTGTAAGATCAAAGAAATCAATAAGAATAAATTGCAAACCCTTATTCATATGCTCATGCAGCTGTTGCTGATAGCTTTGCTCAACAAACTCCTGAAATTTTTCTATTTGCTCTGCTGCATCAATACCCATGACCTTACAAGACAATTTTCAAAATATAAAGATTTAGGTGTTTTTTCCGAAAGATTTCCGGATTATAGATAAAAAAACAAAACTCTAATGAATCATAAGTTTTGCAAGTGATAAAGGCACACCAGAACAAACTCCTAGAGAAAGAGCTAAAACAGAAGCAGATAAGCCTAAATAACTTGTAAGGACAGGCTTGGTATAATTCCATCGCTCTGCACGAGCTTCAGGACTATCAAATATTTTTTGATCAAGTTCTTCACCTACAAAAGCTTTGTGAACATCTCGAGTAATACCTTGACCAATACCCTCACCAAGAGCATAGCCCAATTGTGCTCCTAAAGCTGAACCCCATTTTGGAAGGAAAGTACGAACGCCATACATTCCACCACAAACAAGAGAAGCAGTTCCTCCAACAATCATAATAGTTTCAAGATCCATTTTTTCTCCTACCAACCATTTCTGAAAAAGACACAAAAGTCAATCCAACAAGCATAAAAATAAGATTAGAACTCGTAATAGCTCCTGTTAAAAAATACATTACAGCAAGATACACACCAATCCAAAGAACAGTAATAGCAACTGCATCTCTCCCACGAAAAGGAACTTTTTGAATAGTTTTTGTTTTCTTAGCCATATCTACTTATACCCGACCTTCGCCAACTCTTTAATGAGTAAATCAACTGCTTCATGCAATTTTGCTTCTGATCGTGTCCCAGTACAAACAATCTTTCCATTACTAAAAAGCAAGAAAGTAGCTCGTGTACCAGGTAATTTATAGACTAATCCTGGAAATTGCTCAGGTTCATATTCTGTATTGCTTAATTGAATAGCCAATGCATTTAAATTCAAATCTAAACCAATAGAACCAGCAGCAACAAGATTTTGTACAGTGAATTTAGGTTGTACAGTAATTTTGACTTTAATCTTTTCAACATTCTTAATAATCATATCAATAGAATCCTTCACAATTTGCATGCTTTTCGCACCAGTACAAACAATTTTACCAGAACTAAAAATTAATGCAGAGGTTTTAGGATCTTTAATTCTCATAACCAAACCTGGAAATTGCTCAGGATTATACTCTGTATTAGGAAGTGCCTCAGCCAACTTCACCAAAGGAATTGCCCGCTCAAGAGAAGCAGTAGCAACAATATTAACTATTTTAATTTCTTTCTTTACTGCCATTGTATAGCCTCCAAGATATATTTTAACTCTTTAAGTATGCCAAAACCTCTTTATAAAGGTATTTAAAGCTATGCTATCCCCTAGTAGAGACTATTGAGGATAATACTTCACAAGATAATAAAACCTCCTCCAAACATTCAATATCCTAACATAAACAATACGCAAAATATCCCTCGAAGCTAAAGCAATGATATACTCTGCAATGTCTTCAGACCGTAGCATCTTCCACTTCTTCCTTTCTACAGCTGAATTTTGTAATATTTCAGTGTCCACACCTGCAGGGTGCACAATGGAAACAGATATATGATCCTTTCGCAACTCCCAACGCAAACTCCTTTTGAACCCAGTTACTGCATGCTTAGAAGCACAATAGGCACTTCTTCCAGGCATTGCAATCAATCCAAGCACCGAAGACACAGTAATAATATGCCCAGCGGTATGTTTCTTCATCATCAATCGCACCACCTCTTGCGAACAATAAAAAACTCCAGAAAGATTTATATCAAGAATAGACTGCCAATCTTTCAAAGAAGTATTTTCTAAAGATACATTTCTTCCAACACCAGCATTGTTCACAAGAATATCTACACGTCCAAATCTTTTTTCCACAAAAGAAAATAATCTTTGCACTTCTTTTTGTTGAGACACATCAGTTTGTATAGCCAGACAAGCAACATCCAAAGAAAGAATCTTTTTTTCTAATGCCTTTAACTTATCTAGTCTTCTCGCAGCAAGCACAACACTGCATCCTTCACGAGCAAATGCAAGTGCAGTTGCTTCACCAATGCCACTACTAGCTCCAGTAATAACAACCACTTTATTTTTGAGAAAGGCCATAAAAAAAGAATAAATACTTTCTTTTTAAGACTTCTTCTTTCTATCCTGATAATCAAGCTTTTTCTTTTTAGACTCATCTAAAATCTCTTTTGCATTTTTAGGACTAACAACACTTCTTCCCAATTGTTTTTCAATATCCTTTCGTGCATTCCCAGCAATTGTCCCTCCTTTACATGCAATCTCTTCATTTTCTAAAAAAGCAATGGACTTTTTAAAGAAAGGGAGGGAAATATAGTTTAGAGTATATACCTCAAGATCAACTACCAAGAAAACTCATCGTTTGAAGAGCAATCATACTTTATCAAAAGCAATGAGAAACTTTTTCCCCTTAATATCTCCCTCAGCACTATGAACAAATTTCTTTCTATGCTCTAAATGCAAAGTCTTTGCACCACAACGCTCTGCAATCACTCCAGCCCAAGCACCAAGATGTACAGTATCAACATGTACAGCTAATTCAATAGAATCATTTTTTTGTAAACCAGCTTCTTTTCGCAAAGCCTGTACTCTTCGCATAATTTCACGAGCAAAACCTTCTTCTTCCAAAGCTTTTGTGGTCGCAAGATCAAGAACAAGAGATCCAAATGCAAAATTCACACCGCCAGAAAGAGCAACATCACTTTGTACAAACTGAATATGTTTCAAATTTGCTTGCTTCAATAACAAAGGCACAAATTTTTGCACTTCATTTGCAATATTCCTATGTTCTTCTGTAAGATATATAACTGCTTTCTCTAAAGGCCAGCGCACATTGACTTTTTCTTTATCACGTGCAGCCATAATCCCTTGTAACACAAGAAGAAAAGCACTCATACTCTCTTCAAGATCAGCATCCATCAAATCTTCTTGAACTTTTGGCCATTGTTGAAGATGAATAGACTCAAATGCAAACACGTCTAAATTAATCTTTTCACTGATAAATGGAATGAATGGTGCAAGAAGAGTAATACCAGTAAGATAAGAATCATATAACACTTTCTGGACATGAGGATTCCCTAAATCATCTCGTACACATTGAACATACGTTTTAGAAAGATCAAAAAGAAGGAAATTCTTAATTGCTTCCATAGCCTTATGATATTCTAAACTCTCCATACTCTTTGTGACATCTTGAACAAGTCTTTCTTTACGCGAGAGTATCCATTGACTAACTGGATCAGAACTATATATTTCCTCTTTATAGGCTGTATTTTCTTTGACATATCGTGCTAAATTTAAAATGATCAACAAATGCCTATGAATTTCTTTTCCAGGTCCATATCCAAAATTCAAATTAAACTGTGGATTCTGCGAACAGTATTGCCAACGCATAACATCTGCACCCATCTTTTGTACAGCATCATCAAACCAGATAGCATTTCCAGAACTCTTATGCATAGCTTTTCCTTTTTCATCTCGTACTTCTTCATAGGCAAGCACTTTTTTATAAGGTGCAACACCTTCTAAGACTACAGACATAAACAGCTGTGCATAAAACCAAAGACGAACTTGTGCGCGCATTTCAATTTCTAATTCAATAGGGAACCATTTTTTCCAATGATTTTTATCTTCAAAATACTTCAAAGTAGAAAAAGGAACAATACCAGCATCTAACCAACAATCTCCAACATCAGTAACTCTCTCTACTTCTGCACCACAAGAACATTGAATTTTAATTTCATCAATCCAAGGTCTGTGCAATTCTGGAAGAGCATCTACTAATTTTGGATCAACTGCTTTCTCTCTCAGCTCTTTTCGTGAACCAAGAACGATGAGATTTTGACATGCACTACATTCATAAAACATCAAAGGCAGTCCCCAATATCTCCTTCGAGAAATATTCCAATCATCCATATTATCCAACCAGTCTTGCATCAATTTTCCAACATGCTCTGGATACCATTGCACTGTTGCTGCTGCCGCTTTCATCCTTGGACGAAGTTCATCACATGCGATAAACCAAGAATTATCTAAACGAAAGACAAGTTCATGCTTACATCTCCAACACACAGGATATCGATGCTTGTAATTCTCAACAGCAAAAAGAACTCCTCTCTTTTCAAGATCTTTCACAATATCCTCTTTTGCTTTCATCACACCTTTTCCAGTCAACCAGGAAAAGCCCTGTGTATACACCCCAAAATCATCTAACGCAGAGGGTAAAATTTTCAAGCCTATTTTTTTTCCAAGTTCATAATCTTCTTCTCCACAACTAGGTGCAATATGCACAATACCAGTACCATCACTTTCTCCAACCTCATCCCATGCAACAACTCTATGCACAATTTCTTTTTGCACCTCAAAATCAGGATAGAAGGATTCATATTCCCAACCAAGCATTTCTTTTCCTTGGAGTTTTCTCAGAACAGTATAATCTTTCTTTAATTTATGAACCAATAGCTCAGAAAGGTAGTACACATTATTTTCTTTTTTCGCTGCAACATACCAATGTTCAGGATGTACTGCAGCAGCAACATTACTTGAAAGTGTCCACTCCGTTGTTGTCCATAATAATAAATATTCATTTTCTTTGCCTTTTAATTTTGCTTTTACATACACAGAGGGATGAACAAGTTCAGCATATCCATCATCACTCATCTCATGCTTTGAGGAGCTCGTCCCACAACGAATACACCAAGGCAGAATTCTTCTTCCCTTATACAACCAACCTTCCTTGTGGCATTTTTGTAAAAAATACCAAATAGCCTCAATATTGCTATCAGCCATAGTAAAATAATCATGACCCCAATCCATCCATTGCCCAAGCATCTGAGATTGTTCTATTTGCACAGCAGAATATTTTTCTACACGTGCACGGCATGCTTGGGAGAATTTATCTAAACCAAAATGCTCAATATCTTTTTTCGAATTAAATCCCAAAGATTTTTCAGTTTCAACTTCTAACCAGAGTCCTTGACAATCAAATCCATTTTGATATCTTCCATCATATCCTTTCATTGCATGGTATCGTTGAAATAAATCTTTCAGTGTTCTTCCCCATGCATGATGCACACCCATAGGATTATTCGCAGTAATAGGTCCATCCAGAAAACTCCATGCATTCTTCCCAGAATTTCTTTTTCGTAATTTTTCAAAGATTTTTTTCTTTTCCCAATAGAGTAAAATCTCCTTTTCTAAAGCATAAGTTCCCTGTGATTCCATCTGCAAAAGAGTAAAAACCATATTTAAATAACTTTGGATAAATAAAATAACAAAGATAAAGAGGAGTATTGGATTTATCCATAAGTGGTAACAACAGAAAACCTTATAAAGGATCTCTTACCCTAAATAAGGAGAAGTGGTGAGAGAAATGAACACAAAAAAATGGAAGATCTTATCGAAAAACCAATGCTGGTCATGCAAATTCGCCCTGAATTCTCTATAGTCTACAAAGCAAATCCTAAACTTAAATTAAAAAAAGAGCATCTTAAAACAAAAAGAGAATTTACTGATTACCTCTCAAAAACCACAAAAAACTGGAAAGAAGGAGAATATTTCTTACGTTCTAACCTTGGTCCCTTCGCAGCTTTCCATGTAAAAAAAGGTGGAAAAGTAACCCTTTTCAAAGAAAATAAGAATAAAGTCCCTTATCTCTGTTGGTCCCTTCTTGGAAACAAATGAAATTAAAACAAAGAAAAGATTTTAAATATCTTGCAGTAGCCATCCCACCAGCTATTATTTCTAATATAACAAAAATAAACTTTAATCTAAACGATACAGTAAATAATTTTATGCACTCCTATGGTAATGACATTCTTATTCCCTTCTCTTATTATTTTATAGCAAGACATTGGAATATATCCAAAATAAAAACAATAGGAACTATTGGCATCTTAGCAACTCTCTCAGAAATAGTAGATTCATATGATGAGCATGGTGTGTATGATCCAAAAGACTTTTTGGCATATGCAACCGGATTAGGCCTTGCATATCTCCTAGAAAAGATACGCTTTAAAGAAAATGAACACCCTTGAAAAAATAGTAAATGTAGTACGAATTAATCCAGTAGCAGTTGCGTCCACAACAGTAGGAGGCTTATTATATTGCTATAACCTCCACATGTTATTACAATCAGAGGGTATTGAAACACAATCATGGAAATGGTACATAGCCCCAATAATATCAGGAAACCTTATGTGTTTTAGTGCACTCTGGATCAAAGGTTTTCTCAGTTATAAAGACATAAAAAGAGGACTCAAAACACATGGAATCACAAAAGACTATGCAGAACACCATTTAAAACATTACTGTGATAGACAAGCCTTCAAAGCCGCTGCAATCAGTGAAGATCTAGAAGAAGAGTTCAATAATATAAATAGAAACTTTCCGAAAGAAAGAAAACGTTTTGCATGGATCTCAGAATTCTGAAAATCCCCCAGTAAAGTGACCAAAACTCTTATAAACTTTACAAAACCACTTAAAAACATTAAATTAGGAGTTAATTAAAAAATGAATACATACCAAAAACCAGTTGAAAGAGGAGATGAGATAGAAGTAACTATCGAAAGCACCGGAGCAAAGGGAGACGGCATTGCAAAAGTAAATAACTTTGTGATTATTGTCCCTGGTGCAAAAGAAGGCGATAAAGTAAAAGTACGCATAACAAGAGTACTCAAAAAAATGGCCTTCGCAGAAGTAATTACTGAAGGAAGTTCTAGTGAAGCTTCTTCTGAAGAAGAAGAAAGTGTTGCTTCTTCTGAGTCTGATGAAGACAAAGAAAGCTACGCCCAAGAAGAACTAAGTGACGACGAAGAAAACTAAAGGAACTAAAAATTTATAAAGCTCTTTCTTTTTTTATATTTTTATGCAAGATTCTACAATTTGGACTGAAAAATATCGCCCACAAACATTTGCAGAGATAAAAGGCCAAAAAAAAATTATTGAAAGAATAAAAGCATTTGTAGAACAAAAAAATATGCCCCACCTCCTTTTAGCAGGTCCGGCCGGCGTTGGAAAATCAACTATTTCTTTAGTCATTGCAAAAGAGCTCTTCAAAGATACCTGGAAACAAAATCTTTTAGAGCTGAACGCGAGTGACGATAGAGGAATCGATGTTGTCAGACACACAATCAAAGAATTTGCAAAAACAAAATCAATGGGGAATGTTCCATTTAAAATTATTTTCTTAGATGAATGTGACTCTTTAACAAAAGAAGCACAGCAAGCACTGAGAAGGACTATGGAAAATTATGTAATGACCACGCGCTTCATCCTCAGTTGCAACTATTCAAGCAAGATTATCGACCCCATACAAAGTCGATGCACAGTATTTCGCTTCAAGCCATTAACAGAAGAAGACATTGCAGACTATGTCAAGGCAATTATCCAAAGGGAAAATCTAGAAATGGATGAAACAACAGTAAAAGCACTTGTTGAAATGAGTTCCGGCGATGTCAGAAAGGTAACAAACATTTTACAAAGCTGTGCATCCATTGAGAAAAAAATTACAAAAGATTTAATCTACTCATTAGTTTCAGCAGCGGAACCAAAAGAAATAAACGAAATCATCAACTTGGCAATAAATAGGCAATTTATCAAAGCTCGATCATTACTATTGGACACAATGCTCAAGCACGGACTCTCCGGCATCGACATTTTAAAACAAATCCAAAAAGAAACAATGGAACTCTCTACAATTTCAGATGAAAAAAGAATAGAGCTTATTGACAAATGTGGAGAAATAGAATTTAGAATGGTAGAAGGGGCAGACGAATTTATCCAGCTTGAAGCCTTACTTGCGAGTTATGCAAAATGATCCCATGGACAAAAAAATATGAACCAAAAAAAAGTACTGATATTCTTGGACAAGAACTAGCACTCTATAAAATTAAAGAAGCACTCAAGCTAAAACGTACAATCCTTATTTATGGCCCAACAGGAACAGGAAAAACTTCTGCAGTGCAAGTTATAGGAAAAGAGCTTGGATTAGAATTATTTGAGATAAGTGCCTCTGATGCAAGAAACAAGGAAAATATTGAAAATACTATAGGAAACTCTCTTGCACAACAAAGCCTTTTTGCAAAAGGAAAAGTTATTCTTATTGATGACATAGATGCATTATCAGGAACAAAAGATAGGGGTGGGCTTCCCACAATTTTAGCCTTGATAGAAAAAACAAAACATGCTATTGCAATAACATGCATAGACCCTTGGGATGACAAATACTCGAAACTCAGAAAACAATGTTTGCTCATTGAGTTCCAAGCACTAAAAAAAGAAAATATGTTTAACTATCTCAAAAATATTGCAGATGCAGAATCTATTCAATACCAAGAAAAAGATCTTTTGGATATTATTAAGCTAAGCAAAGGAGATATGAGGGCTGCAATAACAGATATACAAACCTATAGTATAACAAAAACAATAAACACAGAAGAAAAAAGTGAACGAGATCGTGAAGAAAGTATGCAATATTGCTTAAGAAAAATTCTCAAAAGTAAAAAATGGGAAGAAACCATCAATGTGTTTGATAAAGTTGATGAAGATCTTAATGAATGCCTCCTATGGCTAGACGAAAATCTTCCTAAAGAATATAATGCTGAAGATTTGAAAAAAGCATATGCATATCTCTCCAAAGCAGATGTTTATAATGGAAGAATTCGAAGATGGCAACATTGGAGATTTTTGATATACATAAACATGCTCATCACATCAGGAGTTGCAACAGCAAAGAAAGAAACAAATATCAATGCAACAGAATATACAAGGACAATGAGAATTCTAAAACTCTGGCAAGCAAATATGAAATATGCAAAAAAGAAATCTATTGCAAATAAAATAGCAGAACATACACACACATCAACAAAGAGAGCTATAAGAGATTCCCTTCCCTACTTAAAAAATATTCTTTTACAACCAGAAACAATAAAAGAACTACAATTAGATGAAGAAGAAATTTCCTGGTTACAAAAATAAATTAAGACTTTTGAAGACGCTTACGCACTATAGCAAGTTGCAACATCTCTAGAGCTTGCTGAACTTCCAACACAGAACTTCCTATTCGCTCTTTTTGTTCTCTAGATAATTGAGTATAAAATACTTTTAACTCTTCAGAATAAATTAGAGCATAATCAAGATTCCCTTTTTCTAATGCTTTCTGTGACTTTTGGACTAATTCTATACAATGCTCAAATGGGTCTAAATTTGAAAGGTTTTCAAAAGCAGTATTTTTCTTTTGAGGAAAAGTTAAAGGAAGAACCTGAGACAATGTTTCTGGGACATGCAGTATAGGATTCATTTTTTGAGGAGTATAAGAAAGAGGAAGATATTTTTGAAGATCTTGTTTTACAAAACTAAGTCGTAACATTTCAAGATCATGTTGTAAAGCAATAAAAACAGGGTAAAGTTCAGATCGTTGTGAAGAAGAAATTCGCAAATAAAAAGGTCTTAACTGACCATAAAAGATTTCTGCATAATCTAAATTACCTTTATCCAAAGACTTCCTACATTTCTGAATAAGTTCTCTTGTTTTTTCCAGTGGATCTGGAAATGTTTCTTTCTCTTGCAATGGAGATGAAACAACTTCAGGTGTAGCCTGCTTTTTGAAAATAGTCTTTTTTTGCATAACAAGTTCAGGAAAAGGAAGAGAAGGAAAAACAGCAGGTTTTGGTTTTTTCAAGAAACGCAATTCAGGAAAAAGATTTTTTATTGGAGATATTTTTTTTTCTAATTCAGGAAAACGAATCTCTTGTAAAGGAGCTTTCTTTTGTTCTAAAACTTTTTTATGTTCTAATCTTAATGCTTCTTTTTTATTAAAGAGAGTAAAATGTATTTTGGGAAAAAGAGACTCTGCATGAGTAGGAATAAAATATAAAGATTTGGCTGTATCTGCAAAAGTATAAGAGGACTTTTGAAAAGGAGAGAAAAGTCTTTCAAAGAAAGATTCTTTTCTTTCAAGAATAAAAGGAATATTCCTAGACAAAGATTTTTTAGGATAAACAAATAATTTCCCAGAACTTTTTTTGCCTGAATACACCGGAACTTTCAAAACTTTAGAAGAAAGATCTACCCTATTGCCCCTTTTCTGTTTCATGAATAAATATATAGGAAGAGAAAGAATATATAAACTTTTTTAAAACGTTAAACTTTGTAATCGTTTCACACGGTCCTCTGTTGCAGGGTGTGTACTTAATATCTTCATAAAACCTTTCCAACTAAAAGGATTAACAATAAACAAAGAAGCACCAGCTTCTCCACCTGCTTTCATAGGATGTTCTTTGACACCATCTTCTAACTTTTTTAATGCCTTAACCAAACCTTCTCCACTACCTAACAAACGTGCAGCACTTTCATCGGCTTGATACTCTCTACTTCGGGAAATTGCCATTTGAATAAGAAAAGCCATGATAGGAGTAATAATACCTAAAACAAGAAAGCCTAAAATCCCACCGCCATTATCATCATCATTTCCACCTAAAGCTCCAAAGATTGCTCCCCATCGTGCCATTGCTCCAACAAAAGAAATAATACCAGCTAATGTTGCAGCTATAGAAGCAATAAGAATATCTCTATTTTTAATATGGGAAATTTCATGCGCAAGAACACCTTGTAATTCATCTTTATGAAGGAGCTCTAGAATTCCTGTAGTGACTGCAACAACTGCATGCTTTGGGTTTCTCCCAGTTGCAAACGCATTTGGATTTGCAGACTTGACAAGGTACACTTTAGGTTTTGGAATTTTTGCAATTCTTGCAATTCCCTCAATCATTGCATGAAGTTCAGGCTTTTCACTTTTGCTCACTTCCTTCGCTTGATACATCCATAAAACAATTTTATCAGAAAAGAAATATGCAAAAAAATTCATGAGAACTGCAAATATGAGACCAATAATTAATCCATAAGGCCCAAAAAGATATCCAATACCAATAAGTATCCCAGTAAGCAAGCCTAAAAAAAGTACAGTCTTAACAGTATTTTCCATAGAATAAATGAAAAAAAAGCAGTTTAAATAATTTGCGGAACAGAGAAAACTTAATAACTCAAACAAGATTAAGAAAAAGAAATGGCTTTTAACATTATTGTAGGAAGGAACGAAGAAGATAAAAAAAAGTTTGGTGAAAAAGGAACAATTCTTTTAGGCCGTGCATATGTTAAGATGGGTCAAACAACCTCGCTTTCTAATTACGTTTACATGGATGTTATCAAAGCACATGTTGTATTTGTCGTCGGAAAGAGAGGCAGTGGAAAATCCTACACAGCTTCAGTAATTGCAGAAGGCATCCTCGACCTCCCTGAAGAAGTCTCTAAAAATCTTGCAGTAATTATGTTAGATACAATGGGTGTTTTCTGGACAATGAAATATCCTAATGAAAAAGATGCAGATCTTCTCGAAGAATGGAATCTCAAACCAAAAGGCCTGGAAAAAATAAAAGTCTTTACTCCTTTTGGAAAATTTGAAGATGCAAAAAGCAAAGGTATTCCAACAGACTACCCTTTTTCCATTAAAGCATCCGAGCTTACAGGTGAAGACTGGCGTTTAGCTTTTGAGCTAGGAGCCTCTGATTCAGTAACAATCCTTATCGAAAAAGTTCTTGGAGACTTTGCAGAACAAAAAAGAGAAGAATACACCTTAGACCACATGATTCAAGCGTTTGAAAAAGAAGAATCCTTTCCAACAGATGTAAGAAATGAAGCAATAAATAAAATGCGTGCCGCAAAACGTTGGGGTCTTTTCTCAGATGAAGGAACAAAAATTGATGTACTCATTAAAGGAGGGACAGTGTCTATTTTAGATATGTCTGCATATGCAACATCTGAAGGTGGTTGGGGCGTCAAAGCATTAGTAGTAGGCTTGATTTGTAAAAAAGTATTCATTGAAAGGATGATCTCTCGACAACTAGAAGAAGTGGAAGCAATCAAAGTAGGGTATTCCTATTTCAAACTAGAAGAAGAAATAGAATCAAAGGAAAAAAAGCCTTTAGTCTGGTTCTTTGTTGACGAAGCACATGAGCTGTTGCCCTCAGAAGGAAAAACTGCAGCAACAGATGCTCTTGTAACAATCCTGAGAGAAGGAAGACAACCAGGAATTTCTCTTCTTTTAATTACACAACAACCTGGAAAAGTTCATTCAGACGTTCTCACACAATCAGACATTGTCATTGGACACAGGCTCACTGCAAAACGTGATATTGATGCACTGAATGCAATGATGCAATCATACCTTGGAGACACTTTAACAGGCTACCTCAACACTTTACCTGCAGAACCAGGAGCAGCAATTCTCCTCGATGATAACTCAGAAAGACTTTTTCCTCTGCGCACACGGCCAAAATTCTCTTGGCATGGTGGAGAAGCTCCAACTGCAATCAAATACAAACGCTCCGCTAACCTAGGCATCTAAAATGGCATACAATCAAAAAGATTATTATTTTAATAAAGCAAAGAAAGAAGGATTTCGTGCACGATCTTCATACAAGCTTATAGAGATTGCAAAAAAATATCAGCTGATACAAAAAAATGACGCAGTATTAGACATAGGTTGTGCTCCCGGATCATGGTTGCAAGTGATTAAGCAAATGACAAGGGGAAGAATTGTTGGAGTAGATCTTGTTTCTATTAAACCCATTGAAGGAGTAACATTCATTCAAGGAGATATTGAAGATACAGAAGTAAAAAAACAATTGCAAGGAAAATTTGATGTCATAATTTCTGATATTGCACCTAAAACAACAGGAATGCGAGAAAGAGACCAAGCAATATCCTATATTCTTTCAAGAGAATCATTTCTTATTGCAAAAAAACATCTCAATACAAATGGAAACTTTCTCGTAAAAACATTTCAGTCACAAGAAACAGAAGACCTTGTAAAAGAAATAAAACCCCATTTCAGCTTTGTAAAAAGATACAGCCCTCAATCAACACGCCAAGGTTCAAAAGAAATTTACATTGTTGCAACAGGATTTAAGTTGTAGTAGAATCTAATAAATGTTCAACAATCTGAACAATATCTTTTTTTGCAATAGCCATAACTCTCTTAGTTTCCTTATGATCAACAACTGCACTTGGAACAAGCCCATTTGCATAATTAACATTAGAACAAATTGCTGCAAAAGGTATTCCCATTTGTGAAAGGAGCATTCCTTCTGGGACTGTCGTCATGCCAACAATTCTATAAGGCCTCCTACTTTGAGTGAGCTCATCCAGTACTGCAATTTCATCACTACTTTCAAAACAATCTCCTCCATTATAGATATACAATCCATTTTCTAAAGCCAGACAGCCAGTCTCTCGTATTGCAGATCCAACTTTTCTTTGTAGTTCTAAATCAAAAATAGAATTTAAGTTAGAATGAACATTTTTAGATGTAGTTCCAAAACTATGTCGAGATGCAGCAAAACCCCGGAAAGCTCTCCCTGGAACAACAAAAGCATGTTGATCTGCAATGGGAATATCCAAATCTAAAGCTCCTACCGCACTAAAACCATACACAAGATCAACACCTTCTTCATAAAGTCTTAAAACATTTGCTTCATATCCTTTTTCTTGGATAAGTTCTGCAGGACTGCGAATAGGTTTTCCATCTTTCTCCCCATGCCGAGGAAGCAACACAACCTCTACATCATGATATGTTCCAGTTTTATAAGGAAGCACACGACCATAAGAATTGTGAGTCTCCTTATGATATTGAATATTCAATAAAAGATGATCAAACGCTGTACTCAAACCACTTCCTAGAAGAAAAGCTATTTTCATAAAAAGAAAAAGAAAAAGCCCCTTTTTAAAACTAATGCAAATGAAAAATAGAGTTTTTACTTCATAAAAGCCAAGGCTTTCTGCATCAAAGGCATAACTGCTTCCGCTTCTTCTTTAAAGAGTCTCCCTAATTTACTAAAACTATACTCACCCGTATTATTACTTAAATCTTCTCGAGATATCTGTAATTTTGCTGTTCCTTCATTATAAGACATAACACTCACTGTTATTCTTGTAGTTTCAAATTTTACGGTCTCACTAAATAATGCTTTATCCAAATTTTTGTCAAATGCCATAAACTAAGAAAAAATCCTGGTTTTAAATACTTTTGCTTATCGACGAGAAACCGAAAATCCTCCTAAAAAGAATGCTTTTTTCGGAAATCTTCCGGATTTTTCTCAGAAACTTTTATAAAAACAAAAGCCTAAAGAAAATCTAAGCTCATGTCATCTAACTTGGTATGGCGGAGGTCCCAAAAAACCCTTAGAACCAGAGGAACTAATGTTCTAAGGAAACCTCTTTCCTTGACCGGATCTCTGGGTTCAAATCCCAGCATGGGGACATAAAGTATCCAGAACATATAAACTTTTTGGAGAAAATACAAGAGTAAAGGATTTCGATCAGTAACAGGTCATTGATCGCGAAAAACAAAACAAATAGTAAGAGCTATACAAGGAGACAAAAAAATGAAAATAGAAAGAGAAATACAACAACATATTCACAAAAATGGTTGGAATCTAAACTATGATGGGAATACTGCGACAAATATTTTTGGTACAGAATATAATGTAACCATTCAAGATACAAAAGGCTATTTTGATCTTTCTAATGTGCAATTAAGAAAAAAGGAAATAACAATCAAGGATGCATGTGAGTTTCACCAAGATGTTTTCAACGCAGAAGTGGGGGCAGAATATATGGCCTATGAACTTGCACACGAAGTAGCTCACACAGAAACATATGCAATCCATTCTGCACTAGCCATTGGCATATTAGGATTAGGGCTAGTAAAAACAATACAAAGCAAAGACCCAAAAACATTTCTAAAATGGTCATCTTCTGCTTTGTTAGCAACATTTCTTCTCAGCGAAGTTACAGCAGAAGTGGGCGCACATTTCATTCATGGAGCCAAAATAGAAGGAGACTTTGACCTCTACAAAACATTGTTGGACTTACTCTAAAGTAAAATCAACACAGACACGAAATTTTTTCGGAGCATACTGCCCGCATTTCACCACAGAAAGAACTTTGAAAGAAAGAACCTTTGTACGTATAAGATCTAAAGGCTTTTTTTCTATTTCTTCTGCTGCCGCAAAAGTATAGAAATGAATCATCCCATTTTTTTTCAAATGTTTCACAGCAACGGGGAGAAATTCTTCTGCTGATTTTGGAAGAGGCATAAGTATTCTATCAAATTTTTCAGAAGAAGAGAAATCCTTTGCATCTATATTATACAAATGAATCTGAGGATATTTCATACAGTTCTGTACAGCATACTGATGAGCAATAGGATTCTTCTCTACTCCTACAATCAAAGAAGCTTTGCTATACTTTGCAAAAATTAAAGGGTAGGGACCAACCCCAGAAAAAAAAACTAAAACTTTTTCATAAGGCCTAATCATCTGTACAATACGCAGTCGTTCTGTTCCCAAGCGTGGAGTAAAATAACATTGTTCTACATCTAATTTCATCTGCACACCACTTTCTTTGTGCACTGTCTCTTTTCTTTTCTCTCCAATAATCCATTCTAAATCCTGTGTGCGAAATTCCCCATGATACAATCCCTTTCTTCTCAAAACGACTTTTACATCTACTTTTTGAAGAAGTTTTTTTGCTTCAGATGTTTTAACATCCTCACCAACAATAATAATATCACCTATTTGATCATACGCACCGCTATACTTCTCTTTTCTTTCTTTAAGAAGAACATCTTTTTCTACAAGTGTATATCCTTTTACATCTTTATTCACAGGGAAATAAATATACTCTCTTCCAACAAGAGGACCATAGCCTAAAGCAAAAGCTCCTTTTTCTAAAAGTTGCTTTTTTACTTTTTCCGCATCCTTTTTGAGAACTTTCACACATTTCATAACAGGAAAAAAGAAGGAAGAATTTATTAAAGTTCGTATAAGGGCTATTGGTAAAGATTTTTTATACACAAAAGCTCTTCACAGATTAATCTTAGTTGCTAACACAAAAGACCTAAGAACAAGCTTAATAAATAACATAGCACTCTCCATTATTATGCAAATAAAAATGTAAAGATTGTTGTTTTCGTCCCATTAACACACTCCAAAGAGCAGAAGAGTTTTCTCTAATGAGGTTTGCGCCAGCATGAATTTTTAATGTATGGACTTTAATGACTTCTTTCAGCATTTCAAGAGGAGGAGAATCAGATCATTTATAACTTTTTGTCTTCAACTATTCTTGAGTAAGGCAAAACAACTAATCAAATTAGAGGGGAAATTAAGAATTAAAAAGTTAGAAAAATATTTTTGTGTAAAGATTATTTTTTAGAAAATATCTGCTATTTATAAGTCTAGACACTATCTTTAAGGTCTATAAGTGAGTTTTATTGAAGTATTCTACAGAGCCCTAAAACCACTTCTTCAAACTACTCTTCTCTTCAGGTATAACTTTCTTTATTTTTTCTAAAGTTTGATTCACCCGCTCTTCAGAAAAATCATGCCTATCAACAAGAATCTCTTTGACAGCATCTTCATCTAATGTTCCTTTTCGTAAAACAACATCTTCTACAGGAATATTTTTATAGGTATCAAAAATTTCTTTCCAATCAAAATCAGTCTCTAAAGAAGAAAATATTTTTCCAAAATCTTTCTCAGTATGTAGTAACTTCAAAGCCTTTCTCGGTCCTATCCCCTTGATTCCACCAGGATTATAATCTCCACCCACAAGGATTCCTAAAACTATCAACTGATCTTGTGTTAACTGCAACTTCTCTAACACACCTTTCAATTCAACAAGATAGGGAGCAATCAACACATGCTTTCCCCCAGTAATTTTCCTTTTCTGAGACAAAGTAAGATTAAAAATAAGTCGTGGAGCTCCAAAAAGTAAGGAATCATAATCCTGTGATACAGAAGCCCACACAATTTTTTTCTGTACCATATATGCACATTCTGCCTCAGCTTCTGAAGGCGCTTGAACAACAGGTAACCCCATTGCAAGAAGCAACTCTTTGGATTCATCAAACATATCTCCAGTAACATAAGAAAATTGTTTTGAATATCTTCCTGCAGCTTCTTCGCCTTCTTCCAAAACTGCTTTTGTATATCGCTCTTGCGCTTTTTCTTTCAAGCCTCTTCGTATTGCTCGTGTTTTTTCTTTCAATAAAGGGGCTTCACCATCAAACACAAACACAGGAACTATTCCTTTTTGCATAAGATTCGGCACTCGTGAAAATAATCCTACTAAATGAGAAGTCACATGCCCATTACTATCCATCAAAAGTGTTCCATCTGCTTGCCGAATAGAACTCGTAAACTGAAAGAGAACATTTGAAGCATCAATAGCAAGACTTTTACCTTGTAATTCTTCCCATTTCAAATCTCGCTTATCTACAAGCTCAGAAATCTTTACTCCCATAAAAAGAAAAAAGAAAAAAGAGTATTTATAACTTACGCAAAAAACTTTCCAAGCACTTCTCGTGCATGTTCCACTCTTTCCTCAGTGTTTGCAAACACATATACTCTTCCAATCTTTCCTTGTTTTTGATAAAGCATAGGACTCTTATCTAAAGTACAAAAATATGCTCCAGCCTCTGTTGCAATAATCTGCGGCGCACAAAGATCCCAAGTATTACAAAACTGTGGTCCATTATTCATATGTACATCGGCAATGCCTTCAGCAACCTTCATAATACGAAGTCCCTCGCTTCCGCTTGTAAAGAGTTTTTTGCATCGTAAATCTTCAAAAACTTCTTTCCATGCAGGATCAATGATAGTATCCTTGTCAACAACGACACGAGACTCTGGATTCCTTGAAGAAGACACAAACATTCGTTCAGTCTTATACATATTTGCAAGATATGCACCTTGTCCTTTAATGCCAAAATACGTTTCCCCAGTCGTAGGTTTATGTACAACACCTAATACAGCTTCTTCATCAATGGCTAAACCAATATGCACCGCAAACTGATCACTTCTATACACAAATCCACTTGTCCCATCTAAAGGATCAACATACCATACTCTATTGACAACCCCTTCTAAACCTTCTAAAGGAGGTAATTCTTCACTCACAATCCCATCTTGTGGAAAAGCATTATGCAATCCTTGAACAATAAGCTCATTTGCAGCCTTATCTGTTTCTGTAACAGGAGTACCATCATCTTTGATAGTCTTAGTTTTATCTGCTGCTCCAAAATATCCCCTCATGATACGAATACCAGCTTGTTCAGCCAAACGGCGTGCTACGTCTAACTCTTGATATAGTTGATAGTTTTTCATACACATACAACAGAAGAATTAATAAATAGAAATAACTATTAATTCCTAATCATTAATGGAACTTAAAACACTTGATCTCACAGAGTACGAAGCAAAAATTTATAAAGGGCTTCTCCAAGGACAAAGACTCTCAGCAAAACAACTTGCAGAATGTTCAACTGTGCCACCAACAGCAGTCTATCCAACATTACAAAGTTTAGGGAAAAAGAATCTTATCCTAGAATTTTCTGGAAAAACAAAACAATTTGAAGCTATAGATCCAAAGATTTCAATCCCTTCATATATTGAAAACAAAAAGAAAGCTCTAGAAAAGAATGCTGAACAACTTCTACAAGAGATTGAAAAACTAAAAAAAGAAAAAAGAATAAACCAACGAAAAGAAATTCTGAGTCTTTCCATAGGACAAAAAGCTTCTGTAACTATTTATGAAAATGCAATTAAAAATGCAAAGAAATCTATTTACATCCTGGGCTGGAGAATGCATAAAATCAAAGATAAATACACTTTCCTGCACCAGTTTAAAGAACCAATTAAAAAAAAGGTAGACGTGCGTTTAATTCTTACAGGCGGACCAGAGAAAGCATGGGAACTTATTCAAGCATATGAAAAAGTAGGAATAAAAATAAAATATCTTCCTTTAGAACAAGATAAATTCACCATGCTTATCATTGATGGGGAAGAATGTAAAATTACCCTAAAAGATAAAACACTCCCTGAAAAATATAATATCTATGTGCATGATACCTCACTTTCTTTAGCCTTAGAAACATATTTCAAGGACTGCTGGAAAAAGGCAAAAGGGATAAAAAGAAAAAAGCCATAAAAAAGTTTATAAAAGCATCTTTTCTATAAAGAAAAACTGGTGATAAAACATATTTCTTTTAAGCATGGCTGGTGGTACTTCTATCGAGTGCACGAACCAAAAACAAATCTTCTCACAGAAAACTATCCTGGACTTAAAAATTACCTCTACGATGTCTTTGAAAACTGCCCACATGATTATTTCCAAATAGAACCTCGCTCTTCTAAATTGAAATTTAACCTTTCAAACATAAACATGAAACACATTGACAAGCACGAACTCACAGAACTGACAAAACAAGGTTTAACTGCAAACGCACAACGCTACCAATCTAATCACTCAAAAGTACAACTCTATATGTTAGAGAATGACAGGAATACAATAGCAATCGAAGTCCCCCTATGGCTACACGCACAAGAATTACAGAATTACGAAAGACTTTTTGGCACAAACAACCCATTAACAGGTCATATTGATGCATTAAGAATAGAAGATGGAAAAATTTGGATTTGGGATTACAAACCAAACGCACGTCTGGAGAAATTTGCATCCACACAAGTATACTTTTATGCCTATATGCTTTCAAAAAGAACAGCTATACCATTAGACAACTTCCGCTGTGGCTATTTTGATGCAATAAACACCTATGTTTTTAACCCCAATAGCTGTAAAATACCACTAGGAGAACAAAAAATCCTACAAAAAACTTTTTAAGAGAAGAATGTATAATGAAGCTATGCAAAAACTCACCCTTATCTTTAGTGATACAGAATTTGGGGAAGGAAATGCAACAGACGACTTTGTAGAAGATGAGCTTTTCATAGAAACAATAAGTAAAAATTTTCACTATGGAAAAGAATATCCTATTGATTTTGTTTTTAATGGTGATACATTTGATTTCTTAAAAGCCCCATACAAGGGAAAATATCTTAGGCATATTACAGAAAAGATTTCTTTATGGAAGTTAGAAGAAATACAAAAAGCACACCCTTTATTTTTCATTACACTCACAGAATGCTTAAAAACAAACAAGCAGTCAAGAATTATTTTTATCCATGGGAATCATGACTTTGATATAGAATTTGCAGGAGTGCAGAAAAAAATCAAAGAAATGATTACAAAAGAAAAAGAAGAACAAAAAAAGATTCTCTTCCCAGGATTTGAATTTTCTGATGGCATCCTCCATATTGAACATGGTTCTCAGCTGGATGAATTTTTTAGAGTAGAGCCAGATAAACTAGTATATGACTCTCCAAATCAAATTGTAGGAGAGCCTTTTTTACTCAGCCCATGGGGCTACAATGCAATTTATGAACACTACATTGCAATAAAAGAAGAATTTCCAATAATAGAACGCCTGAACCCAAGAGCAAGAACAATAGAGCTGCTTCCATTTAAATTAAAAAAGAGAATTCTTGGAGGAACTGTATGGTATTTATTAAAAGTATTTTTCTGGACACAATGGAAACACAAAGAAGACCCTTTATATCACTTTACACTTCCAGAATTTAAGAAATATATGTATAATTTTTTCAAAGGAGAATATGAAATAAAAGTAGATCGCCATGCAAAAAGAAAACTAAAGAAGAATGGTTTCAAAGCAATCTGCTTCGGGCATACACACAGAGCAAAAATATGGAAAATAAAAGATAAATGGATGCTGAACACAGGAAATTGGAGAGATGAATATCAGCTTAATGAAAAAGAAAAAATGTACTACCCAAAAACAAAAAGTTATGCATTTATTATTCACAATGAAAAAGACATACAAAAAATAGAGCTAAAACAACTAAAATCAAAACAAAATCCTATTTCTATAAAAGAATTAAAAGACTACGCACGAAAAAAGAGTATAATAAAACATCGATAGTCTAATACCCAGACAAACTCTTCTGTCCAGATAGTAACTCATCAAATTTCAAGCTTAAGAAAACAAGAACTGAATCAGCAATGGGCTTGATTTGTTTCTGGATATAATGCTCATAATCATAGCTTTCGTTAAATCCTTCATAAGGTTCAACACCTTCCTTACTATACACATACCTCACAACTGTTCCTTTAAAATTCTTTAACTTTCTCGCAGCTTTTACATGAGGCGGCTGAATTTTTATATAATCCTTCAAAGGTTTTCGCAAGGATTTTTTATACACAAGCAAAGAATCATATTTTCCTTTTCTCAAATCTTTTACAAAATGAGAAATGAACTCTTCTACTTTTTTCCCAGTAAACACCCTCATGAGCAATTCTTCCTGAAATTTCTTTGCAAGTGGTGTCCAATCACCTCTAACAGCTTCCATACCAACAACTTCCAGCTTCCCTTTTACAAGCCCTGCATATCTCTTCTTCGCACCCTTTTCAACTCCTCGCAAACGAGGCATAATAAATTCACTATACACTTTTTCAAACTCTAATTGCAAGCAACTATCTAAATAATACTCTGAGCGGATATAATCTTTAAGGATAATATTCATTTTTTCTTCTAATTCCTTTCCTAATTCCTCAGGATTCCTTTTTCCTGCAACAACGAAACAACTATCAGTATCAGAATAAATGACTTCATATCCCTCTTCTCGAATCATCTCAGCAGTTTTTTTAATAAAGAATTGTGCAAAGGAAGTAATAGCATTTGCCAAATCTAGACTATAATAGCGGCAAAGAGGAGATGCCATGACTCCAAAGAATGAATTCATAAGAATCTTAATTGCATAGCGACCAACTTCATCTTTTTTCTTTCGATATTCCTCTCGAACTTCCATCAATTCACTGATAATCTCAGGCATGACTCCAATTTCCTTAGAAAACGTTGCACCATTTGGCGCCTTGATTCCTTTTTTCCCAAAACTAAGAGGATCAATATTAAACGTTTTCATCAAGGAAGGATACAAGGACTTAAAATCAAAAACAAGAATATTTTTATATAAACCAGGAAGAGAATCCATCACATATCCTCCTGTAATAGATTCTTCCTTCACACTATGTGCAACAGAAGGAGCAACATATCTTCTATCCCGCAATTTTTTTAAATAAAGAGAATCCAAAGATGCAATACTTCCTTTGACCTCATCCAACATTAAACCAGTGAGGACACTTCTTTTTGTATACAAAGCGAGGAGAGTACTTTTTTCTAAGATACGTAATACTAATTCAGAATCTTTCAAATTATAATCTACAAGCTTCTGCTGATGATGTTTATACAATTCCTCTATTTCATTACCCTTATCAACAAAAGTAATATTTTTTCCTTCTTGAAGAAAGTGTTGTGCAGCAGTTTCTAATTTATAATCATCTAATTTTGTTGTATCTCTAACCCAAGAAAGAAGATCAATAACTTGTCTTCCCTCTGCAACAACACGTGATCGTGAAAAATAGCCTTGTTTTAAAGTAATTTTACTCACAGAATCAAATCTTCCAAGAATAAAAGGCACTTCTAATTTTTGGCATCTTTTTTTGATCACTAAAAGATCAAAATCAATAACATGCCAACCAAGAATCAAATCAGGATCTACTTCTTTAAGAACAGCGAAAAATCTTTCTAATAATTCTTTTTCTGTAGTAAAAGATTCTGCATATTTTAATTTTTGTTCAGAAACAATCAAAACTTTTTGAAAATCTCCACAAACGAGAGAAATACTATAAATGGTTTTTGCTCGTGAATCAGTCTCTATATCTAATGCCATAATCTGTAAAGGAGCAGAAAAAGCTTCGATAGTTTTTAGCTCAGGATTGGTATAAACTTTTATCTCGCCTTGATAACTATACTCTCCTTCTACTTCAACAAAAGCCTGAATTTTGTGGTCAATGAGAAACCTTCTGGAGAACTGAATATCCGCTTCATAACATTGGATACCTTCTGGCTCAAACATCTTTCGTAATGCAACAACGTCAGAAGGAAGATCAACAACTATTTTTACAACTTCATGCCCCTGAAAATTTTTGAATCCTACATCTTCTACATCAAAATCTTCTGAATTTTGTGCCTGAGCCAGATCACTTTTTTGAATAAAGAAATAAGGTCTATAATAAGAAAGAACAAGAAATGCTTCTCCCTCTTTGGATCTTCCAAAAAGACTCACAAATGCTTTTCCATGAATAATCCTATAGGAAGCATCAACAATAAACCCTTTCATAAGAAAAAGAAACGAAAAAGACTATAAAAACTTAACCAAAATAATTAGTTCGTGCATGTATCTCTGCACCACGAGCAGTTCTAATATAACTTTCTTCAATTTCTTGGTAACGTTTCATATCTTCAGGGCGCACAGAAGCCTTAACTTTATCAAGAGCTTTTTCAAAATGATCCATACTTACCTCTGCAGCTTTAATATTCTCTCTAAGTGCAAGCATACCAGCTTCTCGACAGACTCCTTCAATATCACTCCCAACATAATTTACAGTTTTGTCTATGAGTATTTTCAAATGTACATCTTTTGCAAGAGGCATATTCTTTGTATGTAACTTAAAGATTTCTAAACGGGCTTTCTCATCTGGTAAAGGCGTTAAAAGTATTCTATCAAATCGCCCAGACCGCAATAATGCAGGGTCTAAAATATCTGGTCTGTTTGTAGCTGCGATAACAACAACATTATGCAGTTCCTCAAGTCCATCAATTTCAGTAAGTAAAGTATTAACCACTCTTTCAACAACATTATTCCCACTCACTCCCCTTCGTGTTGCAATTGCATCAATCTCATCAAAGAAGATAATAGTAGGGGCAACTTGCCGTGCCTTCTTAAATATCTCTCTCACACCTTTTTCTGACTCTCCAACCCACATATTCAAAAGCTCTGGACCCTTCACCAAAATAAAATTTGCTTCAGATTCATGTGCAACAGCTTTTGCAAGCATAGTCTTACCACATCCAGGTGGGCCATATAATAATACTCCACGAGGCGCACGAATTCCTATATCTTTGAATCTCTGAGGATATTTCAAAGGCCATTCAACTGCTTCCTTCAAATCCATTTTAATATCTTCAAGTCCTCCGATATCATCCCATCCAACATTAGGTACTTCTACCATAACTTCTCGCATACCAGACGGTATAACAATACGCATTGCTTCTTCAAAATCTTTATCTAAGATAATTAATTTATCTAATACTTCTTTAGCAAGTGGTTGATTTTCTTTCAAACTAATATCCTTTTTAAGAACTCTTCGAATAACATTAATCGCCGCTTCCTTACAAAGAGCAGCAAGATCTGCTCCAACAAATCCATGCGTTCGAGAAGCAAACTCACTCAACATTCCTTCTATAAAAATCGGGCGAAGTTTTTCACGTTGAAGAAGAGGAACTGTTTCCCAGACCTTCTCATTTTCTTTGAGATCACCTTTGAGAAGTTTATAAACATCCTTTAATCCAGTAAGGTAGTCTTTAACTTCTTCTATTTCTGCATGTACAGCTTGTTCTCCATCTACTTTAATTTTTTTAGAATCTAATTTTTGAATTAAGGCGTTTAATTTATCTGTAAATTTAACAATCCCTCTCTCTACATATGCTTTTTTAATCTGTGGCTTCAAAGGCATATTTCGTGTGTGAATTTTCAATATATTCAATCTCCCTTCTTTTGAAGGAGGAGCAATAATAATTTCTCTATCAAATCTTCCTGGTCTCCGTAAGGCTGGATCAATAGAATTAGGCCTATTCGTTGCAGCAATAACAATAACCTTTCCTCGCTCTTGCATTCCATCCATAGTCGCTAATAACTGTGCAACCATTCTCTTCTCTACCTCTCCATAACTCTCTTCTCTTTTAGATGCAATAGCATCAATCTCATCAATAAATAATATAGAAGGTGCTTTTTTCTCTGCTTCTTCAAACTTCTCTCGAATTTTCTTTTCTGCTTCTCCAACAAATTTAGAAACAACTTCTGGCCCATTAATAAGAAGAAAAGTTGCATCGGATTCATTTGCAACAGCTTTTGCTAAAAGAGTTTTTCCACATCCTGGGGGTCCATGCAAAAGAATTCCTTTTGGTGGCTCGATTCCTAATCGCTCAAATAATTCTGGATGCTTCAATGGCAACTCAACCATCTCTCGCACTTTTTCAATTTCATCTGTAAGCCCACCAATATCTTCATAAGTAATGTAAGGAACTTTTTCTTCAAGCACTTCAACAGCTTTAGTACTAAATTTCAAATCAGTAGCTTCTGTAATAACAAGTGCACTTTTTGGAAAACCATCAGCAACAACGAAACGCAAACCAGCAATACCAAACCCACCCATAAAATCATCTTCAAACATTTGGAACACATCTTCAAAAAAAGGATTATCAGACATGGCACTTCTTCGTCTTCGTGTACCGCCTAAAGCAAGAATATCTCCTTTCACAACTGCTCTTCCCAACAAACCTCTCTTAAACATATTGGGATCAACTTTGATAGTAACACCTTTCTGCGCAGGGGCAATAGTGACAGTCTTTGCCTCTTTTACTGCAGCCCTTCGGACTTTAACAACTTCACCAATGCCTGTCTTTGCATTTCTTCGAAGAATCCCATCCATCCGAATAACAGTCTGTCCAATATCAGTAGGATAGGCACGATCAACAATACCAACAGTCTTTCTTCCGCCTTCAATTTCAACAATATCACCTATACGAACACCTATATCACGCATGGTCTCTGTATCTATACGAACAACCCCTTTATAAGCTTCCTCTTGCAGAGCTTCCATAACCTTCAAAGTTACTTCATTCATGGTGAATTCTTCCATTTTGATCCTCTTAATAAATCTTTCTCACTATCTCAATAATGCAATTATGACTTAAGGATTATTAAAGCTTAGGATTTTTAAAAAATACGAAAAAAAACACTATCTCAACAATTTCTGAAAAAAGGCTTCTAAACACTTAATCTCAGCTCTTCGCACATTTAACACATAGAACTGAATATTTTTTATCTTCTCAACTTCCTTAATAAAACCTTCATCCAATAAATAATGGAGAATTTCATATGCCCTTTTTCTATTCACATTAATTTCTTTAACAACATCATTAAACGTAAAATGCCGACTAGGAAATTCTAGAAGGGATTCCATAATTTTTGTTTCTGGGCTATAACCTAAAAGCTCACAAAAGACATTTTGTGTGGAAGATTTATGCATATATCACCTTAAAAAAAGAGAAATGAATATTTAAACTTTATCCCCAATATGGTTGAGAAAAGAGTCAATTCTTAGTAGAAGAGCACCAAAAAGCAGAAAAAGCCTAAGCTCTCAAAAAAGAAAATGTTACAATTCTTAAACTTTCCTGAGGATATTACGCTTATATATGGTCCACCAGCATCAGGAAAAAGTACGTTATGTCTGCAAATTGCTGCAAACAACCCTGGAAAGATAGTTTTCATTGACACAGAAAATTCTTTTAACATTGAAAGACTCCAGCAAATGAATCCTTTAACAAATGTGGAGAACATTATAGTCATAAAAGCAAAACGATACTCTGAACAAACAAAAGCAATAAGTAATCTCAAAAATACGAACAATATTTCTCTTATAATTATAGATTCTTTTACAACACATTACAGAAAAAAAACAAAAGAAGAAAAAAAACTTTTTATTAACAAATCTTTTAAGAAAATGCTTTCTGAACTTAAAGAGCTTAAAATTCCTGTCATCATGACCTCACAAGTATACACAGATTTTAAAAACCAAACAAATCCTATTGCAAAGGAACTAATAAAAAAAACAGCAGCATACATAATTAAACTAGAAAATAAAAACAAACGCACTTTAATAATAGAAAATACAAAAATAGACATACCCTTCATAATCACCAATCAAGGCATGGAAGTATAAGGCTGATCTTGTAGTGAAGGACTATCCTGCTCATTATTTGGCGCAGCAATACTTTTTCTGTATTCTTCTTTCTTCGGACAGCTTGGATTAATACAAAAATTCCAAGGCCTCTTTCCTTTCTTAATGAGTAATATTTCAGGGAAACTACAAGCACTACAAACTTTATCAGAGTTCTTTGCAAGGAATCCACGAGGGAGAGAAAAGGTAATTTTACATTCTGGATATGTAGAACAGGCAATAAAATAACTTTTGAACTTCGGAGTGTACCTAATCTGCAAATCACCACCACAACTGCATTTTTTGACAAAACTTGCTTGTTTCATAGTTTCTTGATACGACCCAGAAAGCTCTTTCCCTATTTCTTTCTCATTTGCTTTAAATTGAGTCAACACTTTGAGAAGATGCACCTCTGCATGTGCAAGAACTTCTTTTTTAGTACTTTTCCCCTTTCTGATTTTATTCATATCTTTTTCAAAATCTTTTGTAAGTTGTTCATCTAGAATATCAGGGCAATATTTTTCTAAAACTGCAACTGTCTTCAAACCAAGATTAGTCACTTCAATAGAATCTCCTCTTTTCAAATAATTCCTATCAAAAAGACTCTCCACAATTTCAGATCTGGTAGCCTTTGTTCCAAGATTTCTCTTTTCTAATTCCTTAATGATAGAAGCAGGGGTATATCTTCTAGGAGGACTCGTCTCTTTATCGAGAATTTTTAATTCTCTAATATGCAGTTCTTGCCTTTCTTTCACATGTACTTCTGCTTCTTCTAATTTTACATAAGGCCTATAATACATATGCCAGTTCTCCTCAACTGTTCGTGTTCCATTTGCTAAAAACTTTTCTTGATTGACATCTATTTTCACAGAAACAGTCTCTCGCACTGCAGCCTCTGCAAAAGTTGCAAGAAATCTCTTTACAATAAGATCATAGACTTTTGCCTCTTTTATTTCTAAACTGCCTGGAACTTCTCCAGTAGGATACATTGCAGGGTGTGCATCATCTTTTTTCTTCCCATTATTTGGTTTCAACTCTTTTTGTTTGAGAAGAGTAGAAATAAGAGGAGCATATTGATTTTGTTGACTAAGCTTTTGCAAAACTTTTTTATAGCCAATGCTTTCTGGTAACTGATTGGAAGAAGTTCTGGGATAGGAAATATAAGAATTAATATACAAAACTTGTGCAATTTCTAAAGTTTCTTTTGGTTGGATACGAAAAACACGATAGGCTTCTAATTGTAATGCAGTAAGATCAAAAGGATGAGGTGGCTCTTGTCTAAACTGTTCTTTTTCTAATGATTCAACAACAGCTTTTTTTCCATTACATCGAACATAAATTTCTTCAGCTTTTTTCCTATCATCTAATTTTCCTTGTTCATGCTTTGCAATAAGCTCTTCTGTATCTAATTCTAACTCCCAATAAGGCACAGGAATAAATGCCTGAATTTCCTTTTCCCTTGCACTGAGTAATTTTAACGCTGGTCCTTGTACTCTACCAGAACTAAGAATTTTAAACATCCCTGTTGCATTTTTAATAGAAAGAGTTAATGCTCGAGAAAGATTAATTCCAAAAAGCCAGTCTAATTCATGCCTTGTAATTCCTGCTTCTGCCTGTCCCATATCGATATGTTTCATAAGCTGTGCATATGCTTCTCGAAGATCTTCTTTAGTAGTAGTAGAAAATTTCATTCGAAAAGCATCTTTTTTCCCACAAGCAAAACGAACTATATTAAAACCAATGACCTCTCCTTCAACATCATAATCACAAGCAACAACAATTTTTTGGGATTCTTTAGAAAGCTTCTGAATGAGCTGTAAATATGGTTTAGTAAATGCAGCACCTTTATTCACTTCATAAGATGCCTTCCACTCAATATCAAAAATAGGATACGTCCAACCTTTTTTATTCTTCTCAGTGACTGTATACAAATGACCAACAGCACAAGCAACAATAATTTTCTCTCCATTATGAGTAAGTTCATAATAAGGAATCTTCTTCATATACACATTCTTTGTAACACTTTTATCTGCAAGAGCCTCAGCTATTTTTAAAGCGGCACTCGGTTTTTCACTAAGTATTAAAATTGGTTTGTCCATCTAAAGACCAGAGAATTCCCCCTCCCTTTTTAAAGGTTTTACTTTTTGAAAAAACTAAACCCTTACATTTTAGTTTTAAAAGTGCAAATCTTATTGTACTTTGATGTCGATTAAGAAGAGGAACTAACTCAGCAACAGTTAAATCCATATCTTTTAAAAGTAATAAAATCATTCCTTGAGTCCCACCATGAGCATAGCTAATCCTACCAGGATGAAGAAGGATATTTCCAAGAGAAGATTTTTTTAAAGGATGATTAAAACCAATCATTTTAGAGAAAATAGAAAGATTACTATTAGTCCTAACATAAAAAGCATATTTCTTAAATCCTTTAGATGTAATCATAGAATAAGTTTTTGAAGTCTTAATATCAAAGTCTAAAAGCATCTCTTTAATTTGTTTTAAAAATATACGATTAGCTAAAGCTAACTCTATCTTTCTATGAGGAGTAGAAATATTCAACAGATTCAGTCCTTACCAAATAGAATCAAACATTCTCAGAGACTCAATTGAACTCCCAAGAAAAGGAAATTTCTCATTCCTAGATGTAAAATAAGAGAACCAGAAGCATTTAAAGAATATTTAGAAAGAAGAAGAGTTATGTAAAACTTTTTCCACAGCCACAAGAGTGTGAAGAATTCGGATTACTTACTCGAAACCCAGACTCTTCTAAACTTTCAAGATAATCAACAAGAGAGCCTTTCAAATAATGTCCACTTTCTGCATCAACAAAGACTTTAACATCACCAGCAACAATAACTTCATCACCTTCCTTAGGCTCTTCTTCAAAAGAAAATTTATATTCCTTCCCCGCACAACCACCTTTGATAACTTGAATACGCAAACCATAAGATTCTTTAGTATTTTTCTTCAAAAGTTCAAGAATTTTTTCTGATGCTTTAGCAGTAATTGTCAAAGTTTTCCCTTCAATTTCAATAATTGCATCATTCAAATGTTCAAGCATTTCCTGAAAGATATCATCAGGCATACCATGACCAGCACTCCCTTCATATAAAGTTTCCATAGTATTTGACCCACAACCAACACAATGTAGCCCATAAGAGAGCATAATTTCTATACATTGAGGATAAAGTTTAACAACTTCACCAATAGTCATATCACTAGTTATTTTATGTAGAGTTTGTGATTCTTCCATGTCTATTATCAGCCTTATTGGGGTATTTAAGACTTACGATAGCAGAAAAAGAAAGAGTTAAAAACGCAAACAACTCAAAAAAGCTATGGCAGAAGAACCTCTACTTGTCCTAAGACCAAATTTAATAAATGCATTCTTTCCCACACTCATAAAATACATCTTAAGAACTATTTTTTACATAGCAATCCCTCTTGGAATAGTCTTTGTAATAACAAATAGCATACAAGGAAAGGAAATAAATCTCTATTGGGTTATAGGAACAATTTTCTTAGCAGGTATAGTTCTCTCCATAACTATTCTCATCATCAAAGTATTCATTTTTACACCTCATTATAAATATCGTTTCTATAAACATCATCTAGAGGTAGAATCAAAACTATTACAAATCGAAAAGAAATCGGTACCATATAATAAGATTACAAATATTGATGCAAAAATATCGTTTTGGGATAGGCTAACAAATGCTGGAGACCTTATTCTCCATACAGCAGATGAAAAAGAAACAAGTGATATCAAACTACTCTTTTTAAAGAATCCATTAGCTGTGGAAAAACAAATTCATCATCTAATAAAAACACCTAAATAACTAAAATCCTTTTCTTCGAAACATTTTTTCTAAATCCTCTAAAGGAAGTTTCACCATAATAGGCCTCCCATGAGGGCATGTATAAGGCAAGTCACACAGATCAAGCTGCCGAAGAAGGCCATACATCTCAGAAACAGTTACAGAATCTCCTGCTTTTATAGACTTTTTACAGGACATCATAGTAATCATATCCTCTTTTTCTTCTTCTTTAAAATCAACAAGCAAATCACGCAAAAATTCAACACCCTTTACTTTGTTAAAAAGCATAGGTACTTTTTCTAAGCGAAAAGTATTTTCTCCAAATTCTTCTACATAAAATCCATAACTTTTCAACTGCTCTTTTTGTGTACGCACAAGCATAGCTTCCTTAGGAGAAAACTCCAGTAATTCAGGCACGAGCAAATCCTGTATCACCACTTCTCCTTTCATATATTGCTTCATAAATTTTTCATAATTAATTCTTTCTTCAACAACATGTTGATCAATAATCACGAGTCCTTCCTCACTCTCAGCAAGAAAAAAAGTTTTTGCAATATTTCCTAAAATTTTCAACTCTGGAAAATGCACATATCGATTCTCAAAAGAAGGCAATACAGAAAGTCCCTGCTGTATGTCTCGTACAAAGCGTGTATTTTCTGGCTTGAACATACTCTGAAAAGAATTTCCATAAGTTGTTTGCACTTCTGCTGAAAAGTCTAAAGTGCTTTCCCTAAACAAAGCACGAATAGCCTCAAATACAACACGAGTAATTTTTCCAGGATGAGAAAATTTGACAATCTTTTTTGTAGGATGCACATTCACATCTACTCCGCCTGTATGCACATGCAAAACAACAACAGGATGTTTATTGACAAAAAGAAGGCTCTTATATGCATCATATAACCCACTACTAATTTCATCGCTATAGACAAGCCTTCCATTCACAAAGAGAGCTTGCATACTTTTGTCTTTTCGCACATAAGAAGGCTTAGAAACATACCCTTCAATAGAAATATTCCCCTCATTATATTTTAGAGGAAGCATATCATTGAGAAGAGTAAATCCCCATACTTGCCCAATCCTTTCAAAAGGGTCTCGTGATTGTACATCAAAAACAAGTTTTCCATGCATACGCAAGCGCACAGCAACAGGAATTCCTAAAGCAAATTTTTCTAAAAAGCCAACAATACGCTCATCTTCTAAGGCATCAAGAAACTTTTTTCGTACTGGAGTATTAAAAAACAAATCTCGTATTTCAACAACAGTACCTTGTGGACAGGCTTCCGCACGAAAGGACTTGATACGCCCTCCCTCTACACAAAGTTCATACCCTTCAAGCATATCTTCAGTTTTACTTAAAATACGAAACGAGGAGACTGCAGCAATACTTGAAAGTGCTTCTCCTCGGAAACCAAAGCTAGATACATGTTCAAGATCTTCAAAAGAATGGATTTTACTTGTCGCATGTCGTAAAATACTGAGTTCAATGTCTTCTTTGTTCATTCCATGCCCATCATCAACGACTTTAATATAATCCTCGGAAACTTCAACAACAATATGACTTGCACCAGCATCTACTGCATTCTCTACAAGTTCTTTTATAACATTTGCAGGCCTATCAATGACTTCCCCTGCAGCAATTTTATTAATGAGCTTTTCATCTAAGACATGGATCATAACAGATATAAAAAGGGAAAGACTTAAAAGAATATATTTAATGGAAAACAAACATCAGATGTTAACAATCCAACAAATCAAAGAAAAAATAGAAGCTGGTTTACCTGGTTCTAAGGTAGAAATCCAAGATCCCAGAAGAGACGGTGTTCATTTAAAGGCAATAGTTATCTATAAGGGTTTTAAAGATAAATCTCTTGTAGAACAGCACCAAATGGTCTATGCAACGCTAAAAGAGGAACTAAAAGAAGAACTTCATGCCCTAGGCATAGAAACACATGAGGAATAAAATGGATGAAAAAACAAAAACACAAATTAAAGACATGATTCACAAAAATAAAGTCTTTATCTTTATGAAAGGAACACCAGACGCACCAGAATGTGGCTTCTCCATGCGCACAATAGAAATTCTTAAAAGTTACAAAGTTGAATTTGGCTATTTCAATATTTTTGAAGATGAAGAAATTCGTCAAGCAGTAAAAGAATACGCAAACTGGCCAACAATCCCCCAAGTCTACATTAACGGAAAATTCATTGGTGGCTGTGACATTACAGAAGAGTTACATAAATCCGGAAAATTAAAGAAATTAATAGAAGAATAAATTTATTAAGAAGAAAACTCAAAAAGAGATATATGGGATTCTTTTCAAAAAAGGTAAAGGAACAAGAACTTACAATCAACTCTACAAAAAATACTCTTATAATTGAAATAGATGAAAAAAACTTTAATGAAAAAGACAAAAAAAAAATACCATGCATAATCAATGCTCAAAATCTTCTCACAATCTCAGGTGGAACAACACCATATATATTAAATCAGGGAACAATAGAAGAAGAATATCTCGATGACCTAAAAACAGAAAAAGGGCTACAATTTTCTGAAGGAAATATATCACAACTTTTGTTTACAATTTCTATTCATAGCCTATTAGATCTTCTGGAAAAAGGAATAAAACAAACCAAAATTAGAATTTTTGTAAGGGATCAAAAGTACTCTGAAAAATCTCTAGAAATTTCTGTAAACCTGCAACATATACAAGAACGTATGAAAAAAGCAGAAAAGATAGAATGCGAAAACCTACTTCTGGAAGTTAACGAAAGTAAAGAATTAACAATCAGTTTCATTCCTCAGCTGGCAATTACAACTCTCTATTATAACCTTCAAATCACTCTCTCATTTGAAGATAAATTAGGAATAAAAAAGCAAGATATAAACACATACTATATGGCCAAAGAAGAAAAATGGGGGACTCATCATTTTTACATAGATAAAATAAAAACAGAGTTTACAAACGAAGAGAATATAAAAAATGGAAAGATATCAACAGGTAAAGCAACAATAATTGTCCAAACAAAAGGAAATATTATCATTAAAAGTTTTAATATAGATCTTAACCCCATCAAAAGAACACTTTTAAAATTACAAACAGATAAAAAAGATTTTAGAACATTTACTGAAGCAGATCTTATTGCAGTCCATATGACCAAAAAAGCAGACTATAAGAAGGTTGTAGTCTCTAAAATGTTTGGTCCAAAAGTTCTGTACGCAACTGCTTGGAGACCAAGTATTCACCTCACCCTAAATCATGTAGTGGTTCCACACGGAGCAGCACAAGGAGGATGGAAGGACGCCGATACTGCAATACTTATGCCATTCAAAGAACTCAAAGATCTTAATAACAAAACATTTTACGGAGGACCAACCGTAGACGTATCTTTTTTCGCATATATAAAACTTCCAAAATCTACAATTATCATAAAGAGAGAAGAAGGAGAAGTCTGGGAAACCTATGTAGAAAGAATCAATGATAAAATGAGGGAAATGGGATTTAAGGTCATTGGTGGAGGTGAATGGGGCTGGGATGAGAAAAGAGAAGAAGTAGGAGAATGGCTACACAAAATATCCACAGAGAACAACTGGCCTACCACAATACCCCATTTTTACACACCTATTGGGAAAATAGAATATGGGCTTGAAACGGATAAATTCCAAGGATTAATGCTTAGAGAAATGGAACCCGTTGAAGCAAACAAAGTATTCAGGAAAGTTCTTCTAGAAAGAATAGAAAGTGAACAACCAGAACTATGGGCAAAATATGGAATACATCTTCGTGCATGGAGCAACTACTGGGAGAAAAAACTAAAATAACCTCTTCTGCTCTTCCAATTTTTTCGCTTGTATCCTGTCAAGCTTATCAGTATCCTCTAATTCACTTTGCACTTCCCTTGCACGAACAACAACTTCTTCAGGCAACCCAGCTAATTTAGCAACATACACTCCAAAACTTTTATCCGTACCACCTTCTAACAATTTTCGTAAAAATATAATTTCATCCTTTTCTTCTTTCACTGCAATATTATAATTTTTAATTCTTTCAAAACTATTTGTGAGTTTATTCAACACATGATAATGTGTTGCAAACAATGTTTTCGCTTTTACACGATTATACAAATATTCTACAACAGCCCATGCAATAGATACTCCATCATAGGTTGACGTTCCACGTCCAATCTCATCTAAAATAATGAGACTTTGTGACGTTGCATTATTTAAGATATTTGCAGTCTCATTCATCTCTACCATAAAAGTACTTTGTCCAGAAACAAGATCATCATAGGCACCTATACGTGTAAAAACTCTATCGACTAATCCAATCCGAGCAGATTTTGCAGGGATAAAACAACCCATCTGTGCCATAATCACCAGCAACGCAACTTGTTTCATATAACAGCTTTTCCCAGCAAAATTAGGCCCAGTAATAATCATGATCTCAAAATCCTTCAAGAGTGTATCATTTGGAATATATGCACAGCTTAATTCAACAACAGGATGTCTCCCATCTTGAATTTCAAGAACAGAACTTGTATCCAGAAGAGGCTTCACATAATTATTTTCTACACTCACCTGTGCAAAAGAACACAAGACATCAATTTCTGCAACTTTTTGTGAAACAGCTTGAATAGGTTCTGTATACTTTTTCACTTCTTCAACAACACGTAAAAAAAGTTCATATTCCAATTCACCAATTTTTTCTTGTGCAGTAAGAATTTTTTCCTCTTCCCTTTTCAGATCTTCTGTCACAAACCGTTCATAGTTTGCAAGAGTTTGTTTTCGTATAAAATCCCCAGGAATGTGTGCAAGATTTCCAGCAGAAACTTCAAAGTAATAGCCAAATACTCTATTATACCCTATCTTCAAATTTTTAATACCTGTTCGTTCACGCTCCTTCACTTCTAATGCAGAAAGAAATTGTTTGCTATTTTTTCGTATACTATGCAGTTCTTGTAACGTCTCATCAAACTCAAGTCGAATCAACCCACCATCTTTCAGACCAGCAGGAGCATCATCACGAAGAGCTTTATCTAAAAAATCAATGACCTCCTGAAATCCTTGAAATGCTACTAAATCACCAAAGCTTTCTAATCGAATCTGTTGAACAAGAATCAAACTTTGCTTTAATGCAACTAAATCTCGTGCATTTGCCCGATCAAGATTGATTTTTGCAATAATCCTCTCAATATCTCCAATATGCTTCAAAATATTCTTTAATTCCACCCTTTGCATAAGATGTTGTACAAGATATTCCGTTCTTGTTTGTCGCAAGTGAATTTTTTCAAGTTCTAAAAGAGGCTCTAACAACCACTTCCGTAATAACCGTGAACCCATTGCAGTCTGTGTTTGGTCTAAAACAGAAATGAGAGAGCCTTTAGGAGAACTATCTCGCACATTAGAAAATAATTCTAAATTTCGTATAGTAACAGGATCAAGAAACATCTGTGTATGTTTTTCTCGCAAAGAAATTTTTTTAATGTGTGAAAGAGAATGCATTTGTGTATCAAGAAGATAAGATAATAATGCACCAGCAGCACGAACTCTCATATCATCTTTTCTCATACCAAAACTCTCTAAAGAAAGAATATGAAAATGATCCAGAAGAGTTTTATACGAATGATCTTGAGAAAAAAATCTATCTTCCACTTGAGAAAGATACAAACCTTTACTTTGAAGCTGCGCAATCAATTCTTTATTGACAAATAAACTAGAGGGGATAACGCATTCATCGACAACAGCAAAATCAACACCCTCAGAAACAAAAAATTCTCCAGTAGATACATCACAAAACGCAGAATACAAAGTATCCCCATATACATAGAGACTCATAATGAAGGAATTATGTTGTGATTGCTGTTCTAACAATGTCCCCGGTGTAACAATTCGTACAATCCCTCTCTTCACTAAACCCTTTGCTTTTTTTGGATCTTCTAACTGCTCACAAATAGCAATCTTATATCCTCTCTTCACAAATTTAATTAAATAGGGCTCTAATGCATGATAAGGTATTCCAGCTAGTGGCGCTTTCTTCTCATATTTTCCTCGCGAAGTAAGAGTAATTTCTAGTTCTTTGGAAGCAAGGACAGCATCTTCATAAAACATTTCATAAAAATCACCCATACGAAACATAATCACACAGTCAGGATACTCTTTCTTGAGCTCCACATACTGCTTCATTGCAGGAGTAAGATTCTCTGGATCCATAGAAAAAAAGAACTAAAACGAACTTTAAAAGAATTTAGCTACTTTTTGTAATAACTTTCTTTCCACTCATATACTTCTGTAAAACTTTTGGAATTGCAATGCTCCCATCTTTCTGCTGGTAATGCTCAACGATAGCAACCAATGCACGTGACGTAGCAATCGCAGTATTATTCAATGTATGCACCACCTTCCTCTCTCCCTTCTCTTCATAGCGAATATTCAAACTTCGTGCCTGATAATCAGTACAATTAGAAAGAGAAGCTACTTCCCCATAAGCCTGCGTCGTCGGCCTCCACACTTCTATATCAGCGCTTCGCGCTTTCCACACTGATAAATCCCCCGTACAAAGTTCAATGACATGGTAAGGTAATTCTAAAGCTTGAAACACCTCTTCAGTATTTTTCAGTAACTCATCATAAAATTTCCAAGACTCTTCAGGCTTGCAAAAAATAAATTGTTCAACTTTGTTAAATTGATGTGTTCTCCATAATCCTTTCTCATTAATTCCATGTGCTCCAACTTCTCTTCGAAAGCACATAGTATAAGAAAAATATTTTTTAGGGAGATCAATAATCCTATCAAAATACATGGTCAACATAGAAAACTCACTAGTTCCGATCAAAGCAGTATCTTCTCCTTCTATAGAATAAACACTTTGTTCAAAAGATTTTGCATCAATACTCTTAAACAAAAGATCTTTCTTTAACATCAAAGGTGGTTCAATATATGTATACTTCTTTTTTACCATATAATCCTGCACAAAATGGATCAGTGCTTGATTCAACAATGCAAAATCCCCTTTCAAATAATAAAAACCATTCCCTGTCGCACGGGCAGACGCATCAAAATCAACAGCATCTAAAGCTTCTAAAATTTCAACATGTGTTTTTACAGGGAAAGAAAACTTTGGAATTTTTCCCCATTTTTTAATCTCAACATTATCTTTATCACTCTTTCCATAAGGAACTTTATCATGAATGATATTAGGCAATGTATGCAATAACTCAGTAACCCTCTCTTGAAAAGCAGTATATTCTTCCTCTTTCTTTTTGACTTCCTCAGGAAGCTCTTTCATTTTTTTCAGAACTGCATCAATATTTTTTCCAGCTTTTTTCAAAATGTTAATTTCTTGAGAAAGCGTATTTTTTTGTGATCGTAATCTATCTAATTCTATTTGTATAAGCCTCAACTGTTTATCTTTTTCAACCAATTCCTTGAACTGTGTAAGCAATTCTGGCTTTTTCATACGTGTATAGCTCTTTTCAAACAAAGAAGGGTTCTCACGAAGCAAATAAATATCAATCATAGAAAAAATAATTTCTTGTAGATTTAAATATATTTCTCTCTAGTACCAAGACCACTCTACAATAGCTACAACACAATGCTTATATAGAACGTTCATATTACGCAATATATTCTTAGAAAGAGTGGGTGAAATGGGAGAAAAAATGCCAAAAAAAGGAAAAGAAATTTTTGAGGTTTTCTTCAGAAGAAAGCCTGCTATGATATTAGTTGCACTTAGACAAAACACAAAGAACAAATATGGTTCTGTTCTTGCAAAAGAAGTTGATTGTACGTACTCACATGCTGTCAAGATCCTTCAAGAAATGGAAAAATCAAATTTAGTAAGTTTCCAAAAAAATGGAAGAATTAAAACGATTGAACTAACTGAGTGTGGCAATAAAGTTGCAGAGCACATAGAAAAAATTAAAACATTATTGTAAAATTCTTAATTTATTATTTTTTTCTTAAATTTCATCCTTTAAAACCATAAATATTATTAACTTCTAGAAGAATAAAAATGAAGTGGATCCTAAAGAATTAATTATTATTCATGAAACAAACACATTAGAACGGGCCTTAAAAATTCTTATAGAAGGGATTAGGCCTAGCACAGAAACAGGAGAGATAAATTGGTACAGTGACAAAGAAATTTGTCTTACTGGTATTGATTTCAAAGAGATTTTAGCTTGTAATACAATCTGGGGACATATTAGGTTTGTTATCAAAAATAGTTGGATAAAGAAAAATGTAAAAGAACATTTTAAAGATCATGCAACAGTAGCCCTTTTAAATGATGATAAGATTTGGTGGAATTTTTTAACTAAATATAAGATTCAAAACTATGAAGGTTCAATGAATACATCAATAAACCAATTGATCTGCGATATTCCAATACCAAAAAACGCATTAGAATGTGTAGTAATATATAGTCATTATAATGTAGACCTTAGAGAAAAAGAACTCATAAAGAAAAATCTTCCTAAAGGAATGAAACTCTTCACTAATGAAAATAATAACAAACAATTAATAGGAGTGATTTAAAACCACTTCCCTAACCCTTCCTGCTTCTCTACTTCTTTTCCAAACACACTTTCAATTCTATCCTTCAACAGCACAAGAGTCTGTTTCAAATAAGGGGGCAAATTATACTTCACAGTCAAATCCATTGCAGGATCCAAATATTTCACAATAGAACCTTCAGAGATAGTAAACATTAATTTTCCCCCGCACTTGCATAATCCAGCTAAAGGAGGCCGCCTATAAATTTCATTACACTTCCCACAGCGAAAAGTCTGTTGAGAAAACTTCCGTAAATTTCCTTTAATATCCCTAAGAAAATGTCTTTCAATAACTAATTTCGCAACATCATCTACATCAACAGCGCGTAATTTACGTGCAACTTCCATCTGCCCAAGAACCTTCTCTTTCATAGTAGGAAGTATCTTATATGCACTACACAACACACCAGCATTAAAATTATCTGTATCATGCGTAAACATCATACCTTCATACTGTGCTTCTGTCCCTAAAGTATCCCCTAACTTCTTAATTTTCACATCCCAAGGATTCTTATATTCAGCTGCAGCCTCATACAACTCCAAAGGATAGCGATCAACAATATCCATGTCAAACACCATATCATCAACTTCAGAAGGAATCAACTGTCCTGTAAGAACCAGTGGAGCATCTTGTGTAATCCCTCGTGTATTTGGAAGATATTTCTGTGAAAAATTTAAAAGTGTATCTAAGAGCAGCATACATCCTGCTTCATCGCCATCACAACGTAAATTGAGAATATTATCACCCCATAAAACATTTTTATCAATCAGAGATTCTACTTCTACATCTAAACAATAACTATGAGCCTCAGAAGAATACAAAGAAACATCTAATAAGGATTCTACATAAATATCACCCATTTGTTCAGTAAATTCTTGATAAACATTTTTATCTCCAAGGAAAGGGTTTTTTTCAGAAGATAAAGAAATAAAGGCATCTTTAACTGTAACTTCTTTTGCTTTCTTAGTAATAAATGCTCCTTCAGAAAAAGTAAGATAATCATGATTCGGTGTCATAATAAACTCTCTTTTATTATGTGAAGTTAGCTTTACCCAATTTTTTTCAAGAGGACCCTTAATAAAATATTTCACTTTCTTTTCTTTCAACAAAAATGTTTCTGAATCTACACCATAAACAACAACATTATCAATGTTCTCTACAGACAACGTCCCGACCATATCTATCTTTTTCGTTATAGCACCACGAGAAATAAGTTCATCAACATAAGTTCCTATAAAAACTTTTTGTACACCTTTTGTATCTTTAATAATCAACTCAGTTGTGGGATAGACACAATCTCTTCTCATAATACTATGAAGAAGGGGATGCGCAAACAAGCCCTGCACTTTCGAAAAGCCAACAATCCTACAAACAATTCCTGCAGATGTATGCGGGCTCATTGCAACAATAAGATGCCCAACAAGATCTCTTTTAGACTTCAAAGAATAATAAGGTGAAGTCCCATATAACTTTTCCAATTCTTCATCAATAAATCCTGCAACACGAAAAAGTATTTCATCAGCACCTTCATCAGGGCTTTCGGGACAAGAAGGCAAAATAACATCTTGTGCGAATAACTCTAAAATCTGATCATCAGAAAATAATTCTTTTCCATACACATCATGAGTATATCCTAAACTTTTCAACTTTTCAAGAGAAGTCCCCACTTCCTTTGCTTTAAAATGCGTACAAGGCAACTCAATCATATCATAACGAACGGTTCCATCTTTATTGACACCAAGAGTATACTTTGCGCGCAATATTCCTTTAATCAAATGTTCTGGAATTTTTTCTACACTACTCATCCCTCGCACACCTTTAATGAGATCAGGATATTGCCGTGAACCCATTTTTTCTAAAGCTTTGTAAAAATAATGTTTGATATCAAGAGACCGAGTCACTCCTGCCCCAGCCTTTCCATGATAAGGACAAATTTCCTCTAAAATAGTTTTATTACATTGCCTGCAATACCACTTTCTTTGTGTTTTACTTCCGCACTTTTCACACATTTGAAGAATAGTCTCATTCTGGCATTTTCCACAAGTATACATAGGAAACTGTGAAGTAATTTTTCCTGTTTCTAATGCACTCTGAAAACAACGCAAACGCCCCCCTTCATTTCCTACAGGGAATAATAAATGTGGACTGCCAATCATCTTTCGCATTTTTGCTTTTTCTGGCCTTCCCATACGCGCACCAATAAAATATCCACATTTGTCTTTGATCTCATACAAAGAAAGAGAATTAACCATTGCGAGAACAGTATCCCCCTCTGGATTTTTTTGGAAATTTCCGAGATTCAAAAGTAATGCTCTAGCACTATCCCCAAAGATAAAAAAATATTCTTGCGCAGCAACACTATGTGGACAACCAATGAGTTCAATAAATCGTTTCACAGAAAAATCAGCAAGAAGAATTTTATTCTCTTTAATCACAGCATGTTGTAGCGCAGTATACAACTGTAAAAATTGTTCTTTCTTCAAAGTATTCCAATAAAAAATATACTGAGGATGTAAGGGTACTCCTAATTTTGAGAACTGTTCTGCTTGTTCTAGAGAAACTGCAGTCTTCATAGGAAAAGCATACAATTTGTCAAGATATTCCTTATCTAATCCAATTGTATTAAACACCTTTTGTGCATAATACACCCACCACTCTTCGACAAATCCACAAGGAAGCAACTTGTGTGCTCGATTCTGAAAATCCCCCCAATTAATAAGAATATCCCCAAGATAAATAATCTCGTCAATATCCTTCAAAAAATGTAAGGCCTCATCATAACTTTTTAATTGAAGAACTTCGCCATTCTTCAAACGAACAATAGGCCCATCAATACTATCACATACATTCAAAGTTGTAGACTTTCCTGGTCTTTCTGTTTTGAATTGTGTACCAACTGCAATAAATTTATCAACCACAACCATAGTAGCAGGATGGACGCAATCAGAAGAAAACCCAGATGTCCTCCCTCTTCCATATCGTAATCGAAACCCTCCATTTCGTAAAGGATAACCGAACACAGGTCTACCCGCAACAATATCTTTAATGTAGGTTGTATCTGGACTAACTTTCTCTGTCTTTATAACTGGAGAATCAACTTTTGCTCCTCGTGCTTTTACTTCTTTCTGCAATTTCACAAAAGCATCCATGAAATCCCATTGTTCTAAATCCATATCCTTTCCCCATTTTGCTAATTGTTTCCAAACTTTAGGAGCTTTCAAACTCAAACATTCTGCAGTTACTAAACAAAAACCATTACTAATTTTATTAGAAACTCTTCGATCTAAATCCTTATGATTACTCACATCATATTTTTCTGAGGGATCTCCATCAACTTGTATGGGCAAATGTTGTACAAGAAAGGTAATTTCCTCTTCTGAAGGAAAATATTGAAGGTTTGTAACACGCTCATGATAATCACAAAGTTCTGTATATGCTCTCTTCACCTCTTTCTCTGTAGCATCATATGCAGCATACCCTAACTTCTTCCGTACATAATCAGCAATAAGCACAGAAACAGAAGCCCCAGTTCCTCCTGCACTCCGAATAGGCCCTCCATAAATTAAAGCAAAATATTCTTTCCCATCATCTTTTCTTTTTCGGAATTGTAATTCAATAAAACCCTCTAATGGCGAAGAAACAACCCCAACAGTTACATATGCAAATCCAACCCGTATTCCAATTTCAATTGCTTTTTTCTTCGTATCGAAACTACAGAATTTTTCCTTTGCTACTTCCTCTGCAATAACTAAAGCAACTCTCCAATCCTGGCTTCCATACTGTTTTTCCAATTGTTGAATTCTATCAGGAATTCCTTTTCCTAAAACTTCAGGAGCAACAGATGCAATAAGACCTTCTACTCTCTCAGCCATGTTTCTTGCTAAAGGTATTTTAACAAAAGTATCAGGATCATAGCCTAAAGTCTTGGTTTTATTTGCAATCTCATAACAATAAAGAACTTCCTTTTGTAAAGAATCAAAAATACCTGCAACACGGGAACTATAAGGAGCCATAAAGAAAGAAGAAAAAGGTATTTTAATTAACTTTTCTAAGGTTCTAAAATAGAGATTAAAAGCTCTAGAAGACAAAAGGTTTAAAAGAAAGAAAAAAATAAAGAAAAATATGAAAAAAGTCATCGCAATACTCCTCCTACTCTTTCTTGTAGGCTGTTCTGCACCAAAAGTAGAACTTGAAGCAGTCACAAATGATTCCATTATTGAGGAATTACCAGAAGTAATAGAAACAGAAGAAATCTCTGCCCCATACTATGATTTTTATGAAGGGGACACAAAAGAGATTTTAGGAAAATCAATAACACTGGAAAAGATTTATCTTAATCCTCAAATAGATATTACTGTTGGAGATACAGAAACAGGAATAAAAGAAACAAAAACAGAAGAAATTATAGAAGACGTAAAGATTATGATTTGGGAAATACAAGATAATTATCAAGAAGAAAAATATGTAACTTTGAAAATAGAAAAATTAGAACTAGGGGAAAATGAATATATTATCCAAAAAAATGAAAAGCGTACAATAGGAACAAAAGATATTCTTTTAGAAGAAAGTAGAACAAATGGATATATCCAAGTCACTGTATTTAATAAAGGAACTTCAATAGGAGACACAGAAAGCGTCAAACATGGAGAGTCTGTAGAAATAAATGAGGTAACAGTGACAAACCTAAAGAATTATTATAAAATAGAACAATACGCATGGGTTACTATTGAGTAACCTATTCTTTTTTTTAAAATGTATTTTTTTATTTATATTTTATCCTTTTGAGAAATAAAAAGTCTTATGAAACAATTTCTGCCATTTCTTCTTTTCTAAAATCCATTATTTTTATTTGTCTTGTTTTTAAATTAATAATACTAGATTTTCCCCAAGTAATATTTGTATGACCTAATTTTTCTTGAAAAGCAGTTTTGTATTGAAAAGAACAAGAGCCAATAAGAGTAACATTTTTGTAAGAACTAATTTTGACATCATGATGAATATGACCTGTAACAAAAAAGTCAGGTACTTTTTCTATAACCAAAGAATCTTTTTCTATATCTGGAATATACAAACTAGATATATGTGTAGGCGCAATATGCCTTTTTTTCAAAACAAACTCCATCATCATATCGCTAGCATCATAAGCACCTGCATTTCGTAAAGACTCAACATTATTCATATAATAATCAAAACAATAGCCATGATAGATAAGAATATCAAACATATCATGGATGCGAACCATTGCAGGGTTGCTTACAATAGTAATATTTTTAAGTGCATACAAAGAAGCTGCAAACTCTTTACTGAGAGGGGGCTGGGGTTCAGAAAGACGCAAAGCATCATGATTTCCTCCACAAAGAACAATTTTAATATCACCACGTAAAGAACCAAGATATTTTGCAAGAGCATCATATTGGCCATAGATATCACTAATAGAAAGCTCCTTTTCTTGTCCAGGATAAATACCTACCCCATCTATAAGATCACCACTAATAACAAGATATTTTACTTTTTGTGCTAATTCTTTTTGTTCATCACTCCCATAAAGGAGATTTAACCAGTCAATAAATTTTTCAAATTCATCCTTTGCAAACATTTTGCTTCCAACATGTAGATCAGAAATAAAGGCAACACACACATCATCTTTTGCTTTTTTATATTCTTTCATAGGAATATCTGGAAAAATAATTTCTTTTACATAAACAAGACCATCACCCATAGTTCCTACAATACCAATAACTTCATCTAGAACAAGTTCATCCATAACTTTTAACAATTCTTCATTTTTATTTCCAATAAGAACTTTAATAATACCAGTAGGATCCTCAATCTCAAGGATATAATTTCCGTTTTTAGTTTGTTCTTTTTTATAAACAAACCCAATTAAAGCAACAGCTTCTTTTTGATTTTTTGTAAGTGCTTTATTAATAGAAATAGCACCTTGTAGTTCTGTTCTTTGAAGAAGAAATCTTTTTAGAGAAGCATAGCGACACTTCATATAACCCACAAAATCTTTCACCTCTCTTTTTTTTGGTTTATCTACATAAGAATCAACAATTTCAATTTTTGTAGAAAAAGGGGAATATACTGTTTGTGGTGGAGGAAAAAAATTTTGAAACATTTCTTCAGTAAGAAGGATAGTTGTTTGTGATTTTTGGAAATTTTTATGTGATTGAAGAAAAGAATCATAATCAAAGCTATCTGGTATTTTTTTTAATATTTCTGGAGAAACCATGTAATTTTTCTCAAAAAGAAAAGAAACTATTTTTTGTTTGCTCATATGCCTAATGCCTCCCTAAGTAAACTTTCTAGTTTAGGAACAGAAGAGTTTGGAATACCAAGACCAATTTGCCTTGTTCTGCCATATCTTCCTTTACTAATAACTTTTGCATTAATAATCCCAAGCATATCTAACTCGGCAATAATATCAGAAATCCTCCTTTGTGTTAATGGACGAATTTTTGATTGAGTACAAAACTCTTTATACAGCTCATAAATATCTCCAGTAAACATTGGCCTGTTTCCAGCAGCTTTTGCTGTTCCAAAAATTGCAAGGAGAGCAACTTGTGATTGCTTAGGTTGACTGGTAATAATTTCATGTACTCTATCCTTTTCTATTTTTTCTTCCGCTTCATCTAATGAGTCAAGATTAATTTTTACAATATTATTTCTTTCTGCAAGCTCTCCAGCAACACGTAACAGCTCTAAAGCCCTTCGTGCATCACCATGTTCTCGAGCTGCATACGCCGCACATTTTTCTAAAACACCTTCAGCTACTGCACCTTTGCGAAATGCCTTATCAGCGCGCTCTTTAAGGATTGCTTGAAGTTGTATAGCATTATATGGAGGAAAAACAAGCTCTTCTTCAGAAAGAGAACTTTTTACTCGTGGGTCTAAATAATTTGTAAACATAAGATCATTAGATATACCAACTAAAGAAATTTGGCTCTGTTTTAATTCAGAATTAATCCTTGTAAGAGAATAAAGAATTTGGTCTCCTGAACGAGAAACAAGTTGATCAATTTCATCTAAGATAAGCACCATAAGAATTTTTTCTTTCTCTAAAACCTCAAGAAACATTTTATAGACTTGATCTGTAGGCAAACCAGTTGCTGGAATATCTGTCTTAAGAAAACGTGCTAACTCTGCAATAAGTCTATATTCGGTATCAGCAACTCTTTTTAATTTACAATTAAGATAAAATATTTTTATAGGTAAATTATTTTTTTTTGCAATTTGCATCATACTTTCAGAAACATGTTGTACAGTAAGTGTCTTGCCTGAATTATGAGAAATAAGTCCATTTGCTATAAAACTATGAGTTCCTGGAACACTAAGATCATATACTTTATCTTCAAAAACTTCTTCAATAAAAACAATAGGTGAATAGAGAATTTTATCTTTTTCAGAAATATTTCTTGTTTTTCTACTAATTTTATAAGAAGAGAGCATGTGTAAAAGTCTTTCTTGTCTAAAAGTATTATAAAAACCAATAGAAGAAAAATAACGTTCTAAAGATTCTTTCCCACTAATAGATAATCGATAAGAATCAAACTCTTTTCCATTACATCGAGCTTTTTTATAAGAGACACGTGATTTTATTCCATCTTTGTACAAAAGAAGTTGAATATCTAAAAGGAAAAATTTTGAATTTGAGTAATATTCTATTTGTTGAGTGTGAGAAGAAACAAAACCACCACTAGAAAAAAGTGCTTTTAAAAATTCTTTTTGTACAAAAGAAGAAGCTTGAAAAATACATTCAGGTATACGAATTATATTACTTTTCTTTCCAAAAGGGACTCCATTATTATGAAGGAGCATACAAACTTCCTGAGAAACAGATTGAACTTCTTGGCATGTGTGCCAAATATTAATAGGAAAAGCATTTGTAGGGAATAAATTTTTACAATCATTTTGAACCAAACTAAGAAGTTCTTGTCTATTAGAAGAAATGCGTAAGCGCATCTTTGTGGAATTATAAAAATATCCTCTGGAATCCTTTCTTACTCGTTTTCGTACGCCCATATTCTCATCAGAAAGAGTAAAAGCTAACAATCGAACAAAAGGCAAAGAAATTTTCTCATATTTGCCAGAAGAAGAATATGTATCATAATTAAATGCAAAACACATTCTATCTCCTATTTGCAATTCATCAGCTTTCTTCCATTCATAAGAATCTATAAGCAAGGGATGATCCTTAGTCACAATAATTTCAAAACCATTATGAAAACGAATTTTTAAGAGCATATTTGTATTCTCAAATTCAAGGTAAGCACATTCTTTCCATTTATAATTTCTTTTTTCAACATCATAAGATAAAATTTTTTCTCCTGCTTGAACATCTTTAATTTTTTTATAACCATTAGAAGTATAAACAAAACTATTTCCAGAAATACATCCTGTTTTCCCATAAATAAACATATTTGAAGGTTTCTCAACACGTAAAGCAGGTGCAAGAATACCTGCAACCTTCTTTATTTGATCTTCCCTATGATGAATAGTCTCAGGAATATAATTGGACTGAAGAACTTTTTTATCTAAGAATAGAGGCTCTCGTTTGAGAAAATCCTCAAAATAATTATTCAACCCTTTTTCCATATGCCCTCCTTTTGTTATAGCCTTATTAAATATTCATATACAGGAAAATAAAGACACAGCCCTCTATTTCCTATGGAACTTTTATGAAACACAAATATCCCATTAAGAGTAAGATCCATTTATAAAACTACCCCCATTTTTCCGATAGAACCAAACAATGACAACAAAGTAAAAAACAATTATTATAAAATGAATATAATAATATATATAATATATAACAGAAAAACATATAATATAATATAAAAAATAAAAAAATAAAACATAAAAATAAGACTTATAAAGCCAATAAAACAAAGAATTAGAAAAAATTAAATAAAAAAGCAAAAAAGATCAAAACAAAGAAGTTTTAATTTATAAAGAACCAGTCAATAAAATCAAAACCCTCTATTTTTTCCATAAGAAACAAAGGAAAAACAAAAAAGAAGGAAAAGGATCTAATTTTAAACTCTTGTCTCCATAGGAAACTATGGTGTGAGAGGGTAGAAAACTATTTATATTCTTATATCTTAAAGAAAAACTATGGGTTTATTGGCAATAGTTTTAGTCTTTATAGGCATTTTAATAGTCTTAGAGCTCTTTAAACATCACTTTACAAAAGGGTTGATGAAATATTTAATTGTGGGAATAGTCCTCCTTTTTCTTTTGTTAATAGCTTCTGCATATATTGATTTTGCTGCTTTATTAGGTGAAGGAAGCACGTTTGCAAGTACAGGGGAAGTTATTGCAGAAGGGGTGCGTGATGATGTAAAAGATATAGATATTGATAAAAGTGAAACTGTACAAACTATTTCTGAAAAAACAAAAGAATTTTTTCAAAAGCTTTTAGAATAATATTATAACTTATAGAAGTGAGAAAACTATATAAACACTTTTAATCCTTTATGCATATATCCACACAGTGGAGGGATTATAACGATGTCAGATAAAATTGATGAAAAAAGAAATTCTAGAGCACTTCTAGGAAAAACCGTAGTCACAAAGTCAGGCAAAAAATTCGGTGAAGTAGGCAATATCACATTTGAAACAAGAACAGGGGAGCTTATGCAAATTATTTTAAAGAACCCTACATCCTACATTGATCACTTAGAAATTGAACAAGACAAAGAAGGAAACTGGTTAGTACCATTCTCTTCTGTTGTTGCTGTTGGTGACTTTGTAGTTGTTGCTGAAGAAGATATTCTTTAATTTTTTCTCTTATTTTTAATAAAACCAAAATAAGTAAACTATTTAAACAGTTTCTATATCCTCAAACATATGCCTAGATTAGAATATAAAACTACAAAAGATATTCCTATTCCTAAACTAATAGTAGACCAAGTTATCGGGCAGGAACATGCAGTAAATATTGTAAAAAAAGCTGCATTAAAAAGAAGAAATGTTCTCTTAATAGGTTCTCCAGGAACAGGAAAATCTCTCATTGGTCAAGCATTGGCAGAACTCCTACCTAAAGAAAAATTAGTAGATCTTCTTGCCTATGCAAATCCTTCTGATGAAAATGTTCCTCTCATAAAAACAGTACCCAAAGGCCAAGGGAAAATAATTATGACAAAAGCAAAAATTGAGTCTATGGGTTCTTCAAGAAATCAAATGATTATTCTTTTTGTTGTTGCTATGGTTATTGGGGCAATTCCATATTATCTGTATGCAAAAAAATACTTTCCATTTGACTCTCCCGTTATTTATGCAGCTTCAATGGTTACGAGTATGATAGTTATTATAGGAATTATGTTATTCATAAATCTCTCTAGAAAAACATCAAGGCTTGGTGGTGCAGTAATGACTCCAAAATTATTAATTGATAATTCTGATGTAAAGAAGAGTCCATTCTTCGATGCTACTGGTGCTCATGCTGGTGCTCTCTTAGGCGATTGCCTTCACGATCCTCTACAATCAGGAGGTCTCGGCACGCCAGCGCACGAACGTTTGATACCAGGAATGATTCATCGAGCATCTGGTGGCGTTCTCTTCATTGATGAGATCTCTACATTGCAACCACACTCACAGCAAGAACTTCTCACAGCATTACAAGAAAAGAAATATCCTATTACGGGTCAATCTGAACGTTCAAGTGGAGCAATGACTCGTTCTGAACCAGTACCTACAGACTTTGTTTTAGTTGCAGCAGGAAACCTAGAAACAATTCAGCACATGCATCCAGCTCTTCGTTCTCGTATTCGTGGCTATGGCTATGAGGTATACATGAACAACACAATGGATGACACGCCAGAAAATAGAGACAAGCTTGCAGTATTCATCGCACAAGAAGTTGAAAAAGATGGAAAAATTTTACATTTCACAAGGGAAGCAGTAGAAGTCATGATTGATGAAGCTCGTCGAATGGCTTCAACATCAGGAAAATTAACAGCAAGATTACGAGAGCTTGGAGGTTTGGTTCGTGCAGCTGGAGATATTGCAGTAGAAGATAATGCAAAATTTGTGGAACCAAAACATATTGTAGAAGCAAAGAAAGTAGCCAGATCTTTAGAACAGCAAATTGCAGATAAATACATTGAAGCAAAGAAGAAATATGAAGTAATAGTAACCACAGGAACACGAGTAGGCCGTGTCAATGGTTTAGCAGTCATGGGTTCAGATTCTGCATATTCAGGAATAGTATTACCTATTGAATCTGAGGTAACACCTGGTGGGAAAAAAACAGAGTTTGTTGCAACAGGAAAACTCGGAGAAATAGCAAAAGAAGCAGTAAAAAATGTCTCTGCATTAATCCTAAAATATTTTGGTGAAGACATTAGGGAAAAATATGATGTGTACATTCAATTCGTGCAGTCTACAGAAGGTGTAGAAGGAGACTCTGCTTCCATTGCAGTAGCAACCTCTATCATTTCATCCTTAAAGAATGTTCCCATAAGACAAGACACAGCAATGACTGGTTCTCTCTCAGTACGCGGAGAAGTACTAGCAGTTGGGGGAGTCTCTGCAAAAATAGAAGCAGCAATTGATGCTGGGATTAAACGTGTTATTATCCCTAAAACAAATGAAGATGATGTCGTCATTGCAAAAGACAGGCTTGCAAAGATCCATATTATACCAGTAGAAAGAATTGAAGAAGTGATTAAAGAAGCTTTAGAGTGGAAAGGGAAAGAACAAATCTTAAAGGACATTCTCACAAAACAAAAATCATCATAAAAATTTATACTTTTTTATTCATCACCTTTGGGCAAGATGGATATAAGGGAAGCGAGATCACTTGCCACAACACTAAGAGCTTGTTCTATTTGTGCATCTTTTTTAAGTAAATTTTTAATTATATTAACTTGTAATAAGAATTTTTGTAGTGGCTCTTTATGCATTCTTTTTTCTTCTTTTGCCATCTTTAGTAAATCTTCTCTATATTTTTTTAAGTTCTGAACAGCAAGAGTAGCTTCTTTTTCTTCTTTAACTAGTTGATTTTCTTGTTTGATAAGTTCAATAAGAATAGCCCTATTTTTTTCTATCACTCTTTTCAAAATTTCTTCAATTCTTTCCTCTTCATAGGCAAACTTTGTAAGACCCTCTGCTTTTTTCAATGATTCTAAGGCTTTATCATATCCTAAGTCATTATAATTTACCCAGATCTTTCCAGAAGTAACACCAGAACCTAAAAACTCATCAGAAATTTCTTCTGCTAATTTTAATGTACTTTTACTCATATTGATTGACAAAGGAATATTAAGTTTAATAACTTTTCGCTATTACTCTGCATAATAATCACAATAACTCTTTATACTTCTTATACGCTTGGTCTGTCATCATCCACATATTTTTTCGAGAAAAATGTTTAGGCGACACATTCTTGACAAGATGCTTCTTCTCCATCTCCTGCAATAATCGTAAAATAAATTCTTTATCTCGAATTTCTAAAGAAGCAATCTCAGGCGCACTTAATGCTTTTGGACTCTCATCAAACAATGTCCGTAAAATATTTGCTTTTAACTGTTCCACCCCCTTTGAAGAAAGTTTACTCATGGGAGAACACAAGACTAAATTATATTTAACTCTTTCGGCGTTTCACCGCCAATAATCAAAAACCTTATCAATACAGAAAAATTAAAAAAGACTATGTTCAAAGAAGAAATCATAAAAATTCTCAAAAAAGAAAAGATCCCTAAAGATCTTCTTCAAGCACCTCCAAACCCTGAGATGGGAGATTACGCACTTCCCTGTTTTAGTCTAGCAAAAGAATATAAAAAAGCTCCGCAAGAAATAGCAAAGGATTTGGAAAAAAAACTAAAGCCAAGTAAGAATATAGAGAAAATAACTGCAAATGGTCCTTATTTAAATTTCTTCATAAATAAAGCACAATACAATAAAGAAATTATTGAAGCGAAGCTAAACAAAAAGAAACCAAATAAAAAAACAATAACTCTAGACTTCTCTCAGCCAAACATTATGAAACCTTTCAATATTGCACACTTGCGTTCAACAATGATTGGGAATGCTCTTTCTAAAATATTAACACACGAAGGCTACAAAGTAGTAAAGATTAACCATTTAGGGGATTGGGGAACACAGTTTGGGAAAATGATCTATGCCTATGAGGCTTGGGGAAACAAAACAGAGCTCATGAAGGATCCCATGCATTATATGACTAATCTCTATGTAAGATTTCATAAGGAAGCAGAAACAGATCCAAACTTAGAAGACAAAGGAAGAGAATGGTTTGCAAAACTAGAACAAGGAAACAAAAAAGCACGTACATATTGGGAATTATTTAGTAAATTATCCTTACAATATTATAATAAAACCTACAAGCGTTTGAATGTAACATTTGATTCTTGGGCAGGTGAAGCATTCTATGAGCCAATGCTCAAGGACACAATACTACTATTACAAAAGAAGGGTATAGTAAAAGAAAGTGAAGGTGCCTTAATAGTTGACTTAGAATCGTATGGAATAACACCTTGTATTATCCAAAAATCTGATGGTTCAACCATATATGCAACGAGAGACATAGCTGCAGCGATCTATCGTGCAAAAACGTACAAATTTTACAAAAATCTCTACGTCGTCGATGTAAGACAATCTTTACACTTCCAACAAGTTTTCAAAACTTTAGAATTGGCTGGTTTTCCTTGGATAAAAGATTGTGTACACATCCCTTTTGGAACTATGAAATTTGAGGAAGGAGTTATGTCTACAAGAAAAGGAATTATTATTTTCTTAGAAGATGTTTTAGACAAATCAGTAGAAGCAGTAGAAAAAATTATTGAAGAAAAAAATCCTAAACTAAAAGATAAAAAGAAAGTAGCAGAAAAAGTAGGTATAGCTGCAATAGTGTTTTGGGATCTTTCCCATGATAGAGTAAAGGATAGTACCTTTTCTTGGGCTAAGGTTTTAGATTTTAGCGGAGAAACAGGCCCTTATGTGCAATATACACATGCACGAGCTGCATCCATTCTCAGAAAAGCAAAAAGCAGTAAAAGAATACCTGCATATGAGAAGCTAACACACGCAGCAGAAAAAGAGCTCATAAAACAAATTGCTTTGTATGAACAAGCAATTGAAAAATCAGCAGACCAATATAAACCTTCTATTCTTGCAAAATATCTTATGACTCTCTGCCAGGTTTTCAATGATTTCTATGAAAAATGTCCTTGTAATACAGAACAAGATGAGACTCTAGCAAGTGCAAGAGTATATTTAGTGAAGAAAACAAAAGAAACTTTGGCACAAGGTCTTTCTCTTCTCGGCATCCAAGCGCCTGAAGAAATGTAACACCACAAGACTTATAAAACTTCAAAAATTCTAAACTTCTATGCCAGTTGTATCATTTGCATTTGATAAAATTAATGTAGAAAGAAAAAAACAATTAGAAGTTCCTCTTAAAGCAAAAACTTCTATTAAAGTAACAGAAATAAAAGAAGAGGAGTTAACCTTAGCAGGTGGAAGAAAAGATCTTCTCTTACGTTTTTTCTTTGAATACTTTGTTGATTATCAAACTGATCAAGCATCTGTACTTCTTGCTGGAAATGTTTTGTATTCTGGAAAAAGAGATGAGTTGGAAAAGATATTCAAGGAATGGAAAAAGACAAAGAAGTTTAATCCAGAAGTAAGTAAGGATGTTTTAAATCATGTTTTTGTAAGATGTAATATTAAAGCCCTCTCTTTTGAACAAGAAGTGAATATTCCTCCACATATAGTGCTTCCAAGACTTACTACAACAGCACCAGGGAAGAAGAACAAAGCTGAAGATTATATTGGATAGATTTCTTTAATATATTTCCTTAGACAGGCTTAGAACTATTCCGGCACTCTTTCGACAACCCTTCGACACTCCGGCACGGATTCCGGCACCCCAAAATATATTTTTTCGACAACGAAACCTTTTATAGGCAAAGATCTCCCTATTCAATATGAGTCTTCTCAATGATGATACTGCGGTAAAAGAGGCGTTTAAACGCGTAAAAGAGCATATGGCTTCTTTAGAGAAAGAAGTAAGGGCCAATAGAGAGTTTATTATAGCCCAAAACAAGCAAGTCTTGGCTTTAGAAGGCAAGATAAAGGAGCTTGGAGAGCAGAAAAAAGAAGAAAAAACAGAGAATAAAGGAGAAATAACCTCCAAAGAAAAAATTAATGGTTCTATCAAAGGAAAAGGAGATTTAGAGGAAAATTTTAGCCAAGAAGAGGATATTAACTACTCAAAAGTGCAATCGTCAAAGGAAATAAAGGGGTCTCTTGCGACACCGCGCCGACACCTCGACAGTCTTTCGACAGCATTTCGACACCCAGGTATAGATCCAGACAGCCATTTCGACACCCATGATATCGAGGAAATCAAGCAAAGTCTCAATAAAGTCTTTCTTTCCCTGACCAATAGAGAATTTAAGGTCTTCATGGCAGTGTATAGCCTACAAGAGCAACATAATTCTCCTACAACCTATGCTGAATTAGCTCAAAATATAGGTGTTTCAGCTAGTTCAATTAGGGATTATATCTCCGAATTAGTGCGAAAAGGAGCTCCTTTAAAGAAAGAAAAGTCTAGAAATGGGCTCACCTATGTCTCAGTTTTACCTGAATTCAAGTCTTTGAACCTTATTTCAAAGCTTATTGCCTTTAGAAATATGTCCAGTGAGCAAAAATCTTTATTTGATACAACTTTTTGAACTCTCACTTTTGTCTATCGGAGCTTATTTTGAAGCTTTTTTTAGCTCTATTTTTGTTAAATTTTCTTTCAATCTAATTCTGGATTGTAAAATTTTTATTTTTTATTAATTCTCTCAACTCTCATTTTGTATCTTGGTTGAGCTTATTATTCTTGCGACACTCTTTCGACAAGCATTTTTGTTAAGATTAAGTAAAGATTATGTTAATATTTTGTTAAGTTCATGTTAAGATTTGACTTTTTTAAAAAAGAGGTGAAATTATTCCTTCCGACGATAAGATTGTTAAGATCATGTTAATATTATGTTAATATGGTGTTAATATTAACAATAGCCTTATGCATCTTTACGTAATCTTTACATCATCTTTACAAACAAAAAATTAATAAATGAATTCATCATATGAAATTACATGTTTGGTTTTTTTCAAAAAAGAAGTGATAAAAAAGTAGAGGAACTGGAGCGTTCTATAAAAAATTCTTTTGGAAATATGAGAGCTGATATGGGTCATGTTTCACAATGGATTACTCACTTTAAAACAAGACATGAGGATCATAGCAAAAAGTTTGATGAATTAGATCAACGAATTATTGCTTTGGAGCAAATGTTAGCAGTAAAACAATCTATTTTTGCTGCTAAAGACAAAAGAGTGAGAGTTCAGGAAGAAGATGAAGAAGAAAGAAATGCTTCAGATGAAGAACTTCCCGAAATAGAAGAACAACTAGGTCCATTACCTTATGCACAAGCCAGAGTTTGCCAAATGTTAGCCGCATGCCATAGAGAAGAGGGTCCTGATAATTGGATATCTCTTTCAAGGCTTGCTGTAGATGTATATCCTGGAAAAGAATACAAGGATGTACGGTCTGCTATACTTCAGTTAGTCAATGTACTTGAAGTAGAAGGATACTTAGTTAAGAAGAAAGTAAGAAAATCTGTATATGTCTATATGAAGAAAGAATTTAGAAGCCAGTATAAAGGGAAAGATGATATTCCTATTCCTGAAAAGAAAGGAAAACAAAGAAATAATTAAATTATAGACCTACTAAAAGGTCTAAGCAAATACTAAACATTTGAGAGGGTGTATAATCTAAATAAAATGGGTAAAAGAACAATAAATACTTTGTTTATGCTCTCTTCTCTAGATGGAAAGATTTCAACAGGTTCAGTAGACAAAAGAGATTTTGATAAGGATTTAGCAAAGATACATGGTATAAAAGAAGGTCTTACTCAATACTATGAGCTAGAACAAAGAACAGATCTACATTCTTTCAATTCTGGAAGAGTCATGGCAAAAGTCGGCTGGAATAAAGTAAAGAAAGAAATTCAAAATATTCCTGTAAGTTTTATAATTGTAGACAACAAACATCTTACTTCCATTGGTGTAAAAAATCTACTCAGAAGAACAAAGACTTTGTTTATCGTAACAACAAATAAGAATCATCCAGCCTATAAGATCCAAGAAAAAAATCTAGAGATAATTTCTTATAAGAAATATATTGATTTTCATCATCTTTTTACTCTTCTAAAGTCTAAGTACAAAGTTCAAAATATAACAATCCAATCAGGTGCAACTCTAAATAGTATTCTGCTTCGTAAGAAACTTATTGATAAAGTCTCTATAGTAGTCTGCCCTGTTTTAGTTGGCGGAGATAAAACTCCTAACCTTATTGGGGGAGAGTCTCTGCAACAAGAAAAGGATCTGCAGAAGTTAGGTATTTTAAAATTAGTCAAAGCTACGACCCTAAAAAATTCTTATCTTCATCTAGTCTACGAGGTGATGAATAATTAAGGAACAAAAGCCACTTCTAGCTTAACTCTATCGGGATCTTCAAAGAATACAGCATAGTAACCTGCTTTGTATTCAGGGTAGTCTCTAGGCATATCATAGGGAACTTTTACTTTCTCTTTTTTTAAGAATTCACTAACAAACGTATGCACATCTTCTTTAGAAGAAACCTTGAAAGCAATATGGTTCAGTCCACTAGCCTTTCGGTGAAAGCTTTTATCGTTATGTGCTTCTTCCGTTTCAATGATCCAGAAGTCTGTTGTCCCATTACTTACGCCAATATGGCTCTCACTTTCATCAATTGTTTTATATTCCAAATAAGCAAAAAGTCTTTTGTAAAAAGGTAAAGATATCTTGGCATCATGCACATTGATTTGAATATGGCAAAGAGATGCTTTCATTCTTAGTCCTTACTAAAGAAGTAAGCAGCTTCATCACGATAAATTCGCCCTGTCTTTTCAAGATACTCTTTTTTGAAATCTACAACAGACATGGCTCTTCCTGCAAGCTCAACTTCTTCATTTTCTTCTAATCGAAAAAGTTTCACAAGGCTTTCAAGTCCAGAAGCTACTAGTTCATATTCCTGAGCTCCTCTTGTTCGAAGGTCCCCTAACATCTCTCCATTGTAAATAATGTGGCTACTCATAAATAAAAAATAATTTTAGACTTTTTAAATTTTTAGCTCTTTTAGGCTTGTCCGGAATTAAAAAGGAATAATTAAAAGCCTCGTCTTCTTTGTTTTAGGTTATGACACAAAAAACACTTTCTGACGAGACTTTTAGACACATATTACACGAACAAATAATTAAACTTTGCCATTCTTTTGAGCTTCCTTTGCATTGGAATAAGATTGGCCCCAAGAAATTCACGAACTATCAACGCGCTGGGATAATAGTTCTTTTTTTGCGTAGCAAAAAGAGCCTTCGTGATTTTATAAGAGAACTCAAAGAATCTCGTTGGACGAGCTGGTTAGGATTAAAATCTCTACCTGGAAAAAGTACTCTTCACGACTGGCAAACCATCTTTGATTTGAAGACTCTTCGTCTGTTTCAAGAAATTCTTCTTTGTAAAGAGAAACCCTCTTTGATGGCAATCGATGCAACTGGCATCGATTCTTGGCAAAGAAGTCGCCATTATGAAAAAAGAATGTTTGAAGCATTAGAACCCTATGAGAGATTGAAGAAAATGCCGTATGCAAAGCTAGACATTCTTATTGATGTAGATTCAGGATTGATTCATGATTTTGTCTTGCGTATAAAACCAAGACATGATACTCTTGGTGCCAAGAGTATGTTCAAGAGAATGAAACACAGAGGAGTGAAAATTCTTGCAGATAGAGGGTATGATTCTGAGCCACTGCACAAAATTGCCCGTCAGGCAGGCAATATTTTGTATGCAAAACTAAGAAAAATGAAAAAGGGAATACCTGGAGGCTTTTACAGGAAGAAATGTATGATAAAAGATCCAGAGTATAATCGAAGATGTAGAGTTGAATCGGTGTTTAATGCAATCAAACACAGAAGACTGATTGCATTAAGAAGCAAAGAACCACATATGAAGAAAAGAGAAATTGCATGGCACATTCTTATTTACAATTTAGAAATACTACAGAGAATAAGGCAGCTTATTCTTTGGCTCCTAAAGGAGCCATTCCGGACAAGCCTTACAAAAGAAAAGTTACATTCTTTTTAGGCCTTTCCAACCAAGCTCAAACATTTGACTTAATGCCTGTGTAAAGTAGGGAGTTTTTACCCAGATTCCCATGTCGTATGCTTCATGTACATCTTGGTCATCTGCAAGCATAAAAAGTAGCTCTTTTCCATCTACCAAAATAAATCTTGCTTTGGTATTTTCATCAGAAGCTCTTAGCTCTACTGCATCACGAACTTCTTTTGGAATGAAAGAAAGTTCTTTGACAGGTGCAACCACTTTAATCTTTACACCGCTTGCTTTTGCTTTTTTGATCACAGATTTGAGAAGGTCTACTTTTCGTACAAGACCTTTTTCTGTAGTCATAATGCATACAGATTTTTCTGCATTTGCAATTAGTGTTTTAATGTGATCGTAGATGTTTTTTCTTCCTTTGAGTACTCCAGAGAGTTCAGAGGGTTCTACTTTGTCAATTCCTTGCTTGTAGAGCAGTTCAATTTCTCTATAAATATCTGTATCATTTACTTTTTCTAGCATGGATAATTGACGATCTGCATCTTCTTGGACTTTTTTTCTAATTCTTTTGAGAATTTCTTCTGGTTTTACTGCAATATATTTAATTGGTTTTCCGAGTTTCATTATAATGAACCCTTTCTTTTCTAAGTTTTCTAGAACATCGTAGGATCTAGATCTTGGAACACCAGAAATATCTGCTAATTCTCCTGCTGCAGCAACTCCACGAGAGAGCAATGCTGTCCAAACTTTAACTTCATAAATATTTAATTCGAAATGTGATCTTAATTTTTTTAAAAATTCCTCATTTACTATCATTTTTACTCCTTTCACCTAGATACTAGAAAATAGATATCATTTATAAATCTTTCTGTTTTTTACTAAGGTAGAGTAGTAAAACTAACCTGTATTGAGGTATCTCTTTGATATGACTCTTGCTATAATTGCTGCCACGAGGAGCACTCCACTGTAAATAATAAGGGTATATATAGGTTCTGCAATGCTTCCTATACTTGAATTGAAGAGGAGGATCTTTTTGAGCATGGTCTCCCCGATAATAAAGGGGTTAAATTGTACTATATTTCTGGTGTAGAGGGAGAGAGTTTCTAGAGGGAGGATAGTATTAGAGAAAAAGAGCATAATCATCGCTGCAGAAATTGCTGCAAGGGTAACTGTTTGCTTTGTATTGAAAAGATAGCCAAAGAGCATTCCTAGGAGGATGAAAAATGAGCCTAGCACAAGAAGGGCAAAACCTGCAAGAAAGAATGTTTGTATACTTAGTGTGCTGCTGAAAAAATAGTAAATCACAGCTAAAAGAATAGTAATCTGAAATGCAAGAATAATAAAATTACTCATAAATTCACCTGCCATGAATAGGAATTCATTCGTTGGAGTTATAAAATTTCTAAAGTATGCACGTGATTCTTTTTCTGTGATGATGCTTGCAGAGCTCATGAGAAGAGCTACAAGCATAATCAATAATACCAGAATTGTGGGAAGGATATAGAGGAGATAGGAGTTTAGAGAGCTAATAGGCTCAATGCTTGTTTTTACAGGAGAGACAATACTTGCAACATTGGTAATTTTAATTGATTTTATTTTGTCGGAAATTTCCTGAAGATTTGTAGATGCTGCTTCGAGATTTGTTTTTTCTGTGTTGAGTTTTGCATTGAGACCAGAAGCGCTTGTTGTTGCTGTGCTTACTGATGCTTTGCTTGCATCTAGCTTTGCTCCAAGACTTGTATAACTTGTTTCTAGGCTATCGATAAGACTGTTGAGATTGGTGATATCTGCGGTTGAAATATTATAGGAACTTTTGAGGGAGTTTATTGTTGTATCTAAGGTTGTGGTATCAAGACTTGCATGGGTAAAGTCTATTGCAGCGAGATCTGATGCAAGCGTTGTTGCTCCAGTTTGTGCTTCACCATTGTTTGTAATGATTGATTCAATGTTTGCTTGTGTTTGTATTGTTTTTGTATTTGTACTATCTAGTACTGTTAATATTTGTGTGATAATTTCTGAACTGAGTTGAGATGCTTCTATAGAGACTTTTGTGCTAATTTGGCTTGCAATGAGGTTTGCAACATTTAAACGAGAATTGTCTACATAAATCTTTACCATATTATTTGCACTATTGTCTAAGACCATATTTGCCGGGAAAATAACACATACTTGAAAGTCGCTGGATTTTACTGCATCAATACATTCTAGTTCCGAGTCCATTTTGAGAATGTTATATTGGCTGTCAGAAAGATTTATTATTATGGAATCAGAGAGTGTGGAGTAGGATTCGGAATAGGCTGCAATGTTTAAATCAAATAATGTAGAGGTGTTGAAGGCTAGAGCAACCAGAGTAATAATAAGAAGCGGACCAAAAATAAAAATGAGTGCAGAAACTTTTGAACGAATAAGCAGTTTTATGTTTTTTGTTACTGCATAAAAGAGTTTTATGAATGGATTTATAGGAGCTCTTTCTACAAAGAGATCAGGGCTTGTTTGCTGTGTTGGCAGCTTTAAGGGTGTTATTTTCTCTTTTTTTTCTATGACTCTTCTGATAAAACCCATCATTTTCTTGTTGCCGCCTCAAAGACTTCTTCAATAGAAGGTTTGCTTACTTCAACGTTAAGGAGTTCATCTCCTTTTGATTTTACATAGGATAAAATAGTAATAAGAATTTTTTCAGGATCTCTGGTGTAAATATACATATACCTTTCTTTTTGGAAAATATTTTTTGCTCCTGCTCTTTTCAGATAGGGAATAAGGTTTTCATAGGTTTTTTTCTTTGTTTCTATTTTTATGACTTGATCTTTTGTATATTTATCTTTGAGTTCATCTGGGCTTCCCATCTCTAGGATTTTTCCATGATGAATAATTGCGAGGGTATCACAGATTTTTTCTATTTCTCCAAGTAAATGTGAGGTTATGATGACTTTTGTTCCATTATCATCGATTCTTTTAATGAGAGCCATGAGTTTTTTTCTTAATACTGGATCAAGGTTTCCTGTTGGCTCGTCTAAAATAAGAATTTTTGGATTGTGAATCATAGAACAGGCAATGTCTAAACGCCTGTACATTCCTGTAGATAATTCTTCTGCAAGCACATGGCGAGAATCTTCAAGCTCTACTAATTTGAGGAGCTCTTCTATTCTTTTTTTTATATCTTGTTGCTGCATGTTGTAGAGTCTTCCAAAGTATTCTAAATTTTCTTCTACTGTTAGTTTTGGATAGACAGAGCCTGCTTGTGTTGCAAAGCCAAAGAGCTGGTTCATGACTCGTTGATGCTCGCGGATATTAATTCCATTGTAATACACTGCTCCAGAGTCAGGGCGCCAGAAACCAATGATGACATTGAGGAGTGTTGTTTTTCCACAGCCTGAAAGACCCATGATGCCAAAAATTCCTGTAAATGGGATGGAAAGGCTGAGGTTATTAAGAACTATTTGCTTTCCAAATCTTTTTGTGACATTATCTATTCTAATAAAATCCTCTTTTCCCATTGAGACATAAGGAGTATTATTTCTTTAAATATCTTTGCAAAGCTTTATTAAAGTTCTTTGCTTTAGAATTATTTATGAAACATCGATGGTGGGTTGTTAGTCTTCTTCTGGTTCTTTTTCTTCTTGCACAAGTTATTGGACTCTTGGTACATACGTATTACAATGTCAGTGAAGAAGCATTGCCTCTTGGCATTGAAAGACCTGAACTTAATCCAGAGACATCTTATATCTCTCTCTTTTTGGTTTTGCTTATTGCAACTGCTGTTGTTTTTGTATTGCTGCATTTCAAATTATTTCTTTTATGGAAACTTTGGTTCCTTGTAAGTGTGTTTTTTACCCTAGTGATTAGTTTTGGTGTTTTCTTTTCTGTAAAAGTTGCCTTGGTTTTTGCCGTTGTCTTTTCTGTATGGAGGGTTTTCAAGCCAAATCCCATTGTACATAACCTTACAGAGCTTTTTATTTATGGTGCTCTTGCTGCAATTTTTGTTCCTATCCTTACTTTGTTTTCTGTATCTCTTTTATTGATTTTGATTTCTGTATATGATTACATTGCTGTACGAAAGACAGCACATATGGTAAAGCTTGCACAGTCGCAAGGAGAAGCAAAGGTGTTTGCTGGTTTGTTAATTCCTTATGAAAAGAATGTTGCTATTCTCGGTGGAGGGGATATTGGTTTTCCTTTGCTTTTCGCTGCTGTTTCAATGAATACTTTTGATTTAGGCTTATTCGATTGGAGAACATATATTATTCCTCTTTGTGTTGCTCTTCTTCTTTTTGCTCTTTTTGCAAAAGGTGAGAAGAAGAAATATTATCCTGCAATGCCTTATGTGAGCTTGGGATGTCTTTTAGGTTTGGTTGTTTTGTTGTTATTTTTATAAGGAAAACTTTTTGTTTTATATGTATTATTAGGTTAGAGGGTGTTATAGACTTTTTAATAAAATAAATTTTAAATATTTAAACGACTGTTTTTTCCAGAGTAATGACAATTCTTCGATTATTCTTGCCCTTATTTTCTGCTTTTACAAAAAGAATTTCTCCTACTTCTGAAGTATTTTTTAGATGTGTTCCACCGCATGCTTCTTTTCCAAATCCTTCAATATCTACAATGCGAACTTCTTGGATGTCTTCAGAAAAGCCTTTTGCTAAAGAAGTCATTTTTTCTCCTAAAATAGATTCTGCTTCTTTTCTTTGGAGCAAAGACCAATGAATAGGATGTGCTTCTTTGATTATTTGGTTTGCTTGTGCAATATATTCTAAAATTTTTTCTTTGTCATAATTTTCAAGAGAAAAATCTATACGTGCTTTGTCTGTCTCTAGTTGGTTTCCTGTAATGAGAGCTCCTGTTGCTTTTGAAATGACTTCTGAAAGGATGTGTGCTGCTGTATGATATCGCATGAGAATATATCTTCTATCCCAATCAATAGTGCCATGAATGTGATCTCCTTCTTTAATACCAAGATCAGATATTTCATGGATGATTTCTCCTTCTTCTTTTTTGACAAAAATTACTTTATAGGCCTTTCCATTACTTGTGATGATTCCTGTATCATATGGCTGTCCTCCACCTATTGGATAGAAATATGTTTGGTCTAAAGTAATAAAAACTCCTTCTTTTACTTTTGTGACTTGTGCATCAAATTCTTTTTTATAACAGTCTAGTAGATAGGGTGCTTTCATTTTTTGTTTTCTTCAGAGATATATTTTTTGAATCGTGTCATGAAGATTCCAAACTCTTCATTGAGGACATTTGCACCACAAGCAAGGTCATGGCCACCACCGTAGCCTGTCAGACCTTCTAATGATTTTTTAATAATTTCAGGGAGTTTTATTTTTGTAGACCGCAAACTCATGACTACTTTATCATCTTTTATTCTTCCAATGATAACTACTTTGTCTGGCTTTCGGTAAATAATTTCATTTGAAATTAAACTGGTGAAAGAATCTTGACTTGAAGGGTATGTATACAGAAAGATTTTGCTTCTTGTTTTGACTTTCTTCGCTTCTTCTAAAGTATTTTGATATTTTTTTTCCATTTGTGCATAGTGCTTCCAAATAAATTTCCCTTGTGGTGTTTCTTGCTTCATAATTTCCCATGGGCTTTCAATTCTTGTGAGCACTTTTATACATTGTTTTGAGTTCTGTCCATTTCCTTTTAGAGCAAAAATAAAGTTTCGGATAAGAATTCCAAAATCAGTGTCAAAAATAATCTGCCCCGGGTGTTTTGCTTCAGGGATTAATCCTGGATATTGTTTTTGAAATTCTTCAATAAGTTCTGGAGGGATGTACCAATCGCCAATAATACCTATCATTGCTATCCAGAGATCTTTTTTTGTTATTTGATATGCCCAATAAGAGGTTGGTCTATTATCCTTATCATTTTCTTTTCTTGGATTGTAGTAATGGTAATGGGAAGATTCAATTGTTAATGGTTGATGGTGGTCAATATGGATGATTGGCGTTTTTATCCCCATAACAAAATCTTCTTCAATAACTGCTTTATCAAGGATAAGAACAAGATCTGCTTTTTCTCTGTTGATTTTTTCGCTTATTGCTTCATTGAGTTGTCCTTTGATAGGCATTCCTTTTCCTTTTTTTGTGTATTTCCAGAGAACTAAAAAGGAAGCAAGACCATCTTGATCATCATCAAAAAGAAAAAGAGGATTTTCTGCTTTGTTGAGGAAATTGCGAATTTCTTGAAGTTCTGTTTCTGTGATCATTTTTTACCCTTATAAAAATCAGTATAGTCTGTAGGAGGTGAAGCAGTTGTAGGACTATATTGGAATGGTGTAGAATCTTGCTTTCTCCCACTCTTTTTAAGGGTTGTGAAATAATATATAAGGAATGCAAGGAGAAGTATTGCTATGCTTGCTATTGCTAACAAAAGAATTGCCTTTGCTGCAGATTTTTTCTTTTCACAGAGGCCTTGTTTACAGACTTCTCCAGAACCGCAGGAAATATCTAAAGCACATGAAGAGCAGGTTTCTCCTGATTCTATAATTTTATTTCCACATACTGCAGAGCTTGTGCTTTCTGTAAGAATAGAATCAACTTCTACTTGACTCAATACTGAGTTTCCTACTGTGAGTGTCCATGTTTGTGTTGTTTCTTCTGTTGCATCAGAGACTGTTGCTTTGATTGTAAAAATTCCCTCTTCTATTGCTGTATAAGAAAAGCTGTCATCTGTGTCTGTTTGTTGAAGATCATTTACAAACCATGCATATGTTAATGTATTGCTTTCTGCATCAGAAACGGAAATGGAAAAGTCTTGCGTGTCTCCAGGTTCTATGCTTGGATCTGTGTCAGGAGAATGGGAATTTATTGCTGGTGCTGTGTTTGTTGTTGCGCCGACTGTTATACTAAAAGAATTACTGGTGACAGAAGCAGAGCCATCACTAGCTGTGATTGTTATATTTTCTGTTCCTCCCCAGTCAGTGTCTGGGCTAAGAGTAATGATTGAACTATTTTGGAGAAGATTTATATGTGCTGCAGATGTTGCGTAGGTGAGATTATTATTATGGTCTATATCAGAAAAATAACTGTTCATATTAAGTGTTGTATTAGTATTCTTTGCTAGTGTTAAATCGGATATGTTTGCTATTTTTTGTGGTGCATCATTTACATTGGTGATGTTTATTGTAAATTGATTGCTCGTGACTGTAGAAGAAGCATATTTTCCTGTAATTGTTATATTTTGTGTGCCCGTAAAGTTTTCAGTGGGGGTAATACTGAACTGATTATTTGTGTCAATGCTGATATTTGCGCTTGTGTTTCCTGAAAAGGTATAAGAATTTGCACCTGTAAAATAACTATCTAAGTCAAAGAGATTTTCGCTTGTTGCGTCTTCATTCGTTGCATAGTTTGCTATTATTCCAGAAAATGCTAGGGTGGAGATTGTGAGTGTATTATTACTCGATGCTGCTGCTGTTTCTGCATTTGTGTTCGTTGCCAAGCAATTCCAAATATATGCTCCTGAAGTTAGGCTTGAAACGAGAAAATTTGCTGTTATACTTGCATTACTTTGCGTTGCGACCACAGCCCATGGAGAACTGGATGTATTCATATAGAGTGCAATAGAAGAAATGCTGTAGGTTGCTTCTGTTGCAGTGCAAGAAAAGATAATAGATGTCATATTTGTGCTGTTTCCAGAGCTTGGAAATGTGAGAGACATAGAAAGTGCAGATATTGCTGGTAGAAAGAGTATTATCACTAGAAGGATACTCAGCTCTTTTTTCATAGTTTATTTAGAGAATGGCTATTTAAATATCTTTTGTCAAGATTTAAATAATATCTCTTCTTTATACTTGGTATGGATTGGAAAATTTTTTTATATGTATTTTTAATTTTTGTATTTCTTATTTTTATTAAAATAAGTCGTTTTCGTGTCAATGGAAAGAAGATTTTATCTTTGCCTTTACGCATTTTATTTGCTTTATTTTTCCCCTTATTGCTTGTTGTTCTTCTTGTTTTTAGTTCTGTATTCTTTTTGTTCCTTTTTATTTTTTTGGTCTTTCTTTTTTTTCTCTTCTTTGTTTTGGGGAGAATACGTTTGTATTCAAGAAAAAAGAAAAATGTATCTGATGATATTATTACTGTACATAGGGTGAAGAGAAAATAAGATAGTCTGTAAATGGCTTTTGTTCTTCAATTGCTTTTCTTTTAATTTCTTTGTACCTTGTAAAAAGTGCTCTTATTGTTGTTTGTTCTTCTCCTTCATAGATAAAAAGGTCTTCAATTCCAGTAAGATCTTCTGTTCTTAAGAAATCCGGACAGAGTGCTCGTAGTTCATAGTGTCCTGCCTCTTTACTGGGTTCTATATAAAGGCAGTAGAGAAGTCCATGTTCATCCGTATAATATGCTCTTATGATTTCAAATTCTACATCACCAAACTCTATTCTTTCTGTTTGTGTTCCAGTCCACTCTTTATATTCCTCTTCTTCTCTTTTTTCTAAATTTATTTCTTTAAAATAATTTTCTATTGCTTGGGTATTTTCTATTAATCTTCTAAATCGAGACAAAGTCATTATTTTTGTTTTTTTCTTTCTGTTTAAAAATTAGAAGGTAAAAAAATAAGAAAAAAAAGGTTTATTTTGATAGCCTTTTATTTGCTCTTCTTCCTGGGCGTATTTTTTCTCTTCCTTTTCCTGTATGAAGCATTCCACGAGATTTCTGTCCAGCAGAGGTTTTTCCTCTAAATACTCGGTTTGTATGTTTTCTATAACAGATCCATTTAAGGTTTTTATCTGCTTTTATTTCGGGCATATAAGGATCTATCATGATCACTTCGTACCAATAATGTAAGCCATCTTTTCCGACCCAATATGAGTTTAGTACTTCAAGATTTTTATATGATCTTTGTGCTTTTTGTTCTGCGATCCATTGATAGGACATTCCTACAATCTTCTTTCGCCTCATGGTTCGAGATCTACGACCATGCTTTCGTGCTTCTCTCTTTCTTCCACCACGAGAAACGCGGACACGAATAATAGTAATTCCTCTTTTTGCTTTGTAGCCCAGAGATCTTGCTCTGTCTAATCTTGTTGGTCTTTTAATAGAAGTAATAACATCTTCTTTTCGCCATGTGATAAGTCTTTGCTTATAGAGTGGGCCTAGGTTTTCTTTTGGTTGCTTCCAAAGCTCACGTATTGCTTGATACATTCCCATTGTTTTTTTCTCCGTTTTCCTTTAGGATTCAGGTTGCAAAGCCTACATTTCCTTAATTAAGGATGGGATAGTGGATTTTTAGAGCTTTTTAAAGGTTTCGATATACTTAAATCCTCTGCTTTTTTCTAAATATTATGACTAAATATATTTCATCTTTTACTATTAATGAAGCTTTATTTAGAAATTATCTTCAAGTAATCCCTTTAGAGCGAAGAAGAGGATTGGAGCTTTTGCTTATTGAAGGTAAGAGTGTTGATTTTCTTCTTAAAACTTGTTTTTCCCATAATGAATATGAAAAGGTATTCATATATGCTGGTCTTGATTCTGGTGCAAGTTATCGCCAAATTGGTTCTCAGATAAATAGAAGCGTAAGATATGTTCATGATTTAGCTCAGTTTTTTATTTCCGAAAAAATGATACAGCCACGTTAGTCTATAACTTGTATACAGTTTACTGGACAGGATTCTGTGGCTTCTTTATTCTTGTCCAGGTCTATTTTATGTATTTTCTTTTGATAAATACCTTTTTTGTCTATTGAATCTTTTAATTTTGATTTACCATCTTCTTTAGACATCTCCCAGAATTCTGGAGCTATCTCAATGCAAGAATTACAACCTATACACTTATCTCGAAAATGAATTATTGTTGACATGATTTCTCACAAATAACATAAACTTTATCATTTTTCCTAACTACTCTTTCAAGAGGGATTGTTATTTCAAGACCTTGTTTAGCTACATTAATTTTATTTTCTTCGTGTTGTATAACTGATACTTTTTCTTCGATGACTCCAGTTGTTGGTCCAATTATTAAGATATTTTTATTTAATTCAAGGTCTGCAGCTTCTAATTTGATATGGGCAATTTTTGTTTTAGCAAAATAATTTAGTACTGTACCAATATATTGCTTTTCTTGTTTTGCTATAGAACCAGAAGTAGCACTCCACATATCTATTTCTTTACCAAGATAATAGCCACCATGCCAAAAACCACGATTGTATACTTTTTCTACCTCTTCTATCCATAGTTTCACTTTTTCTTGACTATATGTTCCTTGTAAATATGCATCTACAGCTTCTCTATAACATTGAACGACTGTATGAACATATTCAGGTGCACGACCACGACCTTCAATTTTTAATACGGAAACTCCAGAGCCAAGTATTTGGTCTAAAAAGCCAATGGTACAAAGATCTTTCGGGGACATTACATATTTGTTATCCATTACAAATTCATGGTCATCTTCAACATCAATTACTTTGTATTCTCTTCTACAATTTTGAATGCATGCACCCCTATTAGCAGAAGCATTTTCTGTGACTAGGCTCATATGGCATTTTCCTGAGATAGCAACACATAATGCTCCGTGAGCGAAGATTTCTATTTCAATAAGGTTGCCAGAAGGGCCTCTTAAATTATTTTCTTTTATTCTTCTACAAATATCCTTTATTTGTTTTAATGTAAGTTCTCTAGCTAGAACAATTACATCAGCAAACTTAGAAAAATATTCGATACTTTCATAATTGCTCACATTTACCTGTGTTGAAATGTGAACAGGCATTTGTATCTTATTACAATAAGAGATTGCCGCATGGTCACTTGCAATGATTGCTGTAATCCCTGCAGATTTTGCTTTATCACAAATATTTTTCATTAAATTAATATCATGATCGTATAGAATTGTGTTTATTGTTAGATATGTTTTTATGTTATTTTTTTTGCAAATTTCTGAAATTCTTTCTAAATCCTTTATGAAAAAATTATTTGTGGAACGAGCCCGCATATTTAGTTGCTCGACACCAAAGTATACCGAGTTTGCTCCTGAGTTTATAGCAGCCATTAAAGATTCATAAGATCCTGCTGGAGCCATAATTTCAATTTTTTCCATAGCTGAAAAGCAAAAGAGCAGGTATTTAAATATTCGCAAATATATCTTTAAATATGGAGCTTGAGAAATTACGAAAAGAATTAGCTAAGGTAGATTCTAAAATAGTTTATCTTCTTGAACAGAGAAAAAATACAGTCCTTAAAATTGGTAAAATAAAAGAATTAAAAGGAATTCATATGGTCCAGAAAGAACGAGAACAGAAAACTCTGCAGAGATTAGTTAAGCAAACAAATGTAGATCCAAAAATAGTGAAAAAGATATATTTTATTTTGTTTTCTTATTCTCACAAGTTACAAAAAAAGAAAAGATACTATTAGATATACGTGAAACTTAAATACTAAAAGTTCTATTTCTGCTGTATGAAAAAGGATTGCTTTTCTTGTCATGGAAAATGGTATACACAGCCTTTAAACTGTGGACATAGTTTTTGTCCTATTTATACCAAGCTTCCTCAGTTGAAAACTGTGCGTTTAGATAAAGATAACTTCCAAGGAACTGCTCCGAGTGTTTTTGTTGGAAGGTATGGCTATCCTCACCTCAATGTTGGTATCCTTGCTCCACCTGAGAAGATTGAAATGGATGGAGAGTTGTATGATGCACCAAAAGAATGGAGCAAAAGAGGATTTCAGATACAAGATGTGCTTGATTTTCGTTCTGTACTCATTAATTCACGCACACAAGTTTCTGTACGAAACCCAGGAAAGTATGTAGAAATAAGTCAGGAAGTTGCTATGGCTTCGAAGCCTGTGGATGTTGAGTTCTTCTTACAAAAGAAACCTGTGTATCAAATAAAAACTTCTAATGTAGAGACTGTTTTAGGTGCACATGCAGAATTGAAAAAGGCTGTGCTCGTAAGCAATCCAAAAATTAATCAACATGTGGAGAAGGCTTTTTCTGATAGTGATTTGAAGGCTGCGGATGCTTTGCATATTTTATATAAGAAAGGTATTGATGAGACTGCTTTAACGAGAATTCTTTCTGTGGGTGGTTTAGGTGTAAAAATGCAGAGGAAGTTAGTACCAACACGATGGAGTATTACTACAACTGATGATACGCTTGGCAAAAATCTTATTGAAGAAATAAAAGATTACAAAGAGGTTGATTATCAGATGTATTTTGATGGATATTTAGGGAATTATTTTTTGATTCTTTTTTTTCCTCGTGTGTGGAGTTATGAACTTTTTGAGATGTATATGCCTTCTACGCTTTTGAATCCTGAACAAGAAATAAAGTTTACGACTGATCATGAATTTTATGATGGAAGAAAGAATTATGCTGAACATTGTGTAGGTGGCTATTATGCTTGTCGTATTGGGGTTTTAGAAAAATTACAAAGTATGAGGAAACAAGGAACAGTGTTGGTGTTACGATTTATTACAGATGAATATACAACGCCTCTCGGAGTTTGGATTGTACGTCAAAGCACACGAATGGCTTTAGGGCATAGAAGGGAATTTTCTTCTGAGGAAGAGATGATGAAATATATTCAAGAATTTGTTTCCACTCGTTTTCATTTTGATATAAGGACTATATTAAAGAAAAGTATGGTATTAGAGTATATTCATTCTCAAAAATCATTGTTTGATTTTGGTTCAAAGTAATCCCTAAAAATGAAATTCTCTTTTTCAAAAATATCGTAGAACTATTAAAGGTTTAGAGGGGGCAGCTTGTGGCTGCCACCAATAAACACAGGGAGGGATTGCCTTAATGAACTACTTTAGAGGAGTAATTAGTTATTTATAAAGGTTTTGTTTTGTAGTTACTTTAAAGTGGAAATATTTATAAATAAACCCTTTTATTGAGGAAATATGCCCAAGCGTTCTTTAAATTATAAAAAACAAGTTTATGGCCATTATCTTCATTTAAAAGACGATCCTTCTCTTTTAGAGTTTTCTCCACCTCATTTACAAAGAGAACTTCACTTGCTTCAGGATATTGTTAAGAATGATCTTTCTTTAGGTGGTTTAGAAAAAAAATATTTGTTATCAAGATCTGTTATTTCTCATTGGGTTACATATCTCCAATCACAGGATATTTCTTTTCAAATGCCTTTTGTGAGGAAATATTGTCTTTCTGCTGATTCTGAACAAGAAGCACTTACATATCTTCAAGATCCAACAATAAGTCATAAAGAAATTGCGGACACTCTTTCTTGTTCTAATGTGGCTATTCGTAGACTTTATCATGCTCATGCAGATATATTACCTGAAAGAAAAAAAAGAACTTCCACCTTTGAGATTAAAGCAGAAAAAATTTCTTTACGTGATGCATCTATTCTTGAAGAGGCAAAAACGTTTCGTTTTACTCTTGAGGAAATAGGACAGAAAGATGGGAGAAATTTGACTTCGCAAAGAATAACTCAGATTCTTCAAGGATTTGGTTTTGAGAATTATAAAAAAAGAAGATCTGAATATAACAAATCTTTGCATAAGGAACATAAGGAGCTTGTTGGTGTTCTTCAACAATATTATTTTGATAGGCACATTGAAGAGAAGGGTTTAGATCATGCCCTTGCATGGAGGTGCAAAGAAGTGTATGGCTGGGGTACAAGTTATTCTTTAGAGGCTTTGGAAAAGCTTATTGCTGCGCGACGAGCTGGTGAAGGCTATTACCGTTGTGTCAAACTTGCGGGCATAGGAGAGACTAGGAAAGAAATACGGAGCCGTACTCCTCACATGGCTGCGATTTTAAAAAAGGCACTTTGTGATGTTGTTTTAGATATTCATCATAAAAACTTTGCTGAGGGAAGAAGCCTTAGTTTTGAAGAGAAAGAAAAGCTTAAAGAAATGTGGAATAGAGGTGAATCTTCTCATGAAATAAAAGAAACTTTACACTTAGTAAGTCCTACTTCTTATTATGTTCGAAAGCTTGGCTTGAAAAAACGAGAAATTCCAATACTTCGGAAAATTTTTGTTGATTATTCTTCTTTAGATCATCTTATTTCTGGAGGAAAGACCTATTCAGAAATGGAGAGTCTAGGTTTTCCTGAGCATATTATTCGAAGAAGGAAGAAAGAGTTAGGTTTAGTAAGAAAATCTTCTCAAAATGCTATTAATTATTCCATTTTAGATGCATTACTTTTTGAGGAAAAAAGTAATAGAGAAATAGTAGAAGCTGGTTTTTCTAAGAAAAGCATTTTTCGAAGGAGAAAAGAATTAGGTGTTTCAAGAAGAAAATCTCTAGTAAATTATTCCATTTTAGATAGATTACTCTCTGAAGGAAAAACAAATAAAGAGATAATTACGTTGGGTTTTTCTCGTGTAACAATTACACGAAGAAAAGAAAAACTGGAACTTGAGAAAGAAAAATGAATCTTACTGATAAATATGTGGATAGAAATAGAAAAATTCTTGAAGATGCTCTTCATGGTGAAGCTTTTTCGCATATTGCTCGTATAAATAATTTAACTTCTGAAAGAATACGGCAGATTGTACAAGAATATAGCGGTTTTACTTCGAAAGATTTACGAGCTACAGAAAAGAAATATAAAAGAACTCTGAATATGGAGTATAAAAACCTTCTTGATGTTCTTCAACAGCATTATTTTGATCGATTGATTGAAGAGAGAGGTTTAGATCATGCTCTTGCTTGGAGATGTCATGATGTGTATGAGATTGGAAAGACCTATTCTTTAGAGGATTTGGAAAAGCTTATTGCTGCGCGACGAGCTGGTGAAGGCTATTACCGTTGTGTTAAATTTGCAGGCATTGCAACAGATAAAAGAGATGTGAATAGAAATCTTCCTCAAGCAAGCATTGTTTTGAAAAGAGCACTTTGTGATGTTGTTCTTTCTCATTTAGAGCAAGTATTTCATCATGGAAGAGAAAAACTTACTCCTTATGAAAAAATACAATTTGCGGGGCTTTGGAATAGAGGAGTATCTTCTGATAAGATTAAAGAAACTTTGCACTTAGTAAGCTCTCCTTCTTATTATGCCAGAAAGTTAGGCTTGAAAAGAAGGCCTTCTTGTATTACTTTTTCTGTTAATTATTCTCTGTTAGATACATTGATTTATGATGGAAAAAAATCTAAAGAAATGGTTAAGTTAGGTTTTTCTCGTGATACTGTTCGCAGAAGGAAAAAGGAAGTTATGTTTAAAGAGGAAAAATGAGTCTTGCACATACATATACTGATAGGAATGCAGAAATCCTTGAAGAAATTCTTCAGGGTCAAAAATTTGTTGATGTTGCTCATAAGAACAATCTTAGTATTGAAAGAATACGCCAAATTGTACAAAAATGTTCTGGTCTTTCTTCAAAAGATTTACGCTCTGCAGGAAAGGAATATACATGTGCTTTACATGCTGAAAATAAAAAGCTTCTTGATATTCTTCAACAATATTATTTTGATCGATTGATTAAAGAGAAGGGTTTGGATCATGCTCTTGCATGGAGATGCCAAAAAGTATATGGCTGGGGAAAAAATTATTCTGCTGATACTTTAGAAAGAATCATTGCTTTACGAAGGGCTGGAGAGGGATATAATAGGATTATTCGTTTATCTGGCTTAGCTGAAGGAAGAATGAAAATTAATCGTTCAAGTGCTCTTATTTCCCGTGTACTTACTGTTGCTCTTTATGGTGTTTCTTATAAAAAACCTACACTTGCTTGGGAAAATAAAAAATATCTCCTGACTCTAGAAGAGGAAGCTGCTTTTATTACTGATTGGAAAAATTATGTTTCTGATTCTACTCTTAAAGAAAAATATTTTGATAATAGTGAGAGTCTAAGGTATCATGTAAAACGGTTAGGATTGGAAAAAAGAGAAGGTGTAAAAAAGATGGGAGTTGGGAAGACTGCAGAAATACGGCAATTCCTTCTTCAAGGAAAAACTACAAAAGAAATTGTTGCTTTAGGTTATGATCTTGAAAATATTTGTAGACGAAGATATGATCTACGAAAAGAAAAATTATTACACTAGCCTTATTGTATCTAGATTTCTTGGTACAGATGTTTCTACATGCATAACTTTGTGCACAGTAGAAGCAAGGTCTAAGCATTTTGATGCTTCTCCATGCTGTGTAATTACTCGTTTTGGCTTTGGATCAAGATTTCTAAGAAATGCCATGAGTTGTGGGCGGGAGGAATGCCCTGAAAATCCTTTGATTACTACAATTTCACAACGAACTTTTACTACTTCTGATCTGCTTTCTCCAGATGCAAAAGCAATTTCTTTTTCTCCATTTTGTATACGACGGCCTAGGGATCCTTCTGCTTGATAGGATGTTAAAATGACAATATTTTTTGGATTTTCTGATAGAACCTTAAAATATTCTACAGAAGCTCCTCCTGTGAGCATTCCAGATGTTGCAATAATAATACTTGAACCTTCTGAGTGCATGACTTCCTGCATTTCTTTTTGTGAGCCTACACGCTTGAAAATTTCAGAGAGGAATGGATTGTGCTCTTCAAAGAAAATTTGTTTTCGTACTACTGGATTGAAAAATTCTGGGTATGCAGTATGAATTGCAGTTACGTCCCAGACAAGACCTTGGACATGAATAGGAATTTTTGGAAGTGTGCCTTCACGAACTGCACGCTCTACCATGAGCATAATCTCTTGGGAACGGCCTACACCTAAAACTGGAAGAAGAATCTTTCCACCACGCTCAATTGTTTTTTTGATCAAGTCCATGAAGAGATCTTCTGCTTCTTTTCTTGGAGGTAAGATATCATCTTTTGAACCATAGGTTGATTCAATGATGACTGTTTCTAATCGTGGAAATTTCGTGATTGCCCTTGCGAGTAAATTTGAATTGTCGTATAACATATCTCCAGTGTAGAGAAGGTTGTGTAAGCCATTTCCAATGTGGAGATGTGTCATTGCAGAACCAAGAATGTGGCCTGCATTGTAAAAGGTCATACGAATATCTGGAGTGATGTCGGTGACTTCTTCAAAGTTTACACAGATCGTTTGCTTGACCATTTGCTTCACATCTGCAACATCAAAAGGTGGTTTTCGTGCGTCTTTGTATCCAATAGAGATAAAATCTAAGGCCAATAAAGACATGACATCTCTTGTTGGTTCGGTACAATAAATAGGACCACTATAGCCATATTTTACAAGTAAAGGAACCATTGCAGAATGATCTAAGTGTGCGTGAGAAATAATCACTGCATCAATTTCATTAATGCGAAATTCAGGACTGTCAAAATGAGGGTAAGCATATTCTTCTGGTGCTGCTGGGTTAATTCCACAGTCGAGAACAATTCTTGACTCAGGGGTTTGTAAAAGGAAACAGGATCTTCCTACTTGCCTTCCAGCTCCGAGAACTGTAACACGAACCCATTCATCTTTTCTTCCACGAATCCAGCCATTGTAAATTCTTTTTCCTACTTCATTGAGGAATTTTTTTCTTGAATCGTTATTTTCATAGAGGACTGCGCGAATATTTTCTGTAATCTTTGAACGAATGGATGGCATTCGCCTAATTGTTGGCACCCAGAGTGTTTTTTCTTTAATAATTTTAAGGAATTCTCCTGATGGGCCTATAGCGACGCCTGGTTTTTCTGCTTCAATGATGACTGTGCTTCGCGGTGCATCAAAAATAATATTGTCTACATTTGCTTCTGCGGGAAGTGTTTCTCGAATAATTTTTTCTGCTTTCTCCATATCTATGCTAATAGATGGATCTGGGCGAAGTTCAATTCTTTTTTTAAAATCGGATACAAGTTTTTTAATTTCCCCTCTGTTATCTAAGAAAAATTCTTTGCTTTTTGTATAGACAATAATATTTGCAGCTTCAAAGCTCGTATTACTGATTTCTGCATCTTTTGGTAATTTTGCTACTATTTCATTTAATATATCTGCCATTTTTACTTAAATTAAATATAAGAAAAAATCTATTTTACAATAGACTTTACTTCTTTCTGTATTACGTATTCTACTCCACTTGGATTAATGACAATGACATCAATTCCATTTCCTGTAGCTGAGTCTCTGCTCATGGCAGCACTTAATGCTCGCACTGCGATTTCTTTTCCTTCATCTACGGAAAGATCTTTTTTATAGAGTGTTTCTAAAACTCCGATTGCTACGGAAGATCCAGATCCATCAGATGCGTAGTCATCAACTTCCATGATGCTTCCATCAAAGGAAATTTCATAGAGCTGGTAGCCTGTTTTATCATAGCCACCAAAGAGGAATCCTACAATCCCTGGAATCATACTTGGTCTTCGAATGTTGGAATATGCTAAATTTGCAAGAAGGTTTGCTGCTTCTTTGACTGAAGGTTCTTTTCCTTTTCGCATTTTTAAGAGCATAATTTGACTCTTAATAATTTTTGTAAATAATTGAATATCAGAAACAAGGCCAGCTGTGGTAATTGCCATGTGATCACTTATAGGAACAACCTTGGTTGTTTTCTTATGTGCGATTAAATATCCTGCAGTTGCTCGTCTATCTGCAGCCATAACTACGCCATCTTTACAGATCATTGCTATCGTTGTTGTCCCGTGTTTTGGGTTTGCTTCCATCATTTTTGATTAACACCTCATAAGAAGAATTTCTTTTTCTAGGAGTAGGAAGTTTGTATGGGTTTATAAGGTTTATGGTTGTTATTCCTTTCTTAACGTTTCTGTGTAGGTTCTATACTGTTCTGACTTTTCTTTGAAGTATCTTTCAATACTTGTTGGGAGTGTTGCAATCGCTTGTATAACTACTGGAGAAGCAATATGATCTATTTCAAGCATTTTAGAAAGTGCACTTTCAAGAGATTCCCCTTTTATTCTAGTTTTAGGAGTATCACCAGTAAAATATGCTAAGGTTCTATTTGTTCTATGCCAATATATGCCTCTTGCTCCATAGGAACCTAAATGAAATACCATACTTAGTAATCTTCTTCCCGTTGGTCCTTCTCTTGAAGGAAAATCCATAAATTGAAACTCTGTTACTTTTGTTCTTGGAAATCCTTCAGGATATTGATCTTGTCCAAACATCCCTCCAAGCATTGCTCCCATTCCTTTGAGACTTTTTGGTCCTCTGTAGCCAATGACTCTTGTACCTATACTTCCTTGATCATATTCTCCAGTTGATTCGTAGAGAAAATCCTCAGTATAGTTTAAAGTGCCTCTATGAATATTTGTGAGAATTTCTCTTACTCTTCTGAGCACTTCTGGTCTTTCTTGGTCATTTGTTTTTGTTCTTCTTGCTAAAGCTGTTATTCCTACATTGCGGTATAGCCATGGCTTTTGTGCTAGCATATGTTCCATATCCGCTCTTCCATATCTTTCTAGAAGAGTACCATATCCTTCTTCTCCAATTTGTTCCCTTCTGTCCTCTAGTTCTTTTTGAATCATTTGATGCTGGAGAGCTTCTAGAAATGCAACTCTATCTTCGGGATTAAGGTTTTCAAATAGTCTTTTGAACTCTTCTCCGTTTCCTACTAGAGTTAATCCTGTTTTTGTGGGATCTGCCATTGAGCAAGAAAGAGAAATGAGGGGGTATTTAAACCTTCCTTTTGTAATTATTATTAAGGGATAACTATATAAACCCAAATTAGGCTTGTTTTTCTATGGCTCAAGCAAACTGTACTAAGGTAGAATTAGAAGAACTCCTTCGTTCTATAGATATTACTGGAAAAACTTCTTTGAAAACAGGAAGTTGGGCTCATGTGGGAAGTGACTCGGTTGCTCTTCCCTTACGGGCTAGGGATATTCCTCATTTTGGTTTTTGGATTAATTTTAATCGTTTTGCCCCAGATCATGAAGGGCTTGATTTTTCTGTGTATAGAAATACTTTTGGAGAAACAATTATTGGTCTTCCTTTTTCAACTCCTGTTTATGCGATAGCAGATGGGGTTATTGCAAAAAACTTTCGTGTTAAGGTAATGGAAGATGTAGTTGATCCTTATGATCATGACAAGGATGCTCTTTATGTTGTCCATGGTGAAGATAGCGGTACAAGAAGGAGACTTGTTGCTGGATATGTTCATGTTACTCCATTAGTGAAGGAAGGAGAGTTTGTTCGTAAAGGGCAAAAAATTGGTTCTTTTTATTATTATCAATCAAGTAAAACTTTGAATTTTGGAAGATTAACTCATCTGCATTTAGGACTTTGGTCTTTGGGAGAAGAACTTTTTGCAGAAGATCCAGAACTAGTTTTTCCTGGGCTTATGAAATTAATTACTGTTCCTCAAAGGGATTATCCTTTTACTATTCTTGAAGAGAGTGAGCAACCACATTTACGCGTTGCAAACTTTACTCGACTGATGCATGCTAAGAAAGCATATGGTTTTGAAGGTATCCGAGAAGATTTTGAAGCACCTCTGCCGACTTATTCTCTTTTTCGAAGAATGAAAGAATTATGGGATTTAAGAAGTTAAATTTCTACTTTTTTAGCTCTACTTTTAATGGTATCTGTGCCTATGAGATCTGTAATTAAGTCTTTAGGCTTGGAGTATTTTCTAGAAAGCATGACATAAGATCTTCCTTTTTCCTCTTTTACTGGATATTGTTTCCAGCTTTCTTTGAAATGTTCTAGTCGTTCTTTTTGTTTTACAGGTGGTCCGTAGTGCTTTATTGTTGGTGAAAGCTTTTGTTCTTTGAAGATATAATACAGGATTGCATTTTCCCCTTCCTTCCAATGCCAGTTTGCTTCTTTGATAACAAAGTCATGTTCTTTGAGTTGTTCTTTGATATATTCAAAGCATTTCAAAAGTTTTGCTCCCACAACGTCTCTTTTACCCTCTAATGGTACAAGTTCTAGAATTATCTTTTCTCCTTTTTTCTTTTGTAGTTCTTCCAAAGAAAATTCTTTTTTTACAAACATTTCTTTTCTTGGATGTTTGAGATATTCTTTTGCTTTCTTTTTGAAAAGATCATATTTTTCTGGAGATACTACAGCTGTGACGTTTCGTGTTGCTTGTACAGGGTCTACAAGAATGATTGGAGAAAGCATTTTTGCTTCATTGAGCTGTACTTTTTTCTTGTGATGTTTTTCTGTATCAATAACTGTTGTTCTTTTCCATTGAGAAACATTTTTGAGAAGCTTTTTGAAACCTTTGTAATGAATAGTTAATACCTCCATGGAATAGCCAGAAAATCCTTTGATAAAAGATTCTGCACCATAGAAGCCATTTGCTTTAGCAAATGCTTTTGCGAGCATGATATCACCTTTGTATTTTTTATGTTTGTTTACCCATTTTGCATGGAAAGGAGAAATATCTGTAATGTTTTGTGCGTGCTCTACACTTTTAATTTCCATAATAGGAATAAGTTCTACTGTGTAGTTTCCTTTTTTTAGTTGTAGGTAATCTCTGCTTCCGTGGAGTACTGTTCCTTGTACATTATCTTTGAGAACTTCTGCGATATCTATCCCTTCATATTTTTTTGGATTAAATTTTATATAGATATCAATATCATGATTATTTTTTAACCAGGTTCCTTTTGCTGAAGAACCACCTAGGCTTACTTTTGTGTTTGCTATGCGAATACTTTTGATTATTTCTCGTATTATCTTTTTTACTTCTTGTTGTTCTTTTCTTGAAGGTTTTATTTCTTTGAGAAGGTTTTTCATTTTATAAATATTTTTTCTTTATCTTCTCCTCTAGTTCTTCCATCCTTTGGAGTATTGTTTTTGCTTCATTGGCAGTTATATCCTTTCCGTAATAATTTAAATCATTTCTTATTATTCTTATGCTATCAAATTGGTCTCCCCAACTAGATTCTTTTAGGATTTCTTTTAAAAAAGAGGTATAACACTCATTATTATAAATTTTATATCCTTTGATTACAGCTGTCGCTTCTAAAATTTCTCTTAAAGCATCATATATAATACAAATCTTTGTACTTGCAGTAGTATCATTTAATGGGATGAGCCTGTTTGTATCTTTCTTTTTTTGACTTGCCATGAGAAGAGCTTTTTTAAGATTGGGGTCTACTTGTATTTCTTTTGCTATTCTTTTTTGGATGCAATTTTTCCAGTCCATTACCAGTTTCCCCCTATTTTATACCCATTTAAAATATTATTTAATAGTTCTTTATTCTTTATATCTTCTTTTCTTTGGAAGGAGAATATTTGGATTTTCCTTCCTAGTTTCTTTTCACATGCGCCTAAGTCTAATTTTTTCTTTGTATCTGAAAAAATGGCAATATCAATATCTGAATTATCTGTGATTTCTGCTTTTGCAAAGGAACCAAAGAGGATAATAACAGGGTTTATAAGTTCTTGTTCTAGATGAGGGAGTAATCCTACCTTTTTGAATTGTTGACACCAATACATTTGGGATAATGAAATGAATAAAGGATTTTTTTTATTTGCTTTATAAAAAATATAGTTAAATTCTTCTTCTTTTTCCAGTAAAACTTCCTTATGAAATTCTTCTAAATACTTTGATGCAGAAGGTGGGCTTATTTTTTGTATTCTGGCATATTCCCTTACATTGATCCTTCTATAATTCTCTTTAAAAAAAGGTTCAAGACTGTTAAATATTTCTAACATGTGTAAATATTACTTAACAGTGTATTTAAATCTTTCTATGTTAATATATTTTAACATCTGTTTATAATTATTAACAGTTAAGTTTATAAATTCTTTTCCTCTTGTAGGGTTATGCTTAATGGATATGTACATCAGTTTAAACATCTTTTTGCCAGAAACTTATTTGAGATTTATTTTTTGCTTGCGTTTCGTGCTTTAGGCTTTTCTTTTATAGGTATCTTTATTCCTTTATATCTTTCTATTGAATTAGGCTTTCCTTTTTCGTCTGTAATTTATTATTTTATGGCAATGACCCTCGCTTTTGCTTTAGGTTCATATTTTTCTCTTCCTTTAATCACAAAATATGGTGCAAAACATGCAATGATATGGAGTTATCCTCTTTTGATTCTTGGTTTTCTTGTTGTGATATCCTTGGCCCATTTTCCTTCTTTGTATCTCCTTGCAGCAATCTTGAAGGGTTTTAGTATGGGCATTTTTTGGATGGGTTTTCATATTGATGTTGCGGTGTATTCACACAAGAAAACTATAGGCAAGGAATCTGGGACTATTCATTTCTCAAGTATTTTGGGAGCTATTGTAGGACCTTTGATTGGGGGACTTGTTCTGTATTATTATACTTTTACTGTTCTTTTTTCTCTTGCGATTCTTGCTTTTATCATTTCTCTTGTTCCTATGCTTTTCTCTAAAGAATTGTATGTAAAAACAGCGTTTGATTTTCGATCTTTGTTTGTGAGAGAACATATCAAATATTTTTTCGGATATTTTGCACAAGGCGTACGAGTTACTGTACTTACTGTTGCTTGGCCATTATTTATTTTTGCCATCTTTGGGAGTTATGTTGTGCTTGGAGGATATGCAGCATTTGCAACATTTTCTATTGGGATTTTAGGATATTTTGCAGGAGTGAGCATTGATACTGTCAAACAGAAGGGAATTCTTATGCGCATTGCTGCACCATTTGAAGCAACTCTTTGGGTTTTCCGTGCTTTTGTGACGACAACTACAGGTGTGTTTCTTGTTGCTTTGTTTGGAGGCATTACAAGCTTAGGAATTGATCTGCCGCTTTTAGCAAAAACGTATTCCAGAGCTAAAAAAGAGCAGATTGCTGCATTTGTTTTCTTTCGAGAAAGTTCTATTCGTGTAGGAGAGTTTGTTGCTTTGTTATTTCTGCTTTTGGTTGTTGATTTGAAAGCTTCTTTCTTCTTTGCAGCTGCAAGTTCTCTGTTGTATTTATTGTTTTAATCCTTTCTTAGTTTTGCTACAAAAAATCCTTCTGTGTCGTTATCCTGTGGCCAGATTCTCAAACATTTTTTAATTTCTGAAAAGAATATTTGCTTTTCAAATTCTTCAATAGGCTTTTCGTGTTTTATATCCAAAGAAATCCTTTCTAGTTTTGCATTGGGATATTTTTCTAGGAGAAAATGAATCACTGCTTCGTTTTCGTCTGGCTCTAACGTACATGTAGAATAGACCATTGTGCCATTTTCTTTTAAGGCTTCAAAAGCAGTGCTGATGAGCTGTCTTTGCACGCCTGCCATTTTTTTTATGGTGTGTGGATTCCACATACCAATGGTTTTATACGATTTTCTAATGGTGCCAATACCAGAGCATGGTGCATCACAGAGAATTTTATCAAACTTTTGTTTGAACCAACGGCCTTCCATTCTTGTAAGCACTGTGTTGTATACACCACAACGTTGAAGATTAATCGTTAGTGGTTTTAAGCGGTCTATTTTGTTGTCATTTGCGATGATTATCCCTTCATTGTGCATCATTGCTGCCATTTGTGATGTTTTGGAGCCTGGAGATGCGCACATGTCTAAAACAGTATCTCCAGCTTTTGGTTCTAAAACTACTGGTGGGATCATGGATGCTGCACCTTGAATGTATATGTAGCCTAAAAAATGCTCTTTCGTATTTCCTACTGCTTTCTTTTTTATAAAAAAACCTTCTTTGCACCAAGAAACTTGTTCAAGATCTTCAAATCTTTGTTTTATTTCTTTGACTGTTGTTTTAAGAGTGTTTACACGGATAGATTTTCGCATGGGCTTAAGAGATGCTTCTGTAAATTTATCAATATCTGTTAATTGAGCATATCGCTCTAAGAATTTTTCTTTCCAGTCTACCATTTTCTTGTGAAAGGAATGATTGTTAATAAATATAGTGGAAAGCTATTTTAATGAGGACTTTGTTTTTAGTTGTTATGCGCTAGTCGTATAGGGGCTAGTATCAAACCTTCCCAAGGTTTGGACCTGGGTTCAAATCCCAGCTAGCGCATTTTTAAGTTTTAAATAAAAGAAGATATAAAAAAGGTTTTCTTGTTTCTTATATGACTTTTTTTGGGAAAGGTATATAAAGGATTGTTCTGTTTTTGGACTTGTTTGCGTGAGTAGTACAGTGGTTAGTATTTGACCTTGCCAAGGTCGAGACCCGAGTTCAAATCTCGGCTCGCGCATTCTTATTCAACTTCTGTGCGCTTCCAATAAAAGGGAGGATTTTAGTGGTCGCATCTATGTTCAACTCTTATGCACTTCTAGGTCTTCCCTAGTCTTAAATAGAATTTCTTGGCCTATACCTTAAGGAGGTATACATGGCAGAAAATGATATCTATGGAAGTAAAGAGAGATATGTACAACTCGTTGAAAGACTGGTGAATTTTACAAAAAAGCCACGTAAGGGTAAATATTATTGTAAGAATTATGAGAATCTCAAGTATTTTCAGGTTATGATTTCTTATTTTAATTTGAAAGATTTGAGCTATATTCGAAGAAGAAAGGTCTTTCAAGTGATGCGTTTTATTACTTTTATTCTGGAGAAGGATTTAGCAGAGTGTACAAGAGAAAATATTAATGATCTTGTCTCTTACAGTCATACGGTCTATAAGACTGTGCATAGCAAAAAGGATTTTATTAAGGATCTTAAATCCATTTGGTGTATTATCCTTCCTGAAAAGGATCATTATGGAAGAGTAGATGAGACTCTTATTCCCTATACTGTTCGCCATGTGAGTGGAACTGTTGATAAAAGTAAGGAAAAGCTGAGGAATGATAGGATTACGTATGAAGAGTTCAAGAAGATTATTACTTTCTTTTCAGGGAATTCCACTTTGCAAGCGTATCTTACTCTGGTCTTTGAGTCTTTAGGTAGACCACAAGAAATCCTTTATACAAAAATTAAGGATTATGAGTTTTATGATAGCTATGCAAAAGTGTGGATTTCTGAGCATGGAAAAGAAGGAACTGGTTTTCTTCAGTGCATAGATTCTTATCCGTATATTGCTCAATGGTATAGAGAGCATCCTTTTAGACAGAATCCTCAAACCTATTTCTTTTTGAGTAAAAGTAATAATGGGAAGTATACACAACTGAAGAATTCTGCAATTAACTTTCGTTTACGACAAGCTTGTAAGCACTTAGGAATACAAAAGCAAGTGACTTGTTATTCTTTGAAAAGGAATGACATTACGTATAGACGCTTGCGTGGAGATAGTGATATGCAGATTCAGCATGCTGCTCGGTGGACTTCGACAAAGCAACTCAAGATTTATGATATGAGTACGCAACAGGATGCTTTACAAATTGAGCTTGAGAGAAGAGGCATTCAGGATACTAAACCGGTTCATGAAGAATGGAAACCTAAAGTCTGTGGCTTTTGTGGTTGCGATAATGGGTTTACCGCAGAGCTTTGTGTAACTTGTAAGAGACCTCTAGATCGTAAGAAGCTTCAAGATATGGCTGAAGCTCATGAGCGCTTTATGAACTCTGAGATGATGCAAAAGTTTGATCAGATGGAGAAGATGATTCAGAAGATGGTGAAAAAGTCCTAGATAATTATTTCAGGATTTAATTCTGAGGAGTTATCTTTAGTCTAATCTCCAAATAAAAGCTTTTCCCATTCCTCCATTGTTTGTTGTTGATATTCATTAAGTGTATTTCCGGGATCATCACCGCAGGATGAAGAGACTATTTCTCCTTGATCTGTAAGAGTAATTCTAAAAGATTTTCGAACTAGTTGTCCTATTTCTCCGGTTTCTGAAACTCTATCTTTTTCTACATATGCCCAATAATTAGTAAAAGAATATGAATCTCTTACTGTCTCTGCAGATGTACAGTAAATGTTATTTATATTCTCCCCTTCTTCTGTTCCAGATCTACATTTAAGCGTGATTTCTGATACTAAATAACCTTCCTCATATGTTACACCAAAGAAAGAGGTATATGGATATACTCCTAAAGACCATCCTTCTAAGTTCTCTTCTTTGATATACAAATTGGTACCGGAAAGGGTTACATTATTAAAATTAGGGCAATAAGAATTAGGACTATTTGTCTCAAAACTGAGTCCATTAATCAGGAAGAATAAGATTAAACCTAAAATTAGAGAAATAATAAGTAATTGATTAGACCGTAAAGAGTTTAGTTGGAATCTCCAAATAATGTGTGTAAAAAGAGAAAGGGTAAATCCTAAAGTTAGTAAATATAAAATATAAGAAGCTAAATCTAGATAGGGTAATAAAAAGACTGTAATTAGGTAATATAAGAAAGCAATAAGGACTGTCCAAAAAATGAAAAAACTATTTATCTTAAACTCAGATTGATATCTTATTACTTGTGATATTTTTGATACAATTTCTATTATTAACCCTGTAATTAATATTGTGAAGAAAGTATTTTGTAGATTTGTGAAAGGAATAAAGTACTCAGCAATAAAAACTCCTAAAGAAAAAATTAATCCCCAAATAATAAATGAACTAATTTGGTTTGATGCCTTTTTCTTCACGTTTTTTAGTAGAGGGTCTTTAATTTATAAATTCTTTTAAATTTCATTTGAGATTCTTTATCAAAACCGTTTCTTTTTGTCCATTCCTCTTTTGCCATTAGAAGCTGTGTTCCCATTAAATTTAGGTTTTATAGCCTTTTCTGTCCGCAGTCATAAGAAATCTTCTTTTAGGTGCGGACAAGAATTTTGAGTCAAAAGTATGCATTTCGTCTTTTTAGGTTATACGGCTTACTGCATGAGAATTCTGTTATTTGGGCGGATTTGTGCATGCGTGATAAGAGACTTTAGTACTAGTGCAGGATTTACTGTGAGTTTTCCGTAGCTCATTTCTGCTCTACAAGGCTTACATTTCAAGAATACTTGATGGATAGGCATCTTTTTCAGCCGTAGAAATAAGAGTTTCTTTCCGTGAAAATCAATTATTTGTAGTATTTCCTATAGGGATTATTAAAGAGAAAGATATAAAAATGATTTGAACTATAGTATTTATGTACTATTTATGGAATCAAACATGTCAACACAAACAATAACATTAGATAGAAAAGAGTACAAAGAACTTAAAGAAAAAGCTGAACTTGGAGATACTCTTCTTTTAAAATTAGTAAAAGGTCTTGAAGATATCAAATCTGGTAGAACAAAACCTTGGAAACGTACTACATCTGCTTAGTTCTTTTTTCTATTTCTTCTCTATAATGTGGAATTAAGTGCTTAATGAGGTTAATTACTTCTTGTTGATCTTTCTTTTCACTTAGAGCTACCACAAAAACAATAACTTTTTTTTCATAAATGAGAAAATAGAAGCGGAACTTTCCTACTTTCTTTTCTCTAAAAAATTTGTATCATAAGGGTTTTCCTACAAAAGGGTTTGTTTTGAGTTGTTCTATTTCATTCTCTACTTGTACTTTTATAGAATAGTCCAGTTTTGCAAAATCTTTATCAAACTGTTCCGTTGTTTCTATCTTGTACTCATTCATGACAATCCTTTGAACCATAGGCTTTAGGAATATAAAAACATTTTCATATAAATAATTATTTTTTGGGTTGCTGATTTATTGTTCTACTGTGGTTCATTATATAGATCTTCTTATACTTAAAGATCATTATTCTTTGTTAATCCATCCTTCTAACTTCTGAATATAATGCTCTTTACTCTCCCCTTCTTTAACCCTAATTGATATTGATTTATAATCTTGAGTTTTAGCGTAAATTAGAAAAGAGACTAAAATTATAGTTAGAACATAAAGGAATAGTGTTCCATGCAATAAAATAAATCCTACTGATAAAACCATCATAAATATAAATAATAAAATTAAATATCTTCTTATTGCGCCGTAACTAATTTGTTTTATTGTTAAATTGCGCGGTTGTTAAATTATAAAATAACCTTTTTTTAAGCCATTTTGAGGCATTTGGTACTATTCTTAGATTTAGATGTTGAAATTGCGCGGTTATTCAGTTATATTATATTCAAAATGAAAGACATATAAATCTCGTCGTTAGGTTATATTTAAAATTAGGTACTACCAAGAACGTTGGCGCTTCTCAATGGAGAGCTGTTGCACAGTTTCTAGCTCTGTTTTTCTATTTTAAACGATTCTGAACGAGAATTCTTCATAATTTGTAGCCCCTTTAGCTCTCTTTTCTTTTTTTCTTTTTCTTTGAAAAGGAGAGGCACTTATGTTATTACTGTATAATAGTAAACTATATAAACTAGTTCAGCATCAAAATGGTATGAAAAACGATACAAATACACCTATTTTTGTTAAGGATGGCCATCAGGCTCGTCTCTCTGAAGTTCATGTAGATGATCATGTTGTTATCTATGCAAAACTGGGGTTACGATTAGAAGGATTAGCAGACTTTGCTTCTCTTGTTACATTACCTGTAACTGTTGTGCGCAGTTCTTCTCCAGAGATACATAGCGTATTAAGAGATGAGGGTTATAGGATTCTCTCTCTTCCTGTACATTATGGAGAAAGAATACCTTCTCAAGAAGATTATTTTTAATTTTTTATAGTACTTTAGAATAGTAGGGTATAATCCTTCCTTTTTCCATTGTGGTCTTTTCTTTATATCCACAGCCTTCGAGCATTTTTATTTCTTGATTATCTTTTGTAGGAATAATTATTTGTTTTTCACCTTGGTCTTTTATTATTTGTTCAAGGCTATGCAACATGATTTCCTCTATTTCTAATGGGTTTAATTGCGGATATTTTTTAAAGGTTTTTTTATTTGTAAATGTTGCTCTGAGCATTACTCCTTCTAGTAATAGAGGTCTTGAAAATACTGTTAAAAAAAGAAAGCCTTCCTTGTCTTCTCCAAGGTAAAAGCCTTTGCTAAATTTTTCTGTATTCCTATAAAAGTCTCTCCATGCTTCTCTTTCTTTTCCTAAAGGAATTTCTTGCTCTATTGTGTAATATTCCCCTTTTTTTATTGTTCTCCAATGAAGCTGTGCTAAAAGAGAAATACATTGCTCTTTTTTCTCTTTTTCTTGGAGTATTCTTAGAAATACTTTTTCTTTATTTTTATATTCTTCTCTTTCACTTTCCTCTCTAAAATATAATGTTGGTTGCACTCTTTGTATTGTTTCTCGCATTCTTTGTGCATAGGCTATTTCTGGTGTATCTTCTCTTCTTGCATTCCATTTTTCTATTGCTTTGGTGTAGATCTCTGCTGTTTCTCTATAAGATACGTCATTTTCTGTTTGTGATCTTGCTAGAATATATCCCTCTTGATAGCCAGTAATTACTACATCTTCTGTACTGCCCTCTTCTTCAATTATAAGTGTAAGATTTCTTTCTAAAAGGAAGCCTCTTGTTCTTTTTATTTTGCCTTCTTCTACAATTTCAAATTCTTCTCCTCTCTTTCCAGAGAGATTACAGATTTTTCCAGGAGGGTATTTTTTTTGTATATTTTTGTTGATAGACATTTTAGAAAAATTTTTTTCTCTTTTTATAATCTTATCGTTCTCTTGTTTTTTAGAAATTTCTCGTAAAGAATTTTAAAAGTCTCTTTTGTTGTTTAAAAAGAAGAGTGGATATATAATATTACTCTTTCTCGTGCTTATGTTTTCCTTTTCTATGGTCTTTACAACCTATAACCCAATGCTGAGAACAGCCACAAATTATACATTTCTTTTTCATTTTTTCCTCCAGATATTATAGACTCCAAGAAATATCCCTGCTCCGCCTATGAAATAATTGATGATGAAGAATCCTCCTAGGAAATATCCGAGAATACAGAGGCCAATCCCTGCGATAATTATGCTCCATGTTGGATGTTCTTTCATTTGAAAGCTTTCTCCACTTTTTCTTTTGGCCAGCCTTCTTTGAGTAATGCTTCTTTAATTTGTTCTGCTTTAAAACCTTGTTTGATATTTTTTTGAATGAAATCTTTGAGCATTTCCATATTCTTATCTTTAGGCTCTTCTTCTTTTATTTGGCCTTCTTTTTTCTTTCTAAAATAATACACTAGTTTTACTGCACTATAAGAAATGTAAAAAATCAAGGATAGGGAGAGCACCCATCCATAAATATCATACATAAATTGGTAGACTAGACCAATAATGATGAATAAAAGAATAAATATAACTATAAGTTCGAAAATCATTCTAATCTCCTTATTGTTACCCTAGAGTTCCCACCGCCAATGCCCATGATTCCTTCAAAGTGTAAGCCTTGGAAGTCTATTTCAAGTATAGGATTTTGTTCGTTGATTGTTTTTCCTGCAGCAATAGCAAGGCGTTTAAGGAAGCGATTAAGGTCTTCATTGCTGATCGTTACATTTGTATTCATAGAACCAAAATCTGTGTAGTCTACTTTTATCGCTCTATCAGGGCCTTCACAAAGAATCGTTTTTATTCTTTCATCGTATAAGAGAGGATCAAAAGAGCCTGCACCTAGAATATCTCTTTCTAGATAATACTGTATCTTTTGTGGAAGAAGCTCAGAGAAAGGAAGACCAAGTTTGTTTGTAACTTTTTCTGTGACTCTCTTTATGAAAGTCTGATTGTCAAAAAGGCTATTGTCTCGTTCAAATTCTTTTCCATACATTTCTTTTGCTTTTTCTATAATTCTTTTTTCTATGTATGGCTCGATGGCGTTATATTGATAGCTTCCATCTTGTTCTTTTTCTACTAATATACCTACAGGATTTTGATAGAGCTGTAATACGTATTCTCTTTTTGCTACACCAGGGCTTGGAGCTTCTTCTAAATGAAAGTCATTTATAGATGGAAGTTCTGGAACTTCTAGAAGAGGCAGTTCATTTGCTTCTGGAGAAGGGGCTAGTGCTTCTAGTTCTTTTTTTCTTTGCTCTTCAAGAATTTTTCTTTGTTTTTCCGCTTCTTTTACTTCTTTTTTTTGTTTCTCTTCTTGTTTTGTTTGTTCGTCTTTGCTTTTGAGATCTTCTATTACATAGAAACAGGCATCTACGAAACGTGCCAAGTGTATCGTCTCTTTTGTAGGATAGGGTCTTTTTTTTGTTAAATCGAGAATGTCTTGTATAGTTTGCTCTGCTTCTTGCTGTTTTCTATCTAAGATAAATTGTGTTGGCATTTTTTAGTATGGATTTGTTGATAGGGAAGCTGGAGTGTTTTGCTTTTCTTTTACAAATTTTTCTAAAAGCATGAGTGCTTTTGCAAGATTTTTATTTTGTTCAAGAAGTTCATTTAATCTATTTATCATGGGATCTTCGTATTTGTCTGCCTTGATATGCTCTCCAGCACTTTTGAAGATATGTACAAGATTTGAAACGTTTTCATTGAGTTCTTTTACTCCAAGAAGCACATCTGCCATTTTATGTTGAAGTTCAATATTTGATGCAATTAAACGGTCTACAGAAGATGTTGTTAGAGCTGAAGCTTTCTTCACCACTTTTTTTGCCATGAGTCTTTATAGAGAATGCCTATTTATATACTTTTCTTTGTAATCCATTATAATTTTTGATAGAATCTACTATGATGGAATATATACCAGAATGTTTCTCGCTCTTTATATTTTTATAGTGTTATTTGCATTTTAGGCTACTGCTCTTTCTCCAAGTGCTTCTTGATATTTTATTCCATATGCTCTTTCTTCTCTAAAATATACTGCACGTACTTCAATGATCGTTGTAGGATACTCAGGATTTTTGCTGCATAGTAAGGCTCTTCCCTTTTCTGTTGTTCTCCAACTTACTACTGTATCAAGCCTTGGATGGAGAAAAGTATCTTCTCCACTGGGAATTTCTTTTTCAGGTAACCCTGATTCTGTGGGATGAAGGATTAAAGAGTTCAAATTCACGCCATTTGGTGGAGTAAAATCTCTTCTTGTTTGTTCTATTTCTGTTCTTACTCTTGGAGAGAGTACTTCATTTTCATACACATGTACTCTATCCATATAGAAGTTATTCCCTCTTGTTGAGAAGTGCATGTCGAGCCATTCTTCTCTTTGTTGGCCTTTTTCTGCAATTGTTTGAATGAAATGTGTTCTTTCTGGTTCTGGAAGCCTATTTCCAGTTCCATCATAGACTTTTCCTTCATAGAGATATTTGAGAAAATTAAAAAAAATCCTCGGAGTAAGCATGAATGCATTTCCTTCTTGTAATTGTATGTGCGCTTCTTTCCAAGAAAGTCCTTCTAAGCTTTTTTTCTTTGCAATAAGAAGATCTTTTCCTCTATAATAGTCACCTGGGAGAAGGATATAGTCTTGTTTGTTCATTACATTTCCATGCCTGGCATTCCGTGCATTCCTGGAGGCATTTGTGGCTGTCGAGATCCTGAACCTGCAATGACATCATCTATTCTAAGGATAAGTTCTGCAACTTCAGATGCTGATTTTACTGCTTGTGTTTTAATCTTTAGTGGTTCAATAACACCAGAGCTCCATGCATCCATAACTTTTCCTGTTATTACATTAATACCAGCCCATTTTATGCCTGCATCATGCTTTGCCTTGAGTTCTGTAAGAATATCAATAGGATCAAGACCTGCATTTTCTGCAAGTGTTCTAGGAACAATTTCTACTGCATCAGCAAATGCGAGTACTGCTAGTTGTTCTCTTCCTGAAAGAGATGTTGCAAAAGATCTGAGGCCTTTTGCAAGTTCAATTTCTGCTGCGCCTGCACCGCCTACAACTTTTCCAAGTTGTACTGCAGCAACAAGGCATGATAAGGAATCTACCATTGCTCTTTCAATCTCTGCAACGACATGTTCTGTGCCCCCACGTAGAAGAATCGTTACTGCCTTTGGATTCTTGCAATTTTTTACATAAGTCAGTTGTTCATCGTTTACTTTTAGTTCTTCTACTTCACCTGCTTCTCCTAATTCTACAAAAGAAAGTTCAGAAACTTTTGTGACAATTTTTGCACCAGTTGCTTTTGCAAGTTTTTCCATATCTGATTTCTTTACTCTTCGTGCAGCGTAAATGCCATATTTTGCGAGGAAATATTGTGCAATGTCATCAATACCTTTTTGGCAGAAAACTACATTTGCTCCAGATAATCTAATTTTTTCAACCATTCCTTTTAGAATTGCTTCTTCTTGATCTAAAAATCCCTGTAATTGTGAAGGATCGGAGATTTGAATCTTTGTATCTGTTTCTGGAGATTTGACTTCTAGTGCACCATCAATTAATGCAATCTTTGCATTGATGATTTTTGTAGGCATAGATGAGTTTACTCTTTCTTTGTCTAATACAATACCTTTAATGAGCTCAGAGTCTTCTATGCCACCACCAACTTTCTTTTCTAGTTTAATTGCGTCCATATCAATTTGATTATTTTCTGTAATTTCTTGTATAGCCTCTAAAAGTAAGTTTGCAAGTTTTTCTTTTGCAGCGCCACTTTTTCCAATCATAGAAGTAATTGCAATACGCTTGAGTGTTTCTTTGTCATGTATGGATACTTGTTCTGCCATTTCTTTTAACAGCACTTGTGCATGTTCGTTTGCCATGCTATAGCCTTTTGTAATTACAGTTGGATGGATATTTTGGTCCAAAAGTTTTTCTGCGTTTTTTAAAAGTTCTCCAGCGAGAATGACTGCTGTTGTTGTTCCATCGCCTACTTGTTCATCTTGTGTTTTTGCAACTTCAACAATCATTTTTGCAGCAGGATGCTCAATCTGCATTTCTTTGAGAATGGTTACTCCATCATTTGTTACTGTAATATCACCTATGGAATCAACAATCATTTTGTCCATTCCTTTAGGGCCTAGTGTTGTTCGAACTGTTTCTGCGACAAGCTTTGCAGCCATAATATTATTTCTTTGTGCGTCTTTTCCCATGTATCTCTGGGTACTTTCTGGTAAAATGTAAATAGGCTGTTGTTGGCTCATTTTTGTTCTCCTTTTGTTTGTTTTTCAGTAAAAAGCTGGTATATAAGGTTTTTGGGTTAGTTATCTAGGGTAGTAAAATATGTTTTTTGTGTGTAGTTTGTATTTAGTACATGAACGTATATTCTTCCACCCAAATCTGGACACTCTTTGAGAAAATATTGTATATTTGTGCCGTCTAATAGAATATCTTTTTTCGGATCAATCGTTCCCAAGACCTTTATTCTTTCTTTCTGGATCTCACTGATAATAACTCGCTCACCAAAGATCATTTCTAGATCTCTTCCTTTAATTTCTGTAAAGCGTAACACTTTTTCCTCTGAATAAATCCTTGTTTTCTTTTCTGAGACTATGATTTCCATCTATGAAAAAAATTTATCCATGTTTAATAACTTTGTGCTGTATTATAGAAATCTTTTTATAGTACTTCAGATTCAAAAATTTCATTATATTTTTTTATGGAGGGATTATATTGGAAGAAGAATATGACAAAGAAGATGACGACCTAAGCAATGAAGATTTTTTAGATGATTATGAAGATGATGATTTTGCAGGTGAAGATGAAGATAGTGATGAGGGAGAGATTTAGTTTTTTTCTTTTCTTTTTTTAGATAGATTTATTAACTGAAGGAAAAATTCTTTTTTTATGCCAGATACAAATCCTCGCTATACTGCAGAAGTAAAACTCCTTGAGAAGCTGCGTGATGAGATATTAAATAGAAAGAGCCTTGTTCTTCATTCTAACTATGGTTTTTGGAAAAATGATGTTGGGACTGTTCAATCTATTCATGGTGTATATGATCCTCTTGACCCCAAAAGTGTCTATACTTTAACTTTTAGACTTAAAGGAAAATATTTATCTGAAAAAGAAGGGGATGTTTTTAGAAGAAAATCTTCTTTTGATTTGGAATTTGCTCTCTTTGATTATAATTTCTTGATTCATGATATGTATGAATTTGTTATTAATGGAGGAAAATCATTAGTGGCTCCATCTTATAACCCTGATCTTAGCTATTATGTCCCAGATGGAGATCTTTATACTGGGGTTTTATTAGACAGACTGAAATGTTTATATCTGGAAAGAAGTCATGAACTTCCCAAAAACCTTCTTCTTCCTCTTCCTGTAACAAGAGTTACTTCTGTTCAGGTTCGTAATAATAAAAGCAATAGAGTAATTGAGGATTTTAATGCTCATGATATTCTTCATCATGCTTTAACTTTACGGGAAATTGAGTTTCTTGAGCCTATAGTTCATTCTTTTCCTCCTTTAATGGAAATTTATCAAGAAGTTATGCAAAGAGGCAGTGTAGAAAATATAGAAATGATTCTTAAAGCAATTAACAGGTAAGATTATTTTTTCTTTGTTTTCTTTTCTGCTTTTAGTTTTTCTATAATTGTTTGTTCAGAAATAATTGCAGAATTTCCAGAAGGATCTTCAATAACAATCTTTAATGGCATTTCTCCCCATTTAACTTTTCTGATCTTTTTAAGGAGATTCTTTGCAGTTGTTTTTGCGTTCTCTTCTTCGCTACTTTCACGTTCATCTTCAATAACCTTTTCAAAACGATTGAGTAAGCCTTCAATGTTAGAAATGTATCCTTCAGATGCAGGACCAGGAGTGACTGTCATATGGAGTTGTGGGACTCTAATCGTTGCTTCAGATGATTTTACTACTCGTACTTTCATGTCTTCTTCTTTTACAATGGTAAAAGTTAATTTACAGGAGTCTTTCATTTCTGCAGCTTCAATGTCTGCTTTATGGAAGCCGCAGCCTTCACAATGCATAGAAAAAACAAAGGTTTTTCCCAAAAAAGGTATTTCCATTTCGTCTTCCGTCAAGCTTAGTCTTTTTTCCAAACAAATTGGACATGTTTCGCCTTTTATTGTGTCTACCATAGAGGAAATTGTTTTTTAGAAGTTTAAAAACTTTACTTATGTGTTTCTTTTGGGTAGTTTGATGACAGATC